>Ga0080006_1226811_pt1 | contig 10115 bp, 14 predicted proteins | sample RS3BMetagenome_FD_69209 | JGI IMG/M metagenome (GOLD analysis project Ga0080006, IMG submission 69209) | Ferric oxide microbial mat and aquatic microbial communities from Rainbow Spring, Yellowstone National Park, USA - RS3B (SPADES... ... | reverse complement strand
ATGTACCTGGAACGACATATATCTGCGCGAATGTAGTTGCATGACCAATAAACGGACCACTGATTAAATTGCCCTCAAAAACGCTCTCTGCCATAAATGTGATTGAAGCTGTAACAGTTAGTATTCCAAATGCGGCATTGATATTTGTTTGTGTAGAATTCCAGTTAACAGGGAAGGATCCTTTAGCAAAACCTACGTATCCACTCCCATTATCAAAAATACCGCTTGCGGTAAAAGTAGTATAAGAAACTTGATAAGGAGAACCAAAACTACCAGCTGAATATATGTAGGGTGTGAAGTTATAATATAAATATCCCATTAAATACCAATTCGTAAGATCACTAAAACCAGGTTTGTTTGGGTTTGACCAAACTATTTGGGGGACGATTGACTGTGAAAATAGACTTCCCTGTGGGACTGAAATTACATAAACATTGGTTGCGCCTGGAGTCCATATTTCACTCCCTGTAGGGTTTGGAGAAACGCTGATTGATTCAGCTGTATTTATATATACACCAGAATTACCAGCCCAAATTTTTGCAGTTGTATCATTATTATTTAAGGGAGTGGAAGTAATACTTGCAGTTGCTGGAATGATGACTACTACAGCGCCTAAAAGAATGAAAATTACGATAAGTGCTAGAGTTATATTCTTCATCAAATTAAAGATAGACTTCTAGTATAAAAAGTTTTTAAAAATTTCAAATAAAAAATTTTTAAAAATTTTAGCTATATTCAACTATTATCTTCATTATTTTCATTTTCTCTTACATTCGTTTTCTTATTATTTAAAGCATCATTTAACGCTCTTTCTATTGACCTACGATTTGCAACTTCTTCTTCTAAATATTTTGAATAACGAATATTTGACAAATACCTTTGTCTAATCTCTCCTACCGTAGTCAATTTCGAAGCTTCATTGTTAACGCTTTCTCTTTCTAAATCTGAATCTCTGACTTTCATCGATAAATCGACATAATAAATCGGGACTTTATCAGGATTACCCTTAAATAATTTATGATTTAAAACTTCTTTTCTTAAAGTTGGGAAAAGATCATTAACGGTTATTTTTATAGGCGTTCCTCCAACAAAAACGTTTCCGCCTAAATCTATTACTAACCTTTTATTAGCTACTAAAAATCCATCTTTGCCGCCGCCAAAATACGGAAGCCAATTTGGAATCGTGCCGCCGCCTAATGGAATGATCAAATAATACACTGATACGCTTTTACTTTCTCGATTTGTAATAGGTAAGAGAACGGTTTTAACATTTAACATTAATGTACTCCAAAAATATCCTCCAGGAGTAAAAATGTGAATGGATTTAGATTGGACGTATTTTTTCGTAAAATAACCAATCATCATCGCTGGAACGATAGTAATACTCATTAACAAAAAAGGATTGATTTCAACATTTGGAATGTTTTGGAAGTTGTATATCGCCAAAACTATTAACAAAAAACTTCCCATCCCTACCAATAGAATCAAAAAATTTATTTTAAAATCTTCGTCATTAGGAATAACAATATCTACCATTTTATCTCTCATACTTTCTCAACCTCTCGACATGCGAATCTGATACATTCAGCATCTTTTCTAGATACTCGTTATATAATTCTACAGCGTCGTATAAAGCCCAAAAATCTCTTATTACTAAACTATTTTGCTTCTCCAAATATTCATCGATACTCATTCCATTAATTCTTTTTTCTAACGCGCCAAAATATATTTTCGTATAAGGTTTGTATAAAGAATGGTTTTCAATTCTCGCTCGCAATTCAATAGGTAAAGCTTCTACCGTAGTTATAATAAGATCACTTGTTACAAATATCGTCCCTCCTAAATTCATGGCTAAATTTTTATCTACAACCAAAAATCCTTCTCTACCTCCTCCGCGCAAAGGAATAAAATCTCTGATAATTGCGCCGCCTAATGGAATGGTAGAAAAGTCAATTTTATTATCATTGAAATTCTTAACGGTCTGAATTGGCGCATCTTTTAAATCAGTATATATTGCAGAAAACGAATACCTATCTGAAAAAATTCGTAAATTGAAGTACTTTATCGAGAGGAAGATGAGATATACTAATGCGACGCTAGGGAGAAATATTATTAAAAGGAGAAGAAATGGGTTGATAACTACAGGTTTGACAATTTTTTGTGTTAATATTGCTAATAAGATTGAGATAAAAATTGCGCCAAAGATATATATAACAATAGAATTGACTGGTACTTCATCTTTACCAGAAACTTCTCTGCTAAACCTTTTAAGATATTTCTTTCTCGCCCTATTAAAATTCATTTATTTCCTCCTCCCGATTTAACGTTCATTTATTTTTCCTGCTAATTTCTCGACTTTTTCGATTAATTCATCTAATTCTTCTCTCGCCTTCTCATATTTTAACCTTGATTCTTCGGCTTCTTGTACTATTTTCACTATCCCTTTTAACAATTCTTGGTCTTGAATTTTTGTATTTGCTAAAGGATTATTCTCCAGTCTCTCTTCTATCAGATCAGATTTATTCGTCCCAAGTTTATGTTTAATTCTTTTTGTCTCAAAAATAACTGATAAAGCAAGTAAAAACGAACCAAAAAAGGACCCAAAAACGATTAAAACGACATTTTTATCACTAATCCCTTCATATACTATTATTGTATGCGTTTGCGGAGGTATGATATAGGGGAATGGTTGAATTACTACAGGAGAATTATTGTACAAAATAACAGCGGAATTTGGATTAAGACTCGAAGGAATATATATAGAACCATACGGATTTGTCAATACTTGAGAAAAAATTGTAGCGCCACTGAAATTTTTTATTAACAAAATTGCCGGTATTAGGACGTGGTATTGTACTAAATATGTTTGATTATACAATGTATTAATTGTCAAACTGAAAAAAGATACGATAGAAGTATATTTTAATGTTATTTGCGTAACAATTGTATTGTTATATAACATTGCAAGGGTTAAATTTGAATCGATGATATAGGTTTTTGTTGTAGTTTTATTGATTGAAAAGTGGGAAATGTTAGAAGCTGATATTTGATTTATCACAATTTCTAAAGAATTATTGTCCCAAAATGTGACATTGTAAGTATTTACATTTATCTTTGTATATGAAATTCCTAATGACGTTGAATTCATATTACTTGCACTTGCAGTTAAAAACATAAAAATCGATATTACAAACATTAATAATATAATTGATTTATTCACAATTTATATAACGAAAAGAACTATTTGAATTTTTTGAATTTATAATATCGTACTCCTTAAAAAATGTGTAATTTTATTTACAACCAATTTTAAAATGAATAAAACGTTTTTAACTTCTGGTATAATGTAAATTTATTATTTAAGCTTTAAAAGCCCGTTTTGACATCGTGTCATTTTTTCTTGAACCAAAATTTTACATTTTAAATTAGTTCTTTTACTAGTAGTTAGAAAAATTCAAATAGACTAATATGTTTATAATATCGATAGAAATGCCGAAGAATAAAATTTCAGAGGATAATGATTTCTTACTCTATCATCGAGATACACGAATTGATACATGGGAATTATTAACGACTGAAATACTAAACTTACAGACATTGAAAAAATATACTATTACAACTGATCCATCTTTAAACTTAAACATTATAGATTTAAAATTAACGTATGCATTTAAGAAAATAGATAATAATGTGATACAAAGTATTTTAGTCAATAAAAATGAACTTGTGAAATTTTTATCTAAAAGAATGCTGATATTGAGACAAAATATAGTTGGTATAGGAAAACCGCAAATACTCTTTTACGGAAGTATAAATAATGAATTAACCTTACTCCCGTATGAAAAGGTTTTAATTGACAAAAAAGAATGGGAAAAAATAATATTTAATGGGAAAAATATTTTAAACAGCGAAGATGAGTTAATAATACATAGGTAAATTCAATTCGAAAAAGAGCTCCTCTAAATCTTTCGGTTCGTCAGAATATTCTTGTTCCCATTCATCAACTAAAACTTCGACTAGACTCAAATCTATCCCTTTTTGAGCAGCCTCTAAAAACATTCTATTTTTCCAATTCATAGTTATCACGAATTAAAAAAGTAAAAAGAGTATTTAATTTTTTTTAACACGATGCGTTTTCGAAACGTTTAAATTTTATAAAAATTACAATAAATAATAATGCCGTTATCCCTAAAAATATGAATTGAAGATTTGATGATGTATTTGGCGGAAAAATCATTAAGGAGAAGATGGTAGTAGTTAGTGCAACGTTCCATGCGCTATGAAGAGCCCAAGTAATTGTGAGTCCAACACCGCTTAGATTCATCTTAGAGAAGTATGTCACAATTAAACCGAACAGCCATCCCATAAGGATAGCAATAATAAGGGCCCCCCAATCCAATCCAAGGCGTGTCGCATATGAGTTGAGATGCGCAAATCCGAATGCTATACCTGTCCACAACCATCCAGGAACTGGACCCAAATTATATTGCAATAAAACCCCTCTAAATATCATTTCTTCGGTAAAGGCTACAACGAAGATTTGGAAGATAAAATCGAGGAAAAAATTTTCGACTGGAACTGTAATTGGCGAGGTTCTAAATAAAAATTGAAACAAAAACCCACTCAACAAAAATGTCGGAATGAAAACGATAATAGCATCAGATATAGTGATTTCAAGGAAAGGTATGATTTTCATAAGTGAGAGTGGCAATAGGATTGCGTCTAAAAGAATGTAAATTGTTAAAATAGGTTCATATTCACTCCAATATGGTCCAAATAACGCTGATCCATTGATTAAAAGAGTAGCTTGAATAATGAGAGCTAAAACTAAAATTGGAGGAACCGTCGAACTTTTTAACTTCATAAATAAACAATAATAATCAAATATAAAAAGTTTTAAAGAAAAAAGAAAATTTTAATCTATATTTTCTGTATTTCCTGCACCGTACCATTTACCTTTTCTTTTAGAAACGCTTACCTCTAAAGTATAATGCTTACCTTTCATAATGAACGAACCTACAAAAGTTCCTCCGTGTCTCTGAAACTAGGACTTTTCGACCTCAACAAAATCTTCAAATTTTGGATCATAATGCCAATATGTTTCCAGATCAGGTCCTTTTTCCCACTCATCAACTGGAATCGCTTTTTTCATTTTCTCGATAACTTTAGTAGGACTTTCTCCCTCTGCATACAGTCTAGCAAAATTCCACTCATCTTTTCCATCTCGATTCTTAAACACTCTTACATCAGACATAATTAATCAATAAATAACAAACATAAAAAGTTTTCAAAGATTTTTAATAAACGTTTTTGAATATAGTATAAAATAATTGATCATATCGATAAAACTATCGATCGACTTTTCATTTTTCAATCTCTCTAATTTCATTAGAGCGAGAAATAAATACGCTTCATCCACTTTCATATCATTATTTGTTACTTCGTTAAAAATATCAGTAGTCCTTTCCAATACTCCATTGTATTTCTCCCTCTCTTTTAGTATTTGCAGACATTTCTCAAAAATCGATTCCGCATATGATACAGTATCCATAGTTGTTAAAGATTAAAAAGTATTTGAATTTTTAGTTGTTGGAGTAATATTATTACCCAAAACAAAATATAAAACTTTTGGATGAATTTGTGTAGCATTTTCAATTCCCATAAATCTTGTGTCAGAAAATCCCATTAGAGAGTTTTTTGTTTTATATACGACCATTGCATTATTGTTTGTGTATAAATACAATCCATCTAATGTTAGAATAATCGTCGTTATCTTTCCATTAACTTTCCACTTTTCTAGAATTGAGATAAACTTAGTCCCATAAAATATCCATAATGCCAATAAAATTTCAGAATCAGTTTGTGATGTAAAATTAAACCCCTTTTCGATTAGATGATTTTTCAATTTTTCGTAGTTATGAAGAGTTCCATTATGAGCTAAAGCTACTTGATCCGAAACGAAAGGATGAGAGTTAGAATTTGAAATTGAACCAATCGAAGCTCTCCTGTCGTGAAATAATGATAGATGGGAAATTATTTTAGTTTGCTGATTCCTCATCCAATACTGTTTTGCACTTTCTTTCGTTTTATTGTAGTATATTATCCTACCTTCATGTAAATAAGCGTAACCGAAACCATCAGGATTTTCGTCACTATAAAAAATTGAAGCATCTTTTATTATTTTTGTATGATCAGTAATTGAAGTCGTTGAGACAAATCCCATTCTACACATAAATAAAATATAATAGTCAAATATAAAAACTTTTTAAACAATTTTGCGAACTGAAAGAGGAAGGATCAACATTCCATTTTCGTCAAAATAAGTCTTTCTCTTTTTAAAACGTTCATATTCATCTTTAATCTTGTTATTTACATTTTTGTTCTTGCTACCAAATAATGTATTTTCATTAAATGCGTGATCGTTTTTACACCTATATAACTGTATTCCTTTACGAAAACCATTTTTAATTATTTTAGTTCCACACTTGGGACATTCCATAATACAGAATATGTTAATAATATTTAAACATTTCGTTTAAATTTCTTCCTTATCTTCCTTAAAAAAATCAACAATTTCTTTTTCTATTTTTCCTTTTTTATTTTTCTTTTTATTATTATTTGATTTTAGTTTTTTACTAAAATTTGAAACTTTTTCTGCAGCTTTTTTATAAATATCTGAAACTTTTTTATTTCTACTTTTATTCAAATTTACAAGAAAGTTCAATTGTTTCTTTACATCTTCTAACGATAAATGATGTTTTTTTGCATAATCTAATCCTTTCTTAACATTCCAATCGACTCCCTTTTTATAATTATACCCAGGATGATGTTTAAACTTTATTCTCTTTACCATAATTAACCAATAACAAACAAATATAAAAACTTTTATTCAACTGCAAGGAAAGTTTTGTTTAATACTTCTTTAGAATAGTAGTTTATTGCAAATGCGACTAAATTATCAAAAAACTTAGTGCCGCGACCTTTTAAGTCAAGAATATAGTAGTAGAGTTCATCACGCGTTTCATAAACGATCGTCCTTGTTTTCTCTTTTGTATAGTAGGGAGTAGTCGTTTTTAATAGGTATGCTATAGAATCAATAGCTAATTTTTCTTTTTCCTCTTTTGTCTTAACTCCTTCGAACAGGTATGCGGGAACTGAATAGACTTCTGCAGTTTTGTGAGTATCTTCAGGAAGTTTATTGTCTTTACGACTATCTAATTCCAATTCAATTATCATTGAAATCCAAACATCTAATGAATGTTCACCCCAACCTTTATTTTCGTATATTAAATCTAAATAATCACTTTTTATAACTATTGATTCATTTTTAGCACTAATTACATTATAAACTTTATACTTACTTACAAATTTTTTTACAACTCCATCTATTAGTTCACTTCTTGCTCTTTGATTTTTCATTCCTTGATCTACTTTTTTCTTGAACTCTTCATTTTTATCGAGAAGAGATAAAATAGACAAAGGAAGTTTCATCTTCTGTTTCATGATATTATAGTATCATTACCTATTTCAATTTTTTATAAAAAATAGTTTATTCGGGAAATTTATTCTTTTCGCGCCAATTTTGAAACTCTTTGAGCGTTTTCCTATCGACTCTTTTTCCAGTTTCATCATAAAATTTCTTATGAATTAGAACTTCATCTCTTAGCTTTTCATAATGACTTTTTTCATTAGATGTTTGTCCCATTATTCTTGCTAAATATTGATAAATATGAGTGATTGAAATATCCATGATGAAAGGTGCAGGATCATCTGTCTTAAATTTTAAGGAGGTATTCGGAATACCTTCTACATCGAAACTTGAATCCTGCGTCCCATCTTTCATATTGATAAATGTCGCTTTCCTTCTTAATGGTTTTGCTTTTTCTTCAGTTCCTCCATAACATTTAATCATCATTCTTACACTTCCTAAAACTGATGTTGCAATCTTCCTTTCTTCATGCCATATTCTTACTTCTGATAGCTTGAGTTTTCTTGTTAATCTGATAATTGCATCATCTTCTTGATTGTCTATAGTTGTGGTATGAGTTTTATCAAATCCGCCTAATTGTTGTTCGTCTTTTATTACAAGTGATGGTTCATCTTTCATTGCATTACTTATAGCATTTAATAATATTTCACTCTCTCTTGTAACATATGTATATCCCTCCAAATCATCTTCAATTTGAATGTTGCCCATGACTTTAATTCCTTCGGGAATTGCATTTTCGACGAATAGTTTTAATGCTTTAGAAGTCTTACCTGATCCTTGCGTGCCATAAATAATACACACATTTCCTCCATAATCAAGAGGCTTCTTTTTATAATTTCCAGCCCATTTTAAGAAAACGCTAGGACGGTAATCTTCATAATCGAACGTTATATTACTATACGAGTGAAGTAAAGGAAGTCCTACAGCGCCCAATTCTTCTGCTTTCTGCCTTCTGCCCATTTCTAATAATTGTTTTAATTTCATCGTAACTTTCCACGAATTCAATGGGTTGTCCGATCTTCTTCCTTCTTTATAATCAATCCATGCATTTAACCAATTTGTTAGAACGACATGCGCAGGATAATTAACGACAAACTTCCCTTTTTCAGATGTAGTTTCGTAATATTGGATTTCGGGCGGTATTAATCTGAACATTTTTCTGATATCTTCGCCAGTATAGAAATCCTTATTTAACATTCTTTCATAATCTTGACCTAACGCTACTGCACTTAGACTTAAACCTGACAAATTTGTATTATTATTTTTACTTTCGCGTTCGTATGTCATCGATATTGTCATCTTCATCATCCATTTGCGGAGTAGATGGCGGTAAAATATCTCCTATAGTATCTATATTATCAAACGATTCAGGAGTAGTTGGCATTGCGGAGTTCATTATTTGCATCTTTATATACTCGTTACTATTAAACGTCTTTCTCTCATCGAAATATTTTAACTCTCTCCTTAGAACCCTTTTAATATCTGTTTCGAGTACCATCGCCTCTTGCAATAATCTACTTGCCTGTTTTTCGAACATAATCTGAATTCCTAATCTCAGTTGTCCCAAAGGTACGTAAATCGATTCATTTGTTTGTAATTCGACAATATCATAATCATTTCCTTGTAGTTGCGTTTTTAGATTTCCTAATTTCGGAAGATTTATAAACCTTTCCCTGAATTTCTTATATTCCTCTTCATACCCGCGTACGCTGCCTAAACAGACAAGAAGTGAAGATATAATAGTTTTCATTATCTGTGCTGCTCTCCTATCGTCTAACATTGAAGCTTTATCTTCTAAACTGTAAATACGCATTTCCCAATCAGAATAAGATTTTTTGGATTCGTTTGCTTCCCTGATATCTTTGGGATCCGAAGTATCGATTTTTCTGGTATTATTAGAATTATCTAAAATTCCAAAATCAGGGTTATCCTCCACAATATAATATTAAAATCAGCTATAAATATTTTATTGTTACAAAAATAAAATAAATAAAAATTAAAAAATAAATTAAAAACTATTTGCTTAAGAAGCTAATACAATTTCGTTGGGTATGCTGATTGACTGCCCACTTCCGAATGCAATATTTATATTGAATGATTCGAACTGATACTGACTCATTGCGTTAACGGCGTTAGCATTATAGTCAATTGTTACCCAGAAAGTAACTGTTCCGCCAACTGCTATTGTATGAACATATATGTTGGGTGTCAGTGTATTGTTTGCAAAGGAAACTTCATACTGACCCGAACTTGTTTCTGCTACAAGTGGATAGGATTTTCCAGTTGTTGAATTTGTTATGCTTGGAATTCCGACAGCTGATACTGAAAATGATATATTCCCTATATTTGTGTCAGTCCTGTACAATGTTATTGAATACTGTGCCTGTCCAATTGTTGCATTATGATCTGCTCCAACTACAAAATTACCATTATACATATTTGCAGTTGTCTCTATTCCATTCACACCATTGATTGTTGCTATCTTAGAAGCAAGTATTACTGTTGTTGAAGTGCTAGATGCTGCAGATGCTCCCTGAACATTTCCTAAGTAGTAGGTAAGGTCATAAGTCGGACCAGTCTGTTGTGTATTTATTGTAGTATTTGTTTGCGTAACCGTCAAAACCCC
>Ga0080006_1143374_pt1 | contig 10117 bp, 10 predicted proteins | sample RS3BMetagenome_FD_69209 | JGI IMG/M metagenome (GOLD analysis project Ga0080006, IMG submission 69209) | Ferric oxide microbial mat and aquatic microbial communities from Rainbow Spring, Yellowstone National Park, USA - RS3B (SPADES... ... | reverse complement strand
CTATCTCAGGTTTCATGGAGGAATACCTTTCAACAAATGTGTTCCATGCTTCCTCTCTGTTCTCAATCTCATAGTTTTCCTTAACTGAGCCATCATCCTCCATCTCTGTTATATTTACCATTATGTTCAGCATCCATTCCTATTAGCATATACATCTCCAAAAGGTTGTGAGAGTCTGAAGTCGGAGAAATCTCCTAATACTTCAATTCACCCTCATTGAAGGGTATTCTGTCGAGGCGAAGGATAGCCAGTCTGATTGTCGACCTCATGGGTCAATATCATTACCGGCTATCTCTCCGACTCTCACTCTGTTATGACGGTAACAGAGTGTTCAGAAAACTTTTTTCATGACATCTGATTGAGTGAATTTATAAAAATGAACCCCCAGAGCGCATATGCGACTCCCGACTGCCCATTGGCGATATAAATATGTGTGGGAGTAGATAATATCAATGTATAAAGAACCGTGCTAATTTCCCCAATTACCAAAGTTAGAATCGAAGTTGAAATTGTTAGAATATACTTATTCCTGCCTGACTGGTTATATATCGAAAAGTAATATATGGGTATCAAAAGGATGAATCCGTAAACGTTCCCAAATCCATCGAAAACAAAAATTCTATTGTCAACATTGCCTTTTAAAATAAGAATGTAGTAAATTAGGATAGTTAATGGCAGGACCGAATAATACAAATTGTCTTTCCAACACACTGACTTCATTTTTCAACCCCTCCCGTGGCCTCGGCCGTCTGTGAAATTTCAAAGGTTTTCATCAATGCTTCATATAATTTACGTTCTACCTTATCCTTTGTAAATTCCCTAGCCCTTTGCCGCATTTCATTGTATATCTTTTCGTTATACTCTGCCATATATTTTTTTATTAATTCTTCAGCGTCTTTCTCATCAGAGTATAAAAATTCCTTGGGGAGAATTTCTCTTGGCCCTCCAGAATCATATGCTATCGGCAAGGCCCCATAAGCCATTGCCTCAACGATTACTAAACCAAAAGGCTCATTTTCACTAGTGTTTAGAAATATTTTGGCTCTTCTTAGATAATCATTTTTCACATCCTCAGGCGCGTCAAGAATTATTTTAGTCTTCTTCAGCTGAGTTCTTATTTTTTCTAAGTATAGTTTGTCAGTTGAGAAACCTATCAGATAGTGTGGATAAGGTAAATTCTCCATTATTTTAAGTATTTTATCCAGTTTCTTTTCTGAAGAAATTCTTGATACCGTTACTATAATGTCCTCCTTGTCTGAATATTTTGAGTCTGGAATGTCATCTATTATTGAAGGATATATAACGTACTCATTTATCCCCTTTTTCTTAAGCCTACAATTTTCTTTGACGAAATTTGAAACGTAAATCATCAATCTGGTATTGTTTTTACCAAACCTAGAAACGTAATCTATTAAACGGTAATACTTGAATAGAAACTTAAATCTCGGTGTACGTTCATTTTGATTGAATGATTGCTGAATATAAATTGAACCTGAAAAATATCCTGATAAGACTTGATAACCCCTCTTTAAAAGTTTAAATGTTTCAATATTAGTGCATACAATTGATGCAGGGATTGATATGATACTAAAAAGCCTAGGATGATTCTTAAATTTTATAGGAAAACACTCTCTGACTTCAACATCAAATTTTTTAGATACCATTTCTATCACTGAAATGAAATATCTATCTCCTCCGGTTTTCGCTTCTCCCATAAACGATTTGAACATGACTATTTTGATTTTCTTTCCGCAGGATTCACATTTCATTTTTCAGCCCCCATTAAGTCTGATAGTGAATTAAAAAGCCTTTCAGATATCATTTTCCAACTATATTCTCTTGCAATATAATCATGTATGACATTCTTATCTATTTCAGTTTTCGCTAATTCTAGAACAGCCTGCGACAGTAATGTAGCGTCAAAATCGGTAAATCTGATAACATCAAACGCAATAAACTCTTTATATGCTTCATATAACACCTTCGTTGTAACAACCTTTAAACCAGATGATAATGCTTCCAGCACTACGAGTGGATAGTTATCACTTTGAGTCGGAGCCAAAAATATATCACAACTCCTATATATTTCCGCTAGGTCTTTTTCTCCGACATATTTCAAATAATGGACATTACCATCAGATTTACTAAAATTTTCGACTTCTCCTTCAAGAGACCCTGACCCTACTATAATTAGTTCTACAGGGATTTTAGTTTTGAGAACCCTATAGACATCTAACACCATAGAAATTCCTTTAATAGGTTCAAGCCTTCCAACGAACAGCATTCTTAACTTTTCATTCGAATTTTCCTTTGGAAAATATAATTCTGTATCCACGCCGTTATTCAAGAAAAACAAAGGCAAATTATAAAAATATTTTTTCATTTTCATATTGTGCGGAAAAAGATGTACTGCTTTTACGGATGGAAACAGCAGATGCAATGAGATGAGTTTTGCCTTAATTTCGTACATTAAACTATTGGTAAAAAAATCAGAATGATTTGATGCGACTACTATTTCACTTCTTGTGAATAGATACGAATAGTTATTATGAAATAGATAAACAATGTCTAACTTACCCAAACTCTTTAATGTTTTTGTATGCCTCAACATCTTGAATAATAAAGGAAGTAATATGACATAAAGAGGCTCAGATAAAAATTTAATCCTAATAGAATCCAGCAAGCTCTCGTAATCGTTTATTTCTATAAATCTGGTCTTATCTCTGATGACCTCCAAGTCAGTATCATTCAACCTTTGCCCGCCAGGTATTGAATTCGTTTCCAAAACCGTGATGTTGAACCTACTAGTATCTGCGTATTTTAGATAATAATACAGTGCTTTTTCAGAACCTGAGCCTGTCTTTATATTGGTATGTATGGCAAACAAAATATCAATTTTTTTCATAAATTTCTCTCCATTCAGTTTTATCCCCCTTTTTCCAATAAAACATATATTCATTTTCAATTTGATAGACCATACCGCATTTCTTCGATAAAGTCTCGAAATATTCCTTGAATTGTTTATTGTCAAGGTCATGGATGGCTATCAGGGCTTCTGGATACCAGAAATAAAAATCAACAGGCCTCTGATATTCGCAGCCTTCGCAATCAATTTTGAGAATGTCAGCTTCGTGAAATTGACCTTTCCATAGCTCTTTGTGCCATTCAATCCTCGGATCTTTAAGCCAGTTTTTTTGTTTTTGGGGGGAATATGCTATTACTATTGAGGCTCCATAGTGAAGAAAAAATGCAGGTGAAAGACCGAAGTCAGCTCCTATGTCCAGCACAACCTTCCCATCATAGCGGTATTTTCCATATGTCTCGAACATATCCATCATTATGTTGTATTCCCTTTTGCCCGTCAATGAATCCCGGTAGTACCAAAGGGGCTTCATGCCTTGCCCCTCCTTTCTTTATTATACAATGGAATTATGACAATTGCAAGTATCGATTCACATTTCATTTCAATTACCTCCATCCCTTCATCATCTGCTCGAGAACGAGATTCCTATGTTTTTTATTCTTATTCCTATATCCCTTGATGTATAGTTCTCAGTTGCGCCAAAATAATGTTCTATTACCAATGCGCCTTGATGCTCTTTTTCATACTTTCTTGCTATGTATGCTAACGCTGAACTCTTCCCTATTCCTATTTCTCCTGTCACTAAAATTTTCCCGTTTTTATCAAGTTCTTTAATTATATTACTAATTGTTCCCTCATCAGGCAGATAATCTTTCAGAATATACTCTGAATATTCCCTGTTTATTCCCCTTTCCATTTCAAGAGGCGTTAATTTTACTTTTGGGAAGTTCGCTTCCAGCATATCCATGTAATCTTTCTTAATTTGCTCTCCCAATTCTTCTGGAGTATCAAATTCCTTTCTACTCCAGTGCCACGTTGAATTATCAACCCTTATTTTGTTCTTTAATTTTTTGACCCTTTCATCCCTGTTTTCTCCCTTCTTGAAATAGAAGTATGAAAATTGAGCATTTTCCGGTTTGGAGAATACGCCGTATTCCATCTCCATCTGGGTTATGCTCAAATTATTCTTAGTGTATTCTTCTAATTTTCTCTTAATTTCTTCATCGTCTATTACCTGTAAATTCAAATTTGCATTTTTATCTTCACTGGGGACGTAACCGTACCTTTCGCCAATAATTCCTATAAAATGAGGCCTTGCCCTATCTATTTCATCGAAACACGTTTTTATTACCTTGAATATGAATGATTCATCTGGTATTCCCCACCTTAAATCTATGGGTGTAAATGTTAAGTCCCTTTCTCTAGTTATCCTTATCAATTCAGGGAAGATAACATTCACCAGGTAGTCCCTTTCATCTTTAAGATCTCTGAAGGTGGAGGATATAAAAATCCTGATCTCTCGGACATTCCCCATTATATATGTAACACGCCTTTTATAAAAATATTATCGCAACTTTTCATTCATTTCCATTTTTTGTCAGGCAATGAATTTTAGGTTTCCTTTGGTATTTTTACCTGTAGCTGCTAATATTTTTCCTTCGTTGTACGATGAATTTTCTTAGACATTATGAGACATACGATAGAGAGGATGGTTAATTTTATGTAATGTAGATGACACATGATTCATGCATACGTATCCTTAGTGAAGGTCTCTAATAGATATAAAAAGGAAGGACATTGCAATATTACGCAAAAAGGTGAATCGGCGATGCTTGAGCCAACTAGTTTTTCCATTCGAGATAAGTTTTATCTTGAATGGAAAAGGTGTTTCACAGCTATAATACGCTCAAATATCTTTTTGTTTGAATAATCGATCCTGCACAAAAAGTCGTCTCTTTTTGATTTTATGCACAGGGTCACTCTGAAACCTGACTGTCCATACTGGCTCTATGATGCATTACCCATGTTACGTTATGCCCAAAACATATGTATTCCCACGTGCTGATACTCATTATCTCCCCGAATATCGAGATGTTCCGGATAAAAATACATACGTTTCAGCACCATAAACGTATGTGTTCTTGAATGGCCAACTACAGAGATAAAGTATTTCAAAGGAGAAAGAAGAAGTATAGACGCGGGTTATGAAGAAGACTAACCTGTATTCTATGATATCTTGGGGTGATTCTATTATGAAACTTCGAAGTATCATTCTTCTCACTTTTTTAGAAACGGAAGAATGCAATTCGGATTAGATTAACCCTATTTTTCCGTCAGCGTCTTTGCCCTTTCGCTTGAAACCTCTGATATCAAATACTGCATATCCTCTACTATTCAGTTTATCATATCCTGCTCCGTTTCGGTCTCCTTCATAGCCTTAATGCAATAGAATATCTAGGTCGAACTGGTCTTTCTTCCCTTTAACGTGTTCCTTCACAAATCCGTTTTTTTCATGTTTATCACATCTCAAAATCTTGAAATTGATATTTTAATTTTTTTCACCATTTTCTGAAAATTAGAAAATTGAAAAAATGAATTGGTGGCCCGAGCGGATTCGAACTGTTGTCCCTAGGCTTTGCACCTAAAGACGATATTTTCGATCTTTTTTGGGTGCAGCTTATATACTTTGGGTGCAGAATTGATGATAAGTGCTAAGCTTTATATACGAAGTATGTCATTTGTATGACGTGGGAAAAATAGATCCAGAGAAAGACCTCACTTTCGAGCAGAAAGTGATTCTTGATGCCATCTACAGGATTGGTGATTTGAAGGCAAAAAGAAAAATGAGTAAAATTAAGTTTGAAAAATTGATGTTCCTTTTAGCCAAAATGTATCCATCTGAGTTGGAAGAAATCAGTGACACGTTTGAACCTTATGCAATGGGCCCATTCAGTGAATATCTCGATGATGATGGCTTAGGCCGGATGGAGGATCTGGGATTGATAAAGGATTATAAGGAGATCACACCTGAAGGGCTAGAAATTGCTAAACAGATTATTCAACAAGATGAGAATTTGAAAGAAATAGATAAATCATTAAAACAATTGATAGAGATTTTATCACCGCTCAACGATAATGACATTCTTTACATAATCTACAATCTGTACCCAAAATATGCAGAAAGGTCCCAGGTTAAAAACATGGCAAGATCTGAAAACTTTGAAACTTATGAAGTAGACCTTAATGAAATAAGTAAAGGGCCCAGCGAGATCATAGAGATAAAATCAGATAAAGGTAATCGATTAAAAATCAAGTTCGAAAACGGTGTTCTTGAAATTGATGGGAAAGTCGATCAATAAATGGTAGAATTTGTTTTGATAAAAATTAACCCGGATATGCCAGATCCAGTCAAACTCGAAATATGTCAACCATTTGCACTACCATATAGCATAGGGTGGGGATTTTATCAGAATTATACCTTTTTTCATCTCGAGGCAGATAATAATTTAATAATAGTTAATAAGTTACCATTAAGAGGAAATGAACATGCCAATCGAAGTAAAGATTGAAACGGTTGATTATTCAAATTATCACTTCTTTAGGTTTGCAAGCATAAAGATTGGTTCTGGGCCATACATGCCGGTGTTTCCCACAATCAATTCGAAAGTAAGGTTCCATAAGGAAATGATTCATGATGTTCCCGAAAATAAATTAGTTGAGTGCCATATAAAAGTCACAAAAGAACAATTAGATAACATGGATAATGATAGAGATAAGCAAACCAAGTTCATTGAACGTAATTTTGCCAGAGTTTATGGCCAAAATCTTCTAATAATACCCAAAGTGCTCTTAAGAGAAGGGGAAACATTAACGCCAATTGAGATTCGATATCTGGTTGATTTGCTTTATTTTCCAGGGAATATAATGCACGTGGCTCCGCAATTCTATTATTATGATGTCACAGAAAGGGGAAAAATTTCCGTTAAAAATCCTGTAGAATCTGATTTGTTTTTTCAACTTACAGCAAGTTTCTTGAACGAACTAAATAATGATTCTGTTAATACTGTAGGTTTGATGCTTCAGGCAGGTGCTTCTTGGAATGACGTTCGCAACCTATTGAATCTATACAGAGATTTCTCTACTCCAATATCCATTGTTGATTTTTCTGGTCGAGCCACTACCGATGCTTATTTGATGTTGCGACCACTATTGAGAGACCCCGAATCCTATAGCTTAACACAAAAACACAACGAAAAATATATTCTTTATTCCTTTGACTCAAAACCCTATTATGGCAGAGGCGATTTTCCTGCAGCTATCAATATCCTCAGATATGATATGGGATTCAGTTCCTTCGGTCCGAGGCATACTAACAGGTATAATGCAAAAAATAGACCCCAACCTCCTCCTGGTCAAGAAGAAGAGGTCAGCATTCCTAAAATCTTCTATAGAGGTCATTATTCATATTCAGAACCGGGTTTAGAATTGCCGAGATTGAATTTCTTACGCTGGCTTGAATCTAGTCAGATTCAGGTACCTAACGACAATCAAGCCTACGCTAATCTTGTCAAAAAATATCACAAAGACTATGAATACGAGAACTTTATAAATTCTGTATCAGAAATGAAAAAAGCGGCTTCCGGAAATAGACTGGATAGTTTACTAGGAAGTATTAATGAACTGAACAAGGTAATGAAAAAAATAAAGAAAAACAACAGAGAAATAGGCATCCAGTGATTACATTCTTATAAGAAGAAAAATAAAGACTAGGAAAGAATATTAATAAATCTCTTAATTTATTTCAATCTCTCTCAATGCCTTGAGCGCAGAATTCCCATATAGCATCTCAATGCTCTCCTTCAATTCCCTTACCCTTGCAATTGCAACCTTTATCCCCTCCTTTTCACCTACATCTGGCCTCGTCGAGTACCTATTTTAAATCCCTCCCAGCGACAATAAGTGCTTTCAGTGCACCGTTCCGGAATTCCCTATCAAATGCGTTCATGCTCTCACATTAAAAATCCTGGATCGGGTATTTGAAATTTCTATCTTGGTCTGAAGAGTGAGAAAATTGAAAAAATGAACCTATACCCGAATTCTCCAAGCACGCAAGATGGATAACATTTGCATGCTCTTAGATATTCTGGAAAGATTGTAATCTAGGAAATTACCCCCTTTTGGGATTATGTATTATCACAAGTCAGAGTCAGGAAAATATTTGAATTACTTGCTTATCATTCAATGGTAGATAAATGAGCGAGACCTTAGCCGAAAATGTGGCTGAATTTTGCAATGAGCTATTGGCAAAAGTTCAAGCGCTAAAGGAAGAGGGTAAATGGAAGGGACCACAGGAAACTTTGAATCTGGAGGTAATTCAGAAAATGAAAGAAACAGGAGTTTACTCAGAGCTGCGCGAACAAATAATATCTATTAGGAAAGTTCCTGAGAGGCTGATAGATATGTGGCTCGATGCATTAACCATAAGGATACTCTCAGAATCGATAGAGACAGGTCCTGAGAATATAAATGTGGATTCTCTAATACACGCCTTCGTAAGTGATGTAAACGATGACCCGACCGAAGTGATGATTACAACGTACATTTCTGGAATAAAAATGAATGTTAAAATGATAAAGCTTGGAGAAGGTGTATCGCTTAGAAGTCAGACGGATCGAGATAGCGAGCGTTTGTTTGGTAATCCATTCTCCATGTTCGACCTATTTAATGTGTCAGCTGTCCTCGAAGTTGTAACGACCCAGAAAATTCAAATTGGAATTTCACCCATGTCAAAAACTTACATTATGCTTTTACTTCTCTTTAGAAAAGGTTCTGTGCACGAGGTTCGGACATTCTGGAGGGCTAATTCTATTTTTAGGGTTTTTTGGGGTGAACAAGTGAATACGACACCGCCTCCAATATCGGCTCCTCATGAAGAATATCCATTTAATGAAGAAGATAGGAATAGGTTTACAAAATTCGCAGAAAGATTAAAAACCAAATTACCCATTGATGAAAAAACTGGTGATTTGCTTGTTAGTGATTATAAGGGGATATCAATTGCTAGATATCAAGATGCTGTTTTGAAGAATGAGGATCAAATAAATAGAATTGCTTATGCTACAATGGGCTTGGAAGCACTTTTCCTTAGGCGAGGTGAAACTAATGAGCTCAAATTTCGCCTTTCAGTAAGAGTAGGTAAATTTATGCAAATTATTACAGGGGATAACGCGTTGGATGTACTTAAGACAGTAAAAGAAGCATACGATATCAGGAGCAGTTTTGTTCATGGGTCAACTGGGGAAGAAAAAGGTACTGATAACACGATAATTTTGGATAAAGTATCGGATTATTTAAGAAAGTCAATAGTGGTATTTCTTTCCCTTGAAAACAAAAAGAAAGATGATGTACTCACATTATTAGATCATAGTTTATTAGATCAGAAGACAGATAAAGAATTACGAGAATTGCTCTCAGATTCACTTGAATTGATTAACTAAATTTCCACCAATACCCATACCCCCATCTCACTTTTCCGTGATTATTGAGGGGATTGGAATAGTATATCACCTTGTTGGGTTCACCAAATATCTTCTCCATTCCGCCATCGAAACTCGAAAGGTTGAGGATGTAGGATCCCTTGTGAGCTTCCATTTTAGATTTCAGGTCCTTCATATCGTTCATGGAGAAGCTGTAGCGGTATTTTTTACCGGAGGATATGTAAGGCGGATCCAGGTAGAAAAACACCCTTTCCCTGTTATACCTATCCATCAGATCACGGAAGTCCATGTTTTCAATCACCCAGTCCCTGACATATATAAAGTTCTCGATGGAGAACTTCTTAACCTTATGCCCCTTGTAATATCTCCCGTAAGTGGAACCGTCACCCATGTATGAATATGTTTGAAGATACAGCACCTTGAATGCCGTGTTCACATCACTCCTGAAATGCCTGCTTCTCATCTTACTGAAAACGCCTTGTCTATGTGTAAGGTGCGCGGAATTTCTGATCATTCTCGCGGGATCTCCAATACTGGAAGACCAGGATTCCAACGCAGGCGATGCTCAAGAGAGCGCGAATCACGATGCCCATCGATAAGACCCTCACCCCCCAGGATACTGCTATGATGTACCATACAGGATCCTCGGACAGGACGTAAGCTAGAACCAAACCGATTGAATTTCTTGACTTGATGTAGGCGATGAGAAAGAGAAAATCAAAGAAGAAGATGTCGCTAGGTCTGAGGTTGATTACCC
>Ga0080006_1145456_pt1 | contig 10119 bp, 8 predicted proteins | sample RS3BMetagenome_FD_69209 | JGI IMG/M metagenome (GOLD analysis project Ga0080006, IMG submission 69209) | Ferric oxide microbial mat and aquatic microbial communities from Rainbow Spring, Yellowstone National Park, USA - RS3B (SPADES... ... | reverse complement strand
TTGAACGTGAATTATTTCCTATTATTTCATGGTTCTTGTATGTTGTTATTATGATTTGTCTGCGTTTATCGGTTATATTTGTGAAGAATCTTTCCATCCAATCTTTCTTAAAAAGTTCTGTGTAATAAGGATTATTGATAGATCTTGTAATTGATACTTTACCTTCTTTTATTTTAACCTTATCTGTATTAGTAAGTTCTGTGTCATAAACATCAAGTATTATCTCTATAATTTTCTGCTTGATCTCGTACAAATATTTTTTATAATCAATTTTCCTTGGATCCAAGTTCTCTTCTAAATCTATTCTTTCTCTTTGAGCCGAGCCTCCGACAGTAGTGAAATAATAATGTATATCTGTTCCTTCAAGCGGATAAACACCATGTTTTCTGAAATACAACATAAGCAACCTCTTAGCAATTATATCTATTTTGTCTTTGTAATCTTCAAGTCCTCTAACTCTTAGCGTTTTAATAAATACTTCTGGGGTTTTACTAAACTTTGCTATAAAATCTTCTTCAGGCTTCAATGGCGAAGAAATGAACAAATAACTATATTTCTTATTTAAGTCTTGCATTGACAATTTATTGATTGTTATATCATTTATGATCTCGGATATTATATCCTTTTGAACTTTTGGATCGCTCGAATTCACAAATTTACTTCCATGCATTTTAATCAAAACTTTATCGCCTTCTTTTAAAACCAGAAAATAGTTTTTCTTTTTAACAGAAACCATAATGTCAAAAGTGTCTTCAAAATCAATCGAGACGAACTGCTTTCCAAGTTTTTTAAACTCAGCATTTACTTTGTCAAGTATTGTGCTAATCTCTTTATATATTTCATCTGCTGGAGTGTTTAATTTTGTCAAATATATTCCATCTGTATCGGTCTCAATTAAAACAAACCCGTTTTTCAAATAAACATCTTCTACGCTTGTTATCATATTCCTTCCTATTGATGTAACTTGCGAAGCCGCATCTAAATCTGTGAATCTTGATGCTGGCAAATCTCCACGCCTAAATCCAAGTAATCCATATGCAGAATTTATTAAAATCTTTAAAGCGTCAGAAGCGCTTTTATAGAAAGACAGCATGGCTTTTCTTTTTTCAGGATCATCGGCATATTTTGAATGATCCGTGTCTAATTCTTTATATGCCTTCTTATAAGATATTCTTTTTCTATATAACTTTTCCAACGTTTTAGTAAATATACCAGCATAATCGTTTTTAGGCTTAATTTTCCAGTCAAGCATTATTGACGGATATAGAGACGAAAAGTCTATCTTACCTATATTCTCGAAAAATCCTCTCGCATGGATTTCAGTGTGCCCGCCACCATATTTTTTAATAGATTCCTCACTTATTCTTTCTCTTGTTTTAGGAGGGACAAAAAGTTCATTCGCTTTTGTTTCTTTAATAAGTGCCGATTCCAGTATCTGCGTATTTGACGCATCAAATATTTTTTCAAGTGGCATATTAGCAACATTTGCCAAGAAAATCATATTAGGAGCGAACTTTTCAAAAAGCATGTATGTCGATTCAACATCTGCCGTCAAATAATCTGCAACTCTTTTAGGATCTGGCAGGAAAGTTTCGTATATTTCGCTTCCCTCTATCATTTCTCTCTCTTCCTTTTTTATCATTCCGTAATAATCAGATACATTCTTAAGCGTTAAAGACCCAAATTTATATCTTATTTCTTGCATTGTTGATGGCATCCTGTAAAGATAATAATAAATATCAAAGATGGCTATTCGTCCTCTTTTTGATATAAACTTTCTGTATTTTATTATATTTTTAGACCCTCCTATTGGGTGCCTTGAATAACCATTCTTATCTTCTGGGTTTTCTACGTATTCTATTTCGTCTTCATTAAATGCAAATTTTTTATTGTATTTTTTCAGCCTTTCATAAATGAAATAAATATCGAAATTATAAATATTATAGCCAGAAAGTATGACAAATTTGTTGCTATCCAAGAATTTTATGAAATCGTCAAGCAATCTCTCTTCAGCTTTTCCAAAGTTTTCTGGTTCTGATTCGTAGTTTGCTACTGACCTATAAAATTCAACTTTTTCCTTTTTATTGTTTATCCCTCTTGCACCTATATAAAATATAAAATTATTGTCGGGATTAGGAAACACGCCTTTTTTGGTTTCGACCTCTATATCAAAAACTACGTGTGGAATGTCTGAAATCGTGCATCCATCTTTAAGTATTTCAATGCCATTATCATATATAAACTGCTGTTCTTTTGTTATATCATTCTCATAAACTTTGCATCCATAGTTTTTTAATCCATAGATGAAATCATTGGCTTCAAAAAGTTGAACATTCAGATATATCTTCAAATAACTTCCTTCCGCCTTGTTTTTATATGGTTCCATCTTTGTTATTAAATTTCTGTATTTATCTATTATATTTTTAGCTTTCTCTGTCTCTTCAACATAAAAATAGCTTTTATACGGAAATTCCTTCGTTATTATGTCTCCGTTATCTTCGATAGATGATACTAAAAAACCAGTCTCAACATCTTTAATATTATATATCATGTCAGCACCAAGAATTTTAAAGCGATAACAATATAAAATTATTATGAATGAGTTTAAAATCTACATACTTGTAAGCATTTTGCTTCTATTATCTGTTTTGATATACGAAGCTTACAAGCCTGTTGGCACGGAATATTCGAACGCTTTTGAAATAACAACTATAAAAGACTCTCAATATAATATTCCAAAATTGGATAATTCTTCTTTATTCGTAATAACTCCAAATAACTCAACAATTATTTTCTATAAAAATTTTTATAATCTGTTTTTATCACTATTCATTAGTAGTACAAAATCTGTTGAATTAACACCTAAAAATAACACCGTGTATTCTATGATTTTAGGAAATCAAACTTGCTATACTCCGATAGCTGATAGAAACGTAACATTTTATTTTAATCCTTTAAATCGCACTTTAACAACTTTTTGCTTTAACCAAACTGTAAAGAATTATGTAATTAAATCGTTCTACACTACCTTGTATTCCATTTCTTCTTCTGACAATTCGCAAATAATTATTGCTTATAATGAAGTTCCATCAATTAGCAAGATAACTTTTATATATAATAATTCTGTAAATTTTTATAAACCCTTCAAAATTTCCTGCAAATCATTATCTGGTAAAAGCTATATTTTTCTATTCGATGATTACGGAAATAAAACAGTATCATCTAATGGAACAGCTACTCTAAATATTTGGGCGTATCCTAATTTGACCGTAACGTGCTATGATGGAGAAGAAATGATAACGAAAAGCATAAATTTCACTAAAATAACACCGATTTTAAATTTAATATACAGAAACAATGAAGTTTATTGTAATTCCACAGTAGATAGTGAAATTTATCTAAAAATTGGTAATGAGCAAGTGATTGGAACAGGGTCTGTTTCGTATAATGGGTCTAATATACACGGAGTTATAACTTGTATTCAACCAGGAAATCCATATCAAGAGGAGGAAACAAAATCTATCAATATAGCATAGTTGTTAAATTTTAAGTATTTCCAATATATATAAAAATGAGAAGAATGGGTATATTTAGCTTTGGAAGAAAAAAACCTGAGTCAGAAGTGAAGCCAGTTAGCGCAAGCGCAAACATTTCTCCGATAGCTTCCTTTTCTTACGAATCTACTAAATATTCTCTGTATAAGATAAATGAAGGAAATCCGTTTTACTTCGTAGAATCAAACGGGCTTATTATATATGCTTTTGCGTTAATTCCTTATGTTAACGATAGTTCTAGTTCAAATAAAATAGTGTTTTATAGTGGAGATAAATATATAGAATTAAAGTTTATCTTTTTACTCAGTGCCTCAAACGATTTAAAAGATCAAGAAGCATATTATATGACAAATTATAAAGACCTAATAAAAAAATTTAATTCATATAATTTTGTTCAAACTTTTGAAGATGACAAATTAGCAAATATTGTTCTTTCTCAGGCTCCATATGACGTCTTAGATGCAACGAGAAAACTTTCTATTTCTGGATTCAAAAATATCTCAATAGAGCAAACAAAACCACTTGAACAACCAGCAACTAAAATTCAAGAGGAGCCTTCATCAGAAAAATTAGCATTCAAACCAGAGGAGGTAGAGCAAATTTCTATGACAGAGTTGTCGCAAAAAGTGAATAAAATGACGCCAGTTCCTGAAATGAAGGCAGATCCTAATTATCAAATAGGATATTTGCTAGATGTAATACACGAAAAGGTTGGAGAAGAAGATATAGTAAAAACCAAATTTTCAATAAATCAGTATACAAAAAGACCTATGAAAGTCTTCCTATCAAACAGACCGAAAGACCTAAAAATATTAAATCAGCACGCTTTAATTGCAGGAGTTACTGGTTCTGGAAAAACCACTTTTATAAATAATCTTACAAACATCTTATTATACTACGGAATAAATGTTATATCTTTGGATATAAAGGTAGGAACACTTGACACACCAATAAATGTAATTTCAAGTGGTCAGTCGAAAAAAGAAATTCTAGATTTTATGAATGATAGGAATTATAAAGGAGACGAAAACATAACATTTACTGAAAGCGATATTTTGGCTGAATCGCTTAAAACCGCAAAGGACATGAAATTAAACAAACATGGCACAAATATAATTCCTCTTATTCTTTATTATAGACCAAACGACCAAAATGAAAGAGACAATATGAAATACTTTTCAAAAATAAACATATTGGATTTACCAGACTTAAAGCCTTTAAAAGAACTGAAACTAAAGTTAGAAAAATGGAAAGAAGTAGCATCTAGAGGAGGGACTATTCAGGACGATAAATACAAATCATTTGATGATTTACAAAAAGACTACAATAACAAGCTTCTGGCTTATAAAAATGCAGTGAGATCACTCATTGACCTCTATTTGCATACTCTTGTTGAATTGCAAACTTCAATTTCGTTTTCAAGTGATGTTGGAAGAAGTTTGAGCAGGATACTCGATGGTGCTGTCGATTCCATAATAAAATATATAGAAAATAATAACTTTGATTTTATACCTTCAAACGAAGAATTTGAAAAAATGGTGTTTGATATTAACTATTTGAATATTGGAGACAAAGTCCCAGAACCAGGTTCCCCAACATTCATATTATGGAAAAAATTAATAGAAGCGCACGAAGCATCAAAAGTAATAGACCTTTTAGATGGGGTAAAGCTATATAATGTATTACAAGAAATAAATGACGCGAAAAACAACTTCTACTTAATTTTAAGAGTAACACCAGCGTTTGCAATGTTTTATCTTCTATATAGTTATTATTCAGTCATAAATCTTCTTGCATCTGGCAATCTAAAATCAATAGATGAAAATGACAGAGAAAGTCCGTTAGTAACATACATCATTGATGAAGCAACTCAATTATTTGCTGTAAATAGCGATATTGCAGAAACATACGTTAGAGTTTTGAAAGAAGGTCAGCAACAAACAAGAGGTATAAGAATATCTTGGATATATGGTGTTCAACAAGCATTCAAAGGCACGTTTGGTATACAAACATCATTAGGAGGAAGGGTAATATTTAGAGCACAGCCGTCTGATGCGAACTCAATTAAAGGACTGCTAGGTTCTATTGGAAATCCAAGTTTATTTGACGCAATAATGAAACAAGATCTAGCTTTTATAACTAATATGCCAATATTTATAGATGAATACAACAACGTCATACAAGAGTCTGTGATAAAGGAACTTCCAAACAGAGCGCCACAAGTAAGACCTGGTGATCCGATAAATATGCGTAATTATATTGAAATGGCGGAAGATTATCTGATACAAAACTACCAGACTAATTATTACAAACTTAATTTGTACGACATAGATATTTATACATATTTAAACAAACAAAACGCTTTAATAAAACCTTTAGACCAGGAGATTAAGAATATATTATCTAATATAATAGACGCTTTTAATTCAAACGACTTGTTATCCATAGGAAATGACAAAAATATAGACAGTTCATCTTTAATGATATTAAGAAAAATGCTAAAGTTTTTCATCGCAGTAGATCCAAACGTAGAGTATGACGCTAATGCTCTTCTCTTGAAGATAGATAATTATTCAAGCGACAAAAATAAAGATATTATATTGGATATGTCAAAGATTATAAACAAAATTAGTACAAAATTGAATTGATTGATTTATCACGGATTTTCAAGATCTGTATCAGTTGGATTAACTTTTGTTATATTTTCAACAATATTAGTCATCGTATCCTTAAATAGATTTGGCGATTTATTATTAGGATTTGGAGTGAAAGGTTTTAGCACGCATTTTACCATCTTATTGCAGGTTTTGCACCATCCAGTTGTTTCATTTTCCTTTTCAACAAACATAGTATCGGGCTCTTCATCCGATAGATCTCCCCACATTTCTTGTCCTGTCTCCTCATCTACCGAATACTCTTCATAAGTTATGACTGGAAGCATAAGATAATGACCTCCGCATTCTGAGCAAGTCCATACCATTTTCTTCTCATCTTTATTATTATCTTCTGCCATAATATCAGTATTATATCATTTTATTGATTTTAAATAGTTAAATTCTTTATCAAAAATTTTATAAAAATCCTTATTTGTTTTATATAGTTTTAAGTCTCCTATTTTATTATACTTCATTTTCTTTAATTCCTTTGCAATCTTATTTACGGCTAAAAGAGCTTCGCGTTTCAAAGCATCTGTTTTACGAATAATTCTTACTATTTTTGTGCGTTTCCTTTTTGTTATAGTTTTAATGTATCCTTTTGCTTTCTTGCCTAAAAATATTCCACGTATAGATATTATTTTGCCCTTTTTATCTATTTTGTCAAAGTTAAATGCTGTTTTAGAGTAAGATATATTGAACAAAGCCACGCCATTATTATTCTTTTTATCGAACAATTTCAACTTGCTATCGTTTTTTGAAGTATTTGCTTCAATGATATACTTGTATCTCATACCGCTCTAAATATTAAACTAAACATAATATTTAAAAATTAAAGTGTCATTTTGATAGTTTTATTTCAATTGCAGTTATATTCTTTTTAGTTCCCTTATCATCAAGGACATCTGTTCTTGAAGTTATTACCGGCTCTATTTTATTATAGCGTTTTAATACTTCAATAAGGGAAAGTGCTGTATAAATATTAGCTTTTCCTCGTGCCTCAATTTTTATTTCGTTTAAAGGCACTTTTGCCATTAAATTCAGCAAAAATATTTTATAAGATCTAAACGGCTTATTCCCTATTATTACGGTACCATCATCTGTTGCTTTTTCTTCCAAATTATCACCTCCATTCTAAATATCCGAGTTTATGCGCAATCATAAGCACTTCTCTAACGACATTTATATTGAATTTTAACGCAAGTTCTCCGAAAGTAACAGGAGGTCCGTTTCGACGACTAAGTAAATAATCTATTACTTCACTAGCCTCTTCTACATAATTTTTAGGAAGACCCAAACTCTTCAGGCTATTGTTTAAAACAGAAACCGATGAGCTAAGTTGATTCGTTGCAAGAGCCAAGCTTTCTACACTTTTACTTATTTCATCAACTGTATCTCGTGTTTCTTTAAACATAGCACCTATCTGCACTATTTTAGAGTCAAGTGTTTCTAATTTTTCATCAAGTCCAAGCCTTTTTGTCAATTCCTCTGTTATTTGCTCCTTGTTAGTTTTTAGAAAATCAACTGCATCCTGTAATTTGTTTAGGGCATCATCATTTCTTTCTTTAGTATCTTTCGACATATCGTTGCTTATTTTGACTATCTCATCCAGCATATCACGAATATCGGTTACTGAATCCTTTAGTCCCGACATAGATGAAGAAGCTTTAGAATACTCTTGAAAAAGTCCATCGATAGTAGCTTTAATCATATTAAGTTCTACCATCACATTTTCTAATTTTGGCTTATTGGGAACATCGGTAATTGAGGTCGGCATTATTATCACTATTTACATTTCACATTTCATTTAAAATTTTGTTTTTTATATCCTCCGGTTTATCCTTGTAGAAAGGCTTTTTGAACAATATTTCCATTGATTGCTTCTTAAAATTCTTTATTAGAGCGTAGACTGTTATTATGACAAAAACAAAAGCTAGTATTATAATTACATACAATGTTACTCCTTGTGGTAGTATTCCCATTTGATCACTATTATTTATTTCTTTATGATTTAAATTTTAAAATATTTAAAGATTCATAAAGAACATTATGCTTGATAATATTATTAGTCCAAGCATACTTAAAAGCACATGATTTGCTATTTTATCCTCATTATATGTCCCTAAGTCTGTCGCTACTATTAATAATACAACACTAATTCCTCCTATATAAAGCAAAAGAAAGTAATTGATAGGTGTTGGAATTAAGTCTATTTTAAGCGAAAACCCTCCTCCGCTAGTCGATGAAAAGGTATTTCCTAGACTAGAAGAAAACTGATAAACCAAAAAAGCTTGAATTAAAAATATGAAGGCTATTGTCATATAAACAAAAATCTTTGAAAAACCTAATTTAGATGATAATATAGTTCTGCTATTTTCTATGTAATCAATTTGTTCGGATAAGGCGTTTGCTATTGACTCATCTTTTGTTGAAACCACTGCTAGCGATAGATTTTTAAGTGTTACAAGTTCAGGAAAATTGTTTCTTGGGTTTTCAAAAAACTCGGATAAAACATCATATGATTGCTTTGTATTTAATTTTAGTTTCATTTTTTTAAGCTCCTCGCTAAAATAACGCGGATAAGATTCTTCTTTGGCTTCTAATATATGCGTCTTAAAGGTTATATCTCTTCTGTAGATCAAAAATTCTCTCATAAATCTTATATAACCATCTATTATGCTTCTTTTTCTTTGAAGAACAACATTTATTCCCGAATAAAACGATACAAATGCCACAAAAGTTACTATGTATGCAGAAAGCCACAGATAAGAAATACCGAATATTATAATCAACTCTATCGCAACAATAATCGCTATAAATACTGCAAAAAGAAGAATGTATATCTTCTTACCATAGTAATCAATGATTTGATTAAGTATGCCTTGGCTTTTTAGTCTTTCATCTTTGGTTTTTTTAGGGTTTGAAGTTTTTCCAAGTTTTTTGGTGGGTTTTGGAAGTTCTATATCTGAAAACGGTGCGTAATAAAACTGTATTATTCTTTGAAAACCGCTTTTAATAGAGTCTAGCACAGTTGTAAAAATTTTCCTAACGTCCATCACATCACACCTGCAGTTTTTGCGAAGCTACTGAATAAATATAACGCTATAATTGAGCCAAGCAGAAGTGCTATATATCCATAATATACTGGAGGGAGGCTAATAACAAATTGAAATATTGATAATTCTGACGATATTTGCGCAAATGATACCCCTGAAAAGCTACCTACAATTGATTCATAAACTTGCGTCATAATAGTTTGCACAATGGCTCCTATGCCTACAATTAAACCAATTATAGCTTCGCCAAATATTAAAATAGTTGCAATTGTCGATTGGGCTGTTATTTTTTCCTTCACTGCTGATTCTGCTCTAAGCTTTAGTTCGGACTCGCGACTCTCATAATACCTTTTTATATCTTGGTTTTCTAATGCCGTTGCCAAATCTTTGAGAAATTTCTGGCTATCAAGATTTGAAAAATACATAGAAGCTTTATTAATTTTTTCGGACGAAACACCTTCTTCATAGTTCAAAAACTTAAAAAGCAAATAAACATACCTGTTGATTTTAACAGATTCGTTTATGAAAAATGGATTTCCAGTAATTATATAACTTTGATACATGTTTCTTATAATACGGTATCTATTCTCATATATACCATTTTCAATTTTTCCAAAGTCGCTGTTTACAAGAAAAATAAACATTTTTTCTGGCTTAACAAGTTCAAATAATCCAAATGCTATTAAAATAATTACAACAGGAAACAAAACCAAATTAATTGCAAGTGATACAAATAGAAAGATAATTCCAAATATTACCAAAATGTATGAAAACAAATATAGATAAAACGATCTTGCAATATAAAGGTCTATTGCGTTTGATGGGTTTCCTTCAACAGAAACTATAGAATTGAAT
>Ga0080006_1136930_pt1 | contig 10120 bp, 6 predicted proteins | sample RS3BMetagenome_FD_69209 | JGI IMG/M metagenome (GOLD analysis project Ga0080006, IMG submission 69209) | Ferric oxide microbial mat and aquatic microbial communities from Rainbow Spring, Yellowstone National Park, USA - RS3B (SPADES... ... | reverse complement strand
GGGACGTTCGGCGATGAATTGCCCGTAGTAAGGGACTGTGAAGCTGGTGAAGCTCTGGTCGGTTACGCTGCAGACAGTTCCTCTGGTGAACTCGTACACATAGACATCATAAACTGTTGAACTCCCACCATTCTCCGCATGGTTGTAGATATCAGCCCCGACCGAGTCGCCAAGGCTGAATGAGTTGCTGCAACAAGAGATGTGATATCGTGACAACAGGTGTACCAAAATAGTTCAAGGAATGCTATATATTATCCGAAATGACAATTTTGTTCAATAAGTTTTATCTTTAAATGCTCGTGCGTCCAAACTTAAGGATGTGACCTATGTGTCATGGCCTTATCTGAAACAAATAAGGAAACGTCAGCACCTGAATAAAATCGAAACAAAGTGTCATCCCTTTGAGATCATGAGGATTATTGAACTATTAAGTGAAGGCTGGTCTCAACATTGGTTGCAACTGACGTGAGAAGATGAGAGTCCTCGACCTCTTTTGCGGTGCAGGCGGGTTATCACTGGGATTCAAGAAGGCAGGCTTTCACGTTACTGGTGTCGATAAATCGGAGGTAGCGGGAAAAACTTTCAAATTGAATCAAATAGGCGATTTCCAAAATGTCGACCTCTCGAAAGAGATGGTTCAGGGAGATTTCGATATAGTCCTCGGAGGACCGCCCTGTAAGCCTTGGGCAACCGTTAATACGGTTCGCAGAAGCAGCAAACATCGGGATTACAAGCTTCTGACCACTTTCTTTGAGCATGTGCAACTCTTGAAACCCAGGGCCTTTATGATGGAAAATGTGCCTGCCCTTGGAAGCAGACCAATCTTCACGAAGATGTTAGCGAAGATGGAACAAACAGGATATTCGGTCAGGGCGTGTAACATTAGGTACAGCGACTTTGGAGCACCCACTATTCGGCGCAGACTGATCGTCTTTGGACTGCGGAAAGAAACAAAGTTGAGTGCAGAGTTATTTTTCGATAAACTGCTGGGAAGGCAGAGCAAACCGAAGACAGTCAGGTGGGCTATATGGTATCTACGTAGTAAAGACAGAAGCGCAGCCTGCGATCACGTATGGCCTGAATTGAAAACCATCGAAAGGTACATCCCGTATTACAGGACCAATAAGTATGGCTGGTACATTCTCAAATGGGATGAACCATCACCCTCATTCGGGAATTTGATTAAAACGTATATTCTTCATCCGGATTCGTTCAATGGCGGACTGACTCGAATAATTTCTGTCAGGGAGGCTTGGAGGATAATGGGATTCGGCAAGACATTCAGGCTTCCAAAGGATTGTGGTATAGTGGTCAAGTATCAGATGGCAGCAGACTCAGTCAGCCCCCAGTTCTCAAGGGCTGCCGCAACTGTCACAAAAATGATTCTCAGCGAGGATGGATAGATGACGTTTCAATTTGATACAGAAAAATTTCGTGAAAATCTGCTAAGATGGTGGAAGGAAAATGGCCGGAGCTTTCCCTGGCGTAATACACGCAATTCATACCATATCCTCGTCTCTGAGATACTTCTGCATCGCACCAAGGCTGACCAGGTAGTGCCTGTGTACAACAGATTCATCGAGGCTTTCCCCACGGTTCGGGAACTAGCGAGTGCGAAATCAGAGGATGTAAAGAGATTACTGCGTCCGCTGGGACTCTTCTGGAGAAATGAACTTATTTCCAGAATGGCACAAGAGATTGTGACAAGGTTCCATGGAGAGATTCCGTCAGCGAAGGAAGACCTAGAATCTCTCCCGGGTGTAAGTCATTATATAGCAGCGGCTATCAGGTGCTTTGGCAGGGGTGATGCAGAGCCATTGCTCGACACAAATACAGTCAGGATAATTGGAAGAGTTTTTGGACTCAGGGTTACTGACGCTTCGAGACGGAATAATCGCTTCAGGCAGCTTTATCATGCCCTTATTGACAGCGGGCATCCAAGGGAGTTCAATTATGCAATGATAGACCTCGGTGCTTTGATCTGTATTCCCAAGAATCCCAAATGCACGGTGTGTCCCGTAAATCGACACTGTACGTTCGGAAGAGGACTGTGTGTGGGAGAATGAGGGAAATATTCGTTACAGAACTGGTGAGAGAGGTTCTGGGACCCCGTCAAGGGGTGCGCGAGGTTCTTCATGAGAGCCCTTTGAATGAATACATCACTGGAGTTCTGGCACCGATTGTACCTGAAACCTCACGACCTGAAACCTCACGAGAAGTTGATGGAGAGGCCGAGATACCAGTGGAAGGCGTTCCCGGAGCGGGTGAGGAAGAAGCCGAAGATGTTGATGTTAACGTACCACCGCTATTTTCTCCAGCGCTTGACCCGAAGAGAAGACCCTCAACGATGGGAATATCCTTCCTGCTCGAATCAACAGATACGCCTGAAATTGATGTATGCATCACCTGGGCCAGATACTACGAAATCGAGGAGAGCGTCTGGGAACGCAAACCGCGTAATGCTGTTCTGAGAATAAATGCTGGCTCCAGCAGCACTTTCTGGATAGACGGGAATGGAAGGACGGTAGCTCCGGACAGTGCTGAAGCTGAAATATCTCTGCATGTTATCTCTCGACGGAGAAGCGCTAATCGGTACTTTATCACACTCTACTTGGTCAACCGGGTAACACCGTCCAAGCCAGAGAATCCTGCTGTGAATGAGCATATCTTTCAGCCACAGATACGGGTAATCTGTGCCGAAGGGGTCAGGGTTGTCCCCGGAATCAGAGATGTGGCAATGAGGGAGCCGGGCGATGAAACCTCAGAACCGGGAATTCCACACGAGGATGAAAGGCTGGAATTTCTGTACAGACAGAGACATGTTCTGGCCAGAGGTCATCTCTGTTCTGCAGTCTGGAAGGAGATAGACCCCGAAATCCCACCAGAGTCACTCCCACCTCTCGACTTTCCAAGTTGCCTGCAGAGCATACCATTTACATGGCCGGATGGTGAACTTCTCACACAGGCCGATAGAGAAAGGTTCTCGAAGGCGCATGTTAGAACAGAGTTTGTACCCATCTACTCTGTTCCAGCGCCCGATCTTGAGTGGCGAGACGAGTATGGGACAGGCCCTGAGCTCAGATGCGAGAGACTGGCTGAAATCTGGAATCCTGAACAGCTGCGCAGCGCACTATCTCCAATTCCCTATGCCTATACCAAGTGGATAGATCGCCTTCGCGAGCAAGTGCACATAGTCTCCCAAGAGGATCCAAGATACCAGCGAATCGCAGAGAGGATTATTCAGACCTGTCAGGATATATGTGAGAGAATAAGTGCCGGAATAGATCTGCTGTGCAATGATGAGGAGGCTAGATTGGCATTCTGTTTCGCCAACAAAGCCATGGACCTCCAATCACGCTGGTCTCCGAGAAGAACAGGTCTAACATGGCACCCATTCCAGTTAGCGTTTATTCTTATGACATTAGAATCAGTCGCAAATCCTCGGTCCCCCAGCAGGGACGTATGCGACCTGCTATGGGTGCCAACCGGCGCTGGAAAGACAGAAGCATATCTTGCTGTTATGATCTTTGCACTGGCTTATAGAAGGAGACGGGCTATGAGACAGGTAGGGTTTGACCGAACTGGAGCGGGTGTTGCTACCATTACGCGTTACACGCTCAGACTGCTCACTATTCAGCAATTCAGAAGAATCCTTGCAGCCGTAACCGCCTGTGAATACCTAAGAGTACTCAATCTATCCAGTTTGAAGAGAGTTGGCTGGAGGCCAGGGGATTGTAAAAAAGAGAACGACTTCCTCTGGGGCTCCACGCCCTTCTCTGTCGGTCTGTGGGTCGGTGGCAATGTCACCCCCAACAGGCTTAAAGACACATGGGGTGGGAATCAGCCTCTTTATGGTGCGATCAGCATTCTCCAGGGTCAGGTGGGCGAAGGAGAGCCCGCCCAGGTCCTGAACTGCCCGGCCTGTGGAACACTTCTTGCCATTCCTGAGATGGGCCTCAAACCTGGCACGCATGCGCTTTATTTCGTGCTGAGAATTAGAAACAGGAATGCTGTTTCTTCACTGGGTCAGCTACTGTCAGGACAGATATTTCAGAATGTAAGAATACTTGAAGCCAGAGTCACAATGCACAGCTCACCGAATTACTGCACTCTCAGGCTGGAAATCGCAACACAATCCACACTGAAAGCGGAGGATGTGGACAATCTCTGGAACATCGTTGAAGACCACCTCCGAGCAAACGGATGTTCGGTCGAGCTGATGCCGGCAAGAGCTTCCAGAATGGGTTACTTCATACGGTATTTCATAAACCAAGAGGGTAAAAGAGTTCTGTATGATTTCGAAATTTTCTGTCCGAAACCGGAGTGCGATTTGCATCAGCCTTGGGTAGGCGGGGCTCCCATGGGATGGGTGCACGGGACCAGACCGAATCCATTTGATGCTCCTGATGATGTGAACGGATTACGAATCCCTGACGGGAACAAGCTGTTTCATATTCAGGAACCCTTCCGGGATGGTAACCCCTATATCTCTGACAGAATACCTATTCCAGCAATGACAGTTGACGACCAAGTCTACCACAGAGTTCCCAGCATCGTTGTGGCAACAGTCGATAAATTCGCACGAATGCCTTTCGAACCAAGAGCCGCCAGTCTCTTTGGAAACGTCAAATTTCATCACCTTGTTTACGGGTACTATCGGCTGTTTCAGCATTCAGAAGAACAGTCGACCCATGGAGGACACCCGCTGCCTGCAGGGAGACATTCCGCGCGTTTCTTCATGAAAGTAATGCCACTCTCACCACCCGATGTTATTCTCCAAGATGAACTCCACCTGATTGAAGGCCCTCTGGGTAGTCTGACCGGCATTTACGAGTCAGCCGTTGAGTTCCTTTCCCGTGGAATAGGTGAACACCGCACGAAGTACATCGCATCAACAGCCACTGTCAGGAAAGCGGGGGACCAGGTCAGGGCCATCTTTCTTCGCAGCCTCCAAATTTTTCCTCCTCATGGACTGACGGCTGATGACAGATTCTTCATCAGAGAAGGAGAGATTCATCCACTTATCGATACGCAGCCAGGAAGACTTTATGTCGGAATCTGCGCACCGGGGAGAGGACCACTCACACCGATTGTTAGAATATGGTCCAGGCTCATGCAGACGGCTTGGGCGCACAGCACACACCCGGAGATTGACGATTACTGGACACTGACGGGATACTTCAACGCTGTCAGAGAACTGGCGGGCGCCCGGGCACTTTACGGGCAGGACATACCTCAAAGGATGATGAGCATTTCCCAGGGGAATCCAAGACAGCTTCCTGATGAGCGTGCGCTGGAACTGTCCAGCAGGACATCCTCAACTGATTTGCCATCGATTCTGGACCTTCTGGACACACCATATCCCGGATCACCGGACGCTCTGTTTACCACCTCAATGTTCGGGACCGGTGTGGACATTCTGCGCCTCGCACTCATGGTGGTGCATGGTCAACCGAAGACAACATCCGCTTACATTCAATCTACAGGAAGGGTTGGCAGAAGAAGGGGAGCACTGGTTGTTATATTTTTCAGAGCTACACGGCCTCGGGACCTGAGCCACTATGAGTTCTTCTCCGGGTATCACCGTCAGCTTCACAGATTTGTCGAACCAATCACGGTTTATCCCTTTGCTCCCGGCGTCCTCGAAAGGGCAGGGGGACCCCTGGTGGTTGCAATCCTCAGAAACATGGTGGGTGCCACGGTTCCCTGGCATAAGGACGATTCTGCAACGCTTATGGCAACAAGCAGAACACAGGCCCCTGAGGTCCGGCAACTACCATCTTTGCTCGAAAGTCGCGCCCAGTCACAGCCATTGTTTCGCAGGCCCCCAGCAGACGCAGTCTCCCGACACCTCAACAGGGAACTGGATGCCTGGCACTCATATGCAAGTAATTTCCGGGATCTAAGGTATGTCGAGTATGCCATAACCTACCCTCCGCAGTATCCTGTATTATTGGGTGATGCTCAGCATCAGCATGCCAACTTGCCTGTCGTGTACAAAAATGCTCCGCAGTCCCTCCGGGATATCGAGGAAACAACCGGCTTTCAAACGTGAGGTTGGAATCAATTATGACCCAGCATATCAGACGCTCGCAGTTCATATTCACTTACGGACCCGGCGCGATACTGGAAGGACCAAATGGTCCGCGCATCATACTAGCGCCTGACATTGGCCTCTTCTCGACAGGTTCTCTCTCGCCGGACCGCTACGTAGTTTCTGATCAGAGGATGTCACAGGGTCTCCTCAGTGGGGCGAGAATCTTCAGATTGCCATCAAACGCTGAACTTCAAAGGCCCGAAAATCAGTACATATACCGGACCAAGCCATTCCCGAACTGGAAGCTTTGCCTCAACATACCTCAGCACAATGGGAATTTTTATGTCCTCTACTCAGCGTTCAGCTGCCCCCTCTGCGGAGGTACCGGCTGGAGAGGGCGCGAGGCGATTCGTTTCATAAAGGCATGCCCGGCAGGACACATGGATGAGGTGGAATGGTATACCTTAGCTCATGGCAATAATCGTACCTGTCAGCATCAAAGCTGGTTCAGATGGTTCGGAGGCGGTGGTGCACTTGCAAACATTGAAATCCAATGTCCCGAATGTGGTAGCAGAAAGATTTCGCTGGGTACTGCTTACGGCATTGACTGGAATTGTAGCGGCAGATTTCCGGAAAGGGAGCCTCCCGGCTCCTCACCAAATCGCCCCGGCTGCGAACGAACGGCAAAGATCATACAGAGACAGGCATCGAACCTGAGGATCCCGGAACTACTCACCCTTTTTTCAATTCCTCCAAGGTACACAAGACTTTCTAACCTTCTGCAGATCAGACCTATTCTGGACAGCATAATTGCTAACAGACCGACGTCAAAACAGCAACTTGAGCAGTACCTTCGCAGGCTCGCACAAGCGAACAGAGTAAGTCAGGGGGACGCAAACGAGATTCTATCCTGCTCCTGGAGTGAAATCAATGAGGCAATAGAGGCTGTCCTCACCCCCGTCCAGACTTCATATCGCTCGCTGATTCTGGAGGAATTTCACGAATTCATAAAGGGGTCTCTCCAGGGGATTCCTCCTATAAGGGGTAGCCGTCCGGAATCGCCCGTGCTCATCGAGATAAACCCCAATTTAGTTCAGAGGTTTGACGGACCGAACGGTACCAAGTTCCGTGTGGCCCCAGTTCTTCGCCTGCGGACTGTAACGGTGCAACACGCATATCGCCGGGAAGTCGATACACGCTTTATATCAATTCCCGTGGACATCTCCTTTCCTGACCCTCTTGACCCTCAACAGAAGTGGTATCCGGGAGTAGAGTTTCTTGGGGAGGGCATCTTCATCATTCTGGACAGCGATGATGGATGGATTTCTAGATTATCAGGAACTGCAACAAACCAGTGGCTCAAATCCTTCCGAAATCCATCCTCCTATCTGCATGTTCCCCATGTGTTCAGGGACCCCTCCAGCAGAGAGGAGCTTCATCCGGTATTTGTATGGTGGCATACCCTCAGTCATCTTTTGATAAGGGTTATTGCTGCTGAAGCTGGCTACTCATTGGCTTCGATACGCGAGAGAATCTATTTTGAAACTGACGGCATACGAATAAGAGGTGGTATTCTTCTTTATGCAACACAGCCTGGCACTGAAGGGACACTGGGAGGACTCATCGCGCTCGCTCCACACATGAGGAACATGCTGCAGGTGACGTTTCAAGAGGCTGAGGTATGCTCCGGTGACCCCCTTTGCAGAGAGCATCAGTTCCGGGATGGTGTGTACAACGGGGCTGCCTGCTATAGCTGTCTTCTTTTGTCCGAAACATCATGCGAACATAGAAATATGTGGCTTGATAGGAAGGTACTGCTGGAGAACCTACCGTGACGTGCATCGAAATTCTGGGAACCGGTCCTCAACTTCTCAGTAAGGGTCTGAGAGGCATCGAACCTGTAATAGAGGAAATCATAACAGACGCTGTCAGTGAAATTCAAATTCTTGCCTATCTGTTTACACCACAGGCGGTTCACCTGCTTGATCTTCTCAGGAAAGCAGCCGAGAAAGGCGTTCAAATCACGATCGTTGTGAACTCCCTGAACTCTCAACATGTCACCATCACAAATGAGCTAAAATCCTTAGCAAGCAGATACCCGCATTTCAAACTTGTCGATTTTAGAGGACAGGAGGATAGACAGTTACATGCGAAGCTTGTCATTGCTGATAGGAAGAAGGCTGTCGTGGCCTCAGCGAACCTTACATGGGGGGGTCTGTATGCAAATTATGAGGTGGGCCTGCTTGTTGAAGGCGATGTTGCTTGGAAACTGGCTGGAATCGTGGACTTATTAGCTACTCCACCCTGATTTATGTCTTCATGCTTTGATGTTATCGAAACCAAATCCGGAGTAGCTTTGACTTCAGTCATTCTTAACCGCCTCTTTTTCTTTCCCTCTGACTCGCTTCCGAGCCTTTCATCAAAATCTCCTCGTACACCCAAGATAATTTTGGAATCGGCTTTCCCTCTCCGATCAAGATTTATGTTGGACGTCATTTTTAATATGTTCAAGAGGTAATTTAAGATTATCGTGTCCCAAAAGTAAGCCAGATGGGGAAAATGCAGAGAATTAGCATTGGTATTGCTGTGCTTGACAGAACGATTTTTGAGTGAATACAAAAAGCATTGATTGTTCTGCTAATTGGACCGTCTAAGCTCAGGCAAGAGCGTTCTCACAAGTTAGTTCCTGCACTTCGACTTCTACTATCGTACCGAGCTGTATTTTAGACCTTTCTACACCTGCAACACAGAATGAAACCTACCCGATTCAACCACTCTACCATTTTCATCAAGAAGATCCACTTTACACGTCCACGGTTCGTCAATCCTCATGTATTCATCAAATTTCTTTATTGACAGGATGACCATGTCTGTTGTTTCCTTCTTCTTCCTGATCTTAACCCCTGACTTTGGTGCGCCATATCTCCCCATCTCTGCCTTGACTGGAATTCCTTCGTATCCCTGTTCAACGTACTTCTGTGACAGCTCGTTGATCTTTTCCGTGCTTTCTGTATTTATTGTGGGAAGTACGGATACTCTCTATTCAGACGCCAAGTCCCTCTCACCTGTTATATGTAGATAGAAGAATGGGTCTTTCTCTGGAAGTAAGGTGTCAAGAATCATCTACAACCTTACCAAAAGCAAGAGACATCTACAGTCTGATCTATCATATTAGTCCCTCGAACAGGGACCAAACTTCTGCTGGAAGACTGTCTCTTTACAAACGACAGGCAAAAAAAAGAGATAATGGTTTAGAGGAGAACATCCGCAACCATTCACTCTGCTTGCATGCACTCAGCCTGCGAAATCAGTTTGTCGTTGCTTAAAAAAGTGTGCCTGCATGTAAAGCCACTATCAAGTTTGGTTGGCGTTTAAATATGATTCCCTAATTATATCTACATGGCAATGCCAGAAGTAGAGGGACAAAACCAGTTTCCTGCTAAAGATACTAGTCAATGGACCTACAAGCAGGTAAGGGAATGGGCTCTTCAGAACCTCTTCCCAAGGGCGTTTGATGTCGAGGTTGACGGAGTAAAGGGCGGGTTAACCATATCTACAAAATCAGTCATCTTCTCTCCTGTCAATGGGGCAAGCATAGGGTGCGATATCAGCCAGATCAGGGCGGTTAGAATAGTAGATTATGATACAGCAGAGATAATGTACAGCGCAGCTGGCAAGATTGAGAGCATCATCGCTAGGTCCACTGAAGGTTGGAGGCCGAAGCTAAAGTCAATTGACCCTGGAATAGAGTATTACGATGCGCCAGTTGGAAGATCTTATACGTTTGCGCAATATATTTCTGAAATCTCGGATGCAGACGTTGTTGACCACTATGGCTCTCCCTATGGAAGAATAGCATTGAGCGAATTTGAAGAGAGAATCAGGCAGGCTAGAGAGATGATTTCAAAGATTGATAGGGAGCACAAGGAGTATTTCAAACAGATTTATCTGTCTCCTATGGCAGTGTTACAGGAAGCGATCTGGGGATTTGCAAAATATGTGATTCCAATTTCTCGAAAGCTCATGATGGATATAATTGACTATGAAGCACGCCGGAAGATGCACCAGGTGGACCCTGCTGAT
>Ga0080006_1118425_pt1 | contig 10120 bp, 11 predicted proteins | sample RS3BMetagenome_FD_69209 | JGI IMG/M metagenome (GOLD analysis project Ga0080006, IMG submission 69209) | Ferric oxide microbial mat and aquatic microbial communities from Rainbow Spring, Yellowstone National Park, USA - RS3B (SPADES... ... | reverse complement strand
CCAGTCTCAGCTGCGTAGTTCGTGACCGCTTTTGAATGAGAGAAGCCGACGTTGTCAAAGAGCACGGCTGACGAATGCGTTGCGGACAAGCCGCAAACGTGCCTCGACCAAGGATGTCGTAGCGAATGATCCTGTTCGTTTTTTTTCTGATTCGTCAGCGAGCACACCACTGACCCACTGATTCCGGCTCGAGTCGTCGTCACGCGTTCTTGTCTCCTGTTCACCGACAGAACGCGGGCTTCTCTTTGTGTGCCCCCGTATAACGCTACCGCTTCTCTCTCGAGTCAGACGACTACCCGTGGATCCTGTACCAACTGCTCGCATTCCAGGTCGACCCCGATCGCGTACTGATCAACGCGAGACGGTCTCCCGTGGACGCATGCGTTTCACTTCTTCCGGCCGAGTCTCTGCTTTAACGCTCGCATCAACGGTACGGAAACTTTACATTCTGTGGCGTTTTCGTGGTGACCTGCCTTTGGACTCGTATAAAGTTGAATCGATTGACGACGAGATCTTCATGTAGATGGAGCTGGATATGTTCTCTTTCGGGTGCATGACGTTCAGGATACGGACGACGAGATGGACCATTCGTGTGCCTGCTGACGGTAATCCATCTGACTTGCATCAATAATTCCGTACAGCCTCAGATATTCCAGAATCCACTGCACTGGCGGAACCTGAATCCCCTTGGGATGCTTTTCGTGCTACCGCTGGCACCCGGAGAACTGCCAACAGCGCCTTCGTAGATACCTCTTTCTTCGACTGACTCCCTACCCGTTTTCTTCCGTCTCGAATAGATCCTGCGACGTGATAAGTGTGTCGTCGGCAATGATGCAACTGTACTTGACGATGCTGGATGTGCTGATACCGTCGTCTGTGCGGGGCAACGCCTCCGACCTTACCGTGCATGCGGAGACGACTGCCCAAGGTAGCGGCGTCTGAATGTGCGCTCCGGGTAGCGAGCGCCGGTGCCTCCGCTCTACGGGAGACACACGGTAGCAGCCGGGTGCTGTCCATAGCGGTTAAGGGAACTTGCCATGCTGTCGTTTCAGCCAGTGCTGGCTCGTACCTTTACTGCTGCCAACTGGCAGCGCTCTAGTCTCAACTCAGGAGCTGACGCGCACGCGAGGACGTTCCTGAAGAGAAGCACGTACCCAGCGACTGCTTCGTGTACACGCCGAGCACAACCGAGCCCCACGAGCACCGTCCAGTTCCTGATGTGTAAGGGTGATGAAAAGCCAGCGTACTTGCGGTTCCCGATACCCGCGTATGGTTATCTCGGCATTTCGAGCGTACTGGCGATTGCGGCAATAGGTTCTGTGTTCGAGCTCAGCTCCGGGAAGCCGCAGTACGGGGTCGTGTTCACCGCGAGCGTGTTGGCTCTGAGCCTGCCCGGGTTTCTGGCCACCTTCTGGCTCGCTTTGGAAAAGGGACGAGACGAGTCTGACCAATAGCTTTCAAGGTTTTGGGAGTAGGAGGAGCCCCGCCCTGGCATCGCTTGCAGGCTGGAGAGAGAGGCGAGCGCTTCACCAGCACGATCGCGTTCGCGACCGAGCTCGCCTCGCGTCTCTTGGCAACGGTTGCGCTACTTTGGCCTGTTGCCGGCAGCAAACATGTACCCGTGGGAGTTCTGGTGCCAAATGTCGATCGTATACCATGAACAAATGCGTACGTCGACTTGAATAAGAACGGACTTTGGCTTCCGAGTGGAGTGCTTTTCGCCTCATCGGAGGCGAGCTGCACAAGCCTGTCGGAAAGGGAGCGGGAATGCCGAGTTTCGTGCCGCCAGCGCAAGTGCACCGTGCGACACGTCATTAGATGCAGCCATCAGGGCCTTGACTGAAGACCATGGGTCGAAATACCATGATCACATTCGGGATACAAGGGCTCTACCTGAGTCGCTCGGGTGCACGCAACGCGCTTGGCGACGACGACGACACCAGCGCACAAGGCGCGACGTCCTGCCACCAAAGGATCGATACGCAGCGCCGCCTTACAGACGTGCATGTCTGAGGAAATACCGCCAATACGAGGGGTCTCTTTACCGAAGATGCATGTCCTGCAGCATGCCTGCACAGGCTGCATTCGTGAAAGGCATGCAGAAAATAGCTTATCGGCCGTCAATAGTATGATTGGAAAGGAAGCGAGTTCGCTGAGCACCCCAGCACGAGATCAATGGGTGCGTAGCAGCGGCCTGCATGAACGCTGTACTGTGCGACAAGCGACGCGATTTGCAGCATCCCAGGTTATCGCTGAGGCCAGTGCCTGGGGTATATGATTCTAGATGCTTTCATCGCGTGGTCTTGTACCATCGGCGTACTCAGGTGATATGGGTGTTTTCCGGGTGTTCAGTGCCGGAGCGCTCCGTGGCTTATCGGCTGAGCGCCCAGCCAGCCGAATTTGGCGACCTACGCGATGGCGCCTGTGCGTATGCCCCGAAAGCTTCGCGTACGGAATGCATTGTCTATGTATGTGTTTGTGCTCGTACGTGTGTGTGTGTGTGTGTGTGTGCCCCAATGGTGATGTGTGCATTGCGCGAGCGACGAATGACGCCATATCCCGGGGCTTGATCGTCGACCAGCGGACTCAAATAATATTACGATGCGTTTGTTGGGTCTGGTTGCAAGTCAGCTTAGCGTGCGTTTGCTGGAGCGCATTGTCAAGAACACGAAGCTCATCGATCCATTCCAACCAGCCGATGTTGTTCCAGTAGCGATACTGGAGGCGCCAGCCTCTCCGAACGCCGTCACTGACACTGGCATCCGGATACGCCCAGGCTTGAAGAACCTGTTGTGGGCTCAGCGGCATCGTACGCCAATGGGCGCTAGCTAGTCCTTCAGCTGTTGGTGCTGGTTCTGCGTTCTTTGACGCGTCTTGCGGAGGTTGCACGCCCATTGCCTGCACCCATTCGAGTGGCACGCGATAGCCGTAGCAGGCTCGGCAGAGGCCTTCCCCGAGGTATCGCCTTCGAGTCACTTCCATGGCCAGCTGGCGAACGAATTTCTCTAAAGAACCCACACAATCCCAAAAGACATGCTCGCTCCAGTGCATCTCGTGAAGAAGCGTTGTCAGATTCGACCGCACCGGTCCGTCGAAGGACGTCACAAGCTGCTCATTGAGTTCGAGCACGAGACGATCGCCCTCGTGGACTGCCTCCTGCATCCGAGTCAGATTTTCAGCGATACCTTGTAGTGCCTCCTCTATACGCGACGTTTCCCTTTCTTGCACTTTGTCGAAGGCCGTCCCAGACTGACCCGAGACCGTCACAGGAGAAGCTGTGCCCGGGACGTCGAGGACTTCAAAAACCCAGTGGTGCTTGCCCAGGACACGAACGGCCTCGATGCACTGGCAAGCCTCTGCTGCGGTTGCAGCGTGCTCGAGTGCCGCGAGATCAGCCGCATGAAAACGTTGACCGAGAGGCGCAGCAGCTAAAAGAACTCTAACGAGACGGAGCGCCAGACGCAGGGCACGTTTACGCTCAGATCGTTCCCGAGGAGGTCGCATGAAGCCGCGAGCTTTTCAACGGTCGATAACAGCTACGGTTATGGAACGTCGTGCGTCACGCACGCATCGCCTATTCGTTTCGTTGTAAATTCATTGGTAGCTTCAGGTCGACGACGCTGAAACGCAACCGGGGCACAAGCAGGAAAACGCCGAGCGCCTGTACGAGCAGTTCGAAAACCTCGACTGCGCAGTGCAGACGCGTTGCGGTTTAGGGACGCGGTTATGGTGTTGGTGCAGGGACCACTACAGTCGCAGAATCGTTGTTTTGGGGAAACGAGAATTGAGGCTCTGCAAAAGCAGTTTGTATTTTCTATACGTGTCCAAATGAAACATGAAAGATCTGTTTGAGAAAGAGCGTCACTCATGAGAACAGCGAATCGCGCAACCGCTTACAAACGTTCATCGAGCCAAACCCGACCAGCGCAGGAGACGTCTTGCCGAAGCACGGAAGAGGGCGCACGCGATTAGCACGAGTCATTCTCTCTCTGGGAGATGCTGCTGGTGCCAAACCTGAGAACTTTTTTCGAACGACGAAGGGAAACGAAGTGGATTGGAACTATTTGTAAGAGAGCGTGAGCGAACGCGGATATTCTCGCTATGAAAGCTCCATAGGATCTTCCGAGGAACTAGAGGGTGATCCAGGTCCGAGGCACGGATGTCCAACGTACTGATCCTGAATCAGGCAAAGATGACGATGCTGAAGTCGCCACTTAGGCAGCAGGGACGGTACTGGATCGGCTGCGATGCTCCGGACGTTTCTGCAAACATACCGTTGGCGCGTCTGCTCGTTGCGAAATCGGTATATGAAGTTGCGAGATGTTTGCATTGCGAAGATGTGCAAACCACCCTCTGAATGAGTTTACAACGCACCAAGTAACTTCAGGCGGGCAGGCAGGCGTTGGAAATATCTGCGCCTGGCGTCACGTGTGCGAAAAGAACACTGCTCCATGGCGCGCTCGATAAACATGGAAGCGGAGCAGCGTATGCCAGGCTGGGATTCGTCGAGCCATATTGCCCCGTCAGAGGAGCTGAGATCGATTCCACCGTTGCCAACAGCATCCGGTTCATCTAGGGCAGGATACTTGTATGCAACGCTGCTGCAGCGAAAGAGGGCGAGATCCTCTCACCTGCATGCGATGCCTCACCTCCGTGCGAGTGCTGTCTTCGCTTGCCGACAAGAGTCACAACTCCGTTGTTTCGCCTGCACACAATGCGGATCACCCAGTGACAAGTTGCGCATGTTTGCAAGTACGTGTCAGGGCAGCGGCGTGCTTCTCTGAAACCTGGTGCACCAACGCTCGCTGCGGTATTCGCGAGCAGCAACCTGCACTAGCGTTCGCTACTCCTTTCCGTTTCTTCCGCGAATCACAGAGCATTGCAGCATTATTCGGTGAGAATCTATTCTTTGTACATAAAACAGGCGCCAACAAACCTTCCCAGCGGTCACATATCGATCTGTTGTCCATGGATCAATGACACTCATGCCCTGTAACGTTACGTCTTGCCTCTAGTACACCGCCTGCCCACCTAGTTACCTCGCTACCTACGTTCTTACCTACATATTTACTTATCAACATACCTATCTACCTACTTACCTACCTTCTTACGTACCTACTCACCTATCTACCTACTTACCTACCTTCTTACGTACCTACTCACCTATCTACTTCCGTTTTTACCTGCCTATCTAGCTGCCAAGCCGCCACGTGGATACGTTGGCCAACGGCGGCAGCGATCGACGGCCGATCGTCCACAAATCGACGGTGGCATTCGTCTGGGGCGCGGCCTCAGCGGGGCGCCTACTGCCTCGTCAACGGCGTTACGTTTCTAACGGTTTACGCTCACGCTACCAGAGCCACGGATAATGCTAGGTGCAATTCTTCTAATTGCGGCTTTTTGGGTGTTGCTGCGTTCGCTGCGCTCTGTGTGGACAGGTTTCTCAGGTTCGAGTGCAGCGACAAAGAAGAAACTAAAAGCCGCGAAGAGGAATCGCTTTGAGGACTTTCTCCTCGACGATAAGGTGCGTGCTGGATCGAGTGGCTTATCGAATGGCGTTTCCGCTGCCCCAGTTACCGCATCCGACGCTGCAGCTAGCATTATTCAAGAGGCGTTTGAGAACGCTACCACAGGCGGCTTACCTGTGCTTGTTCTCTACGGAACGGAATACGGCTTTTCCCGTCAGGTGGCGAAGCACGTGGCAACCGAGCTATCGCAACGTCTCCAGGGTCGCGTCTCGCCGCGAGTGCTAAACATGCTCCACCACGATGTGGTTGATTTTCGGCGTGAACCGATACTGTTGGTGGTCTGCTCCACCACCGGTGACGGGGTCGTTCCGAGTGACGCTCGTGCGTTCGCAGACCGCCTGGAAGCACGCTCGCTCCCGGTGTCAGCGGATACGCGCTATGGTGTGCTTGCTTTAGGCGACCGCGCCTATCCTCACTTTTGCCGCGCCGGAAAGCTCCTCTCCGAGTGGTTCCAAACGCTGTGTCCGGGACCAGGTGCAGCGCTCGCCGAAAGGATGGATGTGGATCAGGAAGACTGGACAGCCATCAATGCGTGGATTCACGCAGTGGTTTCGGCACTGGAGAAGGAACTGTCGAAGCGCTCCCTGCCTGTCCCGGAATCCGACTATCTTCGAGCCAGTATTATGCAAGGAGGAGCCCTGCTTGCCGAATTAGCAAACGATATGAGTCGGCGATATTCGAAAGAGGCACCGTTTCTCGCCCGGATGGTGGTGAAACGCCTGCTCACGCGCCTGGTGGAGCCCGGTGACAAAGAAACCTATCACATTGAACTAGACATTACTGGGTCAGATCTGAACTATCTTCCAGGGGATGCGCTCGGTGTGATTCCACGGAACGCTCCCGATATCGTTCGAGAGACGCTGGCGGCGTTGCGTATGCAGGGCTCCGAGCCCCTGGACGACCAAACTTCGGTGCGTCAGTGGCTCGAGGAGCGCGCTGATCTCAAACATGTACGCGGTTCAGCGCTGATTGCTCTGCTTCGGAAATCTCTCGACAAGAGTACCGCTGCGGACGAGTGCGAGCTTGCGGATACGCTCCTTCACGACGACCAAACGATGCAAGCGTTTCTCTACGGACGCGAGCTCGCAGATGTGTTGCTTGCGTTCCCATCGGCGCGTTTGGCGCCGTGTGAACTCACCCAAGTCGTCCGCTCGCTGCAACCTCGCTTCTATTCCATTGCGTCCTCCCCGACAGCACACGATCCGCAGAAAATCGCGCTCACTGTGGCCGTCGTACGGTATGCATGTCATGGGCGCAACCACAAAGGAGTCGCAACGTGCTACCTCGCAGATCAGGTCCAGCCCGGAGATCTAGTGCCTGTGTTCCTTTCGCGCAACCCGAACTTCCGCCTGGTCTCTGATCCCCAGCGCCCCGTCGTGATGATCGGACCTGGTACCGGTGTGGCGCCTTTCCGCGCATTCACTGCCGAACGCAGAGGTTGCACGGGGCGAACGCTGTTGTTCTTCGGCAGTCGCCATCGTGATCGCGATTTCCTCTACGGAGACGAGTTCGAAGCGTTGGCTCAGACCGGTCAAATCGAGCTATACACCGCGTTTTCGCGAGACCAGTCCGAAAAAATATACGTACAACACCGCTTGGTGGAACGGGCTCGTGATCTGTTCGACTTGATTTGGCGGCACGGTGCCTATATTTATGTGTGTGGAGATGCCGCACAGATGGCGCGTGATGTCGACCACGCCATACGTAAGATATTGGCCACCGAAGGATCACTCAGCACTGATCAGGTCGACGCATTCATGCAAAAACTGGAACGCGAGCAACGCTACCAGCGGGACGTCTGGGTGGAGTAAGCCAAGAAACCGTGGTGAAGGCAAAGCGCGTCCGAGTCGGACCGGCGTCTCGACGCCAGTGCGTTCCCGGAAGGAGTTCGCTGCACGGTGGTGGATTCCAATTCCCAGGAATACGAGTACGTTAGTAGATTATTTAGAGGGCATCGCAAGTGCAGCGAGGCTGCGAGAACCGCGCTTCCAGTGACAGGTGCAAGTACTAGACCCCGACGACAGACATGCTCCCCGTCACCGTGTTGTTCTATAAAGATGATCTGGTCTAGGTGTTTGCTGTTGCTGTTGCTGTTGCAAGCTGATAACGAGAAGCGTGTGCTCGCACATGGATCAGATTTCTGGCACATTGCATCGCTCCATGCAGTGCGTATCGACGCGAGCACAGGCGGGTCACGCGAGTGCCCAGCTACGGGTGCCAAGCAGCGGATGACGACGTGCATGTCGCTGTGCTTGCTGTGCGCATCTCTCTCGCCGCGACCATATTTGTGGCGGTTCTTTCCGAAGCACGACCATACTTGCGAACTTGCACACGCAAACGCTAACGAGGTTCCTGGGTCCAGCATCTGTTGTGCATTCGCGACCGATACGCGAACAGCTTTTCGGTGACACACGGCAAGCACATGCCGCTCTGAATTTTGCCCCCAACCCGGTTTTGCCTTCCACAGGATACCCGTCATCAGAAACGAGAACAGAGCGGTGCAATAGCCGCGCGAACTGGTGTAGAAGGAAACAACCACAGGCCTCGAGCAAAACACAAACTTATTCGTAACCGTGTATCTGCCGTATGCCACATGATTCATGAAAACGGCTACGGGACGTCTCTTCATGCCGCAACCTCGAGTCGGCGATGTTCTCGACACTGGACGCACGCTCTGAGACATGATTCTGGAGTCGGACGCTCTTGAGCAGCGACCTTGCCACAGTGATGCCACGTCGTCCAGGCAACACTAGCCCTTGCATACACACGGATGCAGCCGCCTGCATCACCACCATCGATACAGGTCTGCACCAATAGCAGCAATATTCCACTTGGTGACGTTGAAGGCGCCCTGCCCGAAACCTCCAGGAAGGTCTTGTCCGCGCTCGCATCGCGCAGACGCACCTAGCTGCTCACGATTCTAGTTCAGCAGGGACTAGTCGCTCCGTGTGCGCCACGTTCGCTTGCTCCCATAAAACATCTATTAGCTGCGAATACGACCTTTCTAGTTCGAATCTTTTTTGCCCCGCAACTGTAGGCTAGTCGAAGACTTGCGATCCGTAATATCCTGATCACGAGACTTGTTCTTGGAATCGCCAGCGTTTGGCCCAGAGCGCTTGCCCTGACCCGTCTTCCCGTCCTTGACCTTGCTCCCTTTCTCAGGTAGATTCTTTTCATTCATTCGCTGCTGCATTTTTTCCATGGCCTGCTTTTGGACGCGCTCGAGAAACTTAAGGATTACGTTTTCACCTTTGGAGTCTTTCGGTGGTGGCAAGAAACGCTGGTGCGGCCTTCCCAGTGCCCAGTTCTTCAAGTTCTCATAGGTCGTCGCACCACATATCCATCCTTTGGTCCTCTTATTGTAGAAAAAGGGAACTCCTCCACAGGACCCTTTCTTGTCGAGCTTCTGCAGGAGCCGCAGGTTATCGTCCGAGTACCAAACCTCGAAGCGACGGATCGGAACCCCCAGTTCCTTCTGCAGTCGCTCCATCAACGGCTCCATATCCACACAGTGATCGCATTCGATCCCATAAAACTCAAGGAGGTGCGATCGGGAAGCCAGTTCTTTACTCGGCATCGTGAACGCTTCCACGGACGCTGCGTGGTTCAGGAAGCGTCTTGCCCGAATGATGGAGAAGGGAGCGTGTTCTGTCGATTGTGCGTACCGCCGCCACTGCCGCCGCCGCCGCCGCCGCCGCCGTGGATGTTTCAGCAAAGGCCGCTGTCACTCCGCGATGGCATTTTTGTACAGATTTATACAGAGGCAATCTGGGGTACGGGTAAGCGCACGGTCTGATGCGTGCATTCGTGTTCGGGTCGCTGTGCCGCGGAATCAAACTTTGGAACTATACTAGAGCGTGATGCTGTTGGCGTGTCGAAAGATAGGGTGTGCTAGCTCGAAAGCTTAAGTATTTTGGAGATGGAGAACTTGCTCCGCCGGGCCAAGCTCTGGAACGTGCCTGAGGGTGACGAGTGGCGCCTCGAAACGTGTCCAACGTGCAACGGCAAGGGTTTGATTATTTGTCCGTGCTGCCACGGGCGGGGCAAGTGTCTCTCGCTTGTGTTGTTTGTGAATATGGATACGCCGTGTTTGCTGTGCTTCGGAAACCCAGAGGTGACGTGTGGCAACTGTGAAGGCAACGGTAAGTTCGTCGTGACTCCTGACGGCCGGTACTGGTGCAAGCCGCCCAAGTATCGACGGAAACCGCCTCCGGGTGTGTCGAGCTGGAACTTGTTCGCGAATATCCGGTTTCCGACGCAGGAACTGCCGCCCGAAGTCGCTAACGCCATCCGAGGTTTGAAGTTCGACGTTTTCGGTCAGGTGATCAAGCGCACCAGTGAATAGTGGGGTAATTGTACAGGTGCGCGCTTCTCGTTTCTCGCTGGTATTCAAGAAGAGCATTTTATACCGTAGTGTTGAGAAAATTCGATCAGAAAGGCTGCATGATTTCGCTGATCGTTTGCGAAAAACGGCATTATTTATGCAAGTCAGATGGATTACCGTCAGCAGGCACACGAATGGTCCATCTCGTCGTCCGTATCCTGAACGTCATGCACCCGAAAGAGAACATATCCAGCTCCATCTACATGAA
>Ga0080006_1109296_pt1 | contig 10120 bp, 15 predicted proteins | sample RS3BMetagenome_FD_69209 | JGI IMG/M metagenome (GOLD analysis project Ga0080006, IMG submission 69209) | Ferric oxide microbial mat and aquatic microbial communities from Rainbow Spring, Yellowstone National Park, USA - RS3B (SPADES... ... | reverse complement strand
CCGCTGCGGATCTCGAAACGCGGCTGCTCGGCATCGACGGAACGACGGCGCCGGCCGCCCCGGTCGGCGTCGAAGCGACCCTGGACGCGGAGTGGGCGCACGCGGCGGCGCCGGCCGCGCGGCTCATCGAATGCGTCCTGGTGCCACCGAGTCTGACCCATATCACCTGGGCGCAAGCCCTGACCGTGGCCCTGGAGCGCATCCCCGAGATGGTCCGCACGCCGGCGGTCGTGAGCATCAGCTATGGCCTCCCCGAAGATCTGATCCCGCGGGCCGACCTCCTGGCCTGGGCCGCGGCAGTCGACCGGCTGCCGGCGGGCTATGTGGTGGTGGCCGCGAGCGGCGATCAAGGCGCCTATGGCTACGCGGTGCCCGGCGTCCTCAGCCAAACGCCCCGCGTCAGTGCGCCGGCCAGCGTGCCCGGCATTCTGGCCGTGGGCGGGACCACGCTCACGCCCGTGCCGGGGCAAGCGGCGGTGAGTGGGCCGCCCGGCCGGGACGAGTGGTGTTGGAGCTTTGCGTATGGCGCCGGGGCCAGCGGGGGCGGCTACTCGGCGGTGTTTGACCGCCCGGCGTGGCAAGCGGACGTGGTGACCGGGCCGCACGCCGGCGTGCCGGATGTCAGCGCCCTGGCGGACCCCAACACCGGCGCCTACGTCGTGGTCAACGGGTCCTGGACCATCGTCGGCGGGACGTCGCTGGCCGCGCCGCTCGTCGCGGGGTTGCTGGCGCAAGCCCTGGCCGCGTGGCTCGCGGCCCGCCCGTCTTCGCCGCTTGTGACGGGCGCGGGGATTCTGACGCGCCTCTACCATGACCGGACCGTGTGCCGGCCGGTCCGGACCGGCACGAATCAGGCGTGGGCCACGCCCGGCTACCCTGCGGCGGTGGGCTGGAATCCCGCGACGGGCTGGGGTGTGCCGCGCGGGCTGGGCCCGTGGACGCGGCTCTTCGCATGACGGGGGGAAAGTGATGTATCGCGAGTGGGTCGATACCGACGTGTCCCCGCTCCCCGCGGACTGGGGCCGCACGCTGACGGCCCTCGGCGTGGCGGGCGTGGTGTTGGACGTGTGGAATGCCCAACCCGGTGACCTCGCGGGGCTCGTGGCGGCCCGGCTCGCCGTGGAATGCTACCTGGGGTACGACCCGGCGCTGTGGGACCAGGGCCCCGCGGCGGCGACGGCGCGGGCCCACGCCGCGGCGGCGGCAGCCCACCGCCTGGGGTACCGGCCGGGGCAAATTCTCTGGCTCGATGTCGAGCAATGGCCGCAGGCGGGCGCGGCGGCCACGGCGCGGGCGTGTGTGGCGTGGGTGACGGCATGGGCCACCGCGACCCGCGCGGCGGGCTATGTGCCGGGCGTGTACCTGGGCGAGCCCCTGGCACCGGGGCTCACCGCGGCGGATTGGCCGCCGGCGGGGCAATCGCCGATTGCGCACTGGTGGGTCGGGTCGCCCGCCGCCGCCGGCGCGGTGCCGGTGCATCCGCCGCGGTTGATGCAGACCGGGTGGAACGTGCCACTGGGCGGCGTGCTGGTCAACCGCGACCTCCGCTGGGTGCCCGACATCACGGCGCCGCCCTGGCCGGACCCGCCCGCGGCGGATCGGGCGGCGTGGGCGGCCTGGCTCCGCGCGGTCGCGGACCGCGTGGCGCGGTAGGGTCGGGCCATGGCGATCGCGTGGGTCGGCCTCGCCGGCGGGGCCGTGGCGGTCGCGGCGGTGGGCCTCCTGCTGGCGTGGGCCCTGGTGGACCAAGCCGCGGATCGCCTCCGGGATCCGGCGGTGTGGGGCATTGATCCGGCGTGGCGGGTCGCCCACCGCGCCCGCCTGCGCGAAGTGGGAACGCTCCTCTTGGGGTGTGTTGGGCTCCTGGTGATCGCCCTCGCGGCCTGTGTCGTGGCCCTGGGCGGGTTGTAAGCCGTACCGGCGTGTCAGGGCATCAGGGTCCAGCGTCCGCGCGGCCCTTGCCAGACCAGGGACAGGGTCCGGAGGACGTTATCCCCCAGTAGGCCCTCGTAGGCGACCGCGGGCAAGGGGAGCCCAATCACGCGCACGTCGGGGCGGGCCACGGCGGGGGGCAGGAGCAGGGTGACGCGGTACACCGGCACCCGGACGGGCCCACCGGTCGCCCCGACGACGACCGTGGTGCCGATCGGCAAGCACCCGCAGGCCGCGAGGATGCGGGGGTCCACCGTGGTCCAGGTGGCCCCGGTGTCGACCCGCCACCACAGCACGCGGCGGCGGTCCGGCTGGGCCGGGTTGACGACTTGGCCCCACACATAGAGCCCATCCGGGCGGGCTTGCCACATCGGGGCGGCTCCCTTCCCGTCAGACAACAGAACACCCCGGCCCCGAGCGGCCGGGGTGTCCGGGACCGCGGGCTAGTAGGTTGTGCCCTTCCCGCGCGCCCAGTGGATATACGCCTTTTGGCCCTTCCCGCGGGTCATCAGCTGGTACGCCTGAAAGCGTTGGGCGCAAAGTTGCGGGTCCATGCCCCAAACGGACACCTGTTTTGCGCAGAACTGCTCCTGTGTGACCTGGCTTACATCCTGGTCGTAAGCCGTAGCCCAACTGGCCATGCGGATGCCCCCTTTCGGGGTCACTGTAAACCGGGAGTCCTGGAATATCGTCGCGGAAGTAGCCTCCGGATTATTGCGGTATCAGGGAGGACGATTATGGGCCGTAGTGTGCTCTACGGACGGGGCGCCGAAGTGGTTGCCCGCTTTACCAAAGGCGAGTCGGTGGCATCGTTATCCCGGAGTTTTGGCGTCTCGGAACTGGCTATCCGGCGATTGTTGTCCCAGAAAGGTGCAGGATTACGGATCCGTGCGTGGGAGGATCGGTATCTCCAAGCCCGGAAGATGTCGGAAGTCGAAGCCGCGTACCTTGCAGGTCTCATGGATGGGGAGGGGCATATTGGGATTCGTTGGGTCGTGGTGCGGACCCGGAGACAGCAACGGGGTAGCGTGACGGCTGCCCTCATCGTGAGCGTCACCAATACCAACCGGGATGTCCTGCAGTGGATTGTCGAGACGACGGGGTGTGGGCATGTGCGGGGTCCCTACCGCCAAGGACAACGGCGGTTGAAATGGTATTGGTTCTTGTCGGGCTATCAGGGGTCTGTTGTGTTGGACCGGATTCGTCCTTATTTGATTATCAAGGCCCACGAAGCGGATCTCTTTCTCGAAATGGTTCGGTTGAAAGCCATGTCCGACCCCGTGCATGGTCCGTTTAACCTCCAGCGCCAGGCCGAAATTGTGGCCGAGATCGCCCGGATCCAGCGCCGGGCGGGCGGGAAGGGGCCCGCCCGGAAGCCCGAAAATCTGGCCCAGATTCGGACGTATTTGCGGGACCACGGCATTCCCGCCGACTGGTGGCCTGACTAAGATTTCCCATGCCGCCAGTGGTCCAGCCACCGCGCCGCCGCGGCCTGCCCCGGATCCGGGGCCGCGCCGGCCGCCTGGCAATGGGCCGCTTCCGCGCGGATCTGGTCCGGCGTCGGGACCGGAAAGCGTTGGAGCGCGTCGAGGACTTCCGCCGCCTGGTCGGCGGTCGCGAGGGCCGCCGCACGGGCGATGAGCGTGTCGCCGTCCATGTCCGTGGTCAGGTACTCTCGGCGCAGGTCGCAGAACGGCTCCCCATGCAGGTCGCAGTGCAGGGTGATGATGCTGTAGCAGATCCCGCAGTCGTCGCCCGGCTTCATCCTACCGCACCTCCGCCCCGAGGCGGCTCAAGAGGGCCGCCAGACTGTCCGGCGTGACCGGCGTGCACGTGGTGTCCTGGCAGAGCCACTGGTCGTCCCCGCTCGCAACCACGACCCCGACCGGCCTGCCGGCCTGATAGACCTCCCGGACAGTCGGGGTGGGGGCCGGGGGCGGCGCGAGGAACCCGACTTCGGGGGTGATGCCGCCGTGGGCCGCGCAGGCCCCCCGCACCTGGGCCCACCCATCCTCGACCGCGGCGCTGAAGGTCGGCGTCCGGCCGTCCCGGAAATCCTCCCACGCGCGGCACATCACGATCTCCCGGAGTCCCCGGTAGTCATGGCACGCCGTGTCGGACATGTCGCGCAAGGCGGCGAGGGCATCCGCACACGTGGGATACGTCGCCATCCGACACGCCTCCTCCCGTGTTCAATGTTGATACATGACGGCGCCCGCTGGGTCGCTGAGCATCACGGTGCCGGGCGCGAACCGGCGCCCCCGCCAGGTGAGCCACCCGGCGGCCTGGAGTTCCCGGAGCGCGTGCCAGACCTGGACCCGGCTCACGGCGGCCCAGGTCGCGATCTGCCCCATGGTGGCCGTGAGCGCCCGGTCGGGGAGCGCCCTTACGAGCACCGCCGCATAGACCGCCTTGGCCGAGGGGTGCAGGCGCGGGTCCGCCAGGACCGCCTGGAGAACGTGCCACCAGTGCGCCCCGGCCTGGGGGGCCGCCCGCCGGACGAGCCGGCCGTCCGGGGTCACGTCGAGCACATCCCAGACATCCCCCGTCCGGCGGAGATGGGTGGTGCAGTCCGGGCACCACCACGTCCGCGGGGCCCCGCGCAGGGTCTCCTCGGTGTCGTGGACCAGCCGCATCGGCCGGCCACAATCGGGACACGGCGGGTAGGTGGTCCGGATCATGGGGCGTGTTCCCGCTCATACGCCCGGCGGGTCAGGCGATGGATCGTCCAAACGGTCGCGGTGGTCCCGGCGAGGCTGAGGCCGAGCCCCACCCAGGTGGGCCACAGCGGCGGCGGATCCAGGAGCCGCCCGGCCGCGGCCCAGAGGTGCGCCAAGGTGCCCGGCACGACGGGCCCACCCCACACGGCGGCGTACAGCGCCGGGCCGGGGGGCGGCGGGGTCTGCTGGGCCAGGGCCTGAAGGCGCGCCGCCACCTGGGCGGCCTCGGCCGCGAGCGCCGGATACCCGGCCGTCGCGTAGTAGGCGTGCGCGTGCCGGATCTGCGCCGCCGCCGCCGCCAGGGTCGGCCCCACCGGGGCCCCATGAATCGCCGCTTCCACGGCTTGGCTCGCCGTCACGATGTCCGTATAGGCGGCCCAGGGATCGCCCGTCATGCGTGCGTGAACGCCTCCTCCGGCGGGAGCGGCGGCCCGATCCGGCTGGCCGGCGGCGCCGTCGTCGGACAGGCCAGGGCCGCTGCGGCAGCCTCCCGGACGTGGCCCGCGATCGCTTGCGCCATGATGTCGGCGGCCCAGGTGGCCCGGTGGCGCATCACCGGATCCATCTGCGCGAGCGCGGCGTCCGCCTGGACCCGGACCTGGGCCGGATCGATCCGCCGCCCCGTGTCCGTCTCGAACGGCACGCCAGCCTTCAGCAGGGCCAACAGGACGGCCGCCTTCGCCTCCCGCTCCTCCGGGATCTCCTCATAGGACAGGTTTTGGGGCGGGTAGATGTCGCAACGGGTATTGTGCAACAGCGAGTGCGCCGTTTCCTCCGCCACCGTCGCCACGTCCTGCGCGTCCTCGCTCAAGACCTGCGGCCCGAGGTAGAGCACATCTCCCGCGGGATAGTACGCGCCGAGGATTGGCCCCACATACCGGCCGTTCTCGATGAGCGGCGGCAGCGGTTCGACGCGGACCGGCACGCGCCGGGCGGCTTCGAGCCGCAGGAGATTGGCGATGGCCCGCTCCGTCGCCGGCGTGGCCCCGAGCAGGGGGCGGAGATCCGCCCCGTCCGGGGCGTCTTCCAGGAAACTCGTCGCGAGGGCGTCGGGAATCCGGGTGTCGACATCCTCGTACTGCTTGCGGACGGCGCGCAGGACCCGCTCCGCGTAGGCCCGGCGATCCGCGACGTAGGCCCGGTGGAGAGCGTCGGCCTGGTCGGCGAGGACTTGAAGCCGCGCCCCGTCCCACGTGCGCCAGGCGTCCGCCGTCACGGCGCGGGCCAGGGTGTCGGCCTCGGCCGCGACCCGCACCAGATCGTCGCCGGTGGCCACCTGATTGCCGACCGCCTGCCGGAGCCGCCGGAGGCGGGCGTAGGTGGCATCGTCGAACGTGGTCACGCTCAGGCGTTCGGCGGTGGCGAGGTGCTGTTCGGCCCGTTGGCGCCGGCGCTCGACCTCCGGGTGATCCACCGGGTCGCCGCCCCGCGTGAACCGGGTGGCCTCCTTGAGGCCCGCCGCGGCGAGCAGGAGGGCCTGGCGTTGCGCGGCGGCCTCGTCGCCACCGAGGAGCGCCTGCTGGAAGGCGGCCACCTGTGGGCGGTATCGGTCCACGACCGCCTGCTGGGCCGCCGGCCACCGTTTGGTGTCCGGCCAGTCGTGCTCCAGCAGGATCCCCGGCTCCTGCACCGCCAGCGCCAGCCACTTCTGGCACTCCGGGTCACAGGTGCCGGCCTGCTGGGCCGCCTGGGCCGCCCGCCGGAGCGCCCCCGCGAGCGTGGCGAGGTGCGCGGACGAGCAGCTGAAGCAGTCGGTATCGGGCGTGCTGCCTTCCTCCTGGAGATAGCGGGAGGCCGGGGCGGCGCGTTGCCGGAGGACCGCCAGTTCCGCGTCCACCACGGCGGTGGGATCGGGCGCGGGCGTCCGCCCGGCCCACCGGTCGAGCGCCGGGCCCGTCACGGCGACAGCGGGCTCGACCCAGCGCCGCCAGCCAGCGCTGGGAAACGCCACGCGCAGGAGGCCGACCGCGGTCTGCGCGGCCTGGGTCCAGGACGTGGCCATGGGGTTAGGACCCCGCCGGCGGCGTCCCCGCCCCGGTCCCGCCCGCCGGCTCGCGGGCGGTCGTGCCCGTGGCCTGGTGGACCTTCCCCTCGACGAAGCTCTCGCCGAGCAGGAAGCTCATGACGATGCCGGACCCCCAGGCGATGACGTTCGCCGGGAGCGCGACATGGAGCCAGGCATGCAGCAGCAGGAGGACGACGGCCACCAGCAGGGTGATGAGACGCCGTTGCCGCAAGGCGTCGGCGATGAGGTGGGTCATGGGATCCCCCTCCTTTCGCGTTCAGTGTACGCCCGCGCGGGCCAAAATCGGGCGCAGGGCGGGCGCGAGCGCGGCGCCGGCCGCCGTGAGGCCCGCGACTCCGGCCACCGTCAGGAGCCCCCACCCGAGCATGGCCCCCGCCGCGGGGGGCGGCGGGGCGGGGCGCAACACGACACCGCGGGCGGCCAAGGCCGCCACGGCTGGGGGCAGGTAGGCCCGCCACGCGCCGGTCTGGTACGTCGTCCAGGCGGTGAGGCCCTGCTCCCGCCAAACATACAGAGCTGCTTGGACGCTGTGGGCGGGGTCGGCGAGCCAGGTCCGCCACCCGCGCGGGGCGGCCGTCCCGCTCGCCTGGGTGAGATAGGCCGCGTGGACGTTATGGATCTGCCACGGCCCCCAGGAGGTCCCGCCGGACTGTCCGTCCGCGCACCGGCCGCACGCCGGGCCGCCGAGCCCACAGTCGCCCACGGCCCAGAGGTCCCACGTGCCGCCGGTCTCGGCCCCGGCGATCGCCAGGAGGACCACGCCGAGCGGGAGCGGGCCCACGGGGGTGGTCACGATGGTGGGCGGGACCGCCGCCACCACCGCGGTCGCGCACGCCGCGAGGCTCATCCGGATCCCCCGCCGGCAGTCTCAATGATGATGTTTTGCTCGGACCGGGTGGCACCGGCGGCATGAATCCGGGTCTCGCCCCACACGTAGAGCCCGAACCCGGCGAGGCCCGCCGTGCCGATGATGATGCCGGCCTTGTCCAAATAGCTCAGGCGGTCCCACCAGCCCGCGATCCCGGTCGGCGGCGGCGTCTTGGGTTTGGGCACGATGCCCTGCGACAAGGTAAACTGGTCGCCGAATTGGCCGAGGAGGGTTTGAATCAGCGCGAGCCCGACCAGCACGCCGAGGACGACGAGGATGATGACGACAATCGGCCCCTGCCGCTTGACCGCGTTGATGCGGACGGCCCCCGTCGCGGGGTCGTAGACGGCAAAGCGGCCCCCAAAGGTGTTGACCGGCCACCGCTCGACGCGCTGGCCCTTCTCCGGGCCTTCCTGGTACCGAATGGCCCCTTGCTCCCACGCGGTCTGAATGCCCCGCGCCACCTGGGGCCCCACATTGCCCACGATCGGCAAGGTCCAGCCCCGGAGGTCCAGGAGGAGCCAGGCCCCTTCGGGTGCGTGTTCCTCGGCCGCGCGGAGGGCGGGGTTGACTACCTCCGCGAACGCCGCCGGCCCGCGGGTGATGAGCGCCGCCGCGGTCGCGAGGTCGACGGTCAGGAGCTTGCCGGCGGTGCGGCTCGTGACCAGGGTCTTGTACTCCAGCGTCACCCGGCGCGCCCTCCCCTCACCGGTGCCATAGCGTGACGACGACTGACCAGCCCGTCGCGAGGAGGGCGAGGGCGAGCGCCCACCAATGCCGCAGGGTCGCGACCCCGCGCCGCGTCCCGAGGGATTCCCCTTCGACCAAGGCGAGGCGCCGGGCCAAGTCGTCCACCTTCCCGTCCACGGCCTCGACCTGGGCGCTCACCCGCTCCACCTGCCGCACCAATTGGTCGAGATAGGCCCGGAGCCAGCCGTCCGCGTCCCGCGTCCGATCCGGATCCATGCCGGTCCCCTCCTGCTAGCGCCCGGTCGTCGCCGCATAGCCCCCCACCCACGGTTTGCTCGCCGGCCAGCCCTTTTGCGGGTAGGTCTTCACCCAGCGACCGTTGCTGTACTCGGCGACCCAGACGGATGCCGTGGTTGGAAACGCCCCCGTGAGTTCGAGCCAGACGGTGCCCAAGGGGCGCGTAATCGCATAGCCGCGCCACAGGCTGGGGAGCGTGGTCGGGGCGGTAGGCGCTGCCCCACGGCCGGAACTCGTGGCAGAAGTCCCCCCGTGGGTCGTCGGCGTTCCCGCCGTGCCGCCCGGCGTCCCGGATCCGGCGGAAGGGCCGCCGCCGGCCGGCCGCTTAGGGCGGGCGTAGCCGCCCACCCACGGTGCGCTCGCGGGCCACCCCTTTTGCGGGTACACCTTGCTGAGGACGCCATTCACATACTGCGCGACCCAGACCACCGTCATCCGGGGGGCCGGGTACGGGCCGGTGAGTTCGAGCCACACCGTGCCGCGCGGCCGGGTGATGGTCGCGCCGCGCCACGTGCTCGGCAGGGTGGGGGGCGGCGTGACGGGGCTCGTGATGGTGCCGCTGCCACCGACCCACGGCTGGTGCGCGGGCCAGCCCCTTTGCGGGTAGGTTTTGACGAGGACGCCATTCGTGTACGCGGCGACCCACACGGGCGCCGTCGTCGGGGCGCTCCCGGTCAGTTCCAACCACACCGTGCCGCCGGGCCGCGTGATGGGTACGCCCCGCCAGGTGGCCGGGAGCGTCGGGGGCGGGGGCACCGGGGAGGTCACGGCGGCGGGCGCGGGCTTGTGCAGGAGCCGGTAGACCCCATAGCCCGCCGCGCCCACCACCACCACGGCGCCGGCCGTCAGGAAAAAGCGTTCCGTCCGGGTTTCGGGCGTGGCCATGGCATCGGCCGCCTCCTCGTTGGTCTTTGGGGGCAGTCTAGCGCGGGGAGGCGGGTTTATCCGCCGGGAGCGGGTGGTGGTGCGCGACCGGGGGCCAATGGATGTGGATGCGTTGGCCGTGGGCGTGCCACCAGTCGCTCACGCGGGTGTCGAGGTCGAGCCAGGTGCCGGGGGCCCACGTCGGCGGGCCGAGGGTGGCCCCGGTCGCGCGGATCCGGGTACAGCCGAAGGCCGCGTAGTCCGCCCAGGTCTCGCCGGGGCGGATCCACCGTTCGGGGGCGGTCGGATCGCCGGTGGCGACCCGGTGGGCCCAGACCGCGACCCCGCCGGGGATCGGGGTCCCGGCCCGCGCCGCATCGGCCCCGAGGGCGAGGCCCGCCGCGAGCGTGGGATGCGCGGCGCAGAGCGCGGTCCACCGTGCCGCCTGCGCCGGGTCCGCCGCGAGGGCGGCCAACGCCGCGGCGACGCGGGCCCACACCGTGCTGGGCCAGTGGAGGGGATAGGCCACGGCGCACACCGGTGCGGGACAGGTCAGGAGATCCGCCAGGGCCGCGAGGGTCGGCACCACATCGTGCTCGGTTAGGAGGAGGTCGGCCCGCCCCCACCAGTGCCGGACGGCCCGCTCGTAGGTTGTCGGGGTCGCGCATCGGACGACGGTGAGCGTGTGGCCCTGCGCCGTCCACCAGTCGGCGAGCGCGGCCA
>Ga0080006_1235805_pt1 | contig 10123 bp, 5 predicted proteins | sample RS3BMetagenome_FD_69209 | JGI IMG/M metagenome (GOLD analysis project Ga0080006, IMG submission 69209) | Ferric oxide microbial mat and aquatic microbial communities from Rainbow Spring, Yellowstone National Park, USA - RS3B (SPADES... ... | reverse complement strand
CCCTTTCGGATTCCTGGACGACCGGCTAGTTTGCGGCGACTCCCTCCTCGGAGTCGTCTCCCTCTCCCAGCTGGAGGAGATCCACCTCGACCCCGAAGTGAAGCGTCGGCTCAAGGAGGGCGTCTTCGACTTCGAGAGCAGCTGGCGTGAAATGCTGGCGCGCGCCGCTGACACTCGGAGACGAATCACCGCAACCCCGGTGACAACTGTACGCGATGTCGAGCACAAGGCCAGCCTACTTCACGAGGCTGAAAGAGAGGCAGCCCCACTTCAGGTCATAGCCGACGCACTCACCGGGGCGGGCCTCATGGCAGCGGCCCTTCCACTAAGCCAGCGCAACGCGGTGTTCAACAGACTGGACGACGCACTCCGAGCCGTCGAGGCAGGAAAGGGCCCGCAGGCACTTGAGCCGTACACGGCCGCGATCAACGCGCGACTCCCCGAGGGAAAAGAGCCCCGTCGACCGTTGCACTGGCCGCTGGCCTTCCCCGAAGTCTTCGCAGACACCACAGTACCCGGTTTCGACGCCATAGTCGGCAACCCGCCGTTCCTAGGGGGCAAGAAGATATCGGGGGCCCTCGGGGGCGACTACCTCTCATGGCTGGCCGCCTGGGACGGCCGGGGAGTCAAGGGGAGCGCTGACCTAGCCGCTCGCTTCCTCCTGCGCGCCGACCGCCTTCTCAGCCCCCGGGGACAGCTCGGCTACGTAACCACCAACACTCTAATCGAGGGCGATACCCTTGCTGTCGGCCTGCTCCAGCTAGAGCGCCAAGGGTGGACCGTCCGGCAGGGAACGACCGCTCACCCCTGGCCAAGCTCCAGCGCCAATCTGTCGATCGTGGAGATCTGGACCAGTAAGGCTCCCCTCAATGCCGAGGCTGTTCTTGACGACGAGCCGGTGCCGCGACTGTCTGTCGACCTCCAGCCCTACCTACACGAGACTGGTCGCCCGGATCGGCTCTCCGAGAATGAGGGCGTCGCGTTCATAGGGTCCTATGTCCTTGGTCTCGGATTCACCATGACTCGTGAGGAGGCGCTGCTGATGGTCGAGGACGACCCGCGCAACGCCGACGTCCTTTTCCCGTACGTTATCGGCGCCGATCTGAATCGCCGGCCAGACACGTCCGCCAGTCGGTGGATCGTGAACTTTCGTGAGTGGCCCGAGAAGGTCGCCCGCCAATATCCCGGGCCTTGGCGGAAGATTGAGCAGGACGTAAAGCCCGAACGGATGAAAAAGGACTCCAAGCGATATCCGCGCATGGTTTACGAGTGGTGGAAGTTCTGGCAGTTCCGACAGGGCCTCGAAGACGCCATCTCCACCCTCGACCACGTGCTCGCGATCTCGCTCGTTGGCAGCGTCCTGCTCCCCGTCCGAGTGCCTACTGGCCAAGTGTTCGCCCACGCGTGCGGTGTCTTCGCTCTCGATGACTTCTCCAGCCTAGCGGTTCTCTCCTCCTCGGCCCACCAGGCATGGGTGATCCGGTACACCTCAACAATGAGAACAGACATACGCTACGCCCCGTCGGACGTCTTCCTGACCTTCCCACGGCCCGTTCCGACTCCCAAGCTCCACGATCTGGGCAAAGCCTTAGACACCGAGCGGCGTGAGCTAATGCTCAGCCGGGCTCTAGGGCTGACCAAGCTCTACAACCAAGTGCATGACCCCACCGTCATCGACCCGGCCATTCTGCGACTCAGGGAGCTTCATCTGGAGATAGATCGTTCCGTGCTTGCCGCCTACGGCTGGGAGGACCTCGACCCTCAGATCGGCCACCACCGAACTAAGATTGGCACCCGTTGGACGGTCTCGCCTCAGGCGCGCTTCCAGCTCCTAGACCGCCTGCTTGTTGAGAACCACCGCAGAGCTGGGGGGACGTGACCATGGTCGGCAGGCAAGAGCGTCGAGATACGAGCCGCAACATGGCACGGCCTGTCGCGGTCGCGGGGCCAGAGGGGCAGCACGTGTCGGGCGCCTTGACGGACACAGAGAGGTAAGTTGGTGGAAGAGAAGTTCCCGGGCGTTGAAGTCCGGGCCGCTTTTGAGGACCTGCTCACCCGTGAGTTGCTCGGCCCCTGGGACGGACCAGAGGAGGAGTTGCCCGCGGGCACGAGCCCGGGGGAGCGGTACCTGCTCGGAAAGCTCGTTCCCCGTAGGTCCGAGACCTACGAGCCTGTGACGCGCCCGAATGAATCCGCCCAGGACGACGATGTCGAGGACCGCCCGGAGCTTGTGCAAGAGGCAGGGTTGGGCCTAGAGCTCGACGCTGATGACGCTCCACCGCCGCCAGCGGCGGTGCGGTCCCGAGCAATGGCGGCCTCGTCTCTCGGCCTCGCGTTCGCGGTCCCACCTGGGGTAGATCAGGTAACGGTCACCGCATCCTGGGGCCGCTATGAACGTGTCCCGTCGGACAGCCAGCACACCGAGACCGGCCGCCCTCAGCTGGTGTGGCGGCGGTTACCTTCCGGCGGACGCGTTAACGTGCCGGTGGGCGCGGAAGGCGACGGCGTGGCAGTTCCAGACGGCATGCACGAGCTGGTCCAGGTGCACTGGAGAGTCCGGACCCGGAACCGCCGCCAAGTGGTCGAGGTCTTCTTGGTCAACGGACAAGCCCCTCTGGCTGAGATACCAGATCGTCAGCGGATCTTTCAGGCCGGCCTTTCCGTAACAGCCGTCGATGGCGCCGAGGCGATCTTCCTCGGCCATAACGACCCGAAACTGCCGGAGGTCCATCACGAGTCTGATCCCGAACTGCGTCTGCTCGCTCTCCAGCACCGAAGCGCGCGACTCTATGCCACCGGTCGGCAGTGCGCCGTGGACTTCGAGGTTCGCGATGGCGAGATCAGGGCCTGGCGGCTCTCCACCACCTGTTTTCCTGCGGCCGACGTTCCGATGGTCGCCGCCGGCGATCTGAATGACACCCCTGGCCTTGTACTTGACATGACCCGCCTTGGTAGCCCAGAGGTGACAGCTGACGAGCTCGCGGCTGGTCTTGTTCCCCTCGTCGAGGGCTATCGCCGCTGGCTCGAGCGGCAGGCGGCGCGCATTGAGGAGGATCCCGAGATCGCCCTCTTTGCCGACGTGGCGAGGGTGACCGTGGAGCGGGCCCGCGATGTCGCGAGTCGGCTGGAACGGGCCATCAAATTGCTTTCCGACGACCCGCAGGCACTTGACGCGTTTCGCTTCGCCAACCAGGCGATGGCGCACCAACGCATACGTAGCGAGCTAGTGCGCCGACGTACCGCAGATCCCGATGCAGGCCTCCCGGAGCTGCTGGCCGCCTTGGACGTGCCTGAGCAACGAACCTGGAGGCCCTTTCAGTTGGCCTTCATTCTGCTCTGCCTGCCTGGGCTAACCGACCCGGAGCACCCCGACGCTCACCGTGGCCCCCTCCTCGACGGTGAGGCTCAGCTACTCTTCTTCCCAACCGGCGGCGGCAAGACGGAGGCCTACCTGGGTCTCACTGCCTACACCATCGCCATCCGCCGCTTGCAGGGAATGGTTGGTCGAGGAGATGAGGCTCGTGACGGGACAGACGGGGTCGCCGTACTCATGCGGTACACCCTTCGCTTGCTCACGGCCCAACAGTTCCAGCGGGCAACCGCCCTCATCTGCGCTTGCGAACTGCTTCGGCAAGAGCGGATCAGGAGCGGTGACCTGCGATGGGGCACCAGGCCCATCCGGGTCGGCCTCTGGGTCGGGGTCGCAGTCACGCCGAACTCGTTTGACGACGCGCTCAGTCAGCTTGAGGAGGCGACAGGTCACTCCGCTGAAGGCCAGCCCGGTGGGTTGCAGCAGTTCGCCAGTTGCCCCTGGTGCGGGTCCAAGATGGACCTTGGCCGCGACGGACATGCGGACAAGCCCCGGCGGCGCATCCTGCTCTTCTGCGGCGACGTCAACGGCCGGTGTCCCTTTAGCAAAGCCCAGTCAGAGGAGGGAATCCCCGCCCTCGTCGTCGACGAGGAGATCTACCGGCTCACGCCCGCCCTGTTGATTGGCACCGTCGACAAGTTTGCGCAGCTCCCATGGCGCGCCTCCACCGCTCACCTCTTCGGCCACGTTACAAGTGCCTGCAGCCGTCACGGTTACCGCAGTCCGGACACCAACGACTGGTGCCGTGACGGCGGCCATCCCCGAGCGGGCGCGCTCCCCGCCACCAAGCCGGAGACGGTACTGCGGCTCCGCCCTCCAGACCTCATCATCCAGGATGAACTCCACCTGATCAGTGACGCGCTCGGCTCGATGGTCGGGCTCTATGAAACGGTGGTTGACCATCTTTGCACTCGGGTCGAGGGCGGCAAACCAGTTCGGCCCGCGTTCGTGGCCTCGACGGCAACGGTTCGGCGCGCCGAGGCACAGGTTCGGCAGGTTTTCGCCAGGACCCTGAGCGTCTTCCCCCCGCCACTGCTTGACGCCGGGGACACCTTCTTCTCACGGCGGATCCCACCAAGTCCAATGACTCCGGCGCGCCGCTACAGGGGGATCCTCGCCCCAGGAGAACGTCTGACGTCGGTCGAGATTCGGCTAATGACCTCTCTGCTCGAGTTCGGTCAATACCTTCTCGACCGTCACGGTGACTCCGCTGATCCGTACATGACTGTAGTTGACTACTTCACCAGCGTGCGAGAACTCGCTGGGATGCGCCGCCTTGTCGACGACGACATCACTGACCGCCTTGGCCGCCAGGGCGCGCTCGTCCGCCGCCGGTCACCGATTGTGGCCGAGTTGACCAGCCGCATGGACAGTCGCAAAATCACCCAGTCGCTCGCCGACCTCGAGCGCCACTTCAGTTCGAGCCACGACAGCACCACTGGCATCGCTGCGCACCGTGAGCTCCGCCGAAGCGGGAGACATACCCCTGAGAGGGACACGCCCGGTCCTCCACTCCGGCCGGTCGACGTGCTACTTGCCACCTCTATGCTCCAGGTCGGCGTGGACGTGCCCCGCCTCGGGCTGATGGTGGTCACGGGCCAGCCTAAGAATATGGCCGAGTACATCCAGGCGAGCTCCCGAGTCGGTCGCACAAGCGCCGGGCCCGGGCTCGTGATCACGATCTATCAGTGGAGCCGACCCCGAGATCTGGCCCACTACGAGCACTTCGGGTACGACCACTCAACCTTTGGACAGTGGGTCGAGGGACTGACCACCACTCCATTCAGCAAGCGCGCGCTGGATCGCGGCCTCGCGGGCGTCCTAGTCGGGCTCGTCCGCCACGCGACCGATGTCGCCCTACCCAACCTCGGTGCTCAGGTAGCTCCGCTCGGGCCAGCAGCGGCCGAGCCCCTGCTCAACTTGCTCGGAGACCGTGCCGAGCTTGTCACCGACTCCAACCCGGCGGGAACCGAGGTGCATGAGCGAGCACGAGAGCAGCTCGACCGGTGGCTGCACAAGCGGGCAACACTGCCGATGGGTCAGCTCGGCTACCAGGCCGACGGCGCGGCGGCAGCTGGGCTGCTGCGAAAGCCCGACGAGGTGCCTTGGGACCAGTGGAGTGCGCCTATGAGCCTCCGCGAGGTGGAACCAGAAGTGCTTTTGCAATTACGGCGAGACGATCCTAGCTGGGAGACAGCCCCGCCTTGGGACTTTGGGTCCTCGGGGACACCTGCAGGAGGCGACGCCTGATGCCAGGGCTTCGCGAACCCACACGCATCGGGAGCGCACGGCCGAGCCAGCTCATGACAACTGCCGGGGTAGGCGCCGTCGTCGATCTGCCCGGCATGAGTGTCATCGTTCGCGGTCTCGACTCTTGGGGCGCGGGCGGGCTGCCAATCTCTGAGCCGCGCTTGCTTGCTCAAGTCCAGCTAGCCCTCCCTGGCGCCGGTGTTACGGGGCTACGGGCCGCACCCTCTGACCCCGCAACGGCCGACGACCCCTACAGCTCCGTTGGCGTGCCAGTAACTACTTTCCCCAGGTGGTTGCGCTGTCCAGCATGTCATCAGCTACTTCCGATCGACGGCGTTGACCAGCTCGAGCTGTATCACCGCTGGGGCCGCCGCCCCGACCTTGCCAAATGGATTCACCGGCACTGCCCCCAGCAAGCGAAGGCGGGAACAGCGAGACGGCGGCCGTGCATCCCTGCGCGTTTTGTCGTCGCCTGCGTGAATGGGCACCTCGATGAGTTTCCTTACGTCGACTTCGTCCACCAGAGCGCGGGAAGCCCCTGCCCCGGGCCTCAGCTCGAGATGCGCGACGCTGGCAGCGTCCTCGGCCCCCGAGTCACGGTGCGCTGCACGGCATGCGGTGCCCGGCGCAACATCTCCGATGCGGCAGGCACCAAGGGCGCGGCGAACTTGCCTACATGCCGGGGTCGTCACCCTCACATCCAGCGCTTCGAGCCATGCGATCAGCAGCTCAAGCTAATGGTGCTGGGTGCTTCCAATCTTTGGTTTGGCGTGACCGTCAGCGCACTCCATCTGCCCGCCGACGACCCCGTCGCTGCCACTGTGACCGAGTTCTGGGAAATCCTAAGTGTCCTGCCGACCCCAGACAGCCTCTCGACACTCGTCGCGGGCATGCCGGCTCTGCACGTCCTCCGGGACCTCAGCCCCTCTGAGCTCGCCAAGGCGATCGAGGCCGAGCGAGACCGAAGAGCCCACCACGACCCCGACCAAGCACCCCCTGGCCTTCTGGACGCCGAGTGGAACCTGCTCTGCCACCCGACGACCACGAAGCAGGATGGCGACTTCCGAGCCGCACCGACCGAACCGCCCCAACAGCATGCCAAGTTGCTGCGGCAGGTCGTTCAGATAGAGCGGCTCCGAGAGGTCCAAGCAATGGTCGGCTTCACCCGCATCGACGATGCTGGCCGTGGCGGACTTCAGCCCCGCCGGCTTGCGCCGCTGGCCGCCGGCTCGGCCGCCTGGGTTCCCGCCGTCGAGCACCGAGGTGAGGGGATCTTTCTCCAACTCAACGAGGCCCTTGTCGCTCGATGGTGCCAGCGGGTAGACGACCACCCCCACATCGTGGCTCTCCGCGAGGCCTACTCACGCTGGCGGACGAACCGAGACCTCCCCCTGGACACATCATTCCTCATACCCCGCTACCTGCTAGTCCATACGCTCAGCCACCTGCTGCTTCGCCAGGTCGCCCTCGAGTGCGGCTACTCCTCGGCAAGCATCCGGGAGCGCCTCTACGTCGGGTCTGCTGATCGGCCCACGGCTGGCCTGCTGCTTTCCACCGCGGCCAGTGACAGCGAAGGTACCCTCGGCGGACTGGTCGCCCTCGGGAACGAGAGGTTCCTCGGCCGGCTTCTAGATCAAGCCCTCGATGGTGCGCGCACATGCTCCTCGGACCCACTCTGTGCAGAGCGGCTGCCCGAGGCCCCAAGCGACCAGCTGCACGCAGCTGCCTGCCATGCTTGCTTGTTCGCCTCCGAGACCAGCTGCGAGTCGGGCAACCGCTGGCTTCACCGGGGCGTGCTGGTGGAGATCGTCGATGGCCTCGCAATCACCTGGTGAGCGTGGATCCCGCCGACGTCGCACGTCGCTGGGCAGAGGAGCTGCCTCGCGACTTCGCCCGCCACCTGGTTATGGCCCTGCGCTCCGGGCCAGACGCCCTGCTCGCAGTCGGGTCGGAGGCAGTACTCCCAGCCTCAGCCTCCGCGGTCCGGGTGGCTCTCGATCTAACAGCCCGGGGCGACGGGCCCTTCGTGGGCGGCGTCCTCTCTGGCTGGCTCGATGCGATGGCAGAACGCCCGACATTGACGCCCGTCTGGACTGGTCCCGAGTCTGAGACTGCGCATGGCCGACTGACGTTGGCAGTGCTCTCGGACTTGATTGACGAAGCTCAGAGCGACATACTCCTCGTGAGTTACGCAACGCAGCCCAGCCGAACTGTCCGATCTGCCCTCGAGGCTGCCGCCTCCAGAGACGTGGATATCTCACTACTACTAGAGCGCCCCTCCGACAACCCCCGCTTCGAGGGAAGCGATGACCCATTCCCCGGGCTCGCTGCCCGGCGACTCAGCTGGCCGGCAGAGAACCGGCCCACCGGGGCCTCCATGCATGCCAAGGTGCTCGTAGTGGACCGCCGCACCGCGCTGATCGGCAGCGCCAACCTCACGGGCTATGGGCTCGTCCGCAACCTCGAGTGCGGAGTCCTAATCCGCGGCGGAACCGTACCAGGGCAACTTGCGGATCATCTGCTGTCGGCTGAGGGCCTCGAATGAGACCTTGCGTAAACCTAGCCTTCCGCACGCCGCTCCGGTCTACTCCGGACCCAAATTGGCGCCGCACCGCACGAACCGCTGCGCCCTGCCATGGCTCCCACCATAAGTCTCCGGCCAAGTTGCAGTGGCCCTCCAATGCCACCCCGGTGCCGCATGTCTCCTCAACCACTTTCAGGTGGTGTTCTCTCCGCCGCGGGCTGGTCGAGGATAAGGACATTGACCACGACCCACACAAGGTGCAGGAGCGCCCACCCGTGTCCACTCCACAGCTACCGCAGCTCGGTCGCGCCGCCAACGAACCCCGCACGCGGTCGGGTTACCCAACGTCTAAAGCGAGTGCGGGTCCACTTCTCCGTAATGCCTGCCTTGAGCATCCAGCGAGGATTCTCAATGTTCCAGCACGCAACCCGTGCGGAGGCCAAGTCCAATGAAGGATGCTCAGAAACCTGACCATGTAAGCCTTGTGACGCTAATCCAGAGGCTGAAGGATGGCCGCTTTGTGATACCCGACTTCCAACGTGAATTCGAATGGCAGCCCGCGGATGTTCGCGACCTGTTGCGGTCCATCTTCCTCGATTACTACATTGGCGGTCTACTTCTCTGGAAAGGCAAGCCGGAAACGTTTGACGCACTCGCCTGTGAGTCCATTTACGGGTTCTCCAGCACCGCTCATCCGGAGCATATCGTTCTCGACGGGCAGCAGCGCCTCACGGCCATGTACTACACTCTCGTAGCACCCGACGTGCCCCTGCCAAACCGCGCTAGCCGTTATCTGTTCTTCATACGTGCCGATAGCTTTGTCGACGAGGCGTATTACGAAGCCTTTGTCTACGACTGGACACCCACCGGCCTGAAGCTCCTTGACAACAGGACCGAACAGTTTCGCCGACATCTATTCCCGCTGTCCGTCATCGGAAAGGGGGGCTGGGAGCTAGGCAACTGGTTCCAAGGCTACGAGAACTACTGGCAAGGGGTCGCGGACCAAGCCCGCACCACCGATGACCGGGCCCAGGCGGAGTTGGGTGACCGCCATGCGCGAGGAGCCAAGAGTTTTGGCGAGCATGTAAAGGACATCACGGAACAATATCAGATTGCATTCGTGGAACTCGACCGGGAACTCGACCTGGCTAAGGTCTGCGACATCTTCACGCAGGTGAACAGCAAGGGCATACGACTCGATGTATTCGACCTTATGAATGCACTACTCAAACCCAAGGGCCTGCAGCTAAAGCTCATGTGGCGCGAAGCGACCCCTCAGCTAGAGTTCATTGACTCGGGTCGGATGAACGTGTACTTACTTCAGGTCATGTCCATCCTTGAACAAGCGTACTGTTCCCCTAAGTACCTGTACTATCTTCTGCCTGGCCAGCCCAAAACCGTTAGAGATCTCGATGGCTCCCTCCGATCAGAAATCCTTGTCTCAGATCCGTCTGCCTTTGAGCGCCTTTGGACAGGCGCCGTCAAGGCGATGAGCGAGGCAATTGCCCTGCTTCGCCATCCGCAAGAATTCGGCGTAGTTGGCCCCCAATATCTTCCCTATGTCTCGATCCTTCCAGTCTTCGCTGCACTACAGATCCGTGCGGGCGCAGTTGACGCAAACCGACGTCTGGATGCACACCGCAAGGTGCGCCGCTGGTACTGGGCAAGTGTATTCACAAATCGATACTCTGGTTCGGTCGAGTCCACTGCGGCCCGCGACTACCTTGAGGTTCAAGACTGGTTTGGCGATGACGGTGCTGAGCCCGCGGTACTTGCGGAGTTCAGTAGCCGGTTTCGGTCCCTAGACCTTCGACGGGAGGTTCGGCGGGGTTCGTCTGTATATAACGGTATTTTCAATGGGTGCGGCTCTTTTCAAGGGACGTCGTTCTCCCCCGGAATTGAGTTGCGGAGGTAGCGTGACTGGTGGATCCGGCGCTTCTCGCGGAGGAGATGGAAGCGCCAGTACTCCTCGAAGTCGC
>Ga0080006_1101772_pt1 | contig 10124 bp, 12 predicted proteins | sample RS3BMetagenome_FD_69209 | JGI IMG/M metagenome (GOLD analysis project Ga0080006, IMG submission 69209) | Ferric oxide microbial mat and aquatic microbial communities from Rainbow Spring, Yellowstone National Park, USA - RS3B (SPADES... ... | reverse complement strand
GACCCCCCGGCGCCGGCCTTTTCCCTCGGGCCAATCGACAGGCACGCTGGGGCCGGTTCGAGCCGTCGGCGAGCCCCACCATCTTCGCCATATCGGTGGGGCTCGCCCGAGGCTCGACCCATCCTACAGCCATGAACATTCCTTCAAAATATCACTTGGATCGCTACCGCCTGGGGACCGGTGTGCCGCAGCCCCGGCAGGTGTCGGCGTTGAGGTGGATGGGCTTGCCGCATCGGGGGCAGACGCGGAAGCCGGCCTCGGCCCGACGTCCCGGGGCGTCCCTCGCCATCTCGGCGGTGCTCTTCGGACCGCCGCCGCAACTGGCGGATTTGCCACTTTTGCCCGAGCCGTGACCATTGCCCTGGCCCAGATGCGACTCGGACCAGGCTTCGAGCATCGCGACGTCGGCCGCCGCCAGTTCCTCGGTCGGCGCTTCGTCGTCGTGACCACTACCCACCGGGACCGGGACGACCCGCCCGCAGTCGGGACACTTGCCGTGCGAGGGCCGGTCGATGGCGCTGACCTTGAGCCTCCGGCCGCACGGGCAGTGGAACCGGATGAATTGATCCCCCGGCCCGATCCCCGACGACGACGACGAGGCGCCCGCCGGCCGCTTCCGGACCAGGCGGACCTTGGCCGAGCACCTCGGGCAGATGACGTGCTCGACGCCCATCGGCGGAATTTCCAGAGGCTGCCCGCATCGACAGGTCGGCCCGGCCATGAACGGTCATCCCCGGGCCTTCCGGCCTTTGAAGAAGAAGAAAAAGGAGGTCAAAACGTCCGCGTCTGTTTATTTGGAACTTGTCGCGGGCTCGGGAGTTCCGGCCGGGCTCGCGGGTGGTCTGGGAGTGATCGGTTTGGGCTTCATCAGGCCGTCGAGCGGGATCAAGGTGTTGAGGCTGCCCGAGCGGAACCCTTCGAGGTCGAGCGTGACGAACTTGAACCCAAGCTCGCGGAACGCCGGGATCAGGGCGCCGCGGACCTCGGGGCTTGCCAGCTTGGGAAGTTCCTCGATGGGCACCTCGATCCGGGCGAGGTCCCCCTTGTGGTAACGGACCCGGAGGAGCCGGAGCCCCTGGCGGCGGAGCCACCCTTCGGCGGCGTCGATCATCCGGACCTTCTCGGGCGTGACGTCCTCGCCGTAGGCGATCCGGCTCGACAGACAAGGGGTCGCCGGCTTGTCCCAGGTCGGCAGGTCCCAGGCCTTGGCGAGCTGTCGGACGTGGTCCTTGGTTAGACCGGCTTCCTGAAGCGGGTGGCGGACGTCGTGCTCGGCCGCGGCCTTCATCCCAGGCCGGTGGTCCCCCTGGTCGTCGAGGTTCGCCCCCGAGGCGATCGTGTCGACCCCGAGCGCGTTCTTCAAGCCTTCGAGCCGACCGTAAAGCTCGCTCTTGCAGAAGTAACAGCGGTCGGAGTTGTTCCGGAGATAGTTCGGGTCGGCGAACTCCTCGGTCCGGATCACCCGGTGCTTGATCCCGATCTTCTGGGCCAGCTCGGTGGCTTCTTCCAGCTCCCCTTGAGCCAGACTCTCGGAGACCGCCGTGACGGCGATCACCGAATCCCCCAGCGCCACCTGAGCCGCCTTGGCCACGACCGCGCTATCCACCCCGCCCGAGTAAGCCACGGCCAGACGGCCGTATCCCCGAAGAGTGTCGAGCAGCAGATCGCGCCGGGCGACAAGTTCCGGATCGGTCCAAGCGCTCACGAGTCACCTCCCCCAGGGAACATCCTTCGCCATCACTCCGAGTCGGATCATTGTAGCCCGACGAGCCCCTTCGCCTCAAGCCACCGCCTCGACCGCCCGCGGACCCAGGCCGGGTCTGGCCGGGTTTTCCGGTCGTGCCGCGAGACCCCCGAGGACGCCTCGTCGTCGGAGCGGGGCACGGGAGGGAGCTTGACAAACCGATTCGATTCTCGTCGCATGGGAGAAATGACCCGAATCGGTCAGGCGGAGGGGGTCTTGCGCGATGACCATCCGATTGCCGGAAGAGGTGGAAAGTTCGATCCGGGAAGAGGTGCGGATCGGGCATTTCGCCTCGGTCGACGAAGCGTTGGCCGAGGCCTGGCGGCAGTTCCGACGTCGGGGACGGGCGACGGCCCCGGACCCGGCCGAGATCGCCGATCCCTTGCTCGGCTCGATGGGCGACCATGGCGAATTGATCGACCGGATCGTCGCCGACGCGATGCAGCACCGAGAGCAACAACCCTGGCGGTCGCCTCCCGGTGAATAAGGCCCTACTCGACACCGACACCCTCTCCGAGATCGGCAAGGGCAAGGATCCGGCCATCGTCGCCAGTGCCAGGACTTACCGGCGGGCCTTCGGCCGTTTTTTTTTCTCGACCGTCACCGTCTTCGAGATCGTCCGGGGATATCAGAAGGCCCAGTTGCTCCAACGCCTGAATGCCTTCCTGGCGTCGATCGCCTCCGAAGAGGTCCTCCCCCTGGGCGTCGCCGCCGCCGAGTTGGCGGGTCGCATCACCGGCGACCTCGACCGCCTCGGCCAGCCCATCGGCCGGGCGGACCCGATGATCGCCGCCATCGCGATCGACCAAGGTTTGGAACTCGTGACCGGCAACACCGCCCACTACCGGCGGATTCAGCAGATCGGCTATCCGCTCACGCTGGTCGACTGGCGATAGTCCGGGCCAGGCGCATCGGGCCCGCGACGACGCACTCTCGTCCATCAGGCCCGTCCAACCGGACGGATTCCGACCGCCTCCGGACCATCGCGACCTCGGCTAGCTCTGCCAGACGCCGTGATCGCCCCGCCGGACCCGGGCCCGGCCGATCAGCAGGCCGACGACCGACCCGGCCGCCATGCCCGCCAGCAGGATCGGCATCGTGTATTGCCAGGCCATGAACAGCCTGAGGGAGAACCCGGCCGCGAACATCCCCACATACATGCCTCCCCCCGTCCAGCTCGCGGCGACGACGCCCGGGGCACCATACGCGCGTTTCACGACCCAGATCAGGCCCATGCAGGACAGGCCGACCGCCAGCGGGACCGCGAAGAGGAAGCCGAGCGAGACGTTCATCAGGCCCTCGAAGCCGAACACGGCGAGCTCGACGAGCAGCGCGAGCATGAAGCCCATCATCAGCCACAGGTAGTAGACGGATGCGACCCCGTCGCGGGTCTCGGCGGTCAGCGGCGGCCTTTTCGCCATCGTCGTCCCCTCGAAGGTGGTCGAGTCGAGTCGAGGAGGTCTTCTCCTCCCGTCGCGTCCGAGAAGGGGCCCGATTCAGTCGTCGGTCTCGTCCAGATCGATCGGGTCGGGGGCGTGTGCGGCCTGTTCGAGGAACCGGGGGAGGTAGCGTTCGACGAAGACCGAGACGGCGATCTGGGTCGAGGCGTTGTCCATTCCCCAGATGCTGGCCTTGAGGTCGCTGAGATCAGGGTCGAGCTGGATGCAGTATTGCTCGTCGACGGCGAGCGAGAAGGGGATCTCCTCGAACCAGCTATGCGCCAGGTGGTTGACGCCGGGGCCGCCGACCGAGATTGTCGCGAGCTTCTGGAAGTTGTCGTCGTTCAGCCAGCGGATATCGGACACGACCAGCGGCTTGATCGGCAGGTCGAGCCGCCGGGCCGACCTCTCGACCTGCTGCTGGAGGTAATAGCCGAGCGGCCGGTCGAGTTCCTCGGCTCGGAGTGAACTTCCGGTGACAATCAGCACGAGGCGGGGCGGCGAATCGTCGGCCATGCGCGGCCCCTTCGGATGGATCGCGGCGTCGGTGAGGGAGTCAGACAAGACGTGTGTCCGATCTTCCATCTTATCCGACCGGCCACCCCTCTTGCCAGAGGACTCAGTCTTGCGTGTTCGTGGCCTTCCAGAGGGCGATGCGTTTGAGCGCGGCTTCGGCGGCCTGGAGTTCGTCGTCGCCCTCGGCCTCGAAGTGGTGGCTGATCGCCTTGAGGCCCTCGACCGGGATCACGCAGCGGAATCGGACCCGGCCGTCGACTTCGGACTCGATGGTGTAGCGGGTAATTCCCATCTCCTTCAGCTTCTGGCGGATCTGGCCCCAGGTTGACGGCGAGGTCGCGGGGCGCTCGACCGACGCCAGGCGAGCCACCGGGTCGGACTTGGGCGGCGGGTCAAGCCGGGGGAGCCTGGCAGGCTCGGGGGCATGCGATCGGGGCGCGTCCGAAGGCAAGGGAGGGATGGGAGGGTCTTCCTCGCCGGTCGAGGCCGGAAGCGGAGCCAGGGCTGATGCGGGAGTGGACGGAGATTCGGGAAGCAAAGGCGTCTCGTTGAAAGCCAGATCGGTTTTTTCTGTCTTTTTGGTGGTTTTTGATGGTGGGGGAGGTTGGGGAATGTTGGCAAGAAGAGGGCTCTTGGCCGAGGGAAACTGGCGGAAAATGGGAGTCTCGGGGGGACTCGGAGGCCCGGAGTGGTCGACGATGATGGTGGGGCCTCCGGCGAAGTTTCGCTGGAGCCAGGCCAGTCCTGGGCCATTGATCGCGGCTCCTCCGGCGAAGGCGGCTCCGATCAGCATGAGGGCGAACAGGGCTCGGCGGAACATGATGGCTGGGCCTCCTGGGCCGGATCACTCCCTCTGATCGACCTTGATTCCACCGGGATTCGGAAATTTCATCCGACTTTCTTGGAAAGAGGATGCCCGGATCGGCGAATCCACCTGGAGAGCGAGGGAGGGTCGCGGCATTGGACCGGAGTTTTCCCGCCTTGGCAAGGTCAACCGAGGGGGCTCGCCCCTCCACTTTCAAGGGAGATCCGTCCCGGTTCCCAGGGGAGCCGTTGATGTGATAGGCTGATGATTATGCTCGGAACCATCTGGACGATTCTGACCCTGCCGATCCGGATCATCGTGTGGGTGCTCGACTTTCTCAGTCGGGCGACCGGCCTGACGATCGGGTTCGCCTTGATGGTTCTGGGCGTGGCCGTCGGCGCCGGGCCGTCATTGATTCTGGGCGTGCCGATCTTCGTGATCGGCCTGATCTTGACCCTTCGGTGTCTGGGCTGACCGGAGGGTCTGGGGGATTTTCCCCGGATGGCCACCAAACCGATTTATCTCGACCACAACGCGACAACCCCACTCGACCCCGAGGTTTTCGAGGCGATGCGGCCGCACTGGCTGGCCGGGGGCAACCCCGAGAGCCGGCACTCGGCCGGTCGGGGGGCTCGACGGGCCCTGGAGCGATCGAGGGAGTCGATCGCCCGGATTCTCGGGGCATTTCCCGACGAGGTTGTCTTCACCTCGGGAGGAACCGAGGCCAACAACCTGGCGATTTTCGGGATCACGAGCCAGGAGTCGGAGGGGGATTCCCACCTGGTCTCGAGCCCGATCGAGCACCCTGCCGTCGCCGAGGTGGTGGCCCATCTGGAGCGGGACGGGTTCGCGGTCGACCGGGGAAAGGTCGATCCCGAGGGGCGGGCCGACGCTCGGGCGATGGCCGGCTTGATCCGACCATCGACCCGGCTGGCGACCTTGATCCTGGCCAACAACGAGACCGGCGCGATCCAGCCCGTCGCCGAGCTGGCCAATCTGGCCGGTCAGCAGGGCGTCCCGGTCCACACCGACGCCGTGCAGGCGGTGGGTCGAATCCCGGTCGATTTCCATAAGCTGGGCGTGGCGACCCTGGCGAGCAGCGCCCACAAGTTCCACGGGCCGGGGGGTGTCGGCCTGCTTCTGGTCCGCAAAGGGGTCAAGCTCGTCCCCCGGACCTTCGGCGGCGGCCAGCAAGGGGGACGGCGACCAGGAACGCCGACGGTGGCTCTGGCGGTGGGCCTGGCGAAGGCCCTGGAACTCTGGCAAGGCGAGGCCGATCGCCGGATCGCCCGATGGTCGAGCCTGATCGGTCGCCTCGAATCGGGCCTGATCGCCCGGCTCGGCCCTGACCGGGTCATCCGGAACGGGCCGGGCGACCTGGCTTTCCGGCTCCCGCAGACGCTCAACGTCGGCTTTCCCGGGCTCGACGGCGACGCCCTGCTGATGCAGCTTGATCTGGCGGGCGTGGCGGTCTCGCTCGGCTCGGCCTGCGCCAGCGGGGCCTCGACTCCCTCGCCGACCCTGGTGGCGATGGGTGTTCCCGGCGACCGGCTTCGAGCCTCGGTCCGGTTCAGCCTGGGAGCCTCGACCGACGAAGCCGAGGTCGACGAGGCCCTCGCCCGGGTCGTCGCGGTGGTCGAGCGGATCTCGGAGGCCGAGGGGCCGAGCTTCGAGGAATCCGGGCCGATCATCCGATGAGGTCGATGAACTGACCACGGAGGCGGGCCACGGGCCACGGTTCGCGGAAGCCCATGCTGCTCCAGGGTGAGCAGGTATTCTCCGGCGGTCCTGGGAGGATTTTTCAGGCGATGCAGGACCGCCTTGACGGCCTCACAAAAAGCGTCAGGGTCGACATTGAGGATCTTGAGCAAGAAGGGATCAGGATGCGTGGCCTCGATCTGGTATCGGGACAGGATGCTTTCCGGGAAATCCTTCAGGTTGATCGTCACGAGGAAACGGGCCTCGCTCTCGATCGCGGCGGCCAGGACGTGGCGATCATCGGGATCAGGCAAGGTCAGGGACGGGATCAAAGTCATCTGGCCAGTCACGACACTCGCCACGACATGCAAATCCATCAGCCTACGGGTACGCTCTAAACTTTTCGGATCGAGGTCGGGTCGGTTGGCCCTCACGTTCCGCATCCACTCATCGTGAATTTCGGCGGTCCACCGACCCTGGAAAAATTTCCGGGCGGCTAGCTCGACCAGCAAGTCACGAAGCGGAGCGGAGTAGAGCACGCAGGCGTCGAGGACGGCCGTCGGTCCCATTAATAACCCATCCCGAGTTCCTGGCCCAGGGCCACCAGTTCGTCCAGGACTTTGCTCCGGGCTTCATAATTTTTCCGCTCGAAAGCCATGAGATCCTCGAAGACAACTCGCTGTTCTTCGTCCACCATCTCGCAGGGTAGTTCGCCCTTCTCGATCAGTTCCCTCACGAAAGTCCACGAGGCGCCCAGCAGTTCGGACGCCTGGGGAATCGTCAACAGGCGGGGCACCGGCTCCAGGATCAAGGCATTTCCCTTGCTGAGTTCATCGAGAACCCGGGTCAGCAACGCGAGGGCCAGGGGCGGAAGCTCCGCGCGGGACTCGGCCCCGTCTTCGTCCCGGATCGTCATCCGGACCGATGGTGAGGCCTCGATCAGGCGAATCGCGTCGCGGGCCTGCTTGATCTCGTCCTCGGTTGGACGCCGCAACGGGGGACGCTCGCGAAGCTTACGGGTCTCAGCGGTCGCCATGATCGAGCCTCCTTCGAGATCGTGGGTCCATCCTCGGATTATACGGAACCTCTCTCGCCCGAGGCCATGAGGTTGACATAGACTTCCACAACCTTCGGATCGAGGTGTGTTCCTGAAAGAGATTTGATATGCTCGACCACCCGATCCCTTGGCCAGGCGGGCCGGTAGGGCCGGTCGTGGCTCAAGGCGTCGTGGACGTCCGCCGTGGCGAAGATCCGGGCCGAGATCGGGATGGCCTCGGTATGCAGACCTTCGGGGTAGCCCGTGCCGTCCCATCGCTCGTGGTGGCCGTAGGGGATCGCCAGGGCCGGGTGGAGAAAGCTGATCGGTTCGAGCATCCGCCGGGCCATCTCGGGATGTCGCCGCATCACGCACATCTCGGCCTCGTCGAGCGGCCCGGGCTTGTCGAGGATCGCGTCGGGCACGGCGATCTTGCCGATGTCATGCAGGAGAGCCCCTCGCCGCAACTGGACCAGGGCGGCATCATCCAGGCCCATCCGGCGGCCCAGTTGGAGTGAGAGTTCCGCGACCCGGCGGCTGTGCCCCTCGGTCTCGTGGTCGCGAAGCTCCAGCATCCGGGCCCATCCTTCGATGGTCGCGTCGCAGAATTTCTCCATCCTGGCGGATTGCTGGCAGAGCCGTTCGCCCATCTCGCGCAAGGACTGGCAGAGCTCCCGGCTGGCCCGGCTGTCCCGGACCAGGCCCGAGGCGACGGCCAGCAACTCCTCGAAATCGGCCGATTTGCTCAAGGCCGCCGAGGCCCCCGAGGCCAGGGCCAGGGCCCGGTCGACTCCGCTCTGAAGACCGCTGGAAAGCGTCAGGACCGGGATCGTGGCCAGGGCCGGGTCCGCCTTGAGCCACCGGCAGACTTCCAGGCCATCGCAGTCGGGGAGCCGGACGTCGAGAATGATCAGGTCCGGCTCTTCCAGGGTCCGGGCCAGGCCCGACGCCCAGTTCTCGGCCTGGTGGACGTGGAAACCGGCCTGGCCCAGGTGCCGGCCCAGGGCCTGGCGGTAGTCCGGGTCGTCTTCGATGTGGAGAACCACGGCGCCGGTCGGCACGGGTTCCTCGGGCGGTGTCGGGTTGGGGAACTCCTCGACCTCGACGCATTCGACGATGGGATGATCGTACTCGACGCGATTCCGGCCGGCCCGCTTGGCAATGAACAGGGCGCGGTCGGCCCGGGTCATCAGGGCCACGGCCCCGGTCTTCAGCGGTTCGCCGGTCGCCACGCCCAGGCTGGCCGTCACCGGCCGCAAGGGCCAGGGATGGTTGGCGATTGCCTGCCGGAGACGCTCGGCGAACTCCCGGGCCTCCTGGGCTTCGGCCCCCGGCAAGAGGATGGCGAATTCCTCGCCTCCGTAACGAGCGACGAGGTCGCCGGCGCGAGCCTCGCTCCGGAGAATCGAGCCGATGGTCCGCAAGACCTCGTCGCCGGCCGGATGGCCATAGGCGTCGTTGTAGAGCTTGAACCGGTCGACGTCGATCATCACCGCCGAGAGGGTCCGGCCGTCGCGAGCCGCCCGCCTCTCGACCGCTCGCGACTCCTCGTGAAGATATCGAAAATTGTGCAGGCCGGTCAGGACGTCGGTCGTGGCCCGGGTGACCAGCGCTCGCTCGGCGTCGAGCCGACCGAGGTTCGAGCTGAACACGGCGGCGACACTCCGGAGAAACCAGATGTCATCGGCCCCGAAAGCAGAGTGCGCGGTCTCTGGATCCAGCTTGAGGGACTCCCGACGGGTCGTGTAGGCGACCAGGACGCAGAGTGACCCCTTGGGCCCATGAATGTCGACGCCCAGACCACCGGAGACGTGGTGCCCTCGCTCCAGCGAAGACACCTCGAAGCGGTCTTCGCTCTCCAGGACCGGGCTGACGACCACCCCGGATTGCTCGGCGACGAAGCCCGCCATCGATTCGGGTCCGGTCGGCACCGTCGCCTGGCCGATCATGTCGACTTGCCAGCCGACCCCCGCGTCGAGCCGCAGCTCCGACCGACCGGGCAACACTTGAAAGATCCCGCAAAGATCCAGCCGGAGACCGCGAGCCACCAGCGAAGCCACCAGATCGGCCAGCGCCCGGGGGTCGTCCGTGGCCAGGGCGCGCCGGCTCATCTCGATCAGAACCTCGAGCTGCCGGGTCCGAACCCCGGCCGCCTCCTGGAACCGGCACTGCTCTTGCAGCTCCTGCTCCAGCGCCGGTACGCCCCGGATCACCAGGGCCCGGGGGATGGCCCGGGCCAGGACCAGGAACGCCGCGATCGAGACCAGGCCGGTGGCCAGCTTGACCACGCCGACCAGCCGATAGATCGGCCAGTAGAAAACGACGATCTCAAGAAAATGTGTCAGCCCGCAGAATAAGATGAAGGCCCCGAAGAGCCAGACCACCGCCCGGAACGGGACGTCGAGACGACTCCGGCAGAAGTAGACAAGGAGAGCGGAGATCGACAAGTAGGCGACGAAGGTCAGACCGTCGGAAAGATTGTGTAGCAGGACCATACTGGTTGTCCACTGGCCGCAAAAGCGTCGCGGCATGAATCCGGTCGAGTCGAAAAAGCGAATGAGATAGTCCATGGCCATTCTTTTGAATTTGGTCGATTTTCACTATTGAGACAATTCACAACCTGTTTTTAACGACGATCCGGCGGCTGCTTCGTCATCGAGATTCGTGATCACCCCTGATGGGGTCGGGCTTCGGCGAGAAGCTTGGCGAGGATCGGAGCGATCATTTCGCGGACCCGACGTTCCAGGTCGTCTTCCGGCGGGAGGGGGGAAGGATTAGCGATGGGGTTGACGATCGGGCGGGGTCGGGGGGCGCCGTCGAGGACCAGTCTCAGGGCGATCGGCTGGGGGGCTCCCAGGGTCCGGAAGATCGGGGGCAGGTCGCGGT
>Ga0080006_1170807_pt1 | contig 10125 bp, 12 predicted proteins | sample RS3BMetagenome_FD_69209 | JGI IMG/M metagenome (GOLD analysis project Ga0080006, IMG submission 69209) | Ferric oxide microbial mat and aquatic microbial communities from Rainbow Spring, Yellowstone National Park, USA - RS3B (SPADES... ... | reverse complement strand
GTCCAGGCGCTGCTGCACGGCCGGTTCACCACCGCGCACGACCTGCAGGTGCGTGCGGCGTACTACGGTTTCCCGGTCAGCGGCGCCTACGGCGTCGTAGTGGCCAGCGGCCTGGCCGACCTGGTCAGCAGCGAGTCACCCGCAGCCATGTTCCAGCTGGCCAGGGACGCCGCGAGGCTGCATGCCACGCCAGGCAGGCAGACCCTGGCCACGGTCGTCGGCGACGTGCTGGTGGTGATCCGCGAGGTGAGCCGCCCGGAACGAGGCGGGCCGGCCGACGCCGATGGCCAGGCACTCGCCGAGTACGCGAACAAGCTGGAGTCCGAGCTCGCCCGGCGGGCCGGCCGGTCGGTCCTGGTCGCCTACGGCCGCGTGGTCGGCCAGGCGGCAGCGATCCCGCAGAGCTATCGCGATGCGCGGGTCGCGCTCGGCCTGCGCCAGCGGCTGCGAATCGACCGGGTGTGCGGCTTCGGGGACCTGCGCATCTACGCGACGCTGGCGGATCTGGCGGTCAGCCCGGCCGGGAAGGCGTTTGCCAGCGAGATGCTGAGCCCGCTGCGGAGCAGCCGGGCGGAGGACCTGGAGCGCGTCGTGATCGAGTACATCGAGACCGGCGGCAATGTGAACGCCACAGCCAGGAACCTGCACATCCACCGCAACACGATGCTGTACAAGCTGGACCGCGCCTCCCGCGCGCTGCGCCTGGACCTACGGCAGGCCGAGCATCAGTTCTCGGTCTGGCTTGCCTACAAGATGGCAATGCTGGCCGAGGCAACGGAGAAGGCCGACCACGACGTCAGACCGCATTGACAAGTCCTGACTCATCCGCGCCCGGCTCGGGCTCCGTCGCGCCGGGTTGCGGCCAGGTCGGGTCTGGGCCGGCGAAGCTGGCCAGCAGGCCTACCCCGGCCATCACGGCGCAGCCAGCGAACAGCAGCAGGAGCGCCGCTCGCGGGTAGGTCAGCGCCACCCAGGCGGCACCGATCGCCGAGCCGGCGAATCGCACCATGTTGAACAGTCCTAGCGCGGCCCCTGCCGCCGCGGCCGGCGACTGGGTGGCGCCGGCAGCGGCCGGAGTCTGCACGAGCGCCACACCAACCCCGACGGCCATCAGGACCGGCGCCAGCACGAGCATGCTCGAGCCGTGGCGCGCCAGGATCTCCCCGAGCGCCAGGCTGGCGGCGATCAGCACCAGCAGGCCGGAGCGCAGGGTCCAGCGCGGGCTGGCCCGTTCGCAGAGCAGGCCGGCGGCAGGCGCGAGCACGGCCATCGTGGCAGGCAGCGCGAATACCACCGCCCCGGCGACGGCGACGGAGCGTCCGAGCGAGCCGACCAGGTACAGCGGCACCGTCACCAGCACAGCCGACAGGCAGAACATCTGGGCGAATGCGGCGACCCCGCTGCGCAGGAACCGCGACTCGACGATCAGGCCCGGCCGGATCAGCGGACTGTGATGCCGTGCTGAGGTCACCGCGAAGGCGCCGAGGGCGATTGCGCCTGCCGCGGCGAGGCCGATATCGGCCAGTGCGGGCACGCCGCGTTGCGGCACGGCGGTGGCCGCGGTCATGATCAGGGCCGTGCCGGCGGTGAGCATGATCGCCCCGCTGCGATGCAGGGGCACCACCCGGGCCGGGATGCGCGGCAGCACGCGCAGCGCGGCAAGCAGCAGCAGTCCGGCGAGCACGGCGAGCACGACGAAGATCCACCGCCAGCCGAGCGTGCTGGCAAGCAGCCCGCCAAGCGGCGGGCCAGCAGCCTGCCCGGCGCCGTTGGCAGCGGCCCAGCCGCTCATCACCCTCGCCCGGTGGCCACGGCCGAAGCGGCTGGACAGGGTGCCCATCACCGAAGGCGGAATGGCAGCGCCGGCCAGTCCCTGCACGGCGCGGCAGGCGACCAGCGTCCACAGGTTGGGCGCGAACGCCGCGGCGATCAGGCCCGCCATCATGACCGTCAGCGCCACCGCCAGCACGCGACGCGGGCCGATGCGGTCGCCCACCCATCCGGTGACCGGCATCGCCGCTGCAAGGACCAGGACGAATGCGCTGACCACGAGCACGCCCCTGGACACCGGCGCCGCGAGATCCCTGGTGATCGTGGCGAGCGGCACGTTGAGAACGTTGTTGCTCACCGTGCCGAGGAAGGTAATGCCCAGCAGCACTGCCAGGAGCGCCGGCGACCCGCCCGCGATGCCGGGGTGGTCCTCCGCCGGGGGCTTCGGGTGGCCGGCTGCCGCCAAACTGCAGTCGCCCGCGGCCCGCAGATCCTCCGCGCGGCCGGCGGGACGCCATACGTGCGCACGTCCTCGGCCCGTTTCCATCGCCGTGTCCAGAATGCCCGCGCGGTCGGCCCTGGCCTACGGCAATGCGCACAGAACCAACTCGTCGCACCAGTGCAGAATGACTGGATTAAGCCGGACGGATCGGGAATCCTGAGCCCGCTTCAGGAACCGCCGTGATCGTCCTCGTGCGAGGCTGCAGTGAGCCTTCGTTCCAGCCGCGGGTCCGGTATCAGCCACATCAGTGCCACCACGACGTAGACCGCGATACCGAGCCAAGGGCCGGCGAACGACAGGCCGATGCCCAGGCAGTACAGCAGCGGGGACGCCTTGCCCTTGATGTCCGCACCGATCGCGGTCGCCAGCAGCGAGTCCTTACCCTCGGTGCGCAGCAGCGCCCCCTGCAGGATGTAATAGGCCAGCGCGGCGACCAGCAGCACCATGCCATAGGCGGCGACCGGGATTGCCGGGAAGCTGTTCTCGCTCATCCATGCTGTCGCGAAAGGGATCAGCGACAGCCAGAACAGCAGATGCAGATTGGCCCACAGCGCCACGCCGGAGACCTTGGACACCGCCGCCAGCATGTGGTGATGGTTGTTCCAGTAGATGCCGAGGTTCACGAAGCTGAGCAGGTACGCCAGCAGTACCGGCAGGTCCCCGCGAAGGGCGGCCCACGTGGTGCCATGCGGGGTGCGCAGTTCCAGCACCATGATCGTGATGAGAATGGCGATCACGCCATCGGTGAACGCCCTGAGCCGGTCCGCTGACACGGGCCCAAGGCTAACGCCCGGAAGCCCGGTGGTACGCGCGCGGCGTGCGTGGCTTGGCTGTTAGCTGCTCGACAACAGGGGCGGGAAAGGCAGCACTTCGCAGCTAGCGTATTTTGGATACAAAGGCCCTATCGTCCGGGGCCGCGTCGTGGGGAGCGAGTCATGGCCGTCGACATGCAGTCCGCCGGGGAAGGCGAACTTATCCGCCCCGTGCAGCGTGCCGCCCCGCTGCGTCAGGCCGTCTACGAGTCGATGGTCGAACTGGTGGTCAGCGGCCGGCTCAACCCCGGTGAGCACCTGGTGGAGACCGACTTGGCCCGCCAGCTCGGAGTCAGCCGCCAGCCGGTGCGGGAGGCGCTGCACCGGCTGCAGGCCGAGGGCTGGGTGGACCTGCGTCCTAATCAGGGCGCGTTCGTGCATGAGCCCACCGACAATGAGGTCGATCAGTTGCTCGATGCGCGCGAACTGCTGGAAGTGGAGACCGCCCGGCTGGCGGCCCGGTCCGCGGACGCGGAGGCTGCGGCGCGGCTGCGGGCCATCTGCCACGAGGGCGAGGCGGCGGTGAAAGCCGGCGACACCGAGGTCTTCATCACCGCCAAGAAGGCGAAGGAAGGCGTGACCTTCCAGAACACCGGGACCGAGCCGTTCGTCAGCCTGAGGTACTTCGGCCCGGATGTTCATTCGAGCCTCCCGGCGGTGGGCGACTATCTCAAGGGTCGGTGAGGGTTTCGCCATGTCGATCGCGACCGCCCAACCTGATTCCACCGGCGAGGATCGACATTTCGTCCTCGATGGAATCGACTATGACGGTTACGTCGCAATCGACGATGCGATCGGGGAAAATCGCCACGTTCGCGTCATTTATGCCGACGGGAGGTTGACGTTCTTGACCGCTTCCCGTCGTCATGAATGGTTTGCGAGGCGTTTGGCCGAGATCGTCAAGGCCGTCGCGTCGGCGACACGGACTCGCTGGGAGGACGCCGGTTCCGCGACCTATCGGAAGAGGGACAAAGAGGTCGGCGTCGAGGGGGAGGAGACGTTCTATCTCGGGGCATCCGCCGAGTTGATGCGGGGCTCGATCAATATCGACCTTTCCACCCAGCCCCCGCCGGACCTCGCCATCGAGGTTGAGGTGTCTCACCCGGCCGACGACGCGTTGCTCGTCTTCGGACGCCTCGGCGTTTCCGAGGTCTGGCGGTTTGACGTCGAGGACTGGACCTTCTCATTCTGCCTTCGGCTGGAGGATGGGTCGTATCAAATTTCAAGCCGAGGGATCGCCTTGCCCTGGCTCGAATCCAGGGACATCCTCGATCAACTGAAGCTCGCTGATGTTCTCGGGGCTTCCGAATGGTCCGCCCAGCTTCCCGAGTGGGTCCGGACGACGATCCTTCCCCGGGCCGCCGAGGGCTGATCGCCATGGACGACCGGTCACCTTCCGATCCCGACGACCTTCCCGAGGAGTTGATTTCCCTGGTCAAGCCCGAGCTGGAACCGGGGGAGCGGCTGCTCTGGGCGTCGAGAGCGGGGTCGGGGTCTCCGTCGAGTCTGGCCGAGCCGTCGTTATGGGCCTGGGTCTGGTTTTTGGGTTTCCTGACCGTCAGCCTGGGCAGTTTTGTCGGGATTCCGATCCTGGCCAGCCTTCGTCAGGAAGGGGGCGAGGGCCTGCTTCTGGTTATCGGGATCCTCTGCGGAGTGATCTGCTGTTTCTTTGTCGTCGGGCATCTCAGCATCTTCCTCGCGAAGCGATCGGAGCGTCGTAAGATCGACGGTCAGATCTACGCCTTGACCGACCGCCGGGCCGTGATCTGGCTGCCGGGCTCAAAGTCCTCGGTCTCGGTCCACACGTTTCAACGAGGAACGATCAAGGGAACCGACCTCCACCGGGTCCAGTATCCGGATGGCTCGGGGGATGTTCTGTTGCGCAACACCTATCAACAACCGTCGGGATTCCTCGGGATCGCCGAGGTCCGCCGGGTCGAGGAGCTGGTCCGGAGGTTCCTGGTCGTCCCGGGTCCCGGAACCAGCCCGGACATTGAATCCACCTGAACTGAGTCGAAAGGAACGCCCATGAGCGTCGCCAGCCACCCCAACACCTTCCCGAAGCTGCACAACGCGGCGTGGCCCGGCGTCGTGGGCAAGGGGGAGGGCTCCGAGCCCGCCATCGACCTCGACACGATGCTCGACCTGACGGCCGCGGCCGAGGTGGACGGCATCAAGTTCGACGGCGTGGATCTGTTCCTCTTCGCGCCTCACGTCGATATCGACGCCTCCGACGACGACCTCAAAGTTCTCGCCGACAAGGTCCAGGCCAGAGGGCTGACGATCGGCTCGGTCGTCGCGCCGATCTGGCCGCCGACCGGCGGCGGCCCGGCGATGGACGTAGGCGAAGGTCGGACGAAGTTCCTCCAGCAGGTCAAGAAGGGCTGCCGGATCGCGAAGAAGCTCCGGGAACTGGGTGTCCGGCCTTACGGGGTCGTCCGGTTTGACTCGGCCACCAGCGTGGCGGACTGGAACGCCGACCCGGTCGGCAACCAGAAGAAGATCGCCGAGACCTTCCGGCAGGCGGGCAAGATCGCCCGCGACCACGGCGAGAAGCTCGCGGCCGAGGGAGAAATCTGCTGGGGCGGGATGCACTCGTGGCGGAAGATGGTCGACCTCCTCGAACAGGTCGGCGAGCCCGAGACCGTTGGCTTCCAGGCCGACATGGCGCACACCCTCCTTTATACCCTGGGCGAGAACGCCCCCGAGGACCGGATCCTCGCCGACCACTTCGACTGGAAGGAGAAAGACGGGCTCGACGCGGCCCTGCGGACCTTGACGACGGCCCTCCGACCCTGGACGATCGACTTCCACGTCGCCCAGAACGACGCCACGGTCTTCGGCTCGGGCTCGCACGACCACACCGGTCGACACTGCCAGGCCACCGACCCCAACGGCAAGCTCGACATCCCCTATCACGCCGGATTCTGGCTCCGCGACGAGAACGGCCGCCTGACCAAGGCCTTCAAGCACATCTGCTGGGACGGTTGCATGTTCCCCAACGCCGTGATGATGCAGCCGAAGACCTGGAATGACATCCTGTCGACGATGATCGCCGTCCGGGACGCCCACGGCTGGTCGGAGTAATCGCCCATGATCGCCCATCGCGACTTCGAGCCCGGGAAGCGGCCGAGCTTCCTCCCCAAGCTTCCCGAGATCAAGGCCGCCTTCGAGGAGGCCCTCGCCTCGGCCAATGCCTGGATCGCCTCGGAGTCGGTCGAGGTCCTCAACGTCGAGACGATCGGCACGCCGGACCTGCATCCCCTCTACGGGTGGGTCCGGGTCTGGTACCGGACGACCACCGCCAAGGCCGAGCCCATCCCCGAGATCTGATCTCCGGACTTTCCTCCTGTCGAGAGCCCAAGCATGTCCAAGAAGCCCCTGAATATCGGACTGGTCGGTTGCGGCTTCATGGGCCGGACCCACTCCAACGGCTACAAACGCGTCAACGACTTCTTCGACGTCGAATATCGACCGGTCCTCAAGGCCGCCTGCGGCCGGAACGAGGACGCGGTCAAGGCCTTCGCCGAGAAGTGGCAGTACGAGTCGGTCGAGACCGACTGGCGAAAGCTCGTCGCCCGGCCTGATATCGACGCCGTCGACATCTGCACGCCCAATAACACTCACGCCGAGATCGCCATCGCCGCCGCCGAGGCGGGCAAGATGATCCTCTGCGAGAAGCCGCTGTCGATGGATCTGGTCGAAGGCCAGAAGATGGTCGACGCCATCGAAAAGGCCGGCGTGTTGAACACCGTCTGGTACAACTACCGGCGGGCCCCGGCCGTCACCCTGGCCAAGCAGTTCATCGACGAAGGGCGGCTCGGCCGGGTCTTCCACTACCGGGCCAACTTCCTCCAGGACTGGACGATCTCGGCGGATCTCCCTCAGGGAGGGACCGGCCTCTGGCGGCTCGACGCCTCGGCGGCGGGCTCTGGCGTGACCGGCGACCTCCTGGCCCACTGCATCGACACCGCCTTGTGGCTCAACGGGGCGGTGACCAGCGTCACGGCGATGACCGAGACCTTCGTCAAGGAGCGCAAGCACACCCTGACGGGCAAGGTCGAGCCGGTCAAGATCGACGACGCCTGCGCCTTCCTCTGCCGGTTCGAGAACGGGTCACTCGGCCTCTTCGAATCGACCCGCTACGCCCGGGGGCACAAGGCCCTTTATACCTTCGAGATCAACGGCGAGTTCGGCTCGGTCAAGTGGGACCTCCACGACCTCCACCGGCTCCAGTTCTTCGACTACAAGGACGACTCGATCACCCGAGGCTGGCGGTCGATCCACGTCTCCGACGGCGACCACCCCTACATGAAAAACTGGTGGGTGCCGGGGCTTCAGATCGGCTACGAGCACACCTTCGTCCATCAGGTGGCCGACTTCCTCAAGAACCTCGCCGCCGGCCAGTCGACCAGCCCGACCTTCCGCGAGGCCCTCGCGACCCAGGCGGTCTGCGACGCCGTGCTCGACTCGGCCGAGCTCGGCCAGTGGCAGACCGTCGTGCCGGTCTGATATCCTGAATTCGCGATTTGTCGCCTTCAAGCTAAACAGGAAAGGAGGCCAGATGGCGAGTCTTTCCGAGATCATAGCCAGTTTGAAGCAAGGATTGAGCTTCTATCGCCAGGAGCGGGTCGATGGTGGCATCCGAACCGGGATCACACTCGGCATGGCCTCGATCTTCGAACGATTCGAAATCGAAGGCGAGGAGTGGGATCCCAGTTTGGCATGGTCTGTCGAGCTTCGGTGCAGCGGGTCGTCGCTTCCCACCGGCACGGCTGATGTGAAGCCGTGGCTTCTGGCTCATGAATCGCAAATCAAGGATGCTTTCCGGAGGTTTTCAGAACAGCTGGCGGCCGGCAGCGATCCGACTGGTGTTTACCCGTTGCAATTCGCGGATTTTCGCGGACTTCCGGCCGGTGTCACCATGAAGATCGTCTGCACCGCGCTTCGACGTTACGATGCTTACTTTCTCGCCGAGCATGTGAACTATATCCGCGAACACTGGTCGGAATTAGTCAAGAACCTCGAACCCACGTTTCACAAAATCTCCTGAGAGAAATCAGTGCGAGAGAAGATTCTTGATACAAATAAATTGATCAGTCAGTGGAAGCGGCGACGGAAGCGCCCTCTCGGCGATTACGAGACGTCGGATGTCGAAGTATGGGCCGCGGAATTAATCGAACTCTACGAGACGAACTGTATTCTCACCCCTGTCTACCTGGAGTTTATCGGAGGCGTCATCGATCGCCGCGAGATGGAACTATCCAGGGCATTCCTGGGCGCCTTCTCGATTCTCGATGAAGGGGACATCCGGCCCGAAGATTGGACGAAAGCCTGTCAACTGGCCGAGAGGATCCCGCAGGATACCAGGCCGAGAGGGGCGATCGATTGCCTGATCAAGGCGATCACAATCCGATTAAGATGCGTACTCGTGACCGACGATACCGGGATGCCTCGTCACCCCTAGGCGACTACAGGACGACTCATGAAAACCGGCATGAACCTGCTGCTCTGGACCACCGAGGTCAAGGAGGAGCACGACCCGATCCTCGACAAGCTCAAGGGGTTCGGCTTCGACTCGGTCGAGGTCCCGATCTTCGAGACCGCCGACCGCAAGCCCTACGAGCGGCTCGGCCAGCGGCTCCGGTCGCTCGGGCTGGGCTCGACCGCCGTGACCGTGATGGGGCCGGAGACCAACCCGATCTCCCCCGACCCGGCGATTCGCAAGGCGGCCGTCGCCTATCTCGAAACGGTCCTCGACCGCGCCTCGGCCTTCGGCTGCGAGATCCTCTGCGGGCCGACCCACTCGGCCATCGGCGTCTTTTCCGGCGAGGGGCCGACCGCCGACGAGTTCAAGTACGGCGTCGATACCTTGCGACAGGTCGCCGAGATCGCCGAGAAGTTCAATATCAAGATCGCCGTCGAATACCTCAACCGGTTCGAGAACTACTTCCTTACGACGGCCGCCGACACGGTCAAGTTCGTCCGGGCGGTTGACCATCCCCATCTGAAGATGATGTACGACTCGTTCCACTCGCACATCGAGGAAAAGGACCAGCGGGCGGCCATCGCCTCGTGCGCGGCGGAGACGATCCACTTCCACGTCTCGGAAAACGACCGAGGGATCCCAGGCACCGGACAGGTCGACTGGGAGGGCTATTGGGCCGGGATGAAGGCCAGCAATTTCCAGGGCTACGCGACGATCGAAGCCTTCGGCCGGGCGCTGCCCGCGATCGCCGCCGCGACCAAGGTCTGGCGCGACCTCTTCCCCGACGCCCTGGGCCTCTGCCGCGAAGGCCACGCGTTCATCAAGAAAAATATCTAAATCCATCCGGCCGGTGACCGGACACGTTGAGGAATCTCGCATGAGTATCCCGCGTCGCGCGTTGGGTTTCCTGTTGGTCGCGGGCCTGCTTGGGCTCGCGACCACGATTCGCGGCCAGGTTGCGGCCCCTCCCGCCGGGCCCGAAGTGTCGAAGAAAGCCGCTCGAACCCCTGCCAAGCCTCAAACACGTCCGAGTGGAATGAAAGTCCGCATCGACCCGGCAACCATCGAGATCGACGACGGTGATTCGATCATCATCAAAGAGAAAGGCCACGAGCCGGAGACCGTCCGAATCCTGGGAATTGACACGCCCGAGACCCGGCACATCGAACACAACATCCCGTTCGACCAGGAGCAAGGCCCCGCCGCAAAGGCCTTCGCCCAGGGGGCCTTCGCGGCGGCGACCGAGGTCGAGCTGCTTCGAGCCTCGACGCTCGACCCATACGGGCGCACGCTGGGTTATCTGTTCATCAATGGGAAGAATTACTCGATTTTGGTGATACGAGCCCATCTCGCCGCCGAGAGCATCACGCCTTACGGCGACAACGGCTTTCCCGAGATCGCCAAGGAAGTTCTCGCGACGGCCAAGGAAGCCGGCCCGGTCTCTTTCGAGATGCCGTATCAATACCGAAACCGAATGCGGTCGCTCTCGAACTGGCTGAAGCAAAACAACCAGTATCCCAAGGATTGAGCCCCGGCATGCCTCCCCCTCTCCA
>Ga0080006_1079729_pt1 | contig 10127 bp, 7 predicted proteins | sample RS3BMetagenome_FD_69209 | JGI IMG/M metagenome (GOLD analysis project Ga0080006, IMG submission 69209) | Ferric oxide microbial mat and aquatic microbial communities from Rainbow Spring, Yellowstone National Park, USA - RS3B (SPADES... ... | reverse complement strand
CCTGTTTGCGCCACTCGCCGAGCACTCGCAGCACGGCGGTTTCCGCATCATGAGACAGTAGTCCCAGCGAGTTGCCATCGAGGTAGATCCGGCCGGTCGCCACATAGAAACGATCCCGAAACGCACGCAAATCATCGTCTGCATCGCATCTCTTTGCGTGCGCCAGTTGCTCTTGCCAGAAACTGCTCCGGACATCCCCGCCTGCCACCCTTAGTCACCCCAGTTTCTGCTGTGCGCACGTCGTCTGCGGGGCCCGAACGTCAGTCCGTGAGGACCGCGCCCGTATTGGCGGAGGTGACGAGCTTCGTATAGCGCGCCAGCCAACCCCGCCGCACCAGAGGCTCTGGCGCCGTCCACGTCGCCATGCGCTCCGCGATCTGCGCGTCCGTCAGCACCACTTCGAGCAGTCGCTCCTCTGTGTCGATCCGGACGATATCGCCTTCGCGCACCGCCGCAAGCGGTCCACCTGCCGCGGCCTCCGGTGAGATGTGACCGATGCTAATTCCGCGCGTCGCCCCCGAGAAACGCCCGTCTGTGATCAGTGCCACGTCGGCACCAAGCCCCATGCCCGAGATTGCCGCCGTCGGCGCCAGCATCTCCGGCATGCCAGGTCCACCTTTCGGGCCCTCATACCGAATCACGACGACATCGCCTTTTTTCACCTTGCCGCTGCGGATTCCCTCCGAGGCATCATCTTGCGACTCGAAGATCACGCACGGCCCCTCAAAATGCGTGACCGTCGTCGCCCCACTCTTGATCACTGCGCCATCCGGCGCCAGGTTTCCGACGAGCACGCGAAGACCGCCCTGTGCGCTGTACGCGTCTGCGAGCGAGTGAATGACCCGCGGATCCTGAATCGTCGCGTCCGCGATATTGTCCCCGAGCGTCTTTCCCGTGACCGTCATGCAATCCGTGTGGAGCAGGCCGGGTCTCTGGGACAACTCACGCAGGATCGCCGAGATCCCACCCGCCCGGTCCACATCTTCCATATGCCACTCGGACGACGGGCTGACTTTGCAGATCTGCGGTACGCGCCGAGAAATCTCATCCACGCGCGACAAAGGATAGTCGACTTCTGCCTCGTGTGCGAGGGCCAGCGTGTGCAACACCGTATTCGTGGAACCCCCCATCGCCATGTCGAGCATGAAGGCGTTGTCGAGCGACCGTTCATTGACAATGTCGCGTGGTCGGATGTCGTGGTCGATCAAGTGTTTGAGCGACGCGGCGGCTTGGCGAACCAGATCCTTGCGACGCGGATCGATCGCCAGGATCGAGCCGTTGCCCGGCAACGCCAAGCCCAGCGCCTCGGCCAGGCAGTTCATCGAGTTCGCCGTGAACATCCCCGAGCAAGACCCGCATGTCGGGCACCCGTGCTCCTCGATGTCGGTCAGTTCCGCCTCCGTAATCTGCCCCGCCTGAAATGCCCCGACCCCTTCAAACACGGAGACCAGATCCACCGTTTTACCGGACGCCGTCTTGCCCGCCTTCATCGGGCCGCCTGACACGAACACCGTGGGAATGTTGACCCGCAGTGCCCCCATCATCATCCCCGGCGTGATCTTGTCGCAGTTCGGGATGCAGATCAGACCGTCAAACCAGTGTGCCTGCACCATCGTCTCCAGACTGTCTGCTATCAGTTCGCGCGATGGCAGCGAGTAGCGCATGCCGATGTGGCCCATCGCGATGCCGTCATCGACGCCGATGGTGTTAAATTCAAAGGGGATCATCCCTGCCTCGCGGATCGCCTCTTTGACAATCCGACCGAATTCTTGCAAATGAATGTGACCCGGCACGATCTCGACGAACGAGTTGCAGATGCCAATCAGCGGCTTGCCAAAATCCTGATTTGTCATTCCCGTCGCCCGCAAGAGGCTCCTGTGCGGCGCCCGATCCATGCCTTTTTGAATCATGTCACTTCTCATCGCAGCTCCACTCTCCCTGTGACCCTGTTGTCTCTCTCGGCGCACGCCGATGGCGCGTCGTCATCCCCGTATTGTAGCGCAATCTGCGGACATGCGCCACGGGCCCGCAGTCACTCAGTTATATCTCAGTAAAAGGTTGGCCCGCTAAGATAGAACCCGGCGCATCGTTTACCAATCCGGACCTCGGGATGTGCGAAAACCCGTCCATAAAATCGAACCCAATCAGGCCATGGTATCCCATCCAGTTTCCGGATCGATGATGGCCATATGGATCCATCCGTTCATCAATTTTCTCTGTATCGATGGGCTCTGTTGCAAGATACCGTGCATTCGGTCTTTCGGTATCTCAATGACAAGGAGAAGACGTATGGGCGAATGATAGGCGATGTCATGGGAGCTCATGACACTCTGCCTCGGTAATCCCGAAAGGAGATCGCTGCCGTTCCCTTGCATGACACCAAGGCCGCTTGTCGCTGTCATGGAGGTTTTGCTCCCGCTGCCATAGAACTCCGGCACGACCGTCGAGGCGTAGTACTGCAAATTGATCCACTGCGCCACAGTTCCGGGACCCGCCAGGATCGACCTGAGAATGTCGCCTGTAACATCTGTCTTCCAGTCGTAACTGTGCAAAAAGGCGCGTCCTTGCAGATCGGCGCAGAGGGAGCGGGCCCTTGGTGCGATGACCAGGGCTGCGTTGCGAGCCAATCCCCATTCCGGGCGCACTTCACTCCAGTCTACTGCGAGCTTAGCCGCCTCTTTCAAGGGCCGACTACTGGCGAGGGTTCGCTGCGGCATTCGCCGCAGACGTTCAGCGACGACGTGTTGTTGCACACCCGGCCACACGCTGCCAATTCGCTCAAATGAGGCCTTTGCAAGGGGGGATAATTTCGGGAGTGTCTGCCACCTCAACTCATCCACGGTCGTGACATGCTCGGCTGCCGCAAACGTAGTTTCCGGAGGAATGTGAATCCCTCTTGCCCTCAGAGCACGTCTCACATCAGGTTCATTGCACAGGGCTGCGAACAACTGCGCGTTCCATTTTCCAGACACTCCCCCGCATGCTCCGCAGTGCAATTTGGCCGCGTACAGATTATTCGTCGTCTCTGCCCCATGACCACAAACCACCACCAAAGGAGCAAATCGTCTGGTGAGGCCAATGGACTGAAGTGCGGCAAACACATAATCCGATTTTGCCTCACAGGACAGGTCGTGTAGCCCGATTTGTGACTGGACTTCGCTCACAGTAACCGGCGCGACCTGCGTCCGTGAAGGTCGCCGTAGTGCACGGTTGGCGAGAACCCGCAGCCACACCTGGATACGTCGTGGAACTGTCTGGCGCAATACAGTGTACAAGGCCATTCCGGGTCCCAAGGCATCAGGCAACAGCAAGCCGCCCGCGGATCCCGACTTCAGCCCCTTGAACACATACTTTAGGGATCCAAGCGCCTTGGCGCGGTGTACATACTCTTCGGTCCCTTGACTCGACCCGATCTCGCGGACCAAATGCCGGGGCGTGGCAATGACAGGCAGTGAAGGATGGCTGTCACTTGACGCCATTCCCAGAACGGCAACGGGCAATCCAAAGAATCCAGCTATTCCGAATGTCTCAAACGGCCCCGCCGATTCCAGATGTCGCCGTATGGGCTCAGACCGCACGTCGATACAAAACAGGAACTGCGCGATCGGTCGGGTCGACCGCGGTGATGGAGGCCGCTGCATCAGGCTTTGCTTGAGTTCATCAGCATAGGTGTCTTCCCATGCTTCCAGCCACAGCCGGCCTTTCGTCGTGTCGTCGAGGCGGCGAGAAAGCAGCAGACGTGCCCGTTGTTCGCTACGCGTCATTCGATTCCACTCAGAAGCAGACAACCCCCCCCACTGTTGCCATTGATGCACCCAGGTCCCGATCAGGAACGCTCCAGAACCCGCCTCAAGGAACTTGGCGCGACCATCGGTCAAAGCCCATTCCGTGCACAAGCGGATGGCCAGGTAGTCAGTGATCAAGGTTTGCGATTCATGGCCGTGGTCCGATTGCCAGCGAAGCATACCGCTCCATCCAGGCAAACACAGGAGGTGCTCTGCAAGGTACGCGACCAACTCAGACCGGGGAATGTCGAGCCTCGAGATGGCTAGGTGAAGCCCATCGATTGACTGGATTGGAGACTGAGCCAGTCGTTTTCTGACTGCTCGCGGTAATGCAGGGTCTCTCGCCGCCAATTTTCTCCATGCGCCATACAATCCACTCTGTCGATAAGGAAGAACCCAGGAAGCCATCGAGTCCCCGAGATAGAGCTTGCACCACTTGATCATTTGCGTGTTAAGCAGGGCCGCTGGTTTAGGATCTCCCAGGCGGGCCAACAGCGTGGCTCTCGGGATGGTGGCGTTGCTGGTCACTGTCAGGTCGGGATCCCCCAGCCATTCGCGGGCGCACTGCTCCGTCTCTGGAGACAAGCCGATGCGCACAGCGGATTCGCGATGACGCAGGGCCGCGAGACCGTAACGACGAGCCACGGCACTCGAAAGATCTAACTGCTGCGTATTGAACCAACGATCAAACCGTTCCTGAAGCCTCTCGTCATTAATTTCATGTCGCATTCGCGCTTGGTCGATGACATCGAGGCTTGGGTAGATCGATATTTTTCTGGTGGAATTCATGCGGACGGCCATTTCGTGAAATGAATAGTCCTCCAGATCCATCCAAGGAGATCGAGCGGCAAACTCATGAATGGGCCACAAGGGTGCGATCCACCGAGTCGCCTCGGTCACGCAGTCGTACAATTCACGACGTGACAAGGTCTGCGCATCTTGCAGACCATCTTGGCTCACGTAAAGTTCGGGTTCGGCCAGCTTGGCCATGACTGTCACACCCCTCTCGCTTGCTTTTACTCAATGCACCGCTTAGAGCGTATGCGTCGTGTAGTCTGGCTCACCTAGATAAACGATCCACAGGTACACACTTGAGCACGCGTCTGGATAGCGTCTTTTGAGGACCTGGGCTCCCGTCATGACGGCAAGCGCAAGAATACCTGTCCCTGCGGCCAGCTCACCAGACGGAAAATTAGGGTTTACGCCAGCTACATACCGGGTTAGCCAGTTTCCCACGGCCAGGGTTCCGATCAGGCACGCGGTTCCAACAAGGACGATCAGCCATTGAACGATACGCTCATGTTGTCGCACGGCACAGGCCGATACGAGTACCCAGGCATAGACAGCGGTCCAGCCCACAAGCAATGCATCCCACCACGAGATCAGATAGACAGGGGCGTAGAGGAAGTAGGTGGTGACGAAGGCAGCAACCACGATCCCACCCATGATCACCGATCGAGTCGGTGCGACCTTGCGAACATGCACAGGGGCGTTCTCTCGAAGGAGCGTCTCCGTTCCCGCCTGAAAAAATAGAGTGATCTTGTAAAATCCGTGTAAGATCAAGTGTATCAATGCTGTACCATAGCTCCCCAGTGCACACTGAACAAGCATGAATCCCATTTGCGACAACGTGGAGGCCATCAGTTGCCGCTTGTAGTCTACCTGAACACGCAGCATGACGAGCCCGCCGCACACCGATAGAAAGGCCATCACGAGCAACACAACGTGAGCCATCACGCTTTGGAAAAGGGGCGCGAATTGAGTGAGAAGAACACCGCCCATGTTTACAAGCCCGGCGTGCATGATGGCGGACACCGGCGTCTGGACCAACCCGGTATTAAGAAACCAGCGATGAAAGGGCCATTGACCTGCGGAAATCAGCGCTGTCAGGGTGAATAAGAGATCGACTACAAGTATGGGACTCCCTTGCAAGGAGCGAATGGTTGCCGCCTGGAGCCAAGAGGACAAGGTCCAGGAAGCAGTCATCACGTGAAGGTAAGTCACCGCCCCAGCCAATGACAGCCAGCCTGTTCCCAGCGCTATCAGCGCACGGGTGGCGGCCGCACGGGACTCCGCACGTCTCTCTGCCCCCCTGATCAGCGCATGCAGGGCCAAGATGCACACGCCCCAGGTAAGAAGCATCATTCGTGCATCATTGGCTAGCCACGTCAAGGAGACACATGCGACCATCGCGGAGAGCAGTCCAAAGAATGAACGATATAGAGCTTCGCCGTGCAGGTAACGAACGGAGAACGACTGAACAATCCAACTGATGGTCTGTACGAAACCGGCAATGAGCCACCCCACGTCAGTGAGCCGCCAAGGCCCGATGACGTGTAAACCTCCTTGGGCAAGCAAGGCCGCGACCGGGATCAAGATGGGGGCCACGAGAAGCGCGACGTGAATGCGCAGGTAACGATCAGCCATCATCGTCCAACGAAAGGCGAACCCGCTCAGAACCGTAACGGACAGTGACACCAGATATGAAGCGATCCACCACCATGCCATGTCCCCTGCCTCCATTTGAAAAAGATGAGAATCGACGGATAGCGTCGTCTATTTTTCGTCTCCAGTGGTTACCTCCACGAACCCCTCCGTGGTGGCTTCGAACACGTATCCGGCCACTCGCACGTGCGCCGGGAGCAAAGGGTGACTACGTAGCAACTGAACCGTGCTCAGGACGCATCGACCGGGAGCAGGATGCATCGTGAGCCACTCGTTCGGATGAATATGAAAAACGTGCTGTAGCATGTAAGAGGTGACGTGGAGGCTATCGCGTTTTTCATGTGGTGCAGCAAGACGAAACGTTTGGTCTGATGCGCCGGCCGCCATCACCCAAATCTCCGGTGGTATGTGCTGTTTCTGAGCGAGAAACAGCACGGTACGCACAAATGATCCATAGGGATCCCAAATCCACGCGCCTTCGCACGGAAGCACAGTCACGCGTTCAGCAACCTTGTTCGCCATGGCTTGCATCAGACGCTGTACGTGATCGTCAGCTTGAGTATCCTGAATGATGAAGATCGACTTGGCAGCACGGCCTTGGTCATCATGTTGAACGGCGGACATCTAGACTCCCCCTTGTAAAATTGGAAGTTCCAAATAAAAAACCGGAAGCCGATTGTCATCCCGACAATGGGCTTCCGGTGTATGTGCGGCCTCCGATGGGAGTCCGTGACATCGACCGTCTATATCATCACATCGACAAGGTCACAGGGACTCTGCGAGTGTAAAGATCATGACGCGCTCCCCGGTTCGGGTGCTTATATCGGTAAAAAAGCTCTCCACCGATTGGGCTGTCGCATCATAGATAATGGATCTGAGTTGCTGTACGCCCGTCTCTACGAGATCAGAGCGCATTCTCTTGACGGACATGAGTCCTTCGTTTGTGCGGGACAAATCCTTCTCCGCCGGGGTTAACACCCCCTTCAACACGACAATGATCATGTTCCTGACAATGTCTGTCTTGACAAGCACGGAGCCCCGTCCGAGGTACTCTCGCTCCCACTGTGTCAGCGCCTTGCTGATCTTGTCCTCCATCTCACCTTTCGACACTTGTTCACCTCCACAAAAAAAGTCGGATACTCAACCACAAGGGTTGAAATTCCGACGTATCTGGCGCAACTTCGCATGATGTTCTGATGACCTCCCGTCTGCTGGACCTTCCGCCTTGCGTGCGAAGTCCAGCAGCCGAAATGTCAGACCATCAACGATTCTCGCGATCCTCCGGATGTTTCAGCTAAATTGAACTATATCCATAGTCTGCTCTCATGTCAAGCGATTCAATTCTACCTGTCTTGTGCGACGGAAATCTGTTTTCGCGCCAGCCAAACTGTCGACTCGCGCAACGCGGGCCACTGCGCATGCATAGCCTCACGCAACCGCCATCACTTGTGCACTTCTCGCTTGCCGGCGGCGCAAGAAGCGACGGACCCCGATCCACAAGAGGACTTCGAGGATCGCCGTCCCCGCAAAGTAGAAAGTGAACACCAACATCGGCGCGGGGCCGTGCCAAGGCTGATGATCGAACATGGCCTGGATGTGAGCCTGCACGTCACTGGACATCCGGAGGATGCCAAAAATCCACGCAGGCAGCACGCCCACGATTATCAAGGAAGAGACCCCCAAGCCACGCAGACAAAACACTCGCCGAAACCGTTCCACCTCGCAGTGTTCAAAGAGTGAGAAAGACGCGGTAAACAAAAGGATCGACAACACGCCGCCCACCGGGAGCACAAAGTCCAACATCTGCGGCATGTAAAAGTAATTGAAGGTCCCGTAGTAGCTCCACGGATCGAGTGTCATTGTCCAGGTTTGAAGGGTTGCATAGACGGACGACAGCGTTTGCGGGTCCTTCGACACGTAGCCCTCCATCCCTTTACCCATATAGTGCGTGATCGGTGTCGCCGATTCCTGTACCAAGAACGCCACCGCGGATGTGAGAAGAAGCGGAGCAAACAGGGCCAGCGCGGCCCACATGAGGGAGATCGCATACCGCCCGACGCCGATGGCCGCGACAAACGCCAACGAAAAGATCAGCCACTCCATCCCCACTTGGCTTCCGTACCACCTCGCGGCCAACCTCAGCCAAACATCGGCGTTCCCCGCCATGCCGTTCAATCCGCCGCCTCTTGCCTCCAACCATAACAACAGCGCGCAGGGGAGGTTAAAGACGAAAATCGTGGCCATGCCGAGAAACCATTTGACGCGCACCATCGCCGCCTTTGACACAGGCCCCGCAAGGACAGTCTCCAGGTTATTGCCCCGGCGCTCGGCCGACCAAAGGGCTGCTCCGAACAGAAATGCGGTGCCCCACGGAACTTGCCCGATCGCATAACCGGACGGATTCAGCAGCAGCGTCTGTGAAAACCATCCTACGGTGCCATTGGCCACACCCGGGCCAAGGAACTGAACCCGACCCGTCATCACCTGAATCTCCTGCGCGATCGACCCGAACACTGGCAGTAAAGACATGGTGATCAAGAACAGAGCGATCATCCACCGCTGTTGATGCCATTCTTTGTAGACGAGTCCCCTAGGCCAGAACGATTTCTTCACGCGCGTATCCCTCCTTGTGCATGATGTGCACGAACAATTCTTCGAAGTCGACCTCGAGTTCCTCCATGTAGATCGGCCCGTGCTGTCTGCACAGCTCTGCCACCTTGTCTGCCTCAGTTTCCACAATCACGTTGTACACGGCCCCCGACTCCTCGACCCGCAGTACGCCTGGCGCCATACGCACCGCCTCCGGCAACCCCCCCGGAAAGACCACCTGGATGCGCCGCATCTCCCGCTTCGCGTCCTCCGTACTCGTCTGCAAGACGACGCGGCCCTCGTGAAAAAAAGCCACTCGCTCCGCAATGCGTTCGAGTTCCGCGAGGTTGTGCGTGGCCATGATTACGGTGACACCACTGGCCGCCTCCTGGACGATCAACTGCAGAATCTGACGTTTGACGACCGCATCCAGCCCGCTCGTCGCCTCATCGAGGATCAACACTTCCGGGCGCAGCGACAACGCGCTGACAAATGCCAACTGCACGCGCATCCCTTTTGACAGCGAGCGCACGGGTCTGTTCGCCGGCAGTTCGAATGACTCCAACAGTTGACGGCAACGGATGTCGTCCCATCGCGACCACGTCTTGCGTCCCCACGCGATCATCTCGCGCACGCTGAATTGCCGCAAAAAGTAGTCTTGGTCCGTCACGAATCCCACCCGTTCGCGGTACGCGCCCGACCGCTCCGTGACGTCACTGCCGAGAACGCGCGCCCGCCCTTCGGAAGGCCGCGTCAGCCCAAGCAGCATGCTAAGAAAGGTGGACTTGCCTGCGCCGTTGGTCCCGACGATCCCGAAGATGCTGCCTTGCGCTACGGTCAGCGTCACGTCCTGCACCGCCCGCAAACTTCCGTACTGCTTGCCAAGTCCCTCGGTGACCACCATCTCACTCACCTGTTTGCCCCCCTCTTTCCTCCGGCCAGCCTGCGATCAGCACCTCAAGTTCCCGACTGACTTCGGCCAGCGGGATGCCAGAGTGGTGTGCCTCCACCAGCACACGGGTCAGCATGTCGCGCAGTTGAGCCCTCGCTCCCGCCGCGACCGCTCCGCCCGTCCCTTCCTGTTCGCGACACACGAACGTGCCCCGTCCGCGAATCACCTCGATCACGCCCTCGCGCTCCAATTCCTGATACGCTTTGGCAATCGTGTTCGGGTTGATCATCAAGTCGCTCGCCAACTCACGGATAGACGGCAGCCGACTTTCCGGGGCCAAGGCTCCCTTCGCTATCCGCGCCTTGATCTCATCGATCATTTGCTGATACATCGGCGTGCTTGACCGCGAGTCAATA
>Ga0080006_1157813_pt1 | contig 10128 bp, 7 predicted proteins | sample RS3BMetagenome_FD_69209 | JGI IMG/M metagenome (GOLD analysis project Ga0080006, IMG submission 69209) | Ferric oxide microbial mat and aquatic microbial communities from Rainbow Spring, Yellowstone National Park, USA - RS3B (SPADES... ... | reverse complement strand
GCGGCATTGACAATAACCGTCAGGTCATCGCCTTCCTGTGTTTGCAGCCACGCCTGCGTGCCATCCGTGCTCGCATTGTCCACAACCACTACGTGGTGCTCCTCAGGCGTGCAGCGGCCGATGCTGTGCAAGCAACTCGTCAACAGTCCTTTTGTGTTGTAACTCACGACAACGATGTCAACTAACGCCAAGGGTACGTCACCTACCTCCTCTAGTTTCTGTCACTATATGATGGAGTTTTTGTCATGGTACAGGCGGATGCTGTCCGGCAGATGCCTCGCGAGACACTCTCACCACAAACTGCCCCGACACTGAGTCACGCAGAGACTAGACAGATCCTTTGTCCAGGGTGTGTAGACTACTCGTAGCAAGTGAAGCGATGATCCCGGTTTTGGCAAGCCTGTACCGAGGGGGTTTACAGCGCGCCTATCAAGTCTTCCTATCTGGAGATCGGTCTCATGGAAAAAGAAACGCAAAAAGGGCGCGCCGTTCGCATTCGCGAGGTCGCATGTGAAGCCGGTGTAGCCGACGCAGCGATTGCATTATAAGCCAAACATCGTAAGTCGCACTTTGGCCTCTGGCCAATCGCGGTCGATCGGCCTCGTGACGCCCCGGGGCCCAGGAGTGAACGATCCCTTTTACGCTCTGGTGGTCGCCGGCATAACACAAGAAGTCGCACATCTCGGCCCGGCCCCAGATGACCGTGTCGGTGCGGACCGGCGGCGAGGATATGAGGACTGCTTGCGGTCCTGGGACCGCGACTTGATGCCACTTTGCATGGAAGGTCCATTCACACTCGACGGGGGGAGTCTCTGGAAGCGACCACGACAACCGTGAACGACACGGGATTCCCGATGCGGTATGTTGTGTTGCCCCAAACGGGCACGCTTGCGGAAACCACGTTGGCGAACACGGGCGCCTACTAATGACGAGAGCAGAGATGTGCGATGGCAGGAGCGCGTGCGCGCGGGCTGTGGGGTTGGACTTCAAGGGGGTTGTACTTGCTGATCTTGACGGTCGGAGTACTCGTTATGGTGATCCCGTTTCAAGCCATCATGTTGCCCGTGTACATCGTGTTGCGCGACCTCGGCCTGATCAACAGCTATATGGGCATGATCCTGCCGCAGGCGGTCTCGGCCATGGGCGTGTTCCTCAAGCGCCAGGCGTTCTTGAACGTGCCAGCCGAAGTTGAAGAGTCGGCCATCATCGACGGCGCCAGTCGCTGGCGCCTGTTCTGGCAGATCTCCCTGCCCATGGTGGAACCTTCCCTACTGACCTTGGCCCTGATCGTCTTCATGGGCTCCTGGAACAACTTCTTGCTGCCCCTGTTGGTCGCCAACAACCAGAGCTTCTGGACGCTTCCACTCGGCATGGTGATGTTCCAACAGCAATATTACACCAACTGGCCGTACTTGATGGCCGCCGCCGTGATGGCCACGATCCCCATTACGATCCTGTTTCTGGTCTTTCAGCGCTGGTTCATCCAAGGCATCGCGACCACAGGGCTCAAATGACCCGGCTAATGCCGGGTCTGCCTACGCCTACGCCTACGCCTACGCCTACGCCGACTCGTACCCGTTCTCGACGAGATCGAGTTTCCCGGTCTCCGGGTCAATGACCAAACCGTGTACGCAAACGCCCTTAGGCATCAGCGGATGGTTGCGAATCATCCGCACACTCTCGCGTACGCTTTCCGGAATCGATTCGATCCGCTTGAACCACGCCTTAAGATCCACGCCCGCATAGTCTAGCGTGTCAATCGTCTCTTGCAGCACGCCACTTTGCGTCATCTTACGAAGCGTCTTGTCGGGATCGATGCTGCTCATGCCACAGTCGTAGTGCCCAACGACACAGACCTCTTCCGCACCCAGGTCATACACGGCCACAAGGATGCTGCGCATGATGCTGCCAAAGGGGTGCGATACGATCGCTCCCGCATTCTTGACGATCTTGGCATCGCCGTTGTTCAAGTTCATCGCCCGCGGCAACAACTCGCCCAGACGAGTGTCCATGCACGTGAGGATGACCAATTGCTTGTTCGGAAACCTCGAGGTTTGAAACTCTTCATAGCGTTGGTCATCCACAAACTGCTGATTAAATGTCATGATCGCGTCCAAACGGCTCACGCTAGCACCGCCTCCATCAAAAAAGTCACCATATCGTACTAGACCGGGTACTACTTTAACAGCTATGATGATTGTATAGTAGACCTACAATCAAATCCGCATGAAACTTTAAAGCGCACGCTATCATAGTACCCTACAACCGACGGAACACACAACCGCAGGACTGGCTCAGTGTCAGTACTTGTTTGCGACGTCGGAGATTTCGATAACAGGAGGCATCCCGCCATGGATACAAATCCATACGACGAACATTCGGTTCCCTATCCGGACCGAGAAGCCCTTGCCGTCGTCGCGATCGTGGTCTCCGCAGCCAGATCCACGCTTTTAAAAGAGCTGTTACAGAGTCTTCCGGCAGACAACGGGGCCGTATTTTTCCTAATCCAGCAGGACGCCAACAGACACGGGGCGCTTTCCCTTGACGAACTGGCGCAGTGGTCCAGCATGCCCTGCGCGCTAGTCGAGGATCACATGCGCATCGACTCCAACCGGCTTTATGTCATGCCCCTGCAAAAGGGACTGACCATTCGAGCACACAAGTTGTTTGTGACTGACCTTCGCATTGGGCGCGACAGCAACTTTCCGATCGATCACTTTCTGTATGAGCTGGCAGACAATTTTGGTAGTCGTACGCTTTGCGTCATGCTCGCACGAGAAGGGCTGGATGGGACACGTGGCACAGACGCCATCCACCTCGTCAATGGGTTCGTCATCACACCGACCCGGCCATCAGAAAAGTTCAGCAACCAGGATCTCGAATCGCTGGAAGACTTGCATGTCGAGTACGCCCCGTCGATTGACGAGTTGGCGAAGCGTCTGTTGGATTACATCCGCTTTCTGAACTGCCAGTCTCCAGATTCCGTTGCGCGCGACCAGGCTGCGCTATTTGCCATGCTCAGCGAAGCCACCGGTGTCGACTTTACGCTTTACAAACAGACCAGTGTATTGCGGCGGATCCACAGGCAAATGCAAGTCAAAAACGTCACATCATTGGATGAGTACAATCGACTGTTGCGTCATAACGAGGAGGAATTGGAAGAGTTAAAGCAGACCCTCCTGATCGGTGCCACGCACTTCTTCCGAGACCCAGATGCATTCGCCTTTGTCGAGAATAAAATCATTCCAACCCTGATCGCCGAGCTCGGAGCTACAGGGCAGATTCGGATCTGGGTTGCCGGTTGCTCTACAGGGGAAGAAGTCTACTCGCTCGCCATCCTCTTGCACGAGGCTCTAAAAGAGGACTCGGAAGACTTGGACGTAAAGATCTTCGCCACGGACGCGGATCCTGTGTCCATCAAATTCGCAGGATTAGGACAATATGCGGACACCATCGCCAAAACTGTCTGTGCAGAACACCTTGCGTTGTACTTCACGCGCGTGGGCGACAAATTTCAGGTCATCAAGGAACTTCGCAATATGGTGGTTTTTGCCCAGCATAATCTGCTTCGGGACCCGCCATTTAGCCAGATGGACCTCGTTGTCTGCCGCAATTTGCTCATCTACCTGAAGCCCGAGACGCAACGCAAAGTCCTCTCACTTTTTGCCTTTGCGCTCAAACCCCGGGCATTTTTGTTTCTTGGCCCCAGCGAAACCCTCGGCGAGGCCGCCGGTCTCTTTCAGGTGATCGATGCAAAATGGAATGTTTTTAGAAAGACGGATTCGCAACCTGCCGCCAGTCTCAATCTGTTTGGCGGACTGCACTCGTTTAGCGCAAGATCCGTCCACCAGAACGATCGCATTGCCGCAAGGATCAAGGAAGCAGACCAAATTTTGAAGATGGACAGCGTTTACGGCCGGTTGATTGAGGAATATGTGGAACCTTTCGTTCTGGTAGATGAAAACAACGAAGTACTGCACGTCAACGGCAGCACCCGTGATTATATGGAAATTCCATCAGGAAAGCCTAGTCACAACCTCTTCAAGATGTTACCGGACTACCTTGCCACCTTGATGCGGACGGCATTGCACAAAGTACGAAGCGAACAGCGGGAACTGATCTACCGCGACATTGTGATTCATCGACATGAACAGGACCAAAAGTTTCATTTGGTCGTGCGTCCTCTGCAGGTCTCCCGTCAGTCACTGGTCGTGATTTTCTTTCAACGAGTCGATCCACTGCGTCAAACTATCACAGATGTAACCGCAGAAAGTGCGGCCGCCACAGAGTTTCCAGTGATCGCCGATCACGTGGCGCAGCACATCCAAGATCTTGAACAAGCGCTCGCCGACGCCAAAGACAATCTCCAATCCACTGTTGAAGAACTCAATGACGCCAACGAAGAATTTCAGACCATCAACGAAGAATTGATGGTTTCCAATGAGGAGTTGCAAAGCACCAACGAGGAACTACAGTCAGTGAATGAGGAATTGATGGCGATGAACGTCGAGTCCCAGCGCCAGATTCGCACGCTCACTGAACTCAATGACGACTTGAATAACCTATTTTATAGCACTGACATCGCTATATTGTTTCTGGATGCCCGCATGCGATTGCGCAAGTTCACACCAGCGATTGCCAAGGAGATTTTTGTAAACTCCACGGACATTGGTCGCTCCTTCGCCGAAATTGCACACAGACTCAGTTATGAGCAATTGCTATCCGACATCGAGAAGGTGCTGTTGTCTGAAACTCCCATCGAGCGTGAGGTCAGCAGTCAGAGCGGAAAGCGGTATGCGTCCAGCGTGCGCCCCTACCGCACCGCCGATGACCTGCTCAGGGGCGTTGTCCTCACGTTGACCGATATCACCCGGATCACCAAGCTGACGGAGGAGCTTCAGGTCCTATCCTGCGCCATCGCGCAGAGTCCCGGATGCATTCTCATCACCGATACCGACCGCCTGATCACCTATGTCAACATCAAATACACGCAACAAACTCTCTACCAGGCCGAGGAGTTGATTGGCTCTCGCTTGGAACTGTTATCGGACAAGCTCGGTAACACAGAGTTAGAAAATATATGGCGGGCAATCGGCGAAGGTCGGTCTTGGTCCGGGGAACTGGTCAACAAGAAGAAGACGGGTGAATCGTTCTATGAAGTCGCCACTCTACTTCCCATTCTCAATCAAGAATGCGAAATCTCGCATTACCTAAAAATATCAGAGGATTTGACAGAAAAGAACAAAACGAGCGAGCTGCTTCAACGTTCAGAACTGTTATCGGCAGTGGGACAATTGGCTGCTGGAATTGCGCATGAGATCCGCAATCCCCTCACAGTCCTGAAGGGCTTCCTCCAATTGATAGCGCCTGAGCTCAGTAGCCATCACTATACCGATATCATGCTCAGTGAGTTTACGCACATCGAAGCGATCATTAATGAACTGTTGCTTCTATCGAGACCGCAGGCCATGCAATTCGAAACCCAGGGCGTACAGTCGCTCCTGCAAGACGTGATCGTCTTGCTGGAACCGCAGGCTCATCTAAGTGGCGTACACATCGTCACCGAGTTTCCCGATCACACGCCGCTCGTTTTGTGTGTACAAAATCATCTCAAGCAGGTCTTCATGAATATCATGAAGAACGCGATGGAGTCGATGCCCCGGGGTGGATGCGTCTCCGTCAAGGTGACTTGGGCCGCACAAGATCAGGTGTCCATCCTCGTCACCGACGAGGGTGAAGGGATCCCTGAAGAAAGTCTGACGCAACTCGGAACTCCCTTCTATACGACGAAGCCAAACGGCACAGGACTTGGGCTCCTCGTCAGCCGCAGAATTATCGAGAATCACAACGGCCGGATCGACATCCGTAGTGAGGTCGGCGTTGGCACGGTCGTGGAAGTCATCTTGAACGCAGTACTGCCGCTGGCGTAACCTCGCCAGTCGGGATGCGGCGCCCACTACATCATGTCAAAGACGGAAGTGAGTTTCTGCAGCTCGCTCGACAACTCCTTCAGACGAGCGATCGAATGATTCGCCTCCTGCACTCGCCCGAGTTGGCCGTTCGCCGTGCCGACCACCGCTTTGAAACCGTTTTGGAGTTCGTTCGCCTGTTCGCGAATTGTTCGCGCGGCGTGTGCCAACTCAGTCACCTGTCGATTCAACTGTTCCACGTCTTGCCGCACTTTCGCATCCTCGGCCTCATCTTCGATCGGCACCGCCCACACCGCTGTCAACGACTCGAGCGTCTCTCGCAGTCTTCCCACCAAATCCGACAAGGCATCTGTGTCGGCCACCTGATCGCGCATCTCGCGTCCCATGTGATCCATCACATCCGACACGTGAAGCGCGCCCCTTGCCGTGCTGTCTCCGCTTTTGACGAGCGCTTGGAAGGCTTGACCCAGTTCCTCGGACGTTTGTGAGATTCCAGCGATCATCTCGTTCAACTGCCTGGCCATTCGCACGAAGCTGCGCGCGAGCATGCCGATCTCGTCCCGGCGCCGGTCCAGACCAGCCAGACCGACTTGAAGATTGCCTCCAGCGATGTCGTTTGCCGCACCCGTGATCGCATGGAGCGGACGCGATAGCAGGCGTTGGCTGAAGGCCCATAAAATCAGCGCCGCCAACACAATCGCCACGACACCCACGATCAAGAAGCGTTCGAGAAGCACCCCTTGACTCGAGAGGTCCCCCGCCATCGAATACTCCACGTCCGAGCTATAGAGCGTCACGCCGTTGATCAACACCGGCGAAACGATATGCAAGATGTCGCCGTGCATCGTCGTCACAGTGACCCCGCGTTCCATGACTTGCTGCTGCAAGACCGGTGCGCGCTTGCCGATCTTGTCTGGGTCCGTAGAAGCGATATCATAAAAGTAACCATTCAGTTTGTAGATGTTAAAGGACTGAATCGCGTGATTCTGCTGACTGAGTCGCAGCAAGATCGCCTCAAAGTCATAGTCGGCAATCCCCGCCTCGAGTGACGAGTTGATCGTCTGAATCAGCAGCACGGTCTTTTGCTCCGCCTGCGACTCGATCATCGCCTGACTCTGCGTGTAGACAACACCGAGCGTGGATCCAAGCACCACCATCACGACCACAATGAAGAACAACGCCAGCTTCTTGTACAGGGACACCGTGAACCCTCCAGACTAAGCCAACTGTCGTCGATGTGATTGTCGCGTGGTGGACAACTCTAATCCATGGTACAGTTGTCTCATGAGGTATCATACCATGAGATGCGTATTCTGTAATTTTGTTGCGGCGAGGTGGTTAGTGAATGTTTCAAAACGTAGACGCACCAGCCATGCGCCGCATCAACAAAGCGATTGTCCTGCAGTTCATACGTGACCACCGCACCACATCGCGGATCGACATCGCGCAGCTGACTGGACTGAACAAGGCGACTGTCTCCTATATCGTCGACGAATTGATCAGCGAGAACTGGGTTGAGGAGATTGGCTACGGGTCATCGAGCGGTGGCCGCAAGCCGATCTTGTTGCGATTCAACGCGAACGCTGCCTTTGCGATCGGCGTCGACGTGCAGACCGACTCCATTAAGACCGTCGTATGTAACATCCGCCATGAACTTGCCTACAAGGCGGAACGCGCAACGCCCGGAATCACCGGCGACGGGGCAAAGGCCCGTCTGCTCTCGGCCATCATCGAGGAGACGCGCAGAGCGATTGCCGCCACCCCAACGAGCGCACACGGGCTCGTCGGGGTCGGTCTGGCCGTACCGGGTTTGGTCAACGCCGATTCGGGGCAAGTCCACTATCTCCCTGGTCTGCCCGACCGAGACTGGGCGCTACGCGACGCCGTCGCCCAGCAGATCAGCGTCCCTGTGTTTTGCGAAAACGACGCCAACTGCGGGGCGTGGGGCGAACTTACGCGCGGCACGGCCCGACGTGAGAACCTCGCTTACGTCAGCGCCGGTGCGGGCATCGGTGTGGGACTGATCATCGCAGGCCAGCTCTACCGAGGTAGCAACGGCCTGGCTGGCGAGTTTGGCCACACGACGATCATGCCGATGGGCGAGCGCTGTCCATGCGGCAATTACGGATGCTGGGAAGAGTACGCCTCCGAACGCAGCCTTCTGCGCTACATCCTCGAGGCGGGCGGAGATCCTGCAACGCTCGATCGGGATCGCGGCTTCATCGATCAGTTGTTGAACGAGGCCCAAGCGGACAACCGCGCATGCATTCGGGCTCTCAACACGCTGGGGCAGTATCTTGGCGTCGGTATCGCCAACATCGTCAATGCCTTGAATCCAGATCGGATCAGCCTGGGTGGGACGTTATCCCGGGCCGCGACTTTCATCCTGCCAGAGATCGAGCGCAGCATGGGATATCGCACGCTTTCCCAGAACCGCACGATTCCGATCTCGATCGCCAGCGCCAACTCCGTGGCGATCGGAGCCGCAGCGCTCGTAGTGGCGCAAACCCTGTTTGACACGCGCTCCGTTATCCCTTGACCGAACCCGCGAGCAATCCACGAACGAAGTATTTGCCCAAGAGGATGTAGACGACCAGCGTCGGAATGGAGACGAGCAAGGCACTGGCCATCTGGACGTTCCACTGCACCGTCTGACTCCCTGCGATGTTCACGAGCGCCACAGTAACCGGTTGGTCCGGAGGATTGGTCAAAGAAACCGCGAACAAAAAGTTGTTCCAGATCTGCGTAAACTGCCAGATACCCGCCACCACAAACCCCGGAATAGAGAGTGGCAAGAAGATGTAGGCAAACACACCCCAGTATCCCGTGCCATCGATGCGACCCGCTTCAACGAGGTCATAGGGAATCGCCGCAAAGTAATTGCGAAAAATCAACGTGACGATCGGCAACCCATACACCACATGAACCAGGATCAGACCAGCGATGGTATTGTACAGCCCGATGGCATCCAGAACTTTAAGCAGCGGGATGAGAACGCTCTGATACGGAATGAACATCCCGAACAGGATCAAAAAGAACACGATGGACGAACCACGGAACTTCCACTTCGAGAGCGCGTAGCCGTTGAGTGCCCCGATCAGGGCCGAGATCAAGGTCGCCGGAATGGCCAGCTCAAAGCTGTTGCCAAAGTTCGGACCGAGTTGCGCCCAGGCGGAGGCGATACTGGAGAAGCTCAGGCCGTGCGGCAGATCCCACATCTGGGACAGGCTGATCGCAGAATTCGTCTTCAAACTGGTCACCAGAACAACGTAAACGGGTACAAGATACAGAAGAGCCAGCACAGAGAGGACCACATACAAAGCGATACGGCCGATCGATCTCCAGGCGATCACGCTTCATCCCCCCGTCGTAACGTAGAGATGAGATAGGGGATGATAAACGACGCGATCAGAATCAGAAGAATAATGGCGATCGCCGCTCCTTGCGCAAATTCGTTGGCCTGAAACGTCGTTTGAAACATGTTCATACTCGGCATGTCCGTGAGAAACTCCTGACCAGAGCCTGTCATCGCATAGATCAGGCCAAAGATTTTCAGTGAGGCAGCCGTCAAGATGATGATAATCGTCGTCGTGGTGGCGCGAAGTTGCGGTAGCGTCACCGAGAAAAACAACCGCCAAGCCCCTGCTCCATCAATCCGCGCGGCCTCCTTGATCTCTTCAGCGATGCCGCGTAGACCTGAGAGATACACGGCCATGGCGAATCCGGACATCTGCCAAACGGCGGCGATGACGACAGCCAAGAGTGCCAGCGGAATCCCGATGCTGATCTGCCCGAGGCCAATGTTCGGCACGACAACCGTACTGAGAAACCACTGCGGAAGGTTGTGCATGCCAAGCGCCTGCAAGATCAGGTTGACGCCAGTGTGCGGGTTTAAAATCCAGGCCCACACCACCCCGGTGGACACAAAAGAGATGGCCATCGGAAAGATGAACAGACTGCGAAAGAAACCCTCACCCCGAACCTTTTGGTCCAGCAAAATCGCCAGGCACATCCCCACGATCAAACATCCCGCGATGAAAAAGACGGTAAACACCACGATGTTGCGAAGGTCGGACTGAAACCGGTAGGTTTGCAAGATGTCGATATAGTTTTGCAATCCGGCGAAAGAGTAATTGGGAATGAAACTGTTCCAGTTCGTCAAAGACACGTACACCGACCAGCCGATGAATCCGTACAC
>Ga0080006_1166647_pt1 | contig 10129 bp, 11 predicted proteins | sample RS3BMetagenome_FD_69209 | JGI IMG/M metagenome (GOLD analysis project Ga0080006, IMG submission 69209) | Ferric oxide microbial mat and aquatic microbial communities from Rainbow Spring, Yellowstone National Park, USA - RS3B (SPADES... ... | reverse complement strand
AGTTGCCGCTCTATCTTGGTTTCTTCGAGTTCGTTCACAACGTCCGAAAACGAGGCAAAGCGCTGCTGGGGGCTCTAATCAGCCTCCTGGTCAAGTAGCCGCCCGGAATCCCGGATGAGCCTCCCGTCGAGCCGCAAAACCTGGCACGATCACCGGCCGGAAACTTCGGGCCAGGTCAGGTCCCAGAGGTGAAGCAGCTTGTCCTCGCCGGTCGAGATCATGGTCCGGCCGTCCGCGGTGAAGGCGAGGCCCCAGACCTTGCCGCGGTCGGATTCGAGCCGGGTGAGCATCCGGCGGGCGGCCGGGTCCCAGACAAAGAGGGTGCCGCCCGAGTCTCCCGAGATCAGGATCTTTCCGTCAGGCGAGAACGCCAGGGATAGAACCGCCTTGATGTGACCCTTCATCAATCCGACCACCTCGCCCGTTTTCGAGTCCCAGAGGCTCACCCATCGGTTTTCGCTCGCCGAGGCCACCCACCGACCGTCGGGCGAGAAGACCACGGGGGCCAGGTAGGAGCGTTTCGCCTCGATCCAGCGGGTCTCCTTGCGGGTGATCGGGTCCCAGAGCACAATCTTGCCATCCATCCCACCCGAGGCGATCGTCCGGCCGTCGGGCGAGTAAGTCACGGTCGTGATCGGTCGACGGATCGCGGCGAGTTCCACCCCCTGGCCGTCGGTCGTGTTCCAGAGACAGAGAAAACCATCCTCGCCGCCTCGACTCGCGCCACCGGCCAAGGTCAGGCCATCGGGCGAATAGGCCAGGCCCCAGCCGGGACTGTTCAAGCCTCCCAGCGGGGTCGGCTTGCCTTTGGGAAGAAGATAGGTGGACCGCTCTCGACCGCCGGGGATCTCCCAGAGGGTCGCGCCCAGGCCCACGCGATCCGAGGCCAGCGTCTTGCCGTCGGGCGCGAACGCCACCGAGCCAAAATCGGCGCCGTCGGTCGGCAAGGTCGCGGTTTCCAGACCTCGTTCCAGATCCCAGAGCTTGATCGCGTCGGCTCCTCGACTCGCCAGGGTCTTGCCATCGGGAGAGACGGCGATCGAGACGACCTCGCGGTCGTGCCCCTTCAGCGCGGCCCGCTCGACGATCGTCGGCGGGGTCATGCCGCCGCATCCGGCAAGGAGGAGCAAAATCAAGGCGGGGAATCGAGGGTCAACCCGCATGGTCGGCAAGCCTCCTGGCCAGGATGACTCGGGGATGGTTGGCGGCGTCTCGGATGGTGGGAGCCAGGTCGAGCCCGGCGCATCGGGCGATCAGGTCGCGAACGGGTGTCTCCTGGTCCGAGCCGATTTCCAGGATCAAATAGCCGCCGACCTTGAGGAGCAGGACGGCCTGATCGATCAGTCGATCGACGACCCGGAGCCCATCCTCGCCGCCATCAAGCGCCAGATGAGGCTCGAAGTCGCGGACACCCGGCTCCAGGGTCGGGATCACGTTCGAGGCGATATAAGGCGGGTTGGACAGGATCAGGTCGAACGGCGGCCGATCGGCCACCGGTCCGAGCAGGTCTCCTTCGAGGAACTCGACCCGACCGGTCAGGCCGAGCTTGTCGGCATTCCCCCGGGCCACCGCCAGCGCTTCGGGACTCCGATCGATCGCCACGAATCGAGCCGTCTTGTGATGGTGGACGCAGGCCAGGGCCAGGCAGCCCGACCCGGTCCCGACATCGACGCATCGGGGCGAGTCCACCCCTTTCAGCTTCGACAGGGCCTCGACCACGACGAATTCGGAATCAGGTCGGGGGATCAGGACATCGGGCGAGACGTGGAAGCTCAGCGAATAAAATTCCTTGTGGCCGACCAGATACGCGACCGGAGCCCCCTCGGCCCGCCGCTTGACCAGATCACGGAACGTCGCCCGGGGTTTTTCCTCAACTTCGTCCTCGAACTGCGTATAGAGCCGGACCCGCTCACACTTCAGGACCGAAGCCAGCAAGACCTCGGCATCGAGCCGGGGACTCTCCGACCCCTTCTTCTTCAAGAAGTCCCGGGTCCAGTTCAGCAATCGGCCGACCGTCCAGCGTTCTTCGGAGTCGGAAGGCATGAGGTTGACCTGGTGGCTGGTGACTTGTCTCTTGTAGGGCAGGGCTTGCCCTGCCGATCCTGCGTGACAACGGCAGAGCAAGCCCTGCCCTACGGAATCCACCTGCTCAAGAAAGATCCCCGAGCTGTTCGCGGCGGTCGTGGTCGATGAGGGCGGTGGTGACGGTCTCGAGGTCGCCGAGGATGATCCGGTCGAGGTTGTACCAGGTCTGGTTGATCCGGTGGTCGGTCACGCGGTTCTGGGGGAAGCTGTAGGTCCGGATCCGCTGCGATCGGTCGCCCGAGCCGATCAGGGTCCGGCGCTGCTCGGCTCGCTCGGATCGGGCCTTTTCCTGCTTCTGGTCGAAGAGGCGGCCTCGAAGAATCCGGAGGGCCTTGGCCCGGTTCTTGTGCTGGCTCCGCTCGTCGCGGCAGACGACGACGGTGTTGGTCGGGATGTGGACCATCCGGACGGCGCTGGCGGTCTTGTTCTGGTGCTGGCCACCGGGCCCGCCGGCGGTCATGAACTCGAAGTGCAGGTCCTCGTCGCGGATGACGATGTCGACTTCTTCCGGCTCGGGCAGGACGGCGACCGTCGCGGCCGAGGTGTGGACGCGTCCCTGGGTCTCGGTCTCGGGGACACGCTGGACCCGGTGGGTTCCGCTTTCAAACTGGAGATGGCGGAAGGCCCCCTCGCCGGTGATCCCGAAGGTCGCCTCGCGAAACCCGCCGAGTTCGGTCGGGACAATTTCAAGGGCCTCGAACCGCCAGCCCCTGGCGTCGGCATAGCGGCGATACATCTCGAAGAGGTCGCGAGCGAAGAGCGCGGCCTCGTCGCCGCCGACCCCGGCGCGGACCTCGATGATCAGGCCCGCCCGATCCGACCCGGCGGCCTTGTCATAGAGCATGTCGCGGAGCGATTCGCCGACCTCTTGCTGTTTGGTGATCAGCGAGGCGATTTCTCCCTCGGCATACTCCCGCATGTCGAAATCGGTCTCGACGGCGGCCATCGCCCGGGCCTGCTCGATCTCGCGGCCGAGTTCGAGGTAGCGGTCGTAAGGGACCGCGAGCTTCGCCAGCGACCCGCGCTCCTTGGCCAGGACGGCGTAGCGGCTCGGGTCGCTCGCCAGAGCCGGGTCGAGCAAGGCGGCGTCCAGCTCCTTGAACCGCTGGTAATCGGCCTGCAATTTCTCGAACACGGACGGCCTCGATGAGGATCGCCAATCGACCGAAACGACCGACGGCCCGGTCGGGCCGCGCGGTTGAGGCGCATCCCGACGGGCCGTCCGACGATCTCAAAAGGCGACGACTAGTCCTTAACGGGAGCGGCGACCTCGCTTGGCTTCTTGGCCTTGCCGTAAGTTCCCTGGAACTTCTTGTTGAACTTGTCCACGCGACCGGCGGCGTCGACGAACTTCTGGGCCCCGGTATAGAACGGGTGGCACTTCGAGCACACTTCGACCGCGATCTTCGGCTTGGTGCTCCGGGTCTGGAACGTGTTGCCGCAGCCGCAGGTCACCGTGGCATCCTGGTAATTCGGGTGGATGCTGTCCTTCATCGTCGCCTTGCCTTTTTGATTCAATGAGAGCCCGCGTCACCCGCCGAAGTCCGGAAGTCGGGCCTCGATGCAACGCGGCAAGTCTCCTACGATACCCGAACCCGCTTGGATCGGGCAATCCCGCGATTTCGACCCGAGAGGTCGCCGATCACTTCTTCGCCTTCGCCAGGTAATCCTTCACGAACGCCTCGACCTGTTCGTAGGTGAAAAGGTTATCGACGTCGTCGCCAGTGAACCGCTTCAGCTCCTTGCCGTCGGGCGTGTAGACGAAGACGGCGGGGATCGAGCCGATGTTCAGCTTGTCGAAGGCGTCGTTGGCCGATTCATCCATGATCAGGTTGGTGAAGACGGCCTTTTTTTCCTTGAGGAACTTGGTCGCGGCGGCAACCTTCTTGGGCGCGTCGGGCTCATCGAGAGAGAGCGAGATCGCGACGAGGCCCTTGTCGGCGTACTTCTCGTGCATCTCGACCAGATGCGGGAAGTTCTTCATGCAAGGGCCACACCAGGTCGCCCAGGCGTCGACGATCACGAGCTTCGCGTCCTTGTGCGAGGCGACCTGTTCGAGGTAGCCCTTCCACTTCACCGGCTTGAGCGTGACCTGGGCGTCGGCCGTGGCGGTCGATGACTTCGAGGGCTTCTCATCGCCGAGCGTGACGGAGTGCCCGACGAGGACGAGGGTCGCCAGGCCGAAGATTCCGAGAAAAGCGCCGCGGACAGTCGCGATCATGGAAGAATTCCTCCGCGCGGGCGAACCAGGTTGATTCGAGGTATATCCGAGGAATGGAAACGACCTCGCCGCCGGGGGATGGCCCGGCGGCGAAGGGGGATTGACCGAGGGATCGAGCGGCTAGGCTCGGATCAATGCTTGTAGGAGATGCCGCAGCCGACGGCCCTGGTCTCGGTGACTTCGACCGTCTCGTTGCCGAGAACGGCGTCGATCGCCAGCTTGAGGTGGGTCTTGCTGACCTTGTCGGCGTTCATGGGGGAGTCGTCGAGGGCGCCCATGTACTTGACGGTCCGGGTCTTGTCGAGGACGAAGAACTCGGGGGTCCGGGTGGCGCCGTAGGCCTTGCCGATCTTGCCGCTGGCGTCAACGCCGTAGACGGTGTTGCCGGCGTACTTGCCTTCCTTGAACTTGGTCTTGATGGCCGGGATGCCGTCGGTGCTGCCTTCGTCGGTGCAGTCGCTGGAGCAGCAGATGCCGACGAACTTGACGCTCTTGCCCTTGTAGGCCTTGGCGACGTCGACCAGTCGGTCCTCGTTGGCGACGACGGCCGGGCAGTGGTTGGCCAGGAAGGCGACGACAACCACGTCTTCCTTGATGTCGGCCAGGTTGATGGTCGTGTCCTTGTCACCTTCGGCGGCCTTGACGCCCGAGATGGTCGGGGCCTTGTCGCCAACGCTGAGCTTGGTGTTGTACTTACCAGCGAACGAGGTGCCGGCGACGAGGGCCACGAGGGCCAGGCTGAGGGTCCACTGACGCATAAGAGCAATCTCCAGGGTAGGTGTCTTCGACGCGAATCCGAGGCGGGCGGACATAGATCTCCGGGACAGCTCGACTCGGCTCGATCTCGAAGACGCCCGGAGCCATCCCTCGGGCGATGCATCAGGTCGGACCGCGACGGGGGCCGTCTCGAAAGATTCTGGTAAAGGTGAAAGCGTCGGCAGGGTCCGGCAAGGCCCGGAATTCTTCGATTCCGCGCCATAATCCGAAACCGATTATAGTTCGACCCACTTCAGAGTCAACCATCCGTCAAAGGCCGGAGCCGGAACGCCATCGGCAGGAGATCCGCCAGGGTCATCCGACCGACCCGGTCGACGATCACCGGAGTCGAAGGCCCGGCGAACTCCGAGAGCACCTGCCGACACGCCCCGCAGGGCATCAGCATCACCGGGTCCGACCCCTCCGGCGCATCGACGCAAGCCACGGCAATCGCCTCGATCGGCCCCGCTCCCGCCAGGACCGCCGCGAACGCCGCCGTCCGCTCGGCGCAGACCGTCAAGCCATAAGAGGCATTCTCGATATTGGCCCCCGTGAAGACCCGACCCCCCGCGCGAACCGCGGCGCCGACGTGGAAGTTCGAATACGGACAGTAAGCCGACCGGCTCGCCAGCCGGGCGGCTTCCAGAAGCTCGTCAAGTGGGTCAATCATCTTCCACCTGCGGAGAAAGTTGTCGGTTCTCGGTTGTCAGTAAATACCCGGGATTGGCTTTCACCGACAACCGACAACCGACAACCGACAACTTCCGCTCATTTGTCAGCCGGGTTGAACCTCATATCCTGGATGTCGTCGCCGGGAGCGTGGTCGATGAAGTGCCACGAGAGTTCCAGCGCGACCAGCTTGAGGAACTTGATCCGGAACGACGAGGGCGACACGCGGTTATCCTTCGAGACCGGGCCTCGGTCGGGGAAGGTCGAATCCGCCTGCTCCTCGTAAATCTTGATCGATTCCTTGGGCTGAGACTTGTTCTCCTGGCCGTTGGAGTTCTTCGGGTGGGCGATCTCCCAGACCTGGATATGAATGCTCGACTGGCCGAACATCAGGTCGGGGCTCTTGCTGTCCTCGGTCTCGAACTTGGTGACGTCGAGGAAAATGGCCACGTCGGCCTCGAAGGCCTTGGCGGCCTCGGCGGGGTCGGTCCACGACGGGTGGGCGGCGACCCACTCGGCGATCTTGTCGGGGTCGACCACCGTGATCTTCTTGACATCCTTGCGGAGGAGAGAGGTCAAATCTCGCGAGAGGTCGCGGGAAAGGTCGCCGTAATCCGCGCCCGAACCGGGGCTGACGTGGGTCAGCACGACGACTTTCTTGCCTTTGAGCTTCGGCCCGGGCGCCGGTTCGACCGGGTCAAAGGGCTGAAGGAAGTAAAGAAACTCCCCGCAACCCGGAAGGGAGAGCAAGCTCGCTCCGGCGAGAAGAGTTGTCGCCAGGGCGGCCCGACGCGTCCATGCGTGCGGCCGAGGGGTCATCCTAACGCCCTCCAACAAGAGTCATCCGAACGAACCAGGAGATCAGGGTCAGGGCCACGGCGGCCACCGACAGACCGACCAGGGGGCTCTCCAGAGTCCGGAACGGCCAGGGGCGAGCCCTCACCGCCACGAACAGGAGCCAGGGGATCAAGACCAGGGCGACCGGGGCCAGCACGACTCCGGCGGGGTTGGCCCGCCAGGCTTCGACCGGCCTGATCCGGACCGACCAGGCAAACGACGTCGTCATCCCACAAGTCGGACACGGCCGCCCCGTCGTCGCCTTGAACGCGCAGGGCCAGAGGCCCAGTTGCGTGTGGGTGCCGAACCCTCGGGGGTCGGGCTCAAGCCCACGGGCCACGACCAGAATCGTTGCCAGTCCCAGGGCGAACGCCGCCAGCAAGATCCGGTTGGATCCGCTCAGTCGATCATCCGTCCGGTCCGGCGCGATCATGGTGCGGGGAGTGTCCGACAAGGTGAGATGAGGGCACAAATTAACCCGACCCGACCGATCCGGCAAGGCCAATCTCGACGGTTAAGCCTGATCGAAATCCAGGCCCGACCGCCGACAGACTTTCTTGTTGCCGACGGAGTCGCTTCCTTGCAAAATCGCAAAATCGAGGGTCGATGACCCGATCCAATCACCTGGCACCTTTCCCTTCCCCAACCGACTCGCGAGGCAACAAGTTCATGAAGGCCCATCGCGCGATCGGGATGGTCATTCTTGCGGGACTCATCAGCCTTAGCCCGAGCCCTCGGCTCGAAGGGGCCGACGAGGTCACGCCCCTGGTCATCGGCGAGTCGTTCACGATCGACTCGAAGGTCCTCGGCGAGACTCGACGGATCAACGTCTATCTGCCGCCCGGTTATCGAGAGGCTCCCGACGCCCGGTTTCCGACCCTTTACATGCCCGATGGGGGTCTCGCCGAAGATTTCCTCCATGTCGCGGGGCTCGTCCAGATCTCCGTCGCCAGCGAGACGATGCGGCCCCACCTGCTGGTCGGGATCGAGAACACCCAGCGTCGTCGAGACCTGACCGGGCCGACCGAGAACCCCGAAGACCGCAAGATCGCCCCCAGGGTCGGCGAGTCGGCGGCCTTCCGGAGATTCCTCCGAGACGAGTTGATGCCTCGGGTCAAGGCCCGCTATCGGACCAACCAGGAAACGGCCATCGTCGGCGAATCCCTCGCCGGGCTCTTCGTGGTCGAGACCTTCCTGCTCGAACCCGACCTGTTCGGCACCTACATCGCCGTCGACCCCAGCCTCTGGTGGAACGACGGCAAGCTGACGGCCTCCGCCGGGCCTCGGTTGCGAGGTCGGCCCGACCTGATCAAGACCCTCTACTTCGCCGCCAGCGGCGAGAAAGGGGTCGAACAGGAGAACCAGCGACTCGCCGAGATCCTCCAGAAAGACGCCCCGCCCGGCCTGACCTGGCACCTCGAAAAGCTGCCCGAGGAGAAGCATTCGACCGTCTTCCATCCCGCGGCGATCAAGGCGTTTCGGTCGGTCTTCAAGCCGGCCGAAGAAAAGAAAGAATGAACATCCTTCACGAACGCCGTCTTGCCCACTCTCCGTACCAGCGGCTCGCGCCATAGAGCAGCGCGACGGTGATGATCCAGAACAGATAGACCATCCCCAGGCTCTCGCCGTAGCCAAGCGGCGACTGGAACGGCGGGAGCCGGAACATCCAGCCGGTCGGATACCCCTGGATCGCCGCCACGATCACCGCCAGGCCATGCGCCACCGGCCACTGGAGCAGGTAGAAGAAAAGCGGGACCCTGCCCAGAACCTCCAGCGGCCTCCCCGCTCGGCCGATCCCGCGATCGAACGCCGCCAGCGCCAGCCAGGCCGGACCCAGCGTCATCAGCAGATAGAGCAGCGAGGGGGGATACTTCTCGCAGTTCAAGAACGACATCAGCGAAAAGAGGAAGTCCTCCCGAGGTTCCCAGGGGCGGGGATCGCCGTAAGTCCGGGACCATCGCAGGACGACGAACCCGGCCAGGGCCGCCAGCCCCATCGCCGTCAAGGTCAGCCTCCTCCGCGACGGGGCCGCCCGGAAGAGCGGGCCCAGGGCATAGCCGAGGGCCACCACCCCGACCCAGGGAATCAAGGGATACCCCACCAGGATCGGCAGACCCCCGGGCAGGACCCGGAAGCCCCTAACATGCAAAAGGCTCCAGAGCAGACCCCAGCCCCCCTCGCCGGGGACAATCGGGTCGAGCGTGTTATGGAAGGCGATCAGGCCCAGCCCGATCGCGCCGATGATCGGGCGAGGCAGATAAATCAGGACCGCCAGCACGATCATCGACCAGCCGATGGCCCAGAGGATCGCGCAGAAGAGGAACTGCGGATAGGTGAAGAAGAGACAGACGCTGACCAGGGTCTGCTCCAGGACGATCAGCCAGAAGCCTCGAACCAGGAGATGCCGGGACAGCTCCGGCTTCGACCGTCGGGCCCCCGACAGAAACGCACTCACCCCGGCCAGGAAGAGAAACGTCGGGGCGCAATAATGAGTCACCCATCGGGTGAAGAAGAGCGCCGGGGTCGTCGTCGACAGATCGGTCGGGTCCAGGTTGGCATTTCCGAAGAAATCGCGGACGTGGTCGAGCACCATCACGACCATCACCGCGCCACGGACCAGGTCGATCGACTCGACCCGGTCGGGTCCGTTCGGAGTCGAGGCCGGAGGGTCGCGACGGATGGGCTTGAGATCGGTCATGGTCCGGATGATGCCGCCTGTCGACGACCAAGACCAGGGGAAATCGGACCGATTTCGGAAAAAAGTGTGATAGGACCCTCGCGCCGTTAGTGAATGTAATGACGAAGGCCGGATCAAGGTCATACCTCCCACGATCGACTCGAAGGAACCAGCCATGCCCACCTCCGAAGCCCGGATCAACGCCAACCGGATGAACGCCGCCCGATCGACGGGCCCCCGGACCGACGCCGGCAAGGCGATCTCGCGGCAAAACAGCACCAAGCATGGCATGAGCGGGGCCGGTGTGGTGATGTCGGCCGAGGAGGCTTCGGAGGTCGAGGCCCGGACCTCGGCGTTTCTGGCCGATTTCCAGCCGAAGTCGACCGTCGGCCGCGTCCTGGTCGAGCAGATGGCCACGTTCTCGGTCCGGATGGAACGAGGGGCGAAGCAGGAACAGGAAGCCCTGGCGAGTCGGGTCCGCCACGCCGCCGAATCGTTCGACCAGGACCGGATCGACCGCGCCGAGGAACTCTTCGACACCCTCGACGAGAACCCACGGACCCACCTCCGCAAGCTCAAGCGGATGCCCGAGGGGGTCGACCGCCTGGTCGAAGCCTGGAAAGAACTCCGCGACATCCTCACCCGGACCGCCCGGCCGCTCTGGGACGAATCGCATCAAACTTTGGTCGCGCACCTGCTCGGCAAGCGACCCGACCAGGTAATCGATACGCCGGTCGACCGGCTCGGCCGGGCGATCCGGGGAGAATCGGTCGAGTTTTCCGAACCCGGATGGCTCGCCATGAAGCCTGAAGCTCGCCGGGATTGGGCCGTCGCCCGGCTGGTCGAGCGGATCGATCAGGAAATCCTCGAACTGCTCCAGCACT
>Ga0080006_1139279_pt1 | contig 10130 bp, 4 predicted proteins | sample RS3BMetagenome_FD_69209 | JGI IMG/M metagenome (GOLD analysis project Ga0080006, IMG submission 69209) | Ferric oxide microbial mat and aquatic microbial communities from Rainbow Spring, Yellowstone National Park, USA - RS3B (SPADES... ... | reverse complement strand
CACAGTCGACGACCGCTCTGACGCTAGAAGCGAAGCCCGTGACGCTCATTGCCCGCATTCGATCCACAATAGAACAAATGAATAACCAGTATCTTAGAGGGAACGTGCTGGCAGTTGAACTCGGAAGCAACTCGTTGAACGACGGATGCCTCACCGCACACCGAATACCCAGCGCTCGATCAGGTATCCCGCGTGTACACGAGCGTGTCAACGAGCTGCCGTGCACATTCGGGAAACGATCCAAGCACGCATGAAGCGAAAGATCGAGGCGGCGATGGCAGCACGCATGAAGCGCCCGTCGAGGCGGCGATGGCAGCACGCATGAAGCGCCCGTCGAGGCGGTGATGGCAGCACGCATGAAGCGCCCGTCGAGGCGGCGATGGCGGATGGCGGTGATGGCGGATGGCGGTGATGGCGCCTCTGCATCCGACGGGGGGCGTCGCCGCCGCCTCCATCCTCGGCGCCACGCATCGTCCCGCGCTGGTCGACAGTTCCCCTGACAAACTGGTGCCGGGCTTGCCTCGCTTGTGCGTTTTATTCGTAGAACCAGGGTGTGTTTCGGTGTTGAGGCACGTTATACGAAACAGAACGGAACAACTGTGCTTTGTGTGCTGTGCTGAGAAGTTCTCACGGTCCGATTCACTTTCGACGAGTGCTTGTTCGAGGCATCCTCTGATTCGAATTCACTATTCCATGTTTGGATTCGTAACGTCGACAAGCAGTCCACTGGGACTGCGTTTCTCATCGTTTCATTCAAACACAATCACTTGCGTTCATCACGTATCATCTGGGAAGAATCAGTTTGGAGGCACCTGTCGCACAGCGAACGGTGCTCCAGCACGACTAGGAAGCCGACGACTCGCGCCTCCGCGAGTGTTGCGAACCCTGAATTGCTCTACGATGGACTTGACTGCGCCTGTGACGTCTTCTGGGAACAATTCAATAGGCGATCATGGCGCACAGGGTCGTCTGACGCCACTTGTGCCGATTCTCATGGGATCCAAGGCCGACAAAAAACACTGTGATCAGATCGCCGCAGCCTGCCATCGCTTCGGCCTGGCAACGGAGATGCACGTGCTCTCTGCCCACAAGGTGCCTACTCGGCTATTGGAGGTTGTCGGTCGACTCGAGGCCGATCCTCGACCCAAAGTATACATCTCGGTCGCTGGTCGCTCGAACGCACTCTCGGGGCTACTCGACGGGTCGGTGGCGTCGCCCGTGATCGCCTGTCCGCCGCCGTCGGATGCCTTTGGCGGTGCTGACATCTTCTCGAGCCTGCGTATGCCGGGTGGCATTGCGCCGGTGGTCTCTCTGGACCCCGGCAATGCAGCCCTAACAGCTGCGAAGATTCTGGGCATTCACGATCCGCTCGTGCGAGACCGGGTTCGGGCGTTCCAGAAAGCGAATCGCGATCGGCTGTACGTCGATGACGCGGAGGTCGCGACCAGCGCCTACCTTGCGGATATCCAGGCTGCAGCACGCGAAAACAACGTGCTGGTCTCGACGGATGGAGTGCTGTCTGCGCTGGTCCAGCAGCATGCAGGTACCTGGCGAAAGAAGCAAGGCAAGGTTCGAGATCAGTTCTACTCGGACGCTGCCAAGCACATGATTCTCGTAACCACAGACCGCCAATCGGCATTCGACCGAGTGCTGGCTGCTGTGCCCTTCAAGGGTGCAGTGCTTAACTTGGTATCGGCGTGGTGGTTCCGCCGCACCGAACACATCGTGCCCAATCACCTGATCGCTGTACCACATCCCAATGTGACAATCGCCAAGCGCTGTGATCCGTTTCCGATTGAGTTCGTTGTCCGAGGATATGCAACGGGCTCCACATCGACATCCCTGTGGAAGAACTACGAGCGAGGCGTTCGGGAATACTGTGGTATTAAGCTCCCCGACAATCTTCACAAAAACCAAAAACTCTGGATGAATTTGGTGACCCCAACAACCAAGGAGGACATCGGCGATGCCCTCATCTCTCGTCAGGAAATCATCGACCGCGGTCTCATGAGCGCAGTCGACTTTGACGCCTGCGCAGCGTACGCGTTGCGACTCTTCGAGTACGGCCAACAAGTTGCCTCGGAGCACGGCCTGATCCTAGTGGATACAAAGTACGAGTTTGGACGCGATGCAGACGGTCAGATTTGTTTGATCGACGAGATCCATACACCCGACTCGAGTCGCTACTGGCTCGCCACGTCCTATGAAGAGCGTATCGCCAGCGGCAAAGAACCTGAAAATATCGACAAAGAGATCCTCAGGCTCTGGTACCGTGATCATTGCGATCCCTACAAGGACGAGAAGCTCCCAGAAGCACCGCTCGAGCTCGTAACCGAACTCAGCCGGCGCTATATTCAGCTGTACGAAATGATTACCTGGGATAAGTTTGATCTGCGATTGTCGACTCCGTCGGAGTTGCAGCAGGCATTGGGACCGTGGTTTTCTGGGCAGGGCGCCAAAGCCAACTTTACGATGTCGTCTCCATAAAAACTCGTGGTACGGATGGAAGCGGTATCGACATGCGCTCGCTCGACGCCGACCTGGGGCGACACGCTCGGGGGTGGTCTGTGCTCGCGCCCCACAGTCGCGTTATCGCAGATACGCACCGCTTGCCGCACCGCCTGCCTTCATACGCTGCTGCTGTTGTTGTTGCTGCTACGGCCGCTGCCAGAGAAAACAGAAACCTGTGAAAATCGGTCTCCCTCATGCTCTAACGACCGGTGGCGAGCGCGTCCCTGCCGAACGCACCGTCGGAGCGGGAGCACCGGGGATCCACTGGCGCAGTCGTCGCGCCAGCAGTCGCCGAAGTAACCAACGTGCATCATCTCGATGCGTTTCCAGTTCCTGGTACAGCCAGTCTATCCAGTGACGTGTTCGCTGCGAGGCAACCTGCCATGGTACTGCAACGCCTGCAGGTGACGGCTCAAAAATCGCTAACAGGAACCAGAGCGTTCGCTCGAGCACCTCGCGGTAGCGCATCGCTTCTAGTTGCTGCTGGCGCTCCAGCGCCCAGCGCGGTCCCGCAGCCGCATTTCGATGACTGGCCCCGCGCTGAGCGCGTTCCGCAGTGATGCATTCGCTGGCGAGCCGCAAAAGTCCCAGCGATAGATGCTCGGCACGTATCCGTGGAGGTGCGGGAAGCGCTGTGCTGCCAGCACTGCCGGCAATGAACTGCGCCAGTGGGCTGGTACGAATGGGGTCGCCTCCGGGTACCGGATCGCTCCAACCGCTGACTCCGGGCACCTTCTCGTGCATATTCAGTTCAAGCATGATGCGTAAAAGCTCGAGACGACACAGCAGGAACGACTGGATGCGGTTATCGTTCGGCCCTGGCGCCGCATGCGATCCATTCAGGGCCTGTGGGGTACCCGCAGGCGACTCGGGGTGCTCGCAGTTTCGATGCCAGCGCGGCAACGACGTGGTCAGCACGGCATCGGCGGCAGACCGGGTTGCATCCCAGGGCGCTGTGCCTACCGTCACCGCGCCTGCGATGCCTGCTACGTCGCCACGAGTCGCAGTGTCGGGTTCATGCACCGCACCTGCTTGGTGCGGAAGCAGCTCGACACACTGGAGCACAAACGAGTGACGCATGGCCTCCAGGGCCGACTGCTCCGCGTAGAGCGCTGCGGGAAGCGCACACAGCAAACGCCCATACCAGATACCGATCTGGAGCGTCGTCAGCGCATGCTCGGTATGCATCAGGGATCGGCTCGCTAACCAGAGGCTACCCAGTTGGAGCGCGATCTCGACAAGCGCTCGCCACGACGGCGCCGCAGTCGCAACACCAGACGGTAGCTGAAGCGCGAGAAGCGCAGCGAACATAATGAGGCGACGCACCAGCACCGCTCGTCGTTGGAGAAGTGGCGATATGTTGCCGGATCGCTGCGCCAAAGAAACCCCCACTGGAAACAGCAACGCCCCTGAGTCGACACCCTGCCTCACCCAAGCGTGCAGTGCCTCCAGCAAACTCGGCAACAGGCGGATCGTGGTGCCCTGCCTCGCAGCGCTCACTGCCAGTTGCACAAAAAGCGACAAATGCTGTTCAAACAGATAAAGGTTGCGGACGGCAAGCGACACATGTGTCACACTTGAACCCTCGTGCCCAATCACCGCATCCTCACCGAGTGCAGCTGCACAGAGTCCGAGTCGCGCCATCGCACTCGCCTGTCCAATCATCATCATGTGGGCGAATCGATTCGCCTGCACCGGCACCTGTGGATGTCGATGTGAAGATGAGCTTGCGTCCCTGTTGGCAAGCACACGCTCGCCTGGTGTCGATATCGCGGGTACCGCCTCACCTGCAACCTGTACCGCGACCGCAGTGCTCATCTGTAGTGCATAGGTCAAGGTCGCTAGTGCGATTGCACGAAGCGCTGCTTCGCCATCGGCGCTCGCGTCGGTGATCCATACGGCTGTTTGTTGCTCGAAGCGGGCAAGCGATGACGTGGATGCTTGGAAATACCTCACGAGCTGTCCAGTGATTTTGTTCACGCGATGTTCCGGTTGGCAGTTCCATTTCGAGAGGTGAACCGGTGCATCCATTGCGTTCAGCGTAAGCGGTAGCGGTACGAGCATCTCGATCAGGGCGCACTGCGCAGCGTAGAGGGATCGTCGCGTCTCGGTTGGAGTGTTTTGCTGTGCTGCTGCTGCTGCTGCTGGTGCAACTGCACCTGCAATCGCAACTGCAACGCTCGCCATACGATGGAGCGCTTCATCAGCAGCGACCGCAGCGCCACTCGCGCCCGTTCCGTCGGTTTGCGGATGCCGCGCTGCGGTCATTTCCGCGTCCTTCGTGGTCGCTAAAGCGTCGCTTGCCATCACCTGGTACCAAAAGGTGCGACAGGAGCGACAAATCGTGACCAGCGCAGCAGCAGCGTTCGCGTCCAACACCGGTGTCGTCGACAGAGGCTCAGTGAACGTCGATGCTGCTGCTTTCGGAGGCTGGAGGCCACTCAGCGCCTCTTCCAGCGTCAAACTAATCCCGACGAACGTTGCCGCCACATCCGTATGCGTTTCCGAGCGCGTGTCCGAGTCCCAGGAGAGCCAGTGTTCGAAACTCGCAGCAATCGCTTTGTGCCAGGCGCCAAGTGCCTGATGCACCACGTGTGCCGATACACCTGCGTTGCTGAATGCACAGATTCGCTTGAGCAACGGGGTCGCAAACAGTCCCAACAGATCCCGAGCCAGGCTTCGCAGAATGCCTGGCATTGCCTCAGGTCCAGCGATGTCGCTCAGACTAGACTCTGGGCCAGCACAGTGCAGCGCAAGTCCGACAACCTCCAGCACAGAGGTCATGAGCTGCAACTGCTGCATCTCGTGTTCTTGTTGCTGCACGCGATCCATCTGCGGAACTTGCGTCTCGCACAGCACGCGCAACCACAGGGTCAGGATCGACCGCCGGCTTATTTCACTACGAGGGAGCAGCTCTGGCGCCAACTGCATCACCAGTTCGGGAGCGGAGAGCAAGCTCTGCAGCAGCTGGAATAAAGGCGTTGCAACTGCGGCTACCGGCCATTCCACCAGTTGCCAGAGGCGTTGTAACACCGCCATAAACGGTGCTCCGACTCGCACGTGATACGGCCCAATGCCGATTAGTCGTCGTCCAGCGGGATGGACACGCGGGCCGAATGGCAGGAAACTCGGCCTCGGCCAAGTTGACGACTGCGCGCCCGCGTACACACAACTGCTCAGGAGTTCACCGACAGCGCGCAAGAGGCGATCATCTGTACTCGAGAGCAGTATCTGCGCACACTGACGCGAAAACAGACTGTGATCGGCAAGTGTCGTTGCCACTGCTGGCGCGTGTCTACAGAGCATCGTTAGCAGTGTCGCTGCGGCAATCACCAGATCATTGCCCGAAAGCGAGGCATGGATGACGCTACAGAGGACCAGCGTCTGTTCGGTGCATTGGGCCAACAGAGCAGCGACTTGCTGGCCAGCATCGATCGCTCGCCGTGAAGCCGTCACCGCGGAGCTCGGTACCGGCTCTTCAGCAACGAGTCTGCAGAGGACGCGCAGTGCGCAGACAGCCGCCTCCTGGGCTGTTGATGGGCACCACCAGTCGTCGCGGAGTACAAGACAGGCACGTGCTGCAATCGCGAACATTGTCCGCGAAGCCGATGATGCCGCACCGGTCACTTCACTGGGCCTCTGCAGCAATGCCCAAATCGATTCAGGAGCAGCACCAGCACCAGCACCAGCACCAGCAGCAGCGGGTACGTTTTGCTCCGAGTGACGTTCAACGTCCAGTACGGTGTGCACCAGCTCCATGAGCGCTGCAGTGAGCGCCCATCCGTCGGTAAAATCAAACGCAACGAAGCGATCCCAGATACCCAGGATCTGGGTAATGGCGTATCGCGCACAAGCGGAAGCATCTGAGGCCACACCAAGTGCTGCTAGTCGCAGCAGACTAGTCAGAAACCCGCAATCTCCGGTCTCGCGTGCTCTCCAAAACGCCTCCTGAAGCACGGCGAACGACGTCTGGAAGATGCCCTGCTGTTGTAGTGCCCGCTGGAGCTGCAGTGTGGCGGCAGCAGGGCCCCGCTCGCCTAGTTGAACGAGCCACTCCGCTGCAGCACGTTGCACTACGGTCGGCAGTCGGTCGCTTATGAGGCGAATGCAGTGCTCAACGAGCGCACCCTCTGACCGCAGTAATGTAGCAATCTCCGGGGATACTTCCGTAAGCACCGTCAAGATGCGAATGAGTCCAGCGAGGACCGCTGCATGGCGAAGTTGCGGCAGCGAGAAGGTGCCCGCGGGTACCGCCCACCGATTCGCCATGGCATCTAGACCGTGCATCAGGTACGCATAACTCGCCACTGGATGACCGCCGTTCTCGAGGAAATCCCAGACTGGCTCAGCGCATACGGCTGTATAACGCAACAACTCCAGAAACGCTGTGATCATCGGAAACGAGACCGATGCTATGCGCTCATCGAGTATGGTGAGGGAGCCCTGGTCACCCGCAGCCACCAGCAGGTCCTCACCGGTGATTCGCGCGTAGAGCAGCTCGACGAGTTCCAAACAGGCATCGCCTACGATGCGGATGAGGTCCACCTGAAACTCACCCATGGGTTCCGTGACGAACCGATACGCATTTGCGGGCGCTAGTCGTGCCCCTGCTGCCAGTACTTGTACGATCTGAGCACATAGGGCGGTTTCAAGTCCGCGGTGTGTGGCAGCTGCGGTATCCGCGGGCGCTTGGAGTCGCGGGTCCAGTTCGTGCCTGCTGCCGTGCCTGGGAATGGCGGACTTGTCCCACAGGTCCACGTCGGCCATCGCTCGTGCAGCGGTTTCGAAGACGCGCGTGACGAGCCCTGCAGCGCCCAAGTCCATCACCAGGTCTGCAAACAGATCCACGGTAAGGGGCGCAAGCGCACCGACACCGGGTCGACGAAGTGCATCCCCGTTCAAGCCAGGCTGCTGGTCGAGCCATGGTACCCAGTGTTCAAGGATGGCTGTTAGCGCACCGCGCTGGAGGCTCTGATAAGCCATCTCAAGGTATTTTTGAACCAGCACGGCGTTCTTACCTGCCTCTGGGGTCCCGATCAGGAACAGCGCTCCAACGAGTGGAACTGGCTCCAGCAGGTGCACCAGATTCGCAGCGTGCCGCTGCCACGTCGTCACCGACTCGCTGTGCGCTACTGCTCCGCTCGGCGCCTGTTTCGTGCCTGACGCTTCCGCAGCCAGTGCCGTTCGATGCATCCACGTCGAATCCGCTGACGCGTCCGCTAGGTCCACGTACCAGTTCTCCAAGGAATGGACCAAATCCGTGACGAAAGCCTCGTCTTCTAGGAGCTTATTCGCGGAGAAGAGCCCAGATGCAGCACGCTCATGATTCAAGTCTTCCAAGGGATGGTAGCGCGTCGGATCCAGCACGCCTCGCAAGCTCAACGACATGAGCATCAGCACATCGATCGCTTCGAAGAGGCCGCAGCCCTGTAGAGGTCCACGAGTGATCTGTGCTTTGGAGTCATTACCACTGATTCCGCTACCGATCGAAAGCACAAAACGTTTGAATAGGTTTGTCAGCGACATTGCATCCGCGGCAGTGAACTGGATGCTGTAGGCGAGCGTGAAGAGGCACTGGGCGAGTGCGCGCCGCTCCCCAGGGAAGAGACTTTCCGGCGTCTCCAGGCGCTCCAGCAGTTTCGATACCAGTTTGTAGTCCGAAACGAGTCGCCGCCTCGTCTGCAGAAGACATTCGATCTGCGTCCACGGAAGCTGTGACGCTGGCTGTCGCTCGGCTGTGCGGGTCCCGTTTCGCTGCGGCCGAGCAGCAACAGCGGTACCAGTCTGCGGGTCCAGAAAAGGCGTCGCCAGAACAAGCCAGAGCGCCTGCAGAAGCGCCCAACGCTCCCGCAGATACTGTTCCTCAATATAAGAGACCAGTGCGGGGTCGGTTCCGGTTACCGCTTCCCGAACACCACCGACGGAAACGGTGACGAGTTCGTCCGCCCAACTGAGTACGAGCTCCGCGGCCTCCGCCTCGCCGATCCCGATCCTATCCGAAACCGCAACTGCCAGTCGACCGATCTCAAGAGGTATCCGCCGGGCAACAGCTCCCTCACCTATGGTCAGAATAGCGGTGCCATTCCGAAGCTGCTCGGCAAGCTGCCGATCACGCGGCCTACCCCGAGCCAACGGCGAGCCAAGGCTCGGCTCCAGAGGCAGTAGCTCAGCGCCGAGTAGGTCTTCAGAGCGTGTGCCAAGCACACGAGCCGATTCTATCGCTCTAGTGAGACGACTGTACCGTCTCTCTATCAGGGCCTGTGACATGTGGTGCCAGGGCTCGTAGTGCCCAATCACGCACACAGCGGCAGACTAGAGCTGTTGGGGCGTCGTACTCGTTCAGACGCGAGTCTGCGTCGCGCCTGTGGGGAATGCCGCTCTGGCGCCTCGACAGCGTTCGATTTTCTTTCTTCATTCACAGAACTTGAAGTTCGGCCAGCGTTCTCCGATTATGCGCATTTTGCTCTTCTTTCTTTTTTTTTTCAGTGCGCGGTGAGGTATCTATCAAACGCCCTACTTCCAAGTTACATGACCTATACTTCTTCTCGAATATACTGGTCGTTTCGTACGTCCTATCGTGTGTGCCTAGTGCCTCCCGAAAGCGACAGCAATGGCGCCTATAGCGCTGGTGCGGTCGCTTCACAGAGACAGAGCGGCGTTGTCGTGCCACACACAGCGGGCGTCGGCTCGAGGATGCGACCGATGATATCTTTTCATCGACGGATCGTTGCCTTCGCCAACAGAGAATGATCGATAACGCGATGCATATCGGTATCTAGAGTCGTGCGTATGATACCGCACCATCCATCCAAGCTCTACCAGCTAGCACTATTGATCAGATCGAACGATACTTTTTTTTGGAAGAGATCATGCTTGGTTCATACGATCCTATGGCGTACCGCTTGCCTGCGACGATCGCCCAGCATGACGTATGTAGCGCCGCTCCGGACGCTGCAAGGCGATGGAGCAGCGTTCTCGTATCCTTGGGTCAGCATACGGTGTTGGCTCGGAGGTGCTGGAAAGTGCGCAGTGCGGCGCCGGGTTCGGTACGACGCCATGCTCCAGCTGCACGTCTGCTATCTAATGCTGCTGCATCGTGCCGCCGTGCTGCTCGTCGTGTCTGAGAAACTCGAGGGGAGTTTCGAAAAGCTGCTTGACAGATAGTCTCTTTCTCTTGTAGGTTGAGATGATACGTTTATGCTCATTGTGAGTGGGTTATATTCCCAGTACACGGCCAGCGCCAGTCGCATGTTCGAGCTCCGCATTGAGCTCCGATATCGACACTGGATGTTCCTGGGGTAGTCTGAACGCTCCCAGCACCGCGTTGATAGAGCACGGTGTTCAGCGGGCGCACCATCCGATAGGTTATTCAAGGACCCCGCTTCTGAGCGCCTACGCGATGTCAGCGCGCTCGCAGCTGCATGGCTGAGTGGTCGCTCGAGAATTCTCGACCGCATGACGCGAATAATCGACGCATCAGGTACTACCGCTGGGTCAGAATTAACACGGGACACTGGACTGCTGGCTCTAGTCCTGGCTTGACATTTTTATCGGAATGCTGTTCAGGTGTACAGCTTCGATAACCGAAGTGTAGCAATGGGGTCTTACGGATTTGTCCG
>Ga0080006_1157811_pt1 | contig 10132 bp, 7 predicted proteins | sample RS3BMetagenome_FD_69209 | JGI IMG/M metagenome (GOLD analysis project Ga0080006, IMG submission 69209) | Ferric oxide microbial mat and aquatic microbial communities from Rainbow Spring, Yellowstone National Park, USA - RS3B (SPADES... ... | reverse complement strand
CGCCCCCGCGGGCAGGGCCGCGCCGCCGCCGGGCGGGGGGCCCTCCCCCATGTGGAGGATCAGCGCGCAGGCGCGGGACTCCCGATCGGCGGTCACCGCGCGCAGCAGCCGGACGCGCCATCCGGCCCGGTCGAGGGCCCCCGCCAGGCCGGATGGAGTTGCAGCAGCCGCGTCAGGCGGCGGACCTGCGCGCGCATGTCCGCGAGTTCCGCCACCAGGCGGCGGAGGCTCCCGCCGGACCCCCAGTCCCGCCGGCATCCGCGGCTCGGTCCGGGCGGCCCCCCACCCACCGTCGAACGGGTGGGGGCTCCGGCCCGGGCGGTCCGTACCGGCGGACCCTTCCCCCGGAGACGGGGCGCACAGGGCACCGGCCGACCGGCCCCGCAGGCGCGGTGCCGACCGGCCTACCCGCGGTCCGGACGCGCCGTCGAGATCGCCCCCATCGACGCAGCCCTTCGGCCGTCGCCGCCCTGGGCTTCCAGAGACCAGACTCTCGATGGGCGCCGGCCGGGGACCACGGCGGGCCCCGGCCGCGACCGGAACGCAATCGGTCCAGGGGGAGTGCATCCGATGGACGCGCAGATCCACACCGAATCCCCGCAGGTGCTGTCCCGTCGGCGCGCGCTGGGGTGGGCGGGTGCCACCGGCGCCGCCGCACTGCTCGCCGCCTGCGGTAGCCGCAATGCCACCACTTCGGCTTCGGCGCCGGCCGCCGCCACCCCGGCCGCCGGCGGCGCGGCCGCGCCGCCGCTCGCGGTGGCCGCCACGCCCGGGGAGTCCTGGCTCTACCTCACCATCGTCACCGGCGGGATGATCGGCAAGAAGGGCTGGCCGGAGTACGTGCCGGGCGACTTCTCCGTGCCGGCCGGCAGCACGGTGCACGTGGAGATCCGCTGCTTCGACGACGGACCGGCGAGCATCCCCGGCGGCTACGAGAAGGTCAAGGGTACCGTGGACGGGTCGATGACCGTGCTCTCCGCCGTGGACGGCGACGTCGCCCAAGCCAAGAGCCAGACGGTGACGTCGATCGATCCGAAGAACGTCGCCCACACCCTGACCATCGCCGATACGGGACTCAACATCCCCGTCCCACCGCTCGGCACCGTTCGTTTCACCTTCAAGACCGGGCCCGCGGGCGCGCACGGCTGGCAGTGCATGGCCGCCTGCGGTACCGGCCAGGGCGGTTGGGCCGGGCCCATGGCGACGGGCGGCTACATGAACGGCACCATGACCGTGGTGTGAACGACGCGCCGCCGCATTCCGCCCGGCCAGGGGCGCCGCCCGCGGGTGGACCGGCCGACGCGGCGCGACGGACGGCCCGTGGCGCCGCCTCTGGCCGACCGCGCGCGGTTCCGCCGGGTCGGCGGCCCAGCCGGCGGCAGGGATCGCCGCGGGTCGGCGCGCGCCGGAGGCGGGTCCCGGCGCAGCCCGGGGGTCCGTCCCGGGGGCGGCACGCACCCCCCATGGGCGAGCCCGCGCCCGCAACACCGCGGGCGTCACCGCGCTGCCGCCTACCGGCCCGGATCGGGCTTCGGCCGGCTGTGGCGCGTGTCCCTGTTCGATCCCCGGTAGGCGCCGCCCGCGCGTGCCGACGCGGGCCACCCGAGGAGGCGCAGGGTGGCGCGGGTCCCGGCGGACCTCACAGCCACGGCCGCAGCCCCTCCCAGCGTACCGCCCACGTCCCGTCCGCGGGGAAGCCGGGGGCGTGTCCGCCCCCGGCCCCCTCCCACCCGGCCGCCATGAGCGCCACGGCCGCGAGCAGCCCCCCGTTCCCCGGCAGGTAGGCCGGCAGGTTGTCACGCTGCCAGTTGTGACCGTTCCGGAGATAGGTGTTCTTGGGCGTCTCCAGCAGGAGGGCGTCGACCGCCAGGCGCGGTTCGCCCAAGCGCGCGGCCGCCATGGCGACCACCGGGTAGTCCCAGCCCCATGTCTGGTCCCAGCGCCAGTCCCGCAGGACCCTGTGCAGGGTGGCGCGCATGGTCGCGCGGTCGACGCCCGCGCCCGGGAGGACACCGTAGGCGCAGAGCATCGACGGGTGGTCCCGGTTGCGCCCGGTGTACGTCTGCGGGCAGTTCTCGTGAGCCAGGTAGACGCCCTCCGCCACCGGGAGCGCGGAGAGGTGTTCCAGCACATGGTCCCACCGCGGCTCCCGCGCCAGGCCCAATCGCCGGCGCCACCGCTGGGCGATCTCCAGCGCATGGCGCCAGTAGGCCAGTTCGTAGGTCGGGTTCCACGTCTCCAGGGGCGGGTGGTTCTCCTGCGCCGGGATCACGGGCGGGCCGAGCACGTACCGGTTCCCCGCCTGATCCCATGCGGGGAAGGAGGCCATGAAGGCGGCGGTCTCCGCTACCACCTCCGCATACCGCTCCAGCGTCTCGCGCGTCGGACGCTCCCGGAAACACATCTCTGCAAACAGGATCGGGTGCGGCTGCTGCCAGATCAGCAGCGGGCCGACGGGCGACGGGCTGTCCCGGCCCTCCGGCCCCACCATCTTGGGCCAGCGCGCCCCGGCGTAGCCCTGCGCGCGGGCCGTGGCGCGGGCGGCCGGCAGGATTGCGCGGTACCAGGGCAGGCTCCGCTCCATCAGGTGCGGGCGGCCCCAGAGCGGGAAGTGGAGCGCGTGCCAGGGATGCATCTCCAGGTGGAACTTGCCGTACCAGCTGTTGCAGAGCAGGCCGGTCTCCTGGGGGGGCAGCGAGCCGGCGCAGTGGATCGCGGTGAGGTACTGGGAGAGCACGACGCGGCGCTCGAGTTCCTCGGCCCGCGGATCGGTGGCGGCGGACAGGTCGAGCGCGCCGCCGGTGCTCCAGAATGCCTCCCAGTGGGCCCCAGAGGCGGCCAGGACCTCGGCGCAGGATGGCTCAGCCGACGGGCCGGGACCGGGCGTGAACGTGCAGACCAGGTCCAGCGTGGACGCGTCGGGCGCCGGCCGCAACCGGAACATGTGCGCCCCTTCGCGCATCAGGACGCCGCCGGCGGCCCAGGCCGCCGCGACCCGGTATTCGTCCGCGTCGAGGCGGCGGAGGAAGACCGCGCCGTCCGGCCTGGCGGAGGCGAGATCCGTCCGGTGCCGCTCGGGCCCAGTCCAATCCGCGGCGTCCATGCGCGGCGAGCCGTACGGGAAGGCCAGGCGCAGGCCGAGGCGCCCGTCGGCGAGCAGGGGCGAACGCACGCGCACCGCCAGCGTGTCCCGATAGGGGTGCACGCAGGTGGTGACGCACACCGGCGCCCCGCCCACGGTGAAGCGGCTCTCCAGCACGCCGCGCCACAGGTCGAGGACCTGGTGGACATCCGCCAGATCGTCCGGCCCCGCCGGGCACCCGGGGACGCCGGCCAGGTCCAGCGCCACCCGGCCCAGGTGCAGCCGGTGCGGGTTCTCGCGCAACCAGCGGAAGAGGGTCTCCTGCCCGGTCGCGTCGGTCGGGTACCCGACCGGACGGCCGCCCGTGTCGAAGGGACGGAGGCGGAAGGCGGCGGGATCGCACCCGGCCGGCGGCGGTTCGGTGTGCCAGCCCCACTGGGACTGGGTGCAGAGCGGAACGCGGGTGTGGAAGTCGGGGAACGTCTGCAGCCCGGTGATGTCGGCGGTGAAGGCGAACTCGCCGTTGCCCACCGACAGCGGCGACAGGGCGTCCGCCCGCGTGAGGCGGACGTCGTGGCGGCCGACCAGGGCCCTGCGATCGATGGGCGGTCCGCCGGGACGGGACGGCTTCACGAGCCACTCCCCCATCCGATGCATCTGTCGGTGGATGTCGTCACCGCACCGCGACAAGCTGCCGGCCCGCGCCGGCGTGCGCGGCACGACGGAGTTCAACGTCGAGCGTACCGACGACTTTTGGCAAACCTCGAACCCTCGCGGTCCTGAATACACCGTGGAACGCGATGGAGTCGCAGCCTGTCCCACCACAGTACGATGGGCGATGGCGATGGCCTGCCACCTGCAACCGCTCGGGCGCATGCCGTGCGTGCTGAACGTCGCCGTCATGGGCGTGCCGCCGTGGAAGCGCCGCTCCCCGCCCCGCATGCTCGCCGGGCGGCACCTCGGTGCGTGACAGTGAACGCTTGCCCCCCCCCGGCGAGGGGGCCGCACCTGCCAAAGGGAGGCGGCCTTCGGGCGCTCTTCCCCCGGTCGCCGCCTCCGCCGCCGCGTAGCACCGGCGGCGCGGGCGCCTCACTCACACTCCCCCCCCGCCCGCAGGAGGAACGGCATGCGCGGCGTAGCCCAGGGGCCATGGCAGATAGGCCCCCGCCTGCCGAAGGCCCTCACGAACTCTGGCGGTCGATCGACCGCAGCCTGCGTATGGCGGGGGGACGCGCCGGGCTCGACCGGCTGGCCGCCCTTGCCGGATACAGCCGCCACCACATGAGCCGCCTCATCCGGCGGACGGCGGGGGTCGCGCTCGCCACCTACGAGGCCCGCCTGCGCATCCTGCACGCGCGCCGGCTCCTTGGCGCAGACGGACCTGCCCGTCACCGCCGTGGCGCTGACGGTCGGGTATACCAGCGTGGGCACCTTCGGCCGCCGCTTCCGCGAGATGACGGGTCTCTCCCCCGGCGGTTTCCGCGCCCACGGAGGCCGAAGCGCCCCGACGGTTCCCCTGGGGCTGGACCGGCTTCGCGCTCTCCGACCCGGACGGCAACACCGTCGAGGTCTACGAGATCGGGCACTGAGGGCGGCCCCGCGCGGAACGCCCGGGAGTTTGGCGCGCAGCGCGGGGAGAGGGTGGGCCCGCATCCACCCGGCGCGCCACCGTAGGCCCGCCCCGGGCGGAAGCGGCGTCTGGACGCATGGCGCGCCGCAGGCCCGCCGGGCGCCCGCCCGCCGCCCCGGCCCCGCCACCCCCTCACTCCCCGAAGACGGCGCGGCGCACCGGCGGCAAAAACGATGCCGCCGCGACGGCGGCCTGCACTGCGGCAAGAACGCCGCACAGACGCCCGAACGGCCACACGCCGCCCAGAGAGGCCAGGCCCGCGGCCAGCACCCCCGGCAGTCGCCAGACGAGCGAGCCGTACGCCATCGCCCGTCCCTGCGCGTCCGGAGGCACCAGGGCGGCGACCCGCGACGCGTTGCCCGCATCCTGCACACCGGCGGCCGCACCGAGCGCGGCGAAGGCCAGGATCGCCGGCGGCAGGGCGCGGGCCGTTCCGGCGAGGGCCAGCGCCGGGGCGGCGAGCAGCCAGGCGAGGGCGGCCGTGCGCACGCCCCCGCGCCAGTGCGCGCCCCGGCGCAACCAGGCCGATCCGGCTCCGGCACCCAGGGCGTACACGGCCTCCAGGGCGGCGAAGCCGAGCACGCCGGCCCGCATGTGGCGGAGGACGAGGAGCGGCGCGAGCGCCCGCGCGGTGAAGGCACAGGCCCCGCAGAGCACGGTGAGGACGAACGGCCCTCGGAAGGCGGGCGAGGCGAGCAGGCGCACGACCGGCACCGGAGGGGTGTCGGCGGCGGCGGCGCGCGGGGCCCCCGAAGGGGCGCGGAGGGATAGGGCGCCCACCCCCACGGCCAGCAGGGCGGCGCAGGCGAGGAGGCCCGCCGCGGCTGGACCGCGCCGCACAAGGAGGCCCGCGGCCAGTTGGCCCGCTCCGAGAACGAGGTACTCCAGGGCGGTGAGGGCCCCGGACAACCGCGCCGCGTCGGACGGCGCCGCCAGCGTCTGCCGTGCCAGCCCCTTGGTCGACGGGCGGGCGGCGGCGGACAGCGCCCCGTACGCGCCCGCCCATACGGCGGCCAGGCCGATCCCGAACCCGAATCGGGCCGCCAGGATGCCGGCCGCCAGCGCCAGGACGGCGGCGGCGCCGTCGGCGGCGCGCACAACCGCACGCCGGGGCCGGCGGTCGGCGAGGGCCCCAGACAGAGGTAGGCCGAACCAGGGGAGGTAGCGCAGAGCCCAGAGCAGGGCCACCACGCCCGGCGATCCGGTTTCGGCGGCCGGCACCCAGGCGACGACGGTCGACTGGCACACGTCGGCGGCCATCCGGACAGCGGAGTAGAGCATGAGGGCGCCGGCCGTCACCGGCCCGCGCCTGGCAGACGGAAGGTCCCCCTCTGCCGGAGATGCCGCCCCCAAAACACGTCTCCTCAGCCGGGCGCCGGCCCGGCATCCGCGTCCCCCGCATCGGCGGCGTCCGGCCCGCGCAGGCCTGCCGCCGTCTCCAGGGCGCGCAGCACGGCCTCGAGATCGCCCAACTCGTCGCACATCATCGCGTGCACTTGTTCGTCACCGACGCGGTCGTACCCATGGACGACGACGTTGCGGAAGCCGACCATCCCGAGCGCCCTGGCCGTCAGATCCGGGCCCAACAGCCCGGCCGCGGCCAACCGGCGAAAGGCGCTGCGGGCGTCCGGCGGCGCATACGAGAAACGTCGCGCACAGACGTGGTAGGCGATGTCCACCAGGCCCTCGATCGCGGTTTGCGGGGCGTAGCGCGCCCGAGGCGAGCCATCCGCCCTCGGCGGTGAAGGCGGTCAGATCGACGGAGGCAGCGAGGCTGCGCAGGCGGTCGACCTGCTCCCGCACGTACGCCGCGCGGCGCCGCATCCGCTCGGGATCCGCCGCCCGGCTCACGCGTTGACCTCCGCGACGGCCCGCCAGTAGCGGTAGGCGTCCCGCCGGTACCACTGGGCCACGCGCTCCAGGAAGAGGGCGTGGGCCTCGGGGTCGGTGACGCAGGCCAGTTCCGCGTCCCGCAGCGCCGCCATGGCGAAGATCGGGTCCTCCAGGGTGAGGACCGTGACCTCGAAGGGGTGGCCGTCCCAACGGCCGAGCGCGCCGGCCACCTCCTCCGGGAGCGCGAACGCCGCCCATCCCTCGGTCGGTACGGCCTCGGAAGGGACGACGGCCACGTCGATGTCGCTGTCGGGGCGCAGGCGGTCGCGCGCCGACCCGAAGAGGTAGGCGGCGGCCAGGCGCCGGTCGGCGCCGCACACCTCCGCGATCCGGCGGACGACGGCCGGGACGTCCACCCGCACGAGGGCTGCCACCGCCGCTCACCTCGCGGAAACAGCATACCATGCCGCCGATCCGGGCGCCGCCGATGCGCTACCCACTGACCCACCCCCCGGAAGCGTGGGTCTGAGCACGCTCCCCCGGCGGGTGAAGCCAGTCACACCGCCGACGCCGTCCCCGCCGATCGCGGGCGCGAGGCCATCACCGCCGATAACCGCCATCCCGACATCGGCGGCCGCAATACCGGAGGGTCTGAGCGTGGCACCGGACGGGCGGCACGGCGCACCGGAGGCCCTGGGGCACCTCCGGGACCGAGTCGTGCCGATCGCCGAGACCGCCAACGCCCTGCCGGTGGACCGGACCAGTGCTGCGTCAGCACCCCCACGACCGGGGCTACTGACGCAATCACGCGGACTTTGGCGCGGGCCGCCTACCGGTACCAGCCCGCCTGCGTCTCCCACATCCCCGCATAGAGCCCGCCGCGCGCCAGCAGTGCGTCATGCGTGCCATCCTCCACCACGCGGCCGGCGTCCAGTACCACGACACGGTCGCAGAGGCGCGCCAACCCCAGGCGATGCGAGACGACCAGGGTGATGCGGGCCCGCGCGCCGCCGTCGCCCCGGCCGCCGGCGACCTGGAGCATCCGGCGGAGCAGATCCGCCTCCGCCTGCGGGTCGAGCGCCGCGGTGGGCTCGTCGAGCACCAGGATGTCGGGCTCGCGCATCGCCGCACGCGCCAGCGCCACCCGCTGCCACTCGCCACCGGACAGGGAGACGCCGCCGGGGCGCGCGGGGTCGAGCCAGGCGTCGAGGCCCGCAGGGAGTTTGGTGAGGAGGGGTTCCAAGCCGCCACGCAATGTGGCGGCCAAAATGGCCTCCCGCTCCCCCATGGCCTGCAGGCGCCCGAGGGCCACGTTCTCCCCCAGGGTGAGCGGGAAGCGCACGGGATCCTGGAAGACGGCCGCTGCATGCGCACGCAGGCTCGCGGCCGCGATCGCCTCCAGGGGCACCCCGTCGACCGCGATCCGGCCCGCCTGCGGCCGGTACTGGCCGAGCAGCAGGCGCACCAGCGTCGTCTTGCCCGCGCCGTTGGCGCCGATCAGCGCGACCCGCTCGCCCGCGCGCAGGCGCAGCGTGACACCCGAGAGGGCCGGGCGGTCCTGGCCGGGGTAGGTGAAGGACACCCCCTCGAACGCGATGGCCTCGCGCAGGGGGGCGGGGAAGGGCCGCCCCTCTTCGGGCCGCTCGACGGCGGGCGCGTCCAGCAGCGCGATCAGGTCCCCGAAGGCCAGCCCCTCCGTGCTCGCGGCCGCCAGGTCGATCACCACGTACCGGAAGGCGTCCTGGAAGGCCCACAGGGCCGCGAGGGCCGCGGCGCAGCCGGCGACGGTCAGCCGGCCCTCCAGGCAGAGCCAGACCGCCCAGGCGAGGCCGAGCCCGTAGCCGACCGCGCCGGTGCCGAAGAGGTGGGAGGCGATCTCGCCGGGCAGGCGCCGGCTTTCGAAGGCCCACTGCTCCTCCAGGAGCGCCTGCTGGTCGGCGCGCCACCGCTCCAGCAGCAGCGGGTCGAGGCCGAAGGCGCGGATCTCGGCGGCCGCGCCGCGCGCGGTGAGCAGGCCGCCGATGTAGTCGAGCACGCGCCGGCGGCGGGTCCGGTACTCCGCGAACCAGTAGAAGGCCGGGCCGAGGCGCCAGCGCTGGACGGCCGTGGGCAGGGCGGCGGCCGCCGCGGCGAGGGCCAGGGCCGGGCTGAGGGCCAGGAGACCCGCCGCGATGCCCGCCGCGGTGAGGATGGTGCGCGGCAGAAAGATCATCTTCCGGCTCGCGCGGAGGAGCCGGCCGCTGTCGATGACGCCGCGCACGCGGTCGAGCACGTCCTGCACGCGGGGATCGTCCAGGGCGGCGAACTGCAGCCGGCCGGCGGCCTCCAGGAAGAGGCGCCGCACGGCCGTCTGGAGCCGGTCGTGGAGCACCAGCGTAGGCATGCCGGTGGCGAACGGCAGCAGGTCCTCCCGCGCCAGGAGCAGGGCGGCGTACGCCGCCGCGGCGCGGAGGAAGGATGGGAGGGCGGTCGGGAGGCGGGGCACCTGGGCGAAGAGGTGGCGCTGCACGAGCACGCCGGCCCCGGCGGCGAGCCCGGGGAGGAGGCTGAGGGCCAGCAGGGCCGCGCAGGCCAGGGGCGCGGTCCGGGCCAGCAGGCCCAGGGTGCGGGCGAGGGCACGACCGGGGGAGGGGCGGGGACCGAGGAGCCCCGGGGCCGGGGCGGCGGGGGCGTGCACGGAAGTAGACACAGCGTTCACCCCTCCGTCTCCGTCAATCCGTCGGCGGGCCGTACCAGCCCGCCTGGGCCGCCCACATCCGGGCGTAGAGGCCGCCCGTGCGGATCAGGGCGTCGTGCGTGCCGGTCTCGACCACCCGCCCCCCGTCCATCACCGCGATCCGGTCCGCGAGGCGCGCCGAGCCGAGGCGGTGGCTGATCAGGAGCACCGCGCGCCCCCCGGCCAGGGCGCGGAACTGCGCGTACAACTCCGCCTCCGCCCGAGGGTCGAGGGCGGCGGCCGGCTCGTCGAGGAGGAGGAGTTCCGGCTCCGCGAAGAGGCCGCGGGCGATCGCCAGCCGCTGCCACTGGCCCCCGGACGGCTCGGCGCCGTCATCGTGCAGGGCCCGGCCGAGGGGGTTGTCCCATCCCCGCGGCAGGGCGGCCACGAAGTCCAGGGCGCCGCCGGCCTCTGCGGCCCGGTGGAGGCGCGCGTCGTCGTGCAGGGCCCGGGGATGGCCGAAACCGACCCCCTCGCGGGCGGTGAACTCCGGCCGGAGGTACTCCTGGAACACCGGGGCGAGGCGCGCGCGGCGGGCCGCCGGGTCGATGCGCCGCAGGTCCGCGCCGTCCGCGGTGATGCTGCCGGCGGAGGGCACGTAGAGGCCGAGGAGGCACTTGACGAGGGTGGATTTGCCCGCGCCGTTCCTGCCGACCAGCGCCAGCCGCTCGCCGGGGCGGACGTGCAGGGAGCACCCGTCCAGGGCAGGTTCGGTCCGGCCAGGGTAGCGGAAGACCAGGTCGGTGCAGAGGAGGCCGGTCCGGGTCCGACGGGCGGGCCACCGCCCGTCGGACCCGGAAGCGGGGGGCACCGGGGCGAGGGCGGGGGCCGCGGGGGCAGGAGGCAGGGGGGCGGGGGGCGAGGGGGCGGG
>Ga0080006_1179835_pt1 | contig 10133 bp, 9 predicted proteins | sample RS3BMetagenome_FD_69209 | JGI IMG/M metagenome (GOLD analysis project Ga0080006, IMG submission 69209) | Ferric oxide microbial mat and aquatic microbial communities from Rainbow Spring, Yellowstone National Park, USA - RS3B (SPADES... ... | reverse complement strand
TGTCCATGTACTTGCTGTGGATGTTGGATATGGGCAGTTCGATGCTGTATTACGCAGAGATCCGAGGGTGAAACTGTTAGAGCGTACCAACATCAGATATCTGAGCAAGGAGATGGTAGCAGGCGATGTATTCGATCTAGTGTTGGCCGATCTCTCGTTCATCTCTTTGACCAAGGTCATTCCCGTACTGACTCAAATTCTTGCAGTCCGTGGAACCGAACTGCTCTTGTTGGTCAAACCACAGTTCGAAGTTGGTAGGAAGGAGGCTTCCAAGGGCCGAGGAGTCGTCAACGATGGTGCAGCCAGGCAGATGGCAGTTCATGCAGTTGCTAGTGCCATGACGGATAATGGAGTAAAGGTCAAAGGTATGATTCAGTCACCGTTGAAAGGAGCTCGAGGAAATGTCGAGTTTTTTCTGTACGGAGTGGTAGAGTCTTGAGTCTTTGTGTAGAGCGATTGAACAACAGATCAACTACGGCGTATCCGCCAACCACTCGCAGCGCCATCGCTCTTCGAGGACCGCGGCGTGAATATCGTGCGGCGGAAGCGGGAATCCCTGGCCTAAAGGCCGGGATGGATGTCAATGTGTATCCCAACAGCTAAGGTGAACTATATGACAGAGGTAGCAGATTGACAGATAGATTCCACGATATTCTCCATGAGATCCCTGAGCTTGCGGAAGCAGCGGCTACTGCCGCGGTGGCTAAAGGTGGAGAGCGTACGGTGGTCATGGAAGTTGGCGAATTGTTGGGCATTACCGATGCCTTTGTGATTACCAGTGGTCGTAACTCCAGGCATGTGCGTACACTCGTCGAGCACATCGAGCGTACCCTTAAGGTGTCCAGGGGCATCCTCCCACTACAGGTCGAGGGTGACGATGATTACAGATGGGTTCTGCTGGATTATGGAGATTTTCTCGTCCACGTTTTCCTGGAGGAGACTAGAGAGTACTACGACCTGGAGCGGCTATGGGGGGATGCACCGAGCATTGTTTGGGAAGACACTTTGGCACATAGTCCTAGGTAACCGACGTTTCACGCAACAACGCTCGACCATGCTAGCCGATGTACGTCTCCAGCATTGATGAGCAACTCCCTCTTGGCTACGGGATCAGCTTTATTCAAGATCGCTAACTCTCGTCTTCACGAATGGTACTAATAGCGAATAGATGTACGGATGTGGCTTCTAAGGGACCGAGGAACTAAGACAAGCAGTGGTGAAGCGCTTCGAGCAAACTTTGAGTGCGTGGATCACCAGAGAGGTTGATTTGCATCTGGTTCATCACGTAGGCAAAGGACACCCCTGCCTCTGGGTTCGCAAAGCCGAGTGAGCCACCAGCCCCCGGGTGCCCGAATGATCCTTGGGTCAACATTGGCTGGAAAGTCGAGTCGAGCATGTAGCCTGCACCAAAGCGAGTAGGTACTATGAGAATGCGATCTGGACCGTCAGAATGTACTCGACGAGCCATTTCCATGGTCCTAGGAGATATGAGGCGCACTCCTTCGACCTCTCCGATGATAGCAGCATACATCTTTGCTAAGGAGCGAGCATTGGTTATGCCACTAGCTGCAGGCAGTTGTGCTTCATGAAGTTTGGGGTCATTCCATGGGAACTCATCCATATCCAATGGAAGAGCTCCTGAGAGCGATAACGCTTTCCCCAACATGCTATCAGGTCCTAGAAAACTCTCGATGAGTTGGTTGACGCTTGAACCGAAGTTCTCGGGTAATTTGATTTTCGGAGGAAGCAATGTCGCTACTCTTGGTTCGAGCGATGGCGGTAAGCCGATCCACATATCCAACTGCAATGGAGATGCAATCTCTCTGGATACCAGTTCGCTCACGGTTGACCCGCTTGCACGTCTCAGTACCTCTCCAACCAACCATCCAAATGTAAGAGCATGGTAACCATGAGCAGTGCCTGGCTCCCAGATAGGGGATTGAGCGGATAGAGCCTCTATAACTGGATCCCAGGAGACAACCTCTTGGAGGTCGAGATGCGCATCGATAAAAGGAAGTCCTGCTCGATGAGAGAGGAGCCATCGAGTAGTTATCCGGTCCTTGCCCGCCTTGGCAAACTCCGGCCAATACTCTTTTACTGGAATATCCAGATCCAATTCTGATCGATCCGCCAATATCAAGGCTACAGTGGTGGTGATACCCTTGGTCGCCGAGAAAATTAACTGCAAGGTGTCTGGGCCATAAGAACTATCGCCGTTGTTTCCTCCCCATAGGTCAACTACTGCTACGCCATCTTTATATATACAAAGCGCTGCCCCTATATCCCCGTAGTTGTCGAAATTAGACTTAAATGCCTGCTCAACCTCTTGAAATCGGCGATCTGCATAACCATCTACTTGAGCCATCGCACGCTCCCTTCTGTCGTCTGTCATAGGCTAACTTAGCTCGGCTACAGATTTTCATTCAGGTTTCGTTCCCAGTGGCTTCATCTCTCTCGAACAGCGACTTCAAGTGAGGTCATGATTAAGTTTCACCCTGAGATAGGTAATAAGATGGAGTTTCCAAGGAGGCAAGATGAAACTATGGCATGAAACCGTCTACTCTGCTCTTAGGCATCAAGCACAAGAAAGACCGAATAAGACGTTTCTGTACTATGAAGATCGTGCTATCAGCTATGCCGATATGGACAATTTATCGGCTAATCTAGCTGCCTCGTTGTTAGATCTTGGTATCAGACGAGGTGATCGTATTGGTCTTGCAGCTCTAAACCAACCAGAGTGGTTGGTCACTTTTTTAGCTGCATCTCGGATAGGGGCTTCTATTGTAACCTTGAATGTTCGATACAGAGAAGCAGAGTTCGATTACATGCTCAACCAATCAGGAGCTGAGACTCTTGTCTGCCTTGCTTCTACCCCCGATCTTGATTTCAAGCAATTCCTCGATCGTCTACGTGATCGGATACCAAGGGTAAGTCGATACATCTTTATAGGTGAGAGCGATTACCCCTTCGAAGGTGGGCTACGCTTCGATGATCTGGTTGATCACTCTCCATCAAGGACAGGTGTCCTTGATTCGTCGACCGAGGTGACTCCCTTGGATACGGCAATTATTCTCTACACCTCTGGGACAACGGGCAGGCCGAAGGGTGCCATGATCACGCAGCGTTCTATCTTGGCCTCGGCTCAAGCTCAAGTCGAGCACTGGTCAATTGCAGAGGATGACATATCGGTCGGCCATCTTCCCTTCAATCATGTCGGGGGCATTACCTGTACGATAATGGTTGCTTTGTTGACAGGTTCAAGCGTGGTGCTTGTCCCAAGCTTCAATCCTCAGGTTGTGTTGGATATCATCCAGCGGTATAAGGTCACCGTATTCGGTGGGGTGCCCACCATGTATGTGATGCTGCTCTCTTCGCCTTCTTTCGCAGAGACCGATTTAAGTTCTGTGAGGTTATGCGCAGCCGGTGGTTCCAATGTCGAGCCAGAACTGTGTCGCTCGATATCCTCAGGATTTCCTAATGGTTCCGTGCTCAATCTCTATGGACTATCGGAAAGCTCTGGAGCGTGCGTCCTCTCTAAGCTGGACGACGACCTGTTGACAGTATCTGCCACCCTCGGAGTTCCCATCGGAGATTTCCAAGCTCGCGTGATTGGGGAAAACGGAGAGGTGCAAGGTGTTGACGAGGTAGGTGAACTGCAAATCAAGGGTGATTGTGTGGCCGCTGGATACTATGGCATGCCCGAAGAGACCGCTCAAACTTTTTCCAGCGATGGCTGGCTCTCGACTGGTGATATGGCTGCCATACGCGCGGACGGTCATATAGAGTTGAAGGGGCGTCGCAAGGAGATGTACATCCAAGGCGGGTACAATGTTTACCCTGTAGAGGTGGAGAATGTATTAGGCATGCACCCCAAGGTAGCGATAGCTGCAGGTATCGGGGTGCCTGATCCGGTTCTCGGCGAGGTGGGAAGGTTCTACATAGTACCTAAGCCAGGAGAGTTACCTACCCCTGAAGAGCTAGAGCTGTATTGCCGAGAAAGATTGGCGGACTATAAGGTGCCAAAGCAGTTCGTTATCCGTAGCGAACTGCCATTGACTCCTGTAGGTAAGGTGGCCAAGGCTAAACTACGAGAGGAATGGGAGGGGGAGGAGCGAGGACGTGAATAGGACGCCTAGCGAAGGCGAGGTGTAGCCAAGGTAGCAGATAGACAGTCGACTCGACTATCGCTCCTCTACTAGAAGTGATTGGATGGCGCGACCTATCATGCCATTCGTATCCCACAGGGCACTCTGGGCGAGTCCTATCCCAGATGTTGCAACCTGTGTAGAGGCATCCAAGCATATCCACTCTCCAACTGGCATCCTGGATAGATATACTGTCAGGTCTGGATTGATGAAGATATGGCTGTCGAAGCCGAGCAATGCGCTTATACCGTTGCCAAAATCGGAGGCCGCCATGACTCGCTGCAATGGAGTGGGATCTTCGTTGGGAACCACCCGTTGTCGTAGTCTGATCCATACGGTGGCAGGACCCCTCTCTTTGAAGGCGCCACGGACAAAGCGTATGTCCACTCCTGAGTTATGAAAGGCACGATAGTCAACCAACTCCATCCTTTCCGGAAAACCAACCTCAGGTCCTGGCGGGGGAGTGCCTGAAGCAGTGGTCATGTGGGATATGGTTTCTTCCGGCAATGAAACCGTAGTGGTTCGTAATCTCAAGGCAGTTGCCCTAGCTACTCTATGGCCTTCTGCGCTTATTGTAGCCTCTACTAGTTGAACTCTCCGTCCAGGTCGTGCCAGTTTGGATGAGACTGTTAAAGGAACCAACGGAACAGGGCGAAGTAGTTCGATGGTCATGCGCACTACATCCATGGATCCGATAGCGTCCCGCTCGTCCGAAGAGTCTTTCCCCGCCTCGTTTGCCGAAGCGACATATACTGGGCATTCCTCTACAGCTCTGGCTAGTAGTGCCGCTACCGGACCGCCGTGAAGAGCATTTTCTTGCCATGGGCCGCGGGTCAACTCCGTCGGCATCCACATGGCCTCCTTGGCCGTTGAACCTCTCCCTGCCGTCTCATTTGTCTCCGAGAAGCTACTAGAATCTGTTTTCCCTGTTTCGTATGGAGTGAACAGAAACTCCTCTGTGTTGGTGGTAGTAGCTGTAGAGATTCGGTACCAGGAATCTATTCGTTGGTGCAGCCAGGCCAACCCATCCGGCATAGCCATTGCTTCCTGCCAACCCGATAGGACCTCCTCTACCTCCTTCCTGGTTGGAATAGAGGCCAAGATCTCTACGTTGAGTTCCTCAGCGAGCACTTCGTGGTCGGGTGGGTTATGAGAGAGGGAGGGCCGCTTGGCATTGTCAGCAGACTTAGCAAACATATGTCGGGGATGAAGAGCCGGATGAATCATGTCCACGAGATCGGCTTCCAGCTCTTTGGTGACTTGAACGGCCTCAATCACATCTTCTTTGCCAATGACGGGGATCCAGCGAGTTGTAGCTGGCTTCTCCATCAGGTAAAGTTCGCCAGTATCTACTACCCAATACAGATCGTAGGAGAGATGGGGTTTTAAAGACGATCTCCACTCGGTTCCATAGTTAACCTCATCAGAGTGCCGCCTGGTCTCATCGAGGTCATAAAACTCTTCAATGTTCATAGGGCCACTTTAGTGGTGAAGAGAGCTGCTTGGATACAGAGGTTGTTCCTCTCGGCCAGTTGAGCCTTATCCGCTTCTTGTTCGGCCGCTTCACGCACCAGTCACCCTGCTTGCTAACAACAACGCGGCGCAGTATCCCATCCTTCAGGGTGTGGGTGAAGCGCCGCTCCCGCCATCAGATAGGACGCCTTTGTCCTTCGATGTATTGGCGCAAGACAGTGATAGGAGCACCACTACCGAACGGCAAAGTACGACAGACCAGAGCCGCTTGGTGTGCCAGTAATGATACACCCTCGGGACAGAATGAAACCATGAGAGATATTCATGCGATAAGGGAGCAAGTCGAACAGGTTGCCTTATTCGACGATGCTTATTTGAGGTCATTGGATGGAGATGAGAACAAATCTTGGTTCATCGATGAACGTACTCGTTTGATTGGCAGAAGAGGTGTAGCTGAGGCTAAGCGCATACTTCATGGCACAGCCATTCGAGCATCCAGGAATCTAGAGTCATTGATAAGCAACTAGAGCAGGAAGTCGTGCTATTGCGTGAGAGGACGAGTGCGAGTACAGAGCAGAACAAAGGTTCCGGTCGGTTCATTGTCCATAGGCCTACGAGTCTAGGCCTACGAATCTATAAGGTAGTCCACTTGCTAAAAGCCTGACCGACAATCTGCGAGTGCAGTCCGGTTATACAGAGCCAGGAACAGGTGGAACTCAAGGTATCCAAGAAGTTCCTGGGACTCTCGAAAGATCGCAAAGTAAATGTTATGCAAACTATTGCACGGAGCGATACCGTTTCTATAGTGTCTCTACTCACTGAATTGCTTGGTTATCCCGATAGCGCACGGTTGCTCATAATTACCTGTGACGACCTCGGCTTCAGCCACTCTGCCAATGTTGGCGTATACGACTGCCTACGCTCTGGATTGGCAACTAGTGCTAGTTTGATGGTTCCTTGTCCTTGGGCTCTTGGTGCTGCTGCAGAGTACAGAGGCGAGGACGTAGGCGTGCACTTGACTTTGAACGCTGAGTACAAGCTTTACAAATGGGGGCCAATTACACATGCACCATCCTTGCTAGGAGGTGATGGAGGATTTGCTAGCACGATCGACGATGTCTGGGATCATGCAGACATGGATGAGGTACGCAAAGAGTGCAAGGCCCAGATAGAACGAGCTATTTATTGGGGTTTCGATGTCAGTCACTTGGATAGCCATCTCCGCGTGATGCAACTGAGGCCAGAGTTTTTTGACGTTTACTTGGATCTAGCAGTTGAGTTTTCCCTGCCCGTTCGTCTAACCGGTGCGAATACGGAACGGCTGGTTGGCTTTCCCTTTAGGCAGCTAGCTCAAGAAGCCGGGGTCCTCTTCCCCGATCACTGCATCACGCCTCCTCGCTCTGGAGACAGGGAAGGGTGGCTAGAGATATTGTGCAACCTAGATCCTGGAGTAACCGAGATCAACTTTCATCCTGCAGTAGACACCCCGGAGCTTCGCGCTCTCACCCCTCGCTTCCAGGATCGTCTTGACGACCATGATCTGCTCATTAACGATGGGTCGTTGCGTTCATGCCTATCGGCGAACGGTATAACGCTCATTGGGTATCGGGCAATTAGAGATCTAATGCGTAATCAGGCAACTGCAAGCGCTCGAGTACAAGGCAGAGAGCTCTAGCCATGTCAGCAAGACATTTCGCTCCATCCGGTTCTGCCTTTGGTTCTGGTGCTTCTGGTATCGATATCTCTTCGGTTGTAAATAGCAAGAGAAGCTCTTCCACTGAGACTACCGTCAAGGTGCGTATAGTCGGAGCCGTTCTCCTCTCCGATGACCCTTCTTCGGGGACAAAGAAGCAATTGCTCAACCCAAGTGGTGACCGAGAGATCTTCGGTTATGAGATGGTCACTTTGACATTCGATCGTGCTGGGATAACCGTCTGCAAAGCGAATCGATACCACCAACCTGATGGAGTTCAAAGGTGGCTGGATCTCGATCCTGTTGGCCTATTCGGATGGAGAGAGGTGAGGGGATTCTTGCTCAGCCCTGTACAAGGTGAGAAAGATATTCAGCCTACTAGGGCAGGGAAGCGTTCTCATGTGGCGGAGATCCCTGGTCAGCTGAGTATGAGAGCTCCTTTCCAGATGGCCTATGAAGGCATGGCCCATGACGGAGCCATGCTAGAAGTTTTTACTGTTGAAGGGATGTTCAAGCTGTTCTTACCGAGTATATCGTATTCAGTTATCAGCTCCTCGCTTCTTGTTGCTCAGTCGCTTGCTGGCCAGCATAGTCTGTTGGCGGACGATGGAATGCTCGAGTCGCATGAAGTACATGCAGCTACCCTGGGCGTCAGAGATGTCGAAGAAGTCGCTAAAGAAGCCAGTAAGCGGGGTGCTCTAGATAAGCTGACATCTGATCGAAGGCGCTCGTCTATTGGTTTGCTCAGGACGGCTCTTGCTTTGCTGACAGTGGCCATCGTCCTCTGCGCTATCGCTCTCTCTCTGGCTCAAAGCGCTGGGGCCATTCATGTACCTGTGGTCACTCAGGTCAATGAGGCACAAGTACCTAGCCAGGCAGGTGGATAGAGTAACCATTTGTTCTGACTTGCCATCCAATACCCTCCTCATACTGCTTGATTACGCGGGCGGGAACTCCAGCTACGACACTGCGTGAGGGTACTTCACCTACCACTACGGCACCAGCAGCTACGGCTACATGCTCACCAATGCGTGCACCTGGCAAGATGATAGATCCAGTCCCTAACCAGCTACCCGCTCCTATGCTTACTGCATCCTCCTTTGGCCACTGAAGCCCGATGGGGATCTCAATGTCCTCGTATGCGTGATTTTGATCGGTAATGTAGACATAAGGAGCGCACATCACGTCGTCACCAATATCTATACTGAAGTGCCCTACTATATGGCTCCCGAAACCGATACTGCATCTGTCACCGATACGAATAACCGGGTTGGTCACCATTTTTTGACCAGGGACCATTCCTGCCGACAGAGTTACCCATGGACCAAGTATCGAGGCACTTCCCACCTCGATGAATTGTTCTCCGAAGATGGTTCCATGGGGGAAGGATATACAGCTGCCCGCTCCAAACCTCCCGAAGCGTTTAGCTAGTGGGTCGTTCGGTCCAACTGCACCAAGTGTTCTAACCAAATCCAGTCCGCCGTTGAGTGCAGCGGAGATAGCATGCAACAAGGACAAGCGTAAGCGAATCGTTAAATTTTTACGCTGGAGATGAACCAACTCTTGGAGAGAGATAGGTTGTTTCTGCCTATCTGCGCCCCTCTCCTTGCAACGGAATGACTGACTACGCAAAAACATGCTGACAGACTATCTCTTGTCAGCATGGTATGATAATTCTTTTTAAATTGACCACCTAGGTTAGAAAGCTCCGTCCATAAGAACGGGAATGATTTGTGCCTAATATCCGCCACCTCTATTCGATTAACTTAAATTAACCAACTAGAGGTATAAAAACTTTCACCACTTAATGAACAAATTTTTTTCAAATAAGACTTCAGGAGATAAGACTTCAGGGTTGGAAACAGCGGCACATCTCAGATGACACTCAAGCGTTACATATTCCTAAATACTGCTTACGAAAGCACAACGCGAATATCATCTTCTTGGTGCATCGCCATACCCACTAATGCACCTTAAATATGTGCCGCTGTTTCCGTTTCCCCGTACAAGCTTGCTCACTACCTCTAGCAGCAAACTTGTAAGCAAGAAGTGATAAAACTTCGGCTATTACCATCCATCAACAAGGACACCACTCGGAATCACTTAGATAGGTAACAGCCCTGTTGTAAATCTTAGACGGGCGAACCCGCCCTTTCAGCCAGGTGGAGTATCCTCCATGTTGCACTCCTTTCTCTTAGGAGTCCTGCCTTACATTCATTATTATACATCTCGCGCATCCCAAAAGCTAGCTTTGCAAGTTACGGAAGCATTACTTCTATATGGACGGAGTATTTTGTTGCAGCCGAGGAGAGCGCATCCCTGTTCCTGGAGCCAGCTCGGGCATGCGTCAGATTGCGCTTTCTCTGGAGCGGAGGTGAGGAATGTTCTGTTCGCGACAGCTAAGCTCATAAGTGATGACAGCTGGTCGTAGTAGCAGGCTTGTAGGGGCATTTGGGCCTAATGCGTGGTTAGTGGACGATATGTACGAGCGCTATAAGGCCGATCCCCAATCGGTCAGCGAGAGCTGGCGAGAGTTCTTCGCTGACTATGAGCCAGCTACTGCTCTTCTTGAACAACCTACTCCTGTTCCGCCCTCTCCCACCTCCACTCCCACTGCCGTCCCCGCCTCTCTTGCTCCCGCAGAGATCTCTGCTGGCCCCATAGACGCTTCGAGGGAGGATCTTCGAGGCAAGGGAGCAGGGCAGGTCGTCGAAGGTCAGGTAGGGGATTCTCCAGGCGGGGAGAGAGTCGTTGAGGCGGCGGAGACCAAGGCAGATGAAGGAGTCGAGCTCGAGCTACTGCGAGGTGCACCAGCGAGGTTG
>Ga0080006_1157797_pt1 | contig 10133 bp, 20 predicted proteins | sample RS3BMetagenome_FD_69209 | JGI IMG/M metagenome (GOLD analysis project Ga0080006, IMG submission 69209) | Ferric oxide microbial mat and aquatic microbial communities from Rainbow Spring, Yellowstone National Park, USA - RS3B (SPADES... ... | reverse complement strand
TGGGATAATTCCAGTTGCGGAAACGCAAGGCTCCGACGAAGCTATCCGGAGAGCAAGCGGAAAACTGGGTTTTCCTAAAACGAAAAGTTCCGCTGAACTTGTAGTAAGCTCCCTGTTACTTTCCGGTAAAAGAATTGCCTCCGCGCCACTTGGCTCGCCCTGAGGCCAAAACGGGACAAAGTCATCGGGTGAGCAGGACGCGGTGGGCATAGCTTAATCTTGCGCGTATTTTTAAGTGTTGCGCGCCGCGGCGCGGCCTTTGCTAACCTCGTTTCGTCTTTTAGAGGCGTTTCCCAGCGCTCTTAATCGCGATAACCCCGCCTTGCACATGCCCCCGGGGGGAAATGCTTATAAACTAGGGGGAAATTATACTTGGCGAAAAGAAGTGTCGGGCCAAAACGGGAAGGTCACGGGAATGGTGGCGGAAAACCCGGCGAGCGGGGTAAAGCTCGCAAGCGATAGCGATGAGGTTGTCGAGATCGACGTACCCATCGACGCTGAGATCACGGCAGTGCAGTGCATCAAAGATGCGTTTCCTGTGGCAATCGCGGAGCCATGCGCTGATGAGTGGGCTTATGATGTCCACGTTAAAGGTGAGTACGTTGGCACAGTCTACCTCGTTGATCAGTACAGTCGCAGGGCTTTGAGCGTGGAAGAAATCTGTGCCCAGGTGAAGGACATAAAGAATAAATTTGCACAAAAGGGTGATCAAGCATGACCGCAACACAAACGTCACAACCGGCTAGCGGCGTTAAGTCTCAGCTGGATGCCGAGGCAGCTGAAAAGCTCCACAAGGTAGTTGATGCTGCGCTGCCGAAAGCGTTTGTTGATGTACTGAAGTATATCGAAGGCGAGGACTTCACGCTTTACGGGATCGAGTTCGAACCGGGCGCGATCGATCTGAAATTCATCCACACCGGGGTAGGTTTTGGCTACGATTTCACGTTGCGTGATATGGCGTTGCACGCACCGGTCTCAATATACTGCCGCGTGAGCCAGACGGAAATAAATAATACCACACAGGCGATGGTTTTCTTGATCGTTCACTTGGCGTGGTGATGACCCAAGATGAGTGAGCAAAGCGCTAAAAACCCGGCGGGCAAAGCAACGAGGGTATGCGAGATTTACGTGGAAACAAAAAATGGTATAAAGCGCTATAAATCGATAGAGCGCGCTATTCGCGGTATAGTGCGCGGTAGCATTTATTCTGCGGCGTTTCCCGCGGAGAGCCCAGCGTGCGGCTGGATAGTCGTGTTGCCTGATGTGCACAACGATTATATGGTTGACGTGCTACTAACTGATATCAATCCTTTAATTAATAGGTCATTCGCGGCAACACCGCCAATCAGGGTGAGCGCGAAAGCGCTCCTCGATTCGGTTCTGGGCAGGTGGTAAGAAGTGAGTGAGCAAAAATCCCCGGTAATCTTTAACCAGCGCCTGCACGACCTTTTGGTTGTGCTTGCGCAGCAACCAGAGGACGCGAAGCTCCGCATCACGGCCGGAACTATCGCTTATTTGATGAACACGGGGCGCCACAGTAGCGAGCACCTGCGCGCCTTGTGGGGAGCCGCAGGGTTTCCCAAAACTTTAACGGGAAAAGAGGCCAAGCAGTTGCTTCAGCAGGTTGAAGAAGCAAAGAGAAGGCTGTTCGAGGAGAACGGCCGCAAACACTACGTGCAAGTCGGGCCCAGCTTCAAGCAGACCCCGCGACCACGGTGATGAGAAATGAACGGTTTTCAAGACTTGTTGAGCTTGGCAAAGAGCGCTAAAGGCGTGCCTGTTTTTCGCGACGGCTGGGTTGCGCTCGCAGATCAGAGCGTTGTCGTTATAGCAGAGCAATGGAGAGTCGATGAAACAATATTACTTGCTCATGGCAGTATACCACTTGTGCCGCCTGATTTTTTGATGTGGCTCGTTGACGGCAAGCCCGCGACGCCGGACAAAATTCCGCCTGATCTAGCACAAAACATGTGGCACATGGTTGTGGCTGCCACGAAGCGCGCGGTGCCATGGCTCAGGTGATGATAAGTGCAAGACCCGCGTTATGAGGAGGTTTTAGCGAACAGATTCGAGGCGAAGCTGTGGCAAAACCAGCTGCTGGAGGCCGCAAGGAAGCAGGGTTATAAGTTTCAGTTGTCCGTCTACGGCGTGGAAAAAGAACCCGTTGGCGGCTTCAACTACGCCCGCGCGGAGCTGGTGTCGCAGACGCCCATCAGCGCGCCGCTCACAAAGGCATTTTATGAATACATAGCCCAAAACCCACCAGAATGGCCATTTAAGGTGTACTACGAAAAGAACTTTAAAATCTACGGCGCAAAAGTACCGGTAGAAATCATGGCGATCCCGCTTGTGGTGACGGAAAATGAGCAGCAACCAAGAATTATTGGACATTAAGGCTATGGACGCCCTGAGGCTTGGTACTGGGTTACTGCCTAGCTACAGTTTGGGAGGGGATCGGTACTTATTCGCTGACATCAATACAGGGCAGTTCGTCCTCGGTGCTAATCTTTGGGAGTTCTTCAGGGATAACTATGAAGAACTGAAGGACTCCGGAGTGATTGAGGAGGTCTTTGGGTGATGATAACGGTTTCGATACCGCGTGCGCCCATGCCCGTGTGCGGCTATACGTCCGCTTACCAGTTACTCGTCGATCTTGACAACAGTACTTTCCCAGAGGCTTACGAAATTTCTAGATTGATATACAAAACGTGGCCCGATGTTAAAGCGATCTTAATAGCGCGCTCAAGCCCGCAACATCACCACCTGATCGGCGGAGGGACTATAACTCATGAGTTGCAACAAGAGATAATGCAAACTCTTTTAGACCTGAACGTCATTAATGGCCGCTTTGATGAAGTCATGCAATATCGGACGGATTATACGCTGCGCGTCTCGCCCAAAGTCAGCACGAAAGGTTACAAACCCGCGCCCACGCCGCTCTTAATTGTGAACGACCCGGGTTACGTACCTGAAGGTTGGGATGATGAGTGGTACGGTGGAATTCTGCGCTATCTAATGCCGTTGAGTGTTTTCAACCCTGAGGGTGTGAAAAAAATGTTGATTTCGCTTGGTGTGCTTAAGGACGAGGACTATTGAGTCCCTTGCTCTTCAGTAGATTGTTTTTCCTCTTTCCTCTTTCTTTTCCTTGGGTTTGGCTCTAAAACGCCCTCAGCGGATTTGCTTTCTACGAATTCTGGTTCCTCTTTTTCTTCTTCAGCGGGTTGTTCTTGTTCTTGCGGTGCCTCGGTTTCCGGTGGCGGTGAAGACTCTGGGAAGAACTCCCCGACTATGAGCAACCTCTTGCAGTAAGGGCACTGCCACAAGCTCATGTGTGTAGCCTCATCGAACTGAAGACGGCGAAAGTGCCACCCGTCCGTGACGTGAATTATGTCGAGCTCATCGGAGATGTCGCGCTGGTTTTCCTCTTGTACTTCAGACATTTCTGTACACCCCACTCGCCCGGGCAATCGCCGTCATGAGCGCGTCCTGCGCGCCTTGCGGAATGCCCGCTGCCTGCAACATGTGTAGCTCGTTGAGGTTCGTGATCTCCGCGACCTCCTTTGCCAATTCCTCGATTGGCGTGTTCTTGATCATATCTCTTAGCAGATTGAGATAGTACTGCCGCTGCAGTCCGCTCGCGAGAGCTGCATCAGCAGCTAGCTCCTCTAAACGATTCTTGAAGACCGGCATAATATAAAAACCGTTATCCTTATTAAGGGTACCGGGGGGGGCGGCGCCGGAGAGTCCCCCCTACAGACTCATTTTAAAAAAGAAATAGTAACGATAAGTTTATATTTAGATAGCGCATTATTTGTGAGGTGAGGTTAAAACGCCAAAAGCGCTTAGAAGCCCTGCAATAGCAGTGGCAAACTGGAAAGAAAGGGCCGCGAACGCGGCTCAGTTCTACGGCTCGCAAGTTCAGGCCGCGTCGTGGAAGGCGTACGCCTCGAGCGACGCGGCGCAAACGAACTGGAACGCCGGAGTACAGGCGGCAATAGCTAAAAAGGCTTATCAAACTCAAGTCTCGAAGGTCAGTGACGAGACTTGGAAGGCAGACACGGTGAGCATCGGAGTCCCGCGTTACGCGCAAGGAGTTCAAGCTGCAGCGCCAAAAATGGAGGCAGTGATGGGCAAGCTCTTGCCGGCGATCGGCAACATCCGCAATTCCCTGCCGCCACGCGGAATCGCGGGCTCTCAGGCTAACATCACGAGGATGACGAACTTCGTCACCGCGCTGCATCAGCAAAAGGGCAACTTCAAGGCAGTCGGAGTCGCGAAGGCTACGGCTTAGAGGTGATGCTGCGTGGCTAATCTCAGCTTCACTGACGCCCTTTTGATGAAGTGGTTCCCACCAAAGAGCAAATTCGTTGAGGTTTATGCGACAAACGTATCTTCTCTGACTATCAACCCGCGCATCGGCTATCGCCACAAACTGATTAACATTTTCATAAACGGTGTTAACCAATTTCCCACATCGTTAACGCGGGAAGCCCTCGATATAGTCTTGGGCCCGAAAACGCTGGTGCGTTTCCCCGTGTGGCTATGGGGCGGTGGTAACTATTCGATCGGGCCAATGACTTATGAAATTCAAATGCCACCCATGTCTATCTATCTTGGTGAGTATACACAAAGGGGTATTCTGGATTTACTTCCCGATGCTGCAGCCGATGAGCCGTTGACTCTAAATGTTGTGAGCGGCGCGACATACCCAGTTATTGAAGCACAATATCTGGAATACCCGTCCGACGACGCGATGAGCCACGACGTGCCCGGTGGATCGGACTATTACAAGAAGTACTTCATGGCGTGGTTCTACTTGATGAGCACGACCGTGGCAAACGGACAGCAATTGAGCGAGTACGGCGAGCCCTTCGGGATGAGCTTGCTGGGCGAAAATGGGACTATACCCCCGAACAAGGCGTTTCACCAGATCGGGATAACCGCCGGCTATCAGAACGCATACCAGAACTCGAGCATAACCAACTACACAGTGTACAACGCACTGCATGAATTCAAAAACGATGAAGAGCTGTTTACGCCAGATTCCCATGCTGGGCTGTACATTAATCAGCAGTCTAGCGGAGCGCTCACGGATACTGCGAGCGCGCTGTGGCAAGAAGTCCAAAAGCCCGTAGACTTCAACCCGAACGACCGCTTGAAATTGTATGCCGACGTCACAAGTGTGACGGGGAGCGGGAGCCCGCTTTGGGTTGTGATTGACGGCATCCTCGAGGATTTGAGCAAGAAGCCCGCAGGAGCGGGCACGCCGACATGAGGTGGTGATTAATGGCGACTAAAATTTTGCACTTCGGGCCTGTAACCCTTTCGGCGAATCAATCGAACGACGGTAATGGGCAAGACCCTGTGCCTTTCGCGATCACCACACCCACGGGCGTAATGAGGACGATCGTGGAAATTCGCCCGAGCGGAACGATGCCTTGGCTTTATACAGGGCAGCTTAACAGTGAGGTTCAGCATCAATTTGATAGCAACGACATAAACACTTATCACTTGCCGCTTTATGTGGGGCTCGATATCCAAGGGACTGATACTTACACCATAATTCTCACAAACCAAGGGAGTTCGAGCGGAACTTTCCAAGTGGATGTAGTTGTGGAGGAAACCGCGACCGGGCAAGCCGGCGCGGGTGCGCCAACAGGAGGTGAGTAGAAATGGCCTTGAGTAACACTTATTATACCTTCAGGCCTGAGGTACCCATCAACGACTTGACGGGACAAGCGAGCGCATCAACGACCACATCGACCAGTTTCGTGCAGGCCGGGTACGGCAAAACCGCGACGCCAATCAGGACAGGCAGGCTCCTCGTCATCATGACCATTTTGCTGGGCAACCAAACGGCAGGTGACGGCGCTGAGGCGAAGCTGTCAATAGGAACGGGCTCGGCACCGGCAAGCGGCGCAAGCGCAACGGGAACTGTCATAAGCCCAGTTGCTGAAGTGATCTCGGAGGCCGCGAACGCAAACAAGACCGTCACGCTGTTCGCAGCAATCTCAGGTTTGACACTGGGTGTGGCTTACTGGATCGACGCACAGGTCGCAGCGATCACTGGAGGAACAGCGAACTACCAGATAACCGGATGCACCGTGGTCGAAATCTGAGGCCGAGATAGATGTCTCAACCATGGGACATTTACGAGGCCAAGACCACGAGCACGGTGCGCCCACCACATAGAGCACCAGTGCTGACGCGGTGGCAAAACAGGCGCACGCGCATGCGCATAACCCCGAACGTCGCGCACAATGCCGGAGTTGTCTTTATCTTAGACCTGCACGTATTGGGAGTGCCCTATCAAGTATCGCAGAAAACTCATTACGTCCTCGAGTCCGAGGGAGTTCCTCCAAACATAACAGCGTACAGTTGGCAAAAACAGCACCAGATCATGTTAACGGGTGAGGTGTAAATGGTAGCAAAAGTTAGCCCTCTGCCTTCCGACACGAAATTTTTAGACTCTAAGTACCAGTTGATCAAAAGCGCGGCCTCGGGCGCGATAATTGATGTTCAGGTTTACATACCAGCTGCGGGAGGGCCTCTCCCGAAACTCTTTAGCGATATCGCGGACACCATAGCCGTCACGGTCACCAGTGACCCATCAAACTCGACGTCAACCTATCCGCTAATCAATAGGATACCTTTGAGCCCAGGCCAGAGTCGCACTTTCGCGGTTCAGGGAGGAACAGGTGCAATAAACCCGCAAACCATCAGCGTGACCCCGAACGGGCAAAAACTTTACGCAGATTACTTGCTGAGGCGCAAGTGAACACTTTTATGCTTCCGCGCGCAATTAAGTGATCGAGTTGTCAACTAATCAGCCGGCTAAGAAAAGCCCAACGGGAAAGACCGCGAAAATCATAAGCGTTATTAGTATTCCGTCACGCGACCCTGAGCGCTTAGGCGAGATGGACACGATGATCACGTACCAAGTCGATCCCTTGCACACGTACAGCGTTATAATTCCCTCTGCGCACCCAAGCGAATCGGAAATAATGGCCGCGGTGAGAGCTGACTACGCGCAACGCAGCAAAATAAGCAATATGGAAATACCGCTCTAGAAGTGAATCAACATGGCAGAAGCAACGCACGTACACAAAGACGATCCCCAAATCGCAGCAGGCGACGACGCGCCTTATCGCCTTACTGTCAAGGACTGGACTGAACTAAACATACGCCTTTCGAAAATTGAGTTATACTTTAAGATCATGACGGGGGTGTTGACTTTCACTTTACCCAGTATTTTTGTTTTGTTAGCGATGCACCTGCACCGAGGGGGTGAGCGACGTGGCTTTTACACCAACGCGCCCCAACCTGCAAACGAGCACGGCAGCGAGAACGCCCTCGCAGGGAGGGCCGCAAATCTACACAGTCACGTTTTCTCTGGTTGGAGGCCCAGCAGGCGCGTGGAGCGTAACCTTCGACGGGGTCAATTACTCGAGCACGGGCGCGCAAATCACTATCCCATGTGCTGCGGGGCAACACAGTTATTCGGTCAACCCACCGGCAGGATGGCAACTCATCAGTAATAACGGCTCGGGCGTGCTAAACGTCACACAAAACATCACGATACCGCTTTACTTGGGGCAGATACCAGGCGCAGCAACGCAAACCACCACGACCACGAGCACAAAGTGCCAAGTGGGGATCAGCGCGGGGCCCATTTCGATTTGCTTTGACCCCTTAATCAACGCAATAATGAGTGACCTCCAAGGCGTAATCATTGCGCCCCTCGAGGCTGATTTAGGCAATCTAAGCAACATTATAGCGAGTAACGTGGCGGGAACGGTGCAGCGTGCTTTATCAAATCTGGGGAACTTAACGGGCGCGATAACTAACGCGGTGCAGAGCGCGATAACGAACGCTCTCAGCAACGCGCAGGGCCTGTTAACACAAGTATACAACACCATACGCGACTCTGTGATCAACTCGCTGAACGCGGTAAAAAGCGAGGTCAGTGAGGTAAGCAGCGCGCTGACGGCTTTGGCCGGGACTTTTGAGAACGTACTCAATAGCACAGTGGGCGGCCTGTGGAACGATATCGTGAACGCGTTTAATGGACTGCACGATGTACTAAACGCAGCGTGGAACGATTTGAAGGGTGGCGTCGGTGCGATTTACAATTATTTACAAACGCAAATAATGCCCGCGTTCGCAAACCTCTGGAACGACATAACCAGCAAACTCTCAGACTTGGGAGGCGCCATGGCTTCAGGACTGGGGCAAATTCAAAGCGCAGTAGGGAGTGGGATGTCGGGTTTAATAAACTATATCAGCGACGGGCTGAACGACGTTAAGACAACAGTAGTTAGCGATTTGGGCCAAGCGTGGACAGAAATCACAAGTTTCATAGGAAACGTTGAAGGGGAAACTCAGCATCTCGTGGGAAATCTCACGCAAGTGACCGTCAGCGCTTTCAACCAGCTGTTCGCAGGGTTTCAGAGTCTGATCGTGGACGTGGACAAAGGTCTTGAACAATTCGCGACGGATGTCTGGAACGGCATGCAACTCGTGTGGAACAAAATACTGAGCCCAGTGCTGTCTGATGCCGAGCACGCCATCGGGGACTTCTTTGGCATGATAGGAAACAGTTTAACCTCGCTGATCCGCGATATTGAAAACATCGCGCGGGGGGACGTGGTTGGAGAGCTCGCGGGTATTAGCGCGAGCATCGGGACTAGCGCGGTCGCAGCGGTGGCGGGGCTGACTCTAGCGGAAAACGCTAACCCAACGTCAAACATGCGTTTCGTCGAAAGCCTCAGGACGGCGCTAGAAATCTCGGGAATAGCGGCAATTCCGGGGCTTGTGAACGGCTTAATCATGAACACGGCGCTCGCTAAGCCACTCAGCTATTACTTCAACTATCAAATACAGCCTGACCACATGCCGCCTCAGGAAGCCGCCCGGGCCGTGTGGTATGGGGCACTGACGCAAGAAGATTACGCTAACGAGCTACGTTATGCAGGTTTAAACGAAAACGCGATTAATGCGTTTCTAGCTACTATTTACAGACCGATGCCCGCTTTCTTTCTGGAAAAATTAGCGGAGTTACAGGTAGTCCCGAACGATTTCGTGCTTAAACAGCTTATGATGGAGGGTTATCCTCCTGACCAAGTCCATGATATCATGGTGGGCTTTCAGAACTTAGAACTGCAGAGCTTTCAAAATAACGCCAAGTCCATAATTTACGAGATGTATAAAGCTGGGTATATCGATGACGCTAAAGCTACGCAAATACTAAACGCCTTTTCAGTCCCGCAGACTCAAATTAAATGGATTCTTTACATGGCTGACAGGGAGTTTGACTTTGAGCAAAAAGTTGAAGTACAAACCATGATACTGGATGGAATTTCACGCGGAGCTTGGACACCGCAGCAGGCGAAGCAGATGCTAGTGCAGCTGGGAATGAACGCAGACCGCGCGGATACTTTAGTGAAGATAAAGAGCGTGATGGCTGCGCCCGAGCTGCCGAAGAGCGATCGGGCGAAACTAATGCAGGAGGCGCTTGGAATTACTCTCCCAACACGATAGGTTTTTATTTTACCGCGTGGACTAATGCGGTGATGTACCATAATCTTTGACGCGAAACATATGATCTACGGCTTTCTGGGAGCCGGGATCGTCGCGATAGCAGGTTACCTAACGGGAGTGTTATTGTTCGTACTAGTGCTCAGTAGCGCCGGGTTTGCCGTTTCGTCTAGCAATAACACGATTACTACTATGCTGATTAATTTCTTGGCAGGGGCTGGTAATCTACCGTTAGTGTTTGCTTTCGGCGGCGCAACGGTTGGATTTGCCGGTGGCTTTCTTTATTCTCACGAAAAGGATAGCGTCCCAGTAAAGCCGAGTTGACCTCGCCATGCGCAACTTTAGTGTGATTTTTCGCAGGCGGGTAAGTAAGTTTTTTGACGTAGTTAGCAAGGTTTTCGGAGTGTATGCGATACTCATACTTATAATCCCTTCAATTATTTTAAGCGGAGTTTTTGCTATATTGGGTTGGAGTTTTCCGCTTGCTCTGCGCGTGGCTTCGTCGGAGCTTCGCGGTTCCGCAACTGGAATTATCCCACCCAACCCCAGTACCCCCCCCTAATATCGTTTCCCGGCGAGGGGAGTTCCGAGCGAAA
>Ga0080006_1258309_pt1 | contig 10135 bp, 9 predicted proteins | sample RS3BMetagenome_FD_69209 | JGI IMG/M metagenome (GOLD analysis project Ga0080006, IMG submission 69209) | Ferric oxide microbial mat and aquatic microbial communities from Rainbow Spring, Yellowstone National Park, USA - RS3B (SPADES... ... | reverse complement strand
CGCTCAGACCATCTGCGCAACCGTAGATCGCGAGCATTGATCCTTCGGCCCGGCCTCGCGCCACCGTCCGAGTCGCAGCAATGGCAGGATCAGGCTGCGATACTTCCTAACTTATTCCCTTACACTCCCTTACCCTCGGGCACCCCCGCACGCTGGACTGCGGCCGCGGGTGTACCGCACCGTGCGATCAAGCCGGTGCTCACATCGTACCGGCGGGACCGCGCGTGTGACCGCACCCGGCGGGTCGGGCGCGGTCGCGGCCCGGCGGACGCGCATGCCCGCGCCTGCCTGGCGGTGATCCCCGTGGGATCAGCCCTGCGGCCCCAAGTGTACCGCAACGCCACGGTGACCCCGCAGCCCCCCCGGGGCCGCCGTGGGGTGATCACGGGGACGGCCGGTTCGGAAGGGCGCGGGTGGATTCACGCCTCACCAGACGCACCGGCAGGGGATGGACGGCATAACCCTCGGGCGCGCGCCCTGCGATCCGCTCCAGCACGCGCTGTACCCCCTGCTCGCCCAGGGCGTCCTTGGGGCAGGCCACGGTCGTGAGCTTAGGCCGCGAGTATGTGGAAACCGTGTCATCGAAACCCATCAGCGAGATCCGGTCCGGAACGCCGAACCCGTGATCCTCCAGGGCGTTCAGCGCCCCGAGGGCGACCACGTCGTTGAACGCGATCACCGCCGTGAAGGGCTCGTTGCACATGATCAGGTCCTCGACGGCGCGGGCCGCGTCCTCCTCCTCGTAGCCCGGAACACGAACGATCAGGTTGGGGTCGTGCCGGACGCCGGCGCGCTCCATCACGCGGCACAGGCCCTGGTAGCGCAGGTCGGTGGTTCGGCTGTCCTGCGCCCCAATGAAGGCGATGGCCCGGTGTCCGAGCCCCAGGAGGTACCGGCCCGCCACCTCGCCCGCGGCGACGTCATCGCTGACGAAGCAGTCGATGCCGTCCACCGTCCGGCTGCCGGCAACCCCGATCACCGGAATCCCCTGGGCGGCGAGGGTCGGAATCAGATCGCCGGAGACGAGGTCCCAGGACAAGACGGTGAGCACCCCGTCGACCTGCATGTCCACCAGGCGTTCCTTGTAGGAGTCCACATTGCGGGGATCCCCTTCGGAACTGCCGACGAAGACGCTGTACCCGCTCCGGTGCGCGGCCCGCTCCACCGACCGCAAGACGGCGCTGAAGAAGGGGTTGCTGATGGAGGGCACCAGAAAGGCCAGACACCGGGTGCGCTTCCGCGGGTGCCCAAGGCGGCCGGTGCCGTTTGGGCAGCGGTCATGACCAGGCCTACCGCCGGGGTCCCCCCTCCTCAGGGGCACGTGCACCGGACCGAGGGGAGCGCGGCCGTGGGCGGTCCGATAGACCGCTTCGCGGCGTGTCAGCGGCGGACCGTTGACGGGTGCCCGCACGGCGCGAGCCCTGGGGGATCACCGCCGGGGGACGGGTCCATGTGGCGCCGGGCGAAGCGGCGTCCGGTCCGGCCGCCGGCGCCTCCCCGGAAGACCACTCCGCCGCCCTCGCGGAAGGAGCACCTGGGCCAGGCGGTCGGCGTCGAGCGCCACCGGGTCCGGGGAGGACCGCCGGTCCCGCAGGCGGTCATCGAGGAGTATCCCTTCGAGGCGCGCCATCCCCGCGCACTCGGACATCTTCTCCCCGAAGAAGGCCGGCAGGTCGACGGGCGTGCGTGGTGTTGTTCACCGCCAGACTGCCGCTCCGGCGCCACCAGAGGGAGAGCGGGACGCCGACCACGATTTGGGCGAACAGGAGTTGCACGACTCTAGAGAGGAGGCGGGGACCCCTCAGCGCGGACCCGCGAAGGTGCCATAGGCCCCACGGGCCCGAGACGAACACGGCGGACAGCCAGCCGGTACCGTCCTCCCCGCCCTGCAGATACGTGTCCAGGAATCCGCGGAAGAAGACCTCCTCGATCATGAACCCCGCCGGCAGGCCCCAGTGGGAGGCCCGCAGCGCCGAGCCCACCGCCGCCCCATCTCGCTGGGGGCCCGGGGGAACCCCCTTCAGATGACGGTCGAGAACGCCGAGACCTTCGCCGCCGCGCTACGGGCGTCCCCAGGGCACACGGGGAGGTCCCCAACCGATTGCCTGGCAGGGGTGGCGGCCGCTCCGCCGGTTGCACTGGGCGCAGGCCGTACTCCCTCCGGCACTCGTCTGGGTGAGCCTGGACGCCGGGGACCGACGGGCACCGCGAGGAACAGGAGGCGGCGGCCCCGGGACCGGGGCCGCCCTGCGCTCCCGAACCGGCGCGCCAGTATCCGGGGCCTTCGCCGGCGGTTGCGCGACGCCCCCCTATAGTGAGAGTTGCCGGCGCTGAAAGCCGAAGACGGCCAGGGCCATCAGGGCGATGGTGGCGGCCGAGAGCGCGAGGGCGTCGGTGAGGACAGGCCCGTGCCCTGCCACAAGTGCCTGTGAGTTGAAGACGGTGAACAGGGAGAGGTGCGCCGCCCACGTGAGGCGGGGGCTCAGGTCTCCGACCACGTGCAAACCGTAGAAGACCAGCGTGAGCATCGTCGACAGCCCCATCGCGCTCCGCTCGTCGGGCGCCACGGCGGAAAACAGGAACGAGTAGGCCGCCACCACCGTGAAGACGAGCATGCCCACGAGGTTCATCTCGACGAACGGCCAGGCCGCGATATGGTCGTGGGACGTGAACCAGTGCGCCCCCAGCAGGCCGCCGACAGTCGTGGCGGCGGCGATCGTGAAGACCCCGCTGAGGAGCACCAGCGCCTGTGTGCAGGCGACCCCGCGGCGGGAGACGGGCGTCGCCAGGAGGTAGCCCATGAAACCGTTGTCCACGAGGTGGGCCATGAGCTTCGTGCCGGTGAAGATGGCGTAGATGGCGAGGATGAACAGGTAGAGCAGGCTGTAGAACTCACCGGCCAGGAAGCCGCTCAGACGGGTCACGCCGAGGCTGTAACCGAGCACCTTGAGCAGCCCGGCCGGGAGGCTTTTCAACATCGTGTTCAGGGCCGCCGAGCCGGCGAACGACGGGTAGATCCAGATGAAGACCCACAGGTAGAGGACCATCCCGAAGGCATAGTTGGAGACGGTGCGCAGACTCTGCCTGAACGTACTGGCGAACAGCGCTGCGCTCACGTCAGCGCGCCTCCTCTGCGCCGTAGTAGTGCATGAAGATCTGCTCCAGGTCGAGGGGACGTACGTCGAGCGATCGGATCTCGTGGCGGGCCAGCGCCTGTACGAATGCGGTGTAATCGCCCCTCACCTCGAGATCGATCTCCCGCTCGCGGCGGGCGATCACCGGGAACCCGGCGCCCTCGAGCGCGCGGGCATCCTCGTCCCTGGCGGTGGCCACGGTGAAGACCTTGCGCTGGACGTGGCGGAGGCTGGCGATGTCCTCGACGGCCACCAGTCGCCCGTCCTTGAGGATGCCGACGCGGTCCGCCACCCGCTCCACCTCGGCGAAGGCGTGGGAGGACATCAGGATCGTCGCTCCGCGCCGCCTTTCGTCCGCGACCAACTCCAGAAAGCGCCTCTGCATCAGCGGATCGAGGCCCGATGTGGGCTCGTCGAGAATCAGGACGTCCGGCGTGTGCATGAAGGCCGCGACCAGCGCCACCTTCTGCTTCGTCCCCTTGGACATCTTGCGGATGGGCCGCCGCGGGTCGAGGTCGAAGCGGGAACAGAGCTCATCCCTGCGGTCCCTGCCGGCCGGCAGCAGGCGCATCCCCGCCAACAGGCCGAGGAGATTCGTTCCGGTCATGTCGTCCGGGAAGCCGATCTCGCCCGGCAGATAGCCGACCGACGCCTGGACCTTGGGGGCATCGGACCAACAGTCCATGCCGTTGATCTCGGCGGCGCCGCCGTCGGGCCGCAGGAAGCCCATCAGGTGGCGGATGGTCGTGGACTTGCCGGCGCCGTTCGGACCGAGGTAACCGAACACTTCGCCCGGTCCCACCTGAAACGACACGTCGACGATGCCCCGCCCGCCCGGGTAGGTCTTGGTCAACCCGCGCAGCGTGATCACGACGGGGGTTCCTCCCTATAGAGGCCGGACTTCAGGATGTCGAGGTAGGCGTCGAGCTCCGCGACCACGGACTGGTAGACCTCCTCGAATCGCTCGTCGACCAGCTCAGGCATGCTGGCCGCGAACTTCTCCTGCAGGCCGGTGCCGATCCACTTCAGAAGGTTGGCGATGTGTTCCGGCGTGACGCCCGGACGCAGGGTGCCGCCGGAGTCCCAGGCCGGAGCGTCCCAACCCAGACGCTTCAGTTGTTCGGCCTGGGCCCGGATCGCCTTGGCGTAGACCGGATGGTTCGGCTCCTTGGCGGTGCGTGCCCACAGGCGGTAGGCGAGGGGCCTCTCCTTGATGTAGCGGAGCTTGTGCGCCGTCGTGGCCCGCACCCAATCGAAAACCGTGACGCCCACGACCCCCGGGAGCCCCGCCAGGTACGAGCCGGTCGACACCTCGACGACGTAGAGAAAGAGCGCCTCCTTGTCCTTGAAGTACTTGAAGAGCGCACCCTTCGAAATGCCGGCGTCCCTCACGATCCGGTTCGTCGAAGCCAGGTCGTAGCCGCTCTCCGCAAAGGCGGCCAGGCTGGCCTGCACGATCCGGTCGTGCTGCTCGGGTGGGAGGCGAAGGAACTGCTCCGATGGCATACCCTGTCTTCACCCCCTCCCGTCCCCGGCAAGAATCGGGCCCGTCGTGCCGTGACCACATGGTCACGGCGGTAGTATAGTGCGCGCGCCGGAGGCGTCAAGGGGTTCCGAGGAAAGGGCGTCCCCCCGGTGGCGAGGACGCCGCGGGGGCCCGCCGGTTATCGTTCGGACGGGTGAGGCCTTTTGGCGGAACGGATCAACGTCTACCTCCCGGACGACCTCCACCGCGCGCTGGAAGCGCACCGCGAACACCTGAACGTTTCGCGGATCTGCCAGGACGCCCTGGCGCGGGAGGTGGCCAGGTTGGAGAGTCTTCAGCAGGTCGGGGGCCCGTTGCCGCAGTTGCGGGCCGAAGAGCGGGGCGCGATCGCCTCGCGCCTGCGCGCGGAGCGCGAGCGGCGGCGGGCGTTCTGGTATGAGTTGGGGTACCGCAGCGCGTTCGATTGGGCGTGCCGGCGGGCCGACGCGGACGCGCTCGAGGCCCTGGCCGCGGGCCGCGCCCTGGAGGCGCAGGCTGTGCCCGGTTGGGTCGAGGGCATGAAGTTCGCCAAGGCGCCCGACGCGGCGGCCGCGCAGGCCTGGTGGGGTCTGCACGATGCGGCGCGGGAGGCCGCCGCCCGGGTGGCCGAGGCGCCGCCCGAGGACTTGGGCGCGTTCAACCGCGGCGTGCGCGACGGTGCGAATGCGGTGTGGGACTCGGTCGCCGACGAGGTGCGCGGCGGCGAAGCGGGCGTCGCCGGGGCAGACGCGATGCCCGGCCGGGCCCCAGGGACGGATCCGCCCGGGCCGGTCGGGCCGGCGGCGGCCGACATGCGGCATCCGGGACCGCTGCCCAGGGCCTTCCGGCCCCTGCCATAGCGATCCGGGTAGGATGGGGCGGGCGTAGACCGCAGGGCCTGTCCCATCCATACCTTCAGACCGCGGAGGGCGCGGTCCACCGGCCGCGGAATCCCGCCTCCTCCCCCGGGAGCACGGCGCGGGGGTCGATCAGGACGCCCGTGTCTCCCGGTCTGACCACCAGCGGTGGCGCCCCCGGCGGAGCGCACCGGCGAGGGCTTGGGCGCCCACTCCCGGCGGACGCGGCGCGACCGCGGGCGTCGGCAGAGGGGTGTCGGGCAGCGCCCCACCCCGGCGGCGGACCCGTGGACCTGCCCTGCGCACCGGGCGCCCAGCAGTTCCGCGCACCGGCGGGCCCGGGCCGGAGGGTCGTGCCCAGGTCGGAGAAGCAGACGGACTCCGGGACGCCGTCCTCGGCGTGCAGTTGCCCCAGGTGCGCCGGCACCACGTCCCCGTAACCCGACGACCTCGACCTCGGCGGAACGCTTGAGCACGTTCATCCAGTGGTTGCCCGGCCCGAGCCGGGCGTGGGTCTGACATTTCATCGCCTGTCCTGCATCCGTGGCGGCGACCCGGGCCACGCGCACCACCACGTGGTCAGACGCCGCTTCAGAGGCCGGTCCGCGGGCGTGCCGCCGCCAGAACCGCCTCCTCCAACGCCGCGCGCTCCCGGAAGCGCGGTGGCACCTGCCGGTGCCACCGCGCGGCGATCGGCTCCCAGTCTGCCGGCCGGCGGTAGGCCCCCTGCAGCCACGCCTCGAAGAAGCCGGTCTCGGCGAGGTGCCCGTAGGTCAGGGCTGCGGCGAGGGCACGCCACTCTCCCTCCGGGAGGGGGTGCTCCGCCTGGTAGGCCGCCACAAAGGAGGCCAGGCCGGCGGCGTCCAACGCCGAGAGGTGGATGGCGGTGTCGAGGTCGCCGACCCGGCGTCCCGGGGCGCCGGCGCCGTCGGTCCAGTCCACCACGGCGGCGACCTGCCCATCCGCGCGGAAGAGCACCTGCTCCACCCAGAAGGCTTGGAAGCACGGGCCGCCGGCTCCAGGCAGCGGCAAGCGGTCGGGAAAATCGCCCGGCAGGGCGTCCAATAGAGCGATCTGCTCGCCGAGGACCTCACGCGCCACGGCCGCGAAGGGTTCCGTACGTCCGGCGAAGCGGCCGAGCATCCCCCGGCAATCCTCCGCACCCTGGCGCGGCGAGGGCAACGGCCGGGCAGGCGGGATGGCGGCGGTGCCCAGGATCCGGTGAAAGCGGCCCAGGACGGCGCCCATGGGGCCGGCCGCCTCCAGCGGGAGGTCGCCGGGGTGGTGGCAGAGCCCCGGGACCCACTCGGTGACCTGGTGCGTTGCGCCCTCGATGTCCGCGAGGAGGTCGCCGCCGCGTGCCGGCAGAACCGCCGGGGCGGGGAAGCCCTGGGCACGCAGCCGTTCGGACAGGCGCAGGCCGCGCAGCATACCCTCGCGCCGCCGGTTCTTCTTGTGGAATCGCTTGGCGAAGAGGTGGCCGCCCGCGGTGCGGACCGCGAAGCACTCCTCCCAGATGCCGTAGCGGATGGGCTCGACGTGTTCGGCGCGAATGCCGTAGGCCTGCTCCAACGCTGATGCCAGACGTTCCATGATCGGCGGGGATTCTGGCGGGTGCCGGGGGCTCCCTGCGCGGCGCCGGGATCCCGCGCCGGGGGCTCCGCCCACGCGTCGGGCACGGAGCGGCCGGGCCAGGCGGCCCGGTGGGCGCACGGTTTTCGTGCCCGCCCGGAGCCACCAGGGCTGGGAAGCACACGTTGACGGCCGCCTGCCCTCCAGGCGGTCGATCCCGCCGGCAGGGGAGCGGTCCCGTCAGTTTCCCATCCGCACACCCACCTTCAGGACGGCGCCGGGGTCGTGGAGCACGGCGTCGAGTGCGTCCGGGGCCTCCTGCAGCGAAACGACGGGGTCGAGCACGCCGCGCGAGGTCAGGAGCCCGGCGGCGAACAACTCGTGGCAGGCCGACCGCGTGCGGGCATCGTTCCACAGGGGGTGGTCCCGGTTGGCGTTCCCCCAGTATTCCGCGTGCTGGGTGGCCACGATGGTGGGCCGGTTGATGTGGAACTCCTCGCCGAGATACAGGCCTCGGCCGTCGCCCTTGCCCCAGCCCACGCCCACCACCGTGCCGCACTGGCGGATGCAGCGGATGGCGTCGCGGAGGGCGGGGTCCGCGCCCGACGTCTCCAGCGCGACGTCGACGCCGTCCAGGTCGGTCGCCTGCTTGATGGCCAGGGCGCTATCCCCGGCGGCCGGGTCCAGGGCGATGTCGGCGCCGAGTGCGAGCGCCCTGTCCCGCCGTGTGGCCAGCAGGTCCACGGCGATGACCAGCCTCGCCCCGGACGCCCGTGCCGCCTGGACCGTCATCAACCCGATGGCGCCAAGGCCGAACACCGCGACGAAGTCGCCGAGGCGGACCTTGCCGTCGCGCACCGCCACGAAGGCGACGTGCGCCGGGTCGATGCAGATCGCGTCCTCGGGGGGGAGGGTGCCGAGTGGTCGCAGCCCCCGGGCGTCCAGCGTCTGGATCTCGCGCACGGGCATGTACCCGTACACGCGGTCGCCCGGGCGGAGGCCATCGACCTCGGCTCCCACCTCGGTCACTTCCACGACCCCCATGTTGCCGACGGCGACGGATTCCGGCGGGGGCGGCGGGGCCTCGGCCGTGTCGAGGAAGAGGCGGAGGCGGGGATCCCAGCGCCGGCCCCGGAAGGCGTTCTGCTGCCAGGCGCGCATCTCCGTACCGTGCTTGGGGGCCGCGAGGACTGTCTGCCCGCGGATCTGCCGCGGCGAGAGCGGGGGTGGGTCGTAGGGGGTGAGGGCGAACCGCGCGGCGGCGGGGCGGAACCGGAGTTCCAACGGCATGGGGCGGGCACCTCCCGGTGCGTGCCGGGGTCGGGGGCCGGATGCGGTTTTCCCCGCCGGGGGACCGAATCCCGAGCGGATCGTATGGGACTCCGGATCCCGTAGCCGGTCTGGGGGTCGACCTTGGCCGGGACCAACAGCCCCAACTCGTGGTAGTGCCGCAGGGCCTTGACGCTCAGGTGCGTCATGCGCGAGAAGTCGCCTATCGAAAGTTGCGGGGACAACCCTCGTCCCTCCCCCGTCCGAGAGCCCTTATCGTTCACTTTGGCCCCTCCCCATGGGGGAGAGTCAAGCGCGGTCTCCACCATGGCCTCCGCCCGGTGATGGCGGCAGGTACCCGGCAGGGGCTGCCAGGCGGCCCCGCCGTCCGTCGTGTGCCAGACCTGGCTGCATGGGCTCCTGCCGCGAGCAGTGATCCATCCGCTGCCGCGGAGGGGCAACCGCTCCCGCCGGACTGGATGCTACACTGCGGTATCGGGTCGCGCGCCGCGGGCCCTGGGCGGGCGGGTGACGCGTCGGCGGCAGGCTCTGCGGGCCCTGTGGCGGCCGGCACGCGGGTAGCTGATCGGGTGCGCGCGTGGGGGATTCGATCCCCTGGGCCGGCCGGGCTTTCGCAGGGGGCGTCGCGAAACGCCGGCGACGGCACGGCGTGCCCACAGCGGTACTGGCATCCCCGTATGTGCCACGGGCCAGCCACGCTCGATCGCTCGGCCGGTCAGTGCCAGCGCCCATGGTCTCCCCGAAGCGATTCGCGCGCGGACCCTCTCACTACGGCGGCGAGGGGCGGTGCTTCATGGACGCCTATCTGTTCGTGCACTTCAAGGAGAAGACGACCCCGGACGGTGAGCAGGTGTATTTCGCACTGAGTACCGACGGGTTCCACTGGGAACCGGTGAACGGCGGACAGCCCGTGCTCTGGAGCACGCAGGGGGACAGGGGCGTCCGCGACCACACCATCGTGCGCACGCAGGATGGCCGGTTCTACATCCTGGCCACGGACCTCAGCCTGGCCAACTGCTTCCGGGCCAAGTACCGGGGGAGTTGGGGCGTCATCACCCGTGAAGGCAGCAAGTGTCTCTCCCTGTGGGCCTCGGACGATCTTGTGCACTGGTCGGCGCAGCGCATGATCGAACTGGGCGATGCGGATTTCGGCTGCGTGTGGGCCCCGGATGTGGTGTACGATCGGACCCGCGCCGACTACCTGATCCACTGGTCCTCGGCCCACGCCTCGAACAATTACGGTCACATGGCCATCCACTACACCAGAACCAGGGACTTCGAGCGTTTCAGCACCCCGCAGATGCTCTGCCACAAGGACGACAGCGGGATCATCGACTCCGCCATTTACGAGGAAAACGGCATGTTCTACCGGTTTCTGAAGAGCAACGCCAACCCCGCGGGGATCATCCTGCAGAAGGGGCGGACCCTCACAGGCGAATACACCCGGATCGCCGCCTTCGACGAAGAGATGGCCAAACTCCGGCACCCCGCCTACGAGGCGCCCACGGCGTTCAAACTGGCCGACGGGCGGTGGGTTCTGATGCTGGACTTCTTCGGCGTGCCGGGCGAGGGGCAGGGCTATGTCCCCTTCATCGCCGAGGACATCGACAGCGGGTGCTTCATCCGTTCCGACGCCAGTTTCAGCTTCCCGTACGGCTTCAAGCACGGGACCGTCCTGCCCGTCACGCGGGAGGAGTACGAGCGCGTCAGAAACTGGAATTGGCCAACGGGCGCCTGAAAACTCAGGTCGTGCCTGCGCGCGGGCGGTGGACGCACGC
>Ga0080006_1157764_pt1 | contig 10136 bp, 9 predicted proteins | sample RS3BMetagenome_FD_69209 | JGI IMG/M metagenome (GOLD analysis project Ga0080006, IMG submission 69209) | Ferric oxide microbial mat and aquatic microbial communities from Rainbow Spring, Yellowstone National Park, USA - RS3B (SPADES... ... | reverse complement strand
TGCTGTTGTATAGCGACTCCCAATCGGCGGCAAGGGAATCCTCCCAGGAATCCATCCCCCGCATCACCAGCGGAACAACCAAACTGGCGGAGAGCAAGGCCCAGCCCATCCCTTCCCCCGTGAAAGGTTCGACGTAGCCGGAGGAATCGCCGATGAGAAACACTCGATTGGACGCCAGGGGCCGGACGCGGCGGGTCAGGCTGACCGTTCCTTTCCAAGGTGCCGTGGAAAATGCGGGGATCGGCGGGAACCGTGCCTCTTCAAGCACCCTCGCGGAGGCAATTTCCGGAGAACCGCACCGCGCGAGAAACGGCTTGTCGAACGCGGCGGCGACGTTCAGGCTCCCATCCTCCACGCGGGTGAGTCCCACGTAGCCGCGAGTCCCCACGGCCATGTAAATCGTCCCGGGCTCGTAAGGATCGGGGAACGATGTAACACGGCACCCCGCCCCGACTCTCGAGCTCTTCGAGGCAAAAGTGCGGAAGACAGGATCGAGTGAAACGGAACTTGCTCCCAGGCCGGACGCCACGACGACGACCCGCGCGTCAACCTCGATCTCTCGGTCTCGGTGCTTCAGGGTCACCCCTCGAACCAGCTCACCTGAACTTGGGGATGCTGGATTCAGAAGTGCTCGGGTTTCAGGAAGGAACCGGACGCCGGCGTCCGTCGCGGCATCGACCAGCGACGAATCGAGGCGATGTCGCGAGACGGCTACACCTTTTGGCAACCGCAGACGAATCGAGCGATTCGCATGGCCCAACTGGATCGTATTCAGCGGAATCCCACCAAGCTTGTCGGAAAGCTCCGACAGGTCGGAGTTTTGCAGGATCGCCAGGGCTTGTCCGTTCAGGCATGCGCCGCAAACCTTGTGTCTCGGGAAACGACTCCGTTCCACCAGCAGAACTCGAGCCCCTCGAATCGCCAGTTCCCGGGCCGCGAACGCTCCCCCAGGCCCGGCGCCGATGACGATCGCATCCCAGGGCGATCCGGCCGCCGCATTATCGAACGCCATGATCGGCACAATCATGGACGGTTCCAGCTCAGGAGAAATCGACGAGGCCAATGACGCTCGATGGCAACCGGGCCTAACCCGGCCAGGTTGGCCAGCTCAACAGCCTCGGAAATGCTGAAGGCCGCCTCAACCGAGGCTGGGCCATCAAAATGCACGATTCGGGAGGTGGTGAGCAATCGGCAGCCCAATCTCGCGAGGAATAGGCCCAGTCGATCCCGGATCAGGTCGTCCACCAGCACGAGGCGACGCGTCGCCGTCGCCATCTTACGAAGTAAAAGGATTGCGTTCTCTTCACTGAGATGATGCAGGAACAGGGTGCATGTGATCACGTCGAAGCCTTCGGGAATCGGGTCGCGAAGCGCGTCGAGAACCGAGAAGCGAACGGCAAGTCCAAGCGAATTCGCGCGGGCTTGCGCGATTCGCACAGCCCGGTCGCTGAAGTCACATCCTTCAATCTGAATCCTTCGATTGGCGACGAGAGCGCGCCGCATCAGGTCGATCGGGACATCACCACCGCCACTGGCAATGTCGAGGATTCGGATCGGCTCGGAGCCATTGTCATGCGGGCCGATTTGTCGCGAGATCGAATTCCAGAGATAGGAACTCGTGCGGCTGAGTGCATTGATCCGACGGAGGCCAGCGAGCGCTCCGGCATGTTCGGCCGCGTCAAGACCTGGCTGATCCATGATTTCCGGCTGGAGTTTTCGCTTCATCCCCAGCAGGTCCAGGGGTCATTCCGATTGTCAGGATTGAGTTCAATAGATACTACCCGCCCACCGAGGCAAACGGGTAGTGTCAAGCATCGATCAGACGGTCACTTGGGCTCGGTCTTGACCGCGGGATCCGTTGTCTTGACCGAACTCTTATCGGTCACGGTGGTGGTACCCTCTGGGGTCTTGATGGTCTTTTGCGTGGTGACTGAGTTCTCCTCACCACAGCCGACGAGGCCGGCAACGGGGACGACCAAGATGCTGAGGAGCAAAGCCGAAGAAATTGCACGCTTCATCTGTTGTGACTCCTAAAACGTTAAAGCTGATCAAATCAAATTGAGTCTCGGTGGGGTCTCGCCAACTGCTGGAGATCACGCCGACTCTTCCTCATTCTCGATCTCTCGCCCAGGCAAAGGTGGAGCCCTCACCTGACGACGAACGCTGAGAATCATTACGCAAGAGTCATGCCATCGAGTGGAAGGTCAGATCAATCGCTCCGAAGTGCGACCGGTCCCGAGCGCGAACAACGTACTCCAGACCTTATTCGCTCGAGCGAGTTGAAGATTAGACAGGATTGCGTTCCCGGACTTTCGATACGACGAATCAGTATCAAGACTCGATGCATCATTTCTTGAGGGGGAGGAGTCGTGCTCGGCGTTCCTCGCACCGAAGTGGATACACCTTGCGCCTCGATATCCTTGAACGGGGCGGCGCCGTCTCTCCCATCCTAGGAAATGGAGGAAAGTGCCTCTCTTGGCTTTTGAAGATTTCACGGGCTCATCAGGGTTAGGAACAAATAGCCGCGACACTTTCTTAATCCTTCTCCTTGGCAATCGCGGCAACTTTGGCCTTGCTGGCGCGAACATAGTCTTCGGGTGACAGGAAGCCTTGCAGGCCACGCATTCCCGCCGAGACCGAGATGACATCAAAAAGCTGGGCCGTCTCGTCCAGGAAGACGGGATAATCCTTCTTGCAGGCGAACGCCGTGACGCCTCCTCGAATATAACCCGTGAGAGGCTCAACCTCCTTGAGTGGCACGGTCTCGATCTTCTTGTCCCCGGTGCAGCGAGCGAGTGCTTTCAGGTCGAGTTGGGCATCACCCGGGACAACGGCCAGGCAGACCCCCGCCTTGTCGCCTCGGGCGACGAGTGTCTTGAACACTCGCTCGGCGGGGAGGCCCACCTTGCGGGCGACCGACTCGGCGGCCAGGTCGTCCGGGTCGACCTCGTAGACCTTCAGTTCGTAAGCAAGCCCCAAGCGGGCCAGCAAACGAATCGCATTGGTTTTCCGGGTCGACACGATCTATTCTCCTTTCCGGGCGGGTTGACCTGGAAACCAGCATCCCCTACGACCACAATGGCGTCCAGTTCCCCGCGTGTCGCTTCTTCCCGCATGCCTTCCGGAGTCGCACATGTCCGCCCTCTCCTTCCAGGAGCAACTGGCCCGCATGATCGGCGGGTTTTGCGTCTCGCAGATGATCTACGTGGCCGCCAAGCTCGACCTGGCGACCAGGTTGGCGACCGGCCCGAAGACCTCGAGAGAACTGGCCGAGGCGACTCACACAGACCCCGGGTCGCTCTACCGGCTGCTCCGCGCGCTCGCGAGCGTGGAAATCTTCGCCGAGACCGACGCAGGGATGTTCAGTATGACTCCCTTGGCCGAGCAACTTCGGAGCGACCTTCCGGCCACGCAGCATGCCATGGCCATCATGATGGGTGAGGAGCATTACCAGGCATACGGCGAGCTCCTCTATAGCGTTCAAACCGGCCGGCCTTCCTTCGACAAGATCTACGGCAAACCCGTCTTCGACTATTTCGGCGAGCATCCGGAAGCGGCTAAGAACTTCGATGACGCGATGACGAGCATCCATGGCCGGGAAACCTCGCAGATGGTCGAAGCCTACGACTTCTCGGGGATCGGAACCCTGATGGACGTGGGGGGCGGAAACGGCAGCATGCTCACAGGCGTGCTCGAGGCAAACTCCAGTCTCCAGGGGATCCTCTTCGACCTTCCGCAGGTGATCGCAAGGGCCAAGGCCAGGATCGAAAAGTCGTCGGTCGCCGATCGCATCCAGCTCCTCGAAGGGAGCTTCTTCGAGTCGATTCCAGCCGGTGCCGACGCCTACATGATGAGGCACATCATCCACGACTGGGACGACGAGAGGTCGCTCAAAATCCTCCGCAACGTCGCCAAGGTGATCAAGCCGGATGGTAAGCTCCTGGTGATCGACGGAGTCGTCGAACCCGGCAACGAACCGTCGTTCACCAAGCTGCTGGACCTCACCATGCTCACCATGCCCGGCGGGCAGGAGCGTACCGAGGAGGAATTCCGTCGGCTCTTCGAGAAGGCGGGCTTCATGCTCGCGAGAATCGTGCCGACCAACGGTGATGTGAGCATCATCGAAGGCCGGAGGGCTTGAGCCTCCGAAACCATTCTTGTCTGGCGGACTTCGCGGCTAACTTGCTTCCTTTTTTCCTCTGACCAACCCGGAGCTTGATCCATCATGCGTTTCGCCGTCATCTGTTTCTTGCTCGTCTCCTTGACCTCGGTCCTGGCGATCGACGCAGTGGCCCGCCTTGCTTCGAAGGCCCCGCTTCCGCTGGCCCACATGGTCTTCTTCACTCTGAAGGACCACTCGAAGGAATCGCGCGCGAAGTTCGTCGCTTCGTGCGAGAAGTACCTGAAGGAGATTCCCGGGACGATCCATTTCTCGCTCGGCGAGCAGGCCGAGGACGTCGAGGAACCGGTGGTGAGCGTGCGGGATTTCGACGTCGCGCTCCACGTCATCTTCGAGGACAAGTCCGCCCGCGACATTTACCTGGTCCATCCCAAGCACAAAGCGTTCGTCGAAGAGAACCGCCCACTCTTCGAGAAAGTCAGGGTATTTGATTCCTATGTTGTGAAGCGGTAACCCAATGACGATATCCCCCGCCGAGGACCGCCTCCGAGGTATCCTCCTGGGAACGGCCCTGGGAGATGCCCTTGGGCTCCCTGCGGAAGGAATGTCGGCCCGAGCGATCGCACGGCGATTCGGCCGGATGGATCGTTTCCGACTGCTTGGATCGACCGGATTCGTCTCCGACGACACGGAGCAGGCCGCGCTCATCGCCGAGGCGATCGCGCGGCACCCTGACGACCTCGAATTATGTGTGGCGGACTTCCGTCGATCGTTGTTCGGCTGGTTCTGCAGGCTTCCCTGGGGCGTGGGCCGTGCGACCATCCGTTCCTGCTTGAAGATCGGCTTGCGAATCTCGCCAAGCGGGGTGAGGTCCGCCGGCAACGGTGCCGCGATGCGGGCCGCGATCATCGGTGGTTTTTTCGCCGATCAACCTGAACGACGCCGCGCTTTCGGCAAGGCCCTGGCCGAGGTGACTCACCGCGACTCTCGAGCAGTCGAGGGGGCTCTGTATGTCGCGGAATTGAGCGCGATATGTTCAAATCATCTCGTAAATTCCGAATACACAAGCATGTTTGCTCTCTTCGATCAAGCGAGGAAGACCGTCAGAGATCGAGAACTCGGTCAGGCTCTCGACCGAGCACGTGAGCTGGCCCTGCAAGAAGCCGATCTTCCGGAGGCAGCCGAGGAATGCGGCACCACGGGCTTCGTCATTCACACTTTGGCGTTCGCCACGTTCGGGTTCTTACGAGCGAGTGATCGTCCGGATTCGGCCCTGACTGATATCATCGCCGCCGGCGGCGACACAGACTCGATCGCTTCGATTCTCGGAGGTTGGCTGGGTGCATTGCACGGCGAATCAAGGCTACCCCTCGACCTCATCGACCGCATCCACAACGGCCCGTTTGGGCCGAGTCATCTTCGCGGATTGGCTCACTGTCTCGCCGAGCGACGCGAAGGTCGACCTTGCCGGCCTCCACGCTATTCGGTTTCGGCGTCGTTGCTGAGGAATCTACTCCTCTATCCCGTCATCCTGGGACATGGTTTCCGGCGACTGATACCACTCTGAGCCAGCAGTCATCAGTGCCCGGGGAGATGGACTTCGAGGCCGTATCTGGGAGCGGTATCAAGCAGCTTCTGAATCTCCTCGGGGGTGGGCTGGCAGGGGCCTTCGTCCCCCTCGACGGCGGGCCGACCAATCTCCATGAAGAACTTGTCGATTCCGGCCGGAGTGACGCAGATCAGGATCCGGGCAAAATCTTGGCTCTCGTTGCGGAATCCATGAAGAGATCCCTTCGCCAAGGTGATCCACGACCCCGGCCCGGCGGTGAAGCTCTGGCCGTCGGCGTGGAACGCGAGTTCACCGTCCAGGACATAGAAGGCCTCGTCCTCGCGGGTATGCCTATGTGGCGGCGGCCCGCCTCCCGGTGGGACGAGCCCTTCGATAAGGGCGAATTTGCCGCCCGTCTCATCGCCCGTCGTTTTGAACGTGTAGAGGTCGCCAGTAACCCAGACCGATCGACCCTCGCGCGACTTCAAAATACCCGTCTTCAAGGGATTTCCTTCCTCCAAGTTTCTCGTACGACGACGAACACGGCGCGTTCGTCGGTTTCAGGCTGACGGTTCAAACGGGTCGGCCCGAGTTCGAGATTCTCTCGCGCGGATACTTGGTTTTCTATAAAGTCAGCCTAAAATCCAATTTCTCGTCGCAAGATCTGCTCTTTGAGCGTTTAACTCGCTTCGGGGAGAATGTTGTCGTCGTCACATGAAACCTCGAACTTCCGGTGGAACCCGATTCGATGATCCCCGCTATGTTCTTCGTGGTCGGCCCTCTCAGGACAGGTTCGTCCTTGATCACGCGATGCCTCGACGATCATCCGTCGATCACGTGTCTGTGCGAGTCGGAGATCAATCGGGCCCTCTTCGGTGACTATGTGATCGAGCATCATTCGCAACGCATGGAGGCCCATGGATTCACGCTCGCCGAGACGTTCCGTTTGCTTGACGGCAAGAAGCAGGAAGACTTCGGCAGCCTCACACAATGGTATGCCGATGTCTTCCCCGTATTACAACATCTTTATGAAAAGCCGGATGCCATCATCTTGGGTGACAAGAGCCCCGACTTCGCGAGGAGCCCCGCGATCGTGGCGCACCTTGCCGCCAACTACCCGCTAGTTTACACCGTCCGTGACCCGCGCGCGATCCTCGCGAGCATCGAATCGCAGGACGACGCGACCCCCGAAGATAAGGCCGAGCGGTGGGGACTTCTGGCGATGAACTATCTCGCCTGGAAGCCTCACCTCAATGCTCCCAACGTGCTCAAGGTTCGATACGAGGATCTCGTCACGGACCCCGAGCCCACGATGTACTTCGTCTACCGATTCCTGGGGCTCTCCTACTCGACACGATTCCTCGAACCGTTTCCTCGCAAGCACCCGGAACGATTCCTCTGGTCGACGACGGTCGACTTCGAGACTGGGCTGAACCGAGAATTCGACCCGACCCGGTTGGACTCGTGGCGGTCGAAGCTAAACCCGGCCCACCTCGATCGAATTCTCAATGATCCGGTCCTCGTCGAGTTCATGGAGCGATTCGATTACGAATAGAAGCTCGCTCCACCGGCTCGCGAGCAAATCGATTCGGAATCGATCATGCCGCGTCCGAAGTGAGCGCCGATGAATTCCAGGTCGGACGCGATCCCGACGCCGCCGAGGTGGATCCGGTTGGCATCCTCGGTTGGTGCCGATCCCTTGGCTCGGCCCTCTCAAGCAAGTACGATGGCGGAGCTTCGCAGGCCGAGATCAATCCATGTCGGGGCCATTCTCATGACGCGTTTATTGAACCCAAGATCGTTCCTGGCAGTCGCTTGGCCGCTCCTGATCGCCTCGGCGCTCGGCTTCGCGGATGGCGCGCCCAAGTCGCCACGGGCCTATCTCGACGGCACCGGTCCCGGCTGGCGAGCACTTCGGGAGCGTGACTTCACGAACGTCAATTGCGATCCGCAGACCTGGACTTGGGCCGGCGACTCGGTCCGCTGCACCGGCAAGCCCGTCGGGGTGATTCGGACCGTCACGCCGGTGGCGAACTTCGAGCTGGTCGCGGAGTGGATGCACCTCCAGTCGGGGGGCAATTCAGGCATCTTCGTCTGGGCGTCTGAAGCCTCACTCGCGGGCCTGAAACCGGGCACATTGCCGCGAGGCGGCATCGAGGTTCAGGTTCTCGATCATGGGTATACCGAGCAATACGAAAAACAGTACAAGAAGAAGGCCGACTGGTTCACCTCGCATGGCGATGTCTTTCCGGTCGGCACCTCCAAGATGAAGCCCTTCCCTCCGGTGGCTCCCGACGGTCAGCGCAGCTTCCCCTCCAAGCACCTTAGCAAGGGGCTCAACGAGTGGAACCATTATTATGTACGCTGCATCAACGGGGAGGTCCGGCTCTGGGTGAACGGGGAGGAAGTCTCGGGCGGAAACCATTGCGAGCCGAGCAAGGGTTACCTTTGCCTGGAGTCGGAAGGGGCTCCGGTCGTGTTCCGGAATCTCAAGATTCGTGAACTTCCTTGAGAACCAGTGGGTAACGCACCGGGGGCGGTCGCTGAGTTCAGTCAATCGTCAGTCCGTTGAGCCGATAGTCGGACGGCGTGGTCAGTTGACCTGTTGTTCGGCCCCGAATCTCGAAGCCCACACTATGGCCGGGAGCGATCCGCGCATTGACTCGTACATCGTGGAACTCGTAATGAGTCCCCGAGTGACGGATCATTTTGGCTTTTGTCACACTTGAAATCCTTGGAGCGAATCCAAAGGTCAGCGACCATCCTTGGATCGGCGCAATTCCCGTGTTTGTAATCGTAATGAAAGCCGTGAATTTGTGCCCGCTGCTATGGGGTGAAAATGTCACCGCCGCACCGAACGGAGAGGGGATTGGGGTTGGTGTCGGTGTGGGCGTCGGTGTCGGTGTGGGTGTTGTCGTCGAGCTTCGATTCAATTGGATTACCGTCATCGAATAAGCAGGAAAGCTCTGGTTGAAGTTGGAGCCGTTCAAGCTGAGCGTCACGTCAAAATTTCCGAGTGCGGATTGGCCATTGCTGGACTGGCTCTGAGCGGTGTCCTGGGCCTCACCGTACTGCCAGGCCTGGGCCTGGGCAGTCGGTTGATAGCCGGCAAGCTGGAACTGACCGGTCACGGCACTCGTCGGGTTCTTGTTGATGACCATGACGTTAAGGTTGCCGTTCGCTTCAAGCACGGCATACGCGGACAGGTCTGGATTGCCGCTGGAGACTTGCACAACACTCCCCCCTGCCTGGATGATCTTCGAGGCGAGCTGCTCCGCGAAGTAGGTGGGGTAGGGTGTGTACTCACCCGTCGCGGGTGCCGCCCCTGGGCTCCCCAGAAGGCCGTAGTCACCTCCCTGTCGCCATCCATACAGGCCTGAAGAATTGTTGTTGCCCGTCTCATAACTGTTACGCAGATCCCAGACGTCGGCGCCGTCGTAGGCCGTTCCCATCAAGATGCCGAGCGAATCCGCCACGAATAGCCCGTTGACCAGGCTGGTTGTCTGCTTGCCGGGATTGTAGGAGACCGAATTGAACTCGGTCGCGAGCAGCTCGACGTTCGCTCCCGCCACGCCGAAATCCTGGTTGATCAAGGCATGATAACCCGCCGCACGCACTGCCCAGTCATGGACATTCCCCGCCTGCGAGACCGTATCGAAAAGTAGGTTCGAGTCGCTCTCGCTTCCGGGCTCCTGAACGTAGTTGTGGTCGCTGAGGAATCCGGGCATGACCCCCTGCGAGACCGATTGTTGCAGGATATTCGCGGTCCAGTTGTTGTAATCGCTCCCCGGCGAGCCGACATCGAGTCCGATCGAGATCGACGGGGCGATCGTCGCAGCCAGCGACGCGAACTGCCTGGCAAAGGCCACGTAGGTGGCGGGGTCGTGCGCGGCAGTGTGATGATCGACTTCCCAGTCCCCGTAGATCTCGTTACCGACTTCGAAGTCGTTGATGCCGAAAGGTGCGGCATGGCCGAGGCGAAGGAAGTTCAGGCCGTCGTCCTGGGCGAGTGGAGTCGACGCTCGCAGGCTCGCCCAGTAGCCGGCGGTTTTCCAGTCGACGGTCCGCCAGGAGTTGGAGGTGTCGCTCCATTCCTGTCCGTTGCCGATGGCAGTCGTATTGCTCACCGAGCCGTTGAGATAAGCGAGCAAGGCGGCTGCCTCTTGAGGACTTCCGGAGCCATAGTCGAGCGTCACAACCCCTTGGCCGCCCACCGAGTCGATGAAGCTGGCCATACTCGCGTAAGTTCCCGCGCCGTTGTACGGGGGAGGGTCATTGAAGTGAAATGTGTCGGTGAGCGAGCCTCCGGGCATTCGGAAGAACGTCAATCCGGCCGCCTGCACCATCTGCTTGGTCTGGGGCGTGTTGAGGCTCGAGTCCCAGTTGGTGATGTTCACGCCAAGGAGCTGGGTGTCGACCGCACTCAAAACCTGGCTCACATCCACGTTGATCAGGACGGTGGTGGCT
>Ga0080006_1119728_pt1 | contig 10136 bp, 10 predicted proteins | sample RS3BMetagenome_FD_69209 | JGI IMG/M metagenome (GOLD analysis project Ga0080006, IMG submission 69209) | Ferric oxide microbial mat and aquatic microbial communities from Rainbow Spring, Yellowstone National Park, USA - RS3B (SPADES... ... | reverse complement strand
GTCCGCCTTGGCGGAGATGGCCGGCGGGGCGGTTCCTTCCTTGGCGACCACGCTGAATTCCGGGGCGCTCGAGCCGAGCGAGTTGATGACCGCCGGGGCGTCGGGCTGGTCGATGTCCTGGATCTCGACCTTGTCGAACGACGGCAGCTCGCTGTCGAGCACCCGGCTGGTGATCTCCCGTTTCAGCTCGGCCTGCGCGGCGATCCCCATGACTCCGAGGCAGGTCAGGAGCGCGACGTGAACCGCCAGGCTGACGCCGAACGCCGGCAAGTCGCGAGGTAAGCCTCCATCGAGCCGGCTCGCCAGCCCGGGGAATCGCTCAGCCAGCCTCTGGAGGATCTTGGACCACACGGTTCGACTCTCCTCGAAGCAAGTTGCGGAGTCTTCGGGCCGGGGTTCTGATCCGTCCTGACAGGAGGAAACTGGACGAATCATTGACTCCATCCATTATCGTAACCCGCGTTCAATTTTCAGGCAACGCCCTTCAAGTTGACATTTTCCGGGTTCCTCGCCGGGGCCGGCCAAATCCAACCATTAATGACTGAACCCTAGTTTCTGATGATCGGATCGGGATCTTGAAAATTCGCGGAGGTTTTTCTTTAGAAACAAAGCCGGTCTCCCTTCCCCTTTGGATCAGGAAAAGAGAGGACCGGCCTGAATTCATTCCATCCTGAGTGCGGAAGACAGCCCGACTGGCTTACTTGGGCGTCTCTTCCTTCTTGCTGTCATCCTTCGGAGCCGGAGCCGAGTCGGCCGGCTTGGTCTCCGCCGGCTTGGTCTCGGCGGGGGTCGCCGGGATCTCGGGAGCCTTCGTCTCGACCTTGGGAGTCTCGGGGGGCGTGGCGGGCTTGGGGATTTCCGCCGGCGAAGGGGTTGTCGACGGAGTTTCCGGCTTCTTTTCGTCGACCGGCGGGTTGCAGCCGACTAGGCCGAACGACACCAAGGCGCCAGCAATGACGATCCAGGAACCCATGCGGAATTTCATCTGTTGGCTCCGACGTGAACGAGATCGATGGCTTCCGGCGGGTCAGATTCCGGGAGGGGCTTCAGGAAAGGTCTGATCATGACCTCCTGAACCCCTCTGATCCCGCCGGGGTCGCGAACTTTCGCGACGACGCCTTATCCTACGCAAATTTGCCACCGAGTGTTGGACTTATCCGGGTTCCTCGGTCTCGGCCGGTTCTTCCGGGTCGGCGACCACCTCCGGCCCGAGCTTCTGGCGGAGGGCGATGGCCAGGGCGATATGCTCCTCGATATTCATCGCCTCGGCGCGGACCTGGCCGGTCATTCCCAGGCCGTCGAGCAAAGCGTCGACTTCCTCTTTATTGGCCCACCGGTCGCGCCAGAGGCTGTAAAGGACGCGCCGAAGATTCTTCCGACGGTGAAGGAAAACCCGACGGACCACCGAATGAAACCATTCGAGGTCGCCGATGCTCGCCCGTTTGGCCTCGTTCGGGACCAGGGAGATCACCGCCGAATCGACCTTCGGCCGGGGCCAGAAGACGCCCGGTCGCAGGACCCGGACGAGCGAGAAGTCGGTCAGGGCCTGGATCAGGACCGAGAGCGCCCCATAATCGTCCGAATCGGGCGCGGCCATCATCCGCTGCGCCAGTTCGAGCTGGATCGTGGCCACGACCCTTTCCAGGCGCAACTCGGGGTGGACCAGCAGGTTGCCGATGATCGGCGTCGCCACGTTATAGGGCAGGTTCGCGACCAGCTTGAGCCGTCGGCCGGGCACCACGGCCAGCCCCGATCGGACGTTGTCGAGGACCTCGGGGTTGAGCCTGTTCTTGCTCGCCAGGGCATCGACGTTGAGGACCCGGACGTTGATCATCCCGGCCGTCGCCTCGCGGGTCAAGTCGGCCATCGCCGGGTCGATCTCGACGGCCACGACCGTCGCGCCCGTCGAGGCCATCAAGCTCGTCAAGGCCCCCGCCCCCGGCCCGATTTCGAGGACCACGTCCCCCTGCTTCACATCGGCCGTCTTGACGATCAGGTCGTGAATATTCAGGTCGATCAGGAAATTCTGCCCGAACCGGTGCCGGGGATAGATCCCCTTCCGGGCGAACAGGCTTTTCAAATAGGACTGAGTCTGGCGAGGTGGAGGCATCAGGGTCTCGGTATCTCTTCGGAGGGCAGGCCGATGACGCCCGAGCCGTTCTAGTCCTGGCTCTCGGGCGCCTTGTAGAGGCGAAACCTCATGCCGTCGACTTCGCCCGAGTCGACGAGTTCACGCTGGACCGGCTGATATTCCGAAAAGACCTGGGCGACGGTCCGTTGGTTCATTCTCTCGAACACGTACTCAAAACCATTTGTGAAGTATTCTTTGAAGATATCACCGAGTCGACGCCTCATCTCGATCGGTAAGGCTTTCAGGGTTGCGCTGAAGCTCTTCGAGAATTCCTCGAGAGTTGACTCCGAAATGACCATTTCCTCGAACTCGATCATGATTTTGCCCCCAGGATGTCTCCGGCCGACCATTGGCCGCTCCCGACCAGCTTCGCCACATGCTTGGCCAGCATGTCGGCCTCGATGTTGACGCGGTCGCCGGGCTTGAGGGTGCCCAGGGTCGTCGCGGCCAGGGTGTGGGGAATGAGCATCACCGAGAACCGGTCGGGCCCGACATCCACCAAGGTCAGGCTCACCCCATCCACCGCGATCGACCCTTTCGGGACCATCAGCGGGGTCCAGCTCGGGTCGAGGGCGAAGCTCAGGAAATCCCACTCCCCTTCGGGGCGACGCTCGACCAGCTCGGCCGTCGTGTCGACGTGCCCCTGGACGAAGTGACCGCCCAGCCGGTCGCCGACCCGGAGCGACCGTTCGAGGTTGACCGGGTCGCCCGCTTTCTTCGAGCCGAGGTTGGTCCGGATCAAGGTCTCCGGCCCCGCCTGAACGTCAAAGGTGGCCCCGTCGCTCGAAATGACCGTCAGGCAGCAGCCATTGACGGCGATGCTCTCTCCCAGGACGAAAGTCCCCTCAAAGCCTGGCCAGGCGAGGCGAAAGCGTCGGCCCGGACCCTCGTCCTCGACGCGATCGACCTGACCCAGAATCTCGACCAGCCCGGTGAACAACGGCGTTAGCCCTCGAAGAAACCTGGAGGCGTCACGAAATCCGGGCAGCACGCCAATGCCACCCGGGTCGATCGCTCGAATCTATCTTACGGCCTATAGTAGGCGATCCGGCCGCTCGATAAAATGGGCCGAGTCGCGCCTGCCTCTTGCGAGAGCGGCCAGGCGACCTTCACCTCTCCCATCTCTCGACCCGCAACCGGAGGCTCGAAGCTCATGACGCCGCCCGTGAACCGCCGCGAATTCCTCCAGGCGACCGCCGCGCTGGCCGCCTTGCCGACGGCCGCCGTCGCCGCCCCCCGGAATGCCCTGCCGAAGGGTCCGACCGACAAGGTGACGCTGGGCAAGACCGGCATCCAGGTCTCCCTGATCGGCATGGGGACCGGCAGCCATGGCTCGGGCCAGGCGAGCAATCAGACCAAGCTCGGCGTCAAGGGGTTCACCAAGGTCGTCCGCCACGCGATCGACCGGGGCGTGACCCTGTTCGACGTCGCCGACCAGTACGGCTCGCACGTCTATCTTCGCGAGGCGCTCAAGGGCGTCCCCCGCGAGAAGTACGTGATCCAGACCAAGACCCACGCCACCGACTTCGCCGCCGCCAAGAGCCACCTGGAGCGGTACCGGATGGAGCTGGGCGTCGACATGATCGACATCGTCCTGCTCCACTGCATGACCAAGAAGGGCTGGCAGCACGACCACACCGGGTCGATGGATTATCTCCGCCAGGCCAAGTCCGAAGGACTCATCCGCGCCCACGGCACAAGCTGTCACGGCATGGACCCCCTGCGGACCTCGGCGCAGGAAGCTTTCGTCGAGGTCGACCTCGCCCGGATCAACCCCGAGGGGATGATCATGGACGACAAGAAGCCCGACGAGGTCGCCTCGCAGCTTCAGGAGATGCACGACGCCGGTAAAGGCGTGATCGGCATGAAGATCCTCGCCGAAGGGGCCTTCAAGGAGCCCGCCCGCCGCGACGCCTCGCTCCGCTATGTTCTGGGCCTCGGCACCGTCGACGCCTTCATCATTGGCTTCGAGTCGACCGACCAGGTCGACGACCTGATCACCCGGACCGCCGACGCCATCGCCGCGCTCAGCGACCGCAAGAAGGGCTGATCGCGAAGCATCGGCAACGATGTCATTGGAGTGTCGCTCTTGCTTCTGGACGCGAGATGGGCCGAATTCACTCGTTCCCACGGTCTTCGTGGGAACGAGGAAAGGGCTGAAGCGTGAGAACTCAGATGTCGCCGACCGCTCGATGAAGCCGGAAGTCGGCCAGGTTCTGGTCATAGACCGAGTTGTAGAAGTTGTTCAACGAGGCGATACGCCGAGTTTCGGCGTCCAGGACTTCCGTATACGTGGCGAGTTGCTGCTTGTAGCGGTCTGTGATGACCTTGACGTTCTCTTCCGCCTGGATCACGGCGAACCGGGCAACCGGGACGCGTTGTCGGGCCTGCTGGAGGTCGAGCCACCGGGTCCGGACTTGGAGCGCGACGTCGGCGGCGAGGTCGGCCTTGCGCTTGGCCGCGGCGCGTTCCTGGGCGTTGAGCGAGGCGGCCTGTCGACGGCTCTTGCCCGAGTCGGTGAACGTCCAGTCGATGAAGAGGCTGGCGAAGCCGTTCCCCTGGGGGATGAAGCTCTCGGCTCCCGTGAACAGGAAGCCGCCGTTGAGCGAGACCTGGGGCCGGAGGTTGGCCCGGGTCGCGTCGGCTTGCGCGTTGAGCGATCGGGCCTGCTCGACCAGTCCGGCCAGTTCGGGTCGGCGCTGGAAGGCCTTGACCGTCAGGTCACGGGCTTCGAGGTCGTTCTTGCCGGCGAACTCGCCCCGACTCGTCACCACCTGAGCGGCCATTCTCTCCCAGAATTCGTTGTCAGTCGGCAGGTTGGAGATTTCTTCGAGGTCGGCGTGCTGGTCGAGAGGCCGGCAGAGGTAGCGGTTGTACGTCGCCCAGGCGGATTCGAGGGAGGTCCGGGCCTGGATCTCGTTGATCTGGGCGTTGGCCAGCGAGACCTGCGCGGCCAGATTATCGCTCTTGATCGCCAGTTGCTCGTTGAGCCGATTCTGGACGTCCCGCGCGAACGAGGCCAGTTGCTCGACGTTGCTCCGGGCGGTGTCGAGGTTCCGCTTCGCCCGGAGGACCCCGACGTAGGCCTCGGCCACGGTCAGCTTCAGGTCGATCGCCGTCCGGACCTCCTCGGTCCGCTGTGCCTGAAGCTGGTGCTGGGCCGATTCCACGGTCTTGAGCAGCTTCCCGCCGGTATAAAGTGGAATGCTCGCGGTGGTCAGCGAGATCGGCAAGAAGGTCTGCTTCGAGCCCAGGAGGAAGACCGTCGGGAAGAGGTTGGTCGCCGTCCCGGTTCCCGTCGAACCGGTTCCCGTCCCGGTCGAATTATTGCCGGCGACGGTCGGCCTGATCTTGGGCGACTGGGCGAGGAAGGTGTCGATGTTATACGACCGGACGGTGAAGTACCGGGCCGAGTTGGCGGCCTTGACCTCGTAGTCGGCCGAGACCGACGTCTGCTGCTGAGCCTGCAAACCCTGGTTGACGTTCAAGGAGATCGCCCAGGCTTGCTGGAGATTTTCCGCCGACGCCGGAGTCGAAGCCCAGGCCGTCAAGGCCAGAGCCATCGCCATCGCCAGTCGACGCGTTCCACGGTTCCACCGGATCATCGGTTCGGCCTCATCCTGGACCTCGGACGACGCCCGACGGGTGTTCCGTCCACCGTCGAACGCCCTGGCCGAATCCCTTCGGCCCTCTGTCCCAAGAATTCGACCTCCGAGGTTCGCGGATCGACTGGAAATCGGGGTCAATGAGCGGCATCGCCGGAAAAGGCGGCAAACTGAGAGTTGTCAGCGGCCAGCAGGTCGGATCGAATCCCACTTGACTGGCCACTCTCAGTTTGCCGCCTTTTTGGCCGCCGGAGCAGCCGGAGCCGGATCGTTTCGGATCGGGTTTTTGAGTATCTTGACATCAGTGTAAGTGACGGGATTGAAGAGGTAGCGGCCTTCCCACTCATCGGCCCGGGTCTTGATCGTGCTTTCGAGGAACTGGAAGACCGCGCTGGTCATGGTCGGTTCGAACTGGAGGAGCTTGTAGCCGTGGAGGGCCGAGGGGAAGGTCTCGACCTTGTTGGAGCGGAACCGCTTGACGATGGCCTTGACCGAGGCCGGTCCGTCGTCGACCAGCCCCGCGGAGGCGGCGTCACGCTCGCCGGCCATGATGTCGAGCGGGACCCGGGCGGCCAGGGCGGTGATCGGCGGCTTGGCCGAAATCCCCTGGCTCTGTGCGTCGACCATCGGCGAGATCAGGACCAGGGCCCCGAGGTCGCTGGCCCTACCTTCACTGGAAACCGCCCCACCTCTCGCAGCCCAGGTGGCGGCCACGTTCGCACCTTCGCCGATCGCCACCACGCCCAGCTTGGCGAGGTTGAACTCGTCCCGATTATGGCGATCAACCAGGCAGAAATAAGCCGCCTGCAAGTCTTCGGCGACATTGGGCCAGTCCGATTTGGGCAGCGTCCGCCGAGGGGTGCTGGCGCCATGGCCCCGGAGGTCGATCGCCAGGACAGCGTAGCCTTGCTTCTGGAGTTCCTCAGCAAGCGAGTACTTTTTGAGTTCGGCGATCGACTCCTCGAAGTCCTTGCTCGACCGCTCGCGCTCATGGATCAGGAGGACCACTGGCGAGATGTTATTGAGCACCTTCGGGGGATAGTAGGCGGCCGAGAGCGGGTCGACCGTGCCGACGGCGATCTTGAATCGGTAGTGATACGTGCCCAGCAGGGGGAGCGGCTGGCCAGGGGCGACGACCAGGCCGTCCGGGTTGGCGGCGTTGGCCAGAGGGTCGGCGGCCTTGCCGACCCCTTTGCCGGGCACCCTCCCGGGACCCCGGAGCAGTCGCCCCCCCTTCTTGGCCGCCGGTTTCCCATTGTCTTTTTCTTTGTTGGGATTAGGGTTGGCATCCTTGGCCGGTGCCGCCCCCTTGGCCGGTGCCTCGGAGTCCTGGGCCACGACCGCGCCCACCACCAGCAGGGCCAGGGCGATCGTGCTCGCGATCGCCTTGGACCAATGATCTCGTCGGCCTCGCATGCGGACCCCCTTCGAGGTGAAAACCCCGTCGCCACGCCCCACCGACCGTCAAGCGAACCTCAAGTAATATCTTAAGATGCGCCGACCGTCTTCGACAAGCATAACCCCGACCGATGATCAGCGCTAGAAACTTGGAGGGTGAGGCTCTCGATTTTGGCGAACGGTCCCTTGCAAGCTCACTTTTGTGAAGAATGAGGCCCCTGTTTTCTGGTTGAATTGTCGAAAAAAGCTCGATTCTGCCGATTTTACCACCGATCTTGAGATTGATGGATTGGTCGATTTGCGGCAAGATCGCCAACGAGCTTCGATCCTCCCCGCTCGAAACAATGGAGTGTTTTGATGGGCCACTGGATGCGACACGCCGCGGACTTTCCGGCGTTCGATCAGATTACCGCCGACGACACGGTCGTCGATGTCGGTTGCGGCGCGGGCGGCGCCAGTGTCGCCGCGGGGATGACCGGAGCGGAAGTGATCCCGATCGACATCGAGCCGCATCTGATCGCCCATCTCAATAACCGGATGAGGGACGTCCCAGCCCGCGCCTTCCGTGCGCTGGCGAGCGACTGCAACCCGATCCCACTGCCCGACGGTATCGCTAGTTATGTCCTCTGCACCGAGGTCATGGAGCACGTCGACGACCCCTGCCGGTTCGCCGCCGAGCTGAACCGGATCGGCAAGCCGGGCGCGACCTACATCATCTCGGTGCCCGACCCCGCCTCCGAGTCGTTGATGGAGGCGATCGTCGACCCGACCTACTTTGAGCGACCCAACCACCAGCGGGTTTACTCGCACGGCGACCTCGATACCCTGCTCCAGGCCGCCGGGATGGACATCGTCGATCGTCCCCGGACGCCGAACAACTTTTACTGGGCGATGTGGTGCGTCTTCCGGTGGTCGAGTTGCCTCAGCGGCAAGCCCGAGCCCAATCTCGTCCCGCCGCTCGTTTACCGATGGAACGAGGTCTGGACCGCCCTGCAAGACGCTCCCAACGCCGAGCGGGTCATCGAACGGCTGGACCGGGTGATCCCCCGGTCGCAGGTCGTCATCGCCCGGAAGTCGGATCGGGTCGTGGACATCCCGGCCATCGAGGCAGCCTGGCAAAGCCTGAACCGGACCAGGCCCCGATCCCTGATGGACCAGACCCCCCTGCCCGTCGAGCCCGTGGTCGAGCCGTCACCCGTCGAGCCCGTGGTCCCACCCGACTCGGGCAGCCGCTGGCGGCGATTCGTCAAGGATGGCAAGCTCAAGCTCGGCCGGATCGACGTCTCGTGGTCGATCAGCCGCCACAATCCCAAGGTGACGGAGAAGGTTTGAGGACCTTCAACCGACCGTAGTTTTCGAGACGATTCCTCCCGGACGTCAACCCTTATATCGAGGATAATCATGTTCGAGGGACCGGACGGGCCCTGGCTGACCGTGGAGGGACTACCCCAACTCCTTCACTCTTACGCCCAGAATTATGAGGACGTGATTCTGGCTCGCGTCTTCCAGGGCAAGACGGGTTTTTACATCGACGCGGGGGCGAACCACCCGGAATTCCACTCGGTTACCAAGCATTTCTACGATAAAGGCTGGTGGGGGGTGAACATCGAGCCCCACCTGGGGTTCCATCAGGCCCTCTGCCAGCAGCGCCCCAGGGACGTGAACCTCTGCGTCGGCGTCTCCGACCGCGAGGCGATCGTGACGTTTCACGAGGTCGCCAGCGGGATGGGTGTCAACTCGCTGACCACGCACTTCGCCGACTGGAACGTTGGCCAGGAGGTCCGGGCTCGCGACGTCCAGATCACGACCCTGGCGAAGATCTGCGAGACCTACGCCGGCGACCGCCTGATCGACTTCCTCAAGATCGACGTCGAAGGCGTCGAGCGCGAGGCCTGTGAGGGCGGCGACTGGTCGAAATATCGCCCCCGGGTCGTCGTGATCGAGCTGAACGAACCGGTCGGATTCGCCGACTGGGACGCCTGGTTCCTCGCCAAAGGCTACCACTTCGCCTACTTCGACGCGATCAACCGCTTCTACGTCCGGTCCGAAGACCTGGCCCTGATCCCGATCCTGGCCGTCCCCTACAGCTGGTGCGACCGCGCGATCTCGTACGAGCAGGTCCGGATCATCCAGCAGCTCCAGCGCCAGGTCGCCGAGCTGAAGGCCGAGAACGCCGGGATCCGCGAGCGAGGCGAGTCGGTCTCCCGATCCAGAACCCTCGTCCAGGGAGTCAAGCGAAGGCTGGCCCGACGCTTCCCCCGGTCGGTCTCCCGGGTCAAGAAGATCCTCGGCCGAACTGGCTGATCATCATCGGTATGATGTAAGATCCGCCTCAAAGTTGGGTGAGTCGAGTGCAACGAGGGCCACCATCCCTGCGTGGCAAGTCTCGTTGCACCCGACCCACCTGACATTGATTCGATGGTACCACGCAATCCGTAAAAGATCCCATGCAGCTCAGAGGTTTCTACGCTGAGGCTGGGTTTCCCAAAGATCAACGCTATAAAGGGATTTCGGCCTCAATCCGACTCAAGGGTGATCGAGGCAATCTCATCGAAACCGTATTTTCTTTTGGTCTTCTTTCCCGACTCAATGAATTCGGCGAACCCTTCGCCTTCGCGATTCAAGTGCAACGTCTTGAGGAAACCGGAGAATGAGTTCCCGTCCTTGAGAATAACGGTACTGGGAGAATACGAGCCGACCGCTCGTTTCAAGATTTCGGTCAGGCCATCAATAACCCGGAGACGTTCTTCCAAATTTTTATCTTGAGCACTATAAAAATGTTTGGGATAAATATAGGCAAAATCGATTGTCATTGCACCAAGTTGCTTCCCCCTATATCGCGTCGCGAGCCTGCCAGAATATTCGGATAGTATCCGTTGGGCATCCAAAGCGATTGGGTTAGTTGCGCCAGCCCTTTGGAGGCATTATTTTGTACACGCTTGACGAGCTTTTAGGATCTTCGCGGTGGCGACATGTTTGATCTTCGCCCCGCTCTGTTTCTT
>Ga0080006_1198607_pt1 | contig 10137 bp, 6 predicted proteins | sample RS3BMetagenome_FD_69209 | JGI IMG/M metagenome (GOLD analysis project Ga0080006, IMG submission 69209) | Ferric oxide microbial mat and aquatic microbial communities from Rainbow Spring, Yellowstone National Park, USA - RS3B (SPADES... ... | reverse complement strand
AATAGTTGTAAGTGTAGTAACGCTGGTTGCTTGTGGTGCGCTTGGCTGGCAACCTGCTTTTGCGATCCCAGCATTGGAGGGTGTTCACACTACGCCCGATCATGCGAGTAAACTCCCTCGGTGGATACACCCTATCCATGACACGATTATATCAATAGATATGCATAGTGAAGTGGATACCTAGTCGTACTCTTTTGTTGATTTTCTCACAAGAGCTCCCTTTAAGAGTTTTTCATTCATTAAAACATATTAGTTCTCTCTTAAGTAGAACTTTTATTATGTCGTCAGTGAGCTCATTTGGGTTTTTGCCAGCATCTAGAATTTCCCATTTAGTGGGCTTTTTTTCAATTTGTTCTAAATAACCAATTCTTACCCGTTCAAAAAAATCACTAGTTTTAGATTCAATAAAGTCTTTGTAACCACGTTGAGTAAGTCTGTTTTGAATTTCTCCTATAGATAAATCAAAGAAAATATAAACATCTGGTTCAAAATCTCTCAATACTTGCGTACTGATATAATTTACCAAATTTAAGTCAGCACCTTCCCCGTAACACTGGTACGCCACCGTTGAAGCATGAAACCTATCTGTAATGACGCTTTTGCCATCGTTAAGCGCTGGCTTAATCTCAGTGTCAACATGATCTTTCCTGTCTGCAATTAGCAACAAGGCTTTAGCAATAGGAGAAATTTCCTGGTTAGAATAAGTTAGTTTTTTTATAAATTCCCCTATCGGATTATTAGAAGGTTCTTTAGTGGCAACAAAGCTTAACACGCTAGTAAGTTTCTTTAGCTGCGTGGTCTTACCAACCCCATCTAAGCCTTCAAAGGCTACAAAGAAAGGTTTTTTATTTTTTAGCTCTACCAACTTTATCTTTCTTGGTAGTAGCTCTTAATGATCGTCTTTCATTAAGAATGCTTAGGGCCTGATTAAGATCAAGCTCTGAAAAATCTATCATGTTTTTTAATGGAGCGTTCGTCTCACCATCAGTTAGGTAAGGACCATATCTGCCAACTCTAATAACAATAGGGTGTCCAGTTTTTTCGTCCACGCCTAGCTCTTTCACAGTTGCGGAACCAAATTTGGTCTGAGTTTTAGGAATTTCAAAATACTTAAGTGCCTCCTGCAAAGTAATATTAAAAATCAAACTTTCATCAGGTAATGATCTTCTTTCAGATCCCTTTTGGAGATAAGGACCAAAGCGACCATTATGAACTGTAATTGGCTGATTATCTTTAGGATCTAGTCCAACTAAACGAGGCAACTTAAGTAATTTCAGTGCATCACTTAAAGTAACGGTTTCTGGATTCATTGTTTTTAATAAAGCTGCCATTTTCGGCTTGTCAGTTGAACTAGGAGATTGTTCGAGCTGAACATAAGGCCCAAAACGACCTTTTTTAAGAAAAACTTTAAGACCAGTTTCAGGATCAACTCCTAACTCCTTCTCTGTTAGACCTTGTGATGATAAAAGCTCTAATGCTTTTTCTATGGTCAATTCATCAGGCAGAATTCCTTCTGGAAGAGGACAGCGCTGATCTTTATATTCGAGGTACGGACCGTACCTACCAACTCGCACATTAATCTCAGTACCGTCTTTATCTTTGCCAATTAAAATAGAGTTAATTTCTTTAGCATCAATATCTTTTAACTTTTTCTCAATTTCTTGCTTAAGACCAAACTTAGTTTGATCGCCGAAATAAAATTTTTTAAGCCATGGCACCATTTCCTTATGCCCATTTGCTATTTCATCTAAATCATCCTCCATGGCAGCAGTGAAATTATAGTCAATTAATTCAGGAAAATATTTTTCAAGCAGGGCCACCACCGCAAATGCTAAGTAAGAAGGAACAAGAGCAGTGCCTTTTTTATAAACATAACCTCTACTCAAGATGGTATCAATAATGTTTGCATATGTGGATGGTCGCCCAATTCCAAATTCCTCAAGGGCCTTAACTAGAGTTGCCTCGGTGTAACGAGCCGGTGGTCTAGTAAAGTGGCTCCTGGATAAAACGTCGTTCAAAATACAAATTTGTCCCACTTTAAGATCAGGAATTTGAGTCAATTCCTCAGCATCATCATCGTCTTGTTCATCAGCTTCCTCTTGATATACAGCTAGATAACCAGGCTTTAAAATGACAGTACCACTTGAAACGAACTCACAATTTCTAAAATTAAATTCCGCCTCAGATCCGCTGTTGCCACAATCAGCGATGATGTGATAAGCAACATTTTTCCCTTCGGCGTCTGCCATTTGAGAAGCTATAGTTCTGTTATATATTAGCTCATATAATAAAGCCTCATCGTCACTTAATTCTTTGCGAGCCTGTTCAATGCTTTTCCATTGCTCCGAAGCTGGTCTTATGGCCTCGTGAGCTTCTTGAGCATTTTTGACTTTTGAAACGTACTTGCGAGGCCTTTGCGGGACAAAGTCCTTGCCATATTTCTCAGTTGCAATTTCTCTGGCTTTTTTAATAGCAGCCTCAGAGAGAGCAATAGAGTCAGTTCTCATATAAGTAATCCAGCCTGATTCATATAGTCGTTGTGCAATCCTCATAGTTTTACTAGCACTAAATCGGAGCTTCCTAGCAGCCTCTTGCTGCAAAGTAGAGGTCATAAATGGAGCTAAAGGTGATCTTTTAAAAGGCTTTTCTTCTTTTTCACTAACCCTAAAGGTTGCAGAGCGTAATTTTTCGGCTAACTCACTTGCTAAAGCTTGATTAAGTAAGAGTAAATCCGGATTTTTTAACTGACTTTTATCTGTAAAGTCTTTTCCTGTTGCAATTTTTCTATCATTAACTGCAACTAAATGTGCATTAAACTGGGTATCTTTCAGCTCTAGTTTGACTAAAATGTCCCACCAATTGGCGGATTTAAAGGCTATTCGAGCGCGTTCTCTTTCAACTATCATCCTCACAGCCACACTTTGTACACGCCCTGCAGAAGCCTTGGGCATTACCTTTTTCCAAAGAACTGGTGAAACCTCATACCCAAAAAGGCGATCTAATATTCTTCTAGCTTCTTGGGCGTCCACTAGCCGTCGATCTAAGTCTCTCCAATGATCCTTTGCATACTCAATTGCTTCCTTTGTTATCTCATGAAAAACCATTCTCTTAACAGGAACCTTAGGAGAGAGCACCTCGACTAAATGCCAAGCTATTGACTCTCCTTCTCGATCTTCATCTGTAGCTAGATAAAGTTCAGATGCATTCTTTAAAACCTCTTTAAGTCTTTTGACAACTTCTTTGCGATCTTTAGTTATTACATAAAGAGGTTTAAAGTCTTCATTAGGGTTAACTCCCAATCGAGCCCAAGGTTCTTTTTTATAAGCTGCTGGTACCTCAGAAGCTGAAGCTGGTAAATCACGAATGTGGCCAACTGAAGACTCAACCTCAAAATCCTCACCTAAATAGCTAGCAATTGTCTTTGCTTTAGCCGGTGATTCTACAATGACAACTGGTTTTGGCATCTTTATCTAAGCCTAAGTAAATAATAAAGCGCAACTCGATCTAGCATAAAACCTTTAGCTTTAATGACTTGCTTAACTGGCTGATAATATAGTCTCCTTCTTAATATCCTGCACACTTGGTGAATCCACAACCTTGGTCATGTCTCCCGTTGAGCGCTTTGAGAAAGCCACTGCTGCCAGCAAAATAACAAGGGCCACTCCTGCTATTGTTAACCTGGCAACAGTATGAGAATGAAGTGTAATTACTGCCGGCAAAATTAACAATGAAACAAGGTTCATAACCTTTATTAGCGGATTTAACGCAGGACCTGCAGTGTCTTTAAATGGATCACCAACAGTATCTCCTATTACTGCAGCTTTATGTGCGTCAGAACCTTTTCCACCTTTATTTCCGTCCTCAATGTATTTCTTTGCATTATCCCATGCACCTCCAGAATTTGATAAAAAGTTTGCCATTAGCTGACCCGTTAAAATAGCCGCTGCTAAAAAGGCACCCAAGGCTAAATAATTAATCCCAAACCCCACAATTACAGGTGATAAAACTGCCAGCAACGCCGGGGTGGCTAGTTCCCTTTGGGCTGCAGCAGTACAAAGAGAGATGACTCTAGCATATTCTGGTTTTTCCGACCCATCCATTATGCCAGGATGCTCTCTGAATTGGCGCCGTACTTCCTGAACTACAGTACCTGCTGATCTGCTCACTGCTCTAATGGCTAAGGATGAAAACAAAAATGCAATTGAACCACCAATAAGTAAACCAATAAATGTAGTCGGATTTGCCACATTTATTTGTGTCAAAGGATTACTAAAAAGATTTTGATTGATAGGCAATCCTTTTTGCTCACCAATGGTTTCAACAAAGGATGCAAACAAGGCAACTGCAGCAATAACAGCAGATCCAATAGCTACTCCTTTTGTAACTGCTTTTGTCGTATTACCTACTGCATCTAAGCTAACCATCACTCTTTCAGCATCACCATGGAATTCACCTGACATTTCAGCTACACCTGCAGCATTGTCAGCCACAGGACCAAATGAATCCTCTGAAACAACCATACCAGTTGTTGAAAGCATACCGGTACCGGTTAAAGCAACAAGATAAAGAGAGAGCTGTAAATTACCCCCACCTAAACCAACCGCCACTGCAATAGCAACAGCAATGGCAATTATTGCCCATACGGTTGACTCAAGCCCTACTGATATCCCGCTAAGTACTGTCGTAGCAGGTCCAGTTCTAGCAGATGATGCAATTTCTCTTACGGGCTTAGTTTCAGTAGAAGTAAAGTACTCAGTTATTGTGCTAGCAACTTGATTAAGTACCACACCTGCTAACACAGCCCAGAATACTTTTAAATCCTTGACATAAAACTCGGCTACTAAAAACGATCCGATTAACGTAAGTAATGCAGCTAATCTGCGCCCCCAAGCTATTGGGCGAAGAGCATTTTTAGTATTAGCAGTAGCTCTAACCGAGAGTATGCCAATAGCAGAGGCAATTATACCAATTGCTGGAACCACGATTGGAAAGATAATACCTGCAACAACATTATGCGGGTGTATGTTTTTAAAAGCTGCATAGCCTAAAATCAAAGCAGCTATCAAAGTAATTTCATATGATTCAAACAAATCAGCAGCCATACCAGCACAGTCGCCAACATTATCTCCAACATTGTCAGCAATCGTTGCAGCGTTTCTGGGATCATCTTCAGGAATCCCCGCTTCTACCTTGCCGACTAAATCAGCTCCCACGTCAGCAGCCTTTGTAAAAATACCTCCCCCAACCCTCATAAACAACGCCAATAAAGACGCTCCAAAACCAAACCCCACTAGAACTGCAGTAGCATAATTTTGAAAGATCATAAATACAGCTGTTGCTCCGAAGAGTCCTAGTCCAACACAAAACATCCCGGTAATTCCTCCGGTTCTAAAGGCAACACGTAGAGCTGGAGGTAACTTGCCAGAACGAGCCGCGGCGGCTGTTCTTACATTACCCCTAACAGCTAAAGACATTCCAACAAAGCCTGTCAGTCCAGAGCAAAACGCTCCTGCAATAAAGGCTAATGCTCTAAAAAGACCCGATTGGGCAAAGCTTAATGCCACTACACCATCAGGCTTGACAACTTTAGTTGCAGTGAAAAAAACCAAAACCGCTAACGGGAACACTATCATTAAAATTGTCTTAAACTGCCTCTTTAGAAATGCAACAGCACCTTCTTGGATAGCTGCAGCGATTTTTCTCATAGAATCAGTTCCTGTATCTGACTTAAGGGTCGCCCGCATAAGAAGTAGGCCAACCACTATAGCTAAAAGTGCTGACGCCATAGCAAACACTAACCAAGCCCATCCACTAGATCCCAAGACGAAGCTTTGGTAACCTTCCCCCGCTGCAGCTACTATTTTAACCATCACCTCTCCTTTTACTCCTTTAGCTCAACAACTCAGTCGACTCTGGTACCTCTAAAATCTCATAAATAGGATTTAATATTACAAATTGGCTACCTCTTAAGCCAACTACGCCCTCAGCCACTAGCTTAGTACCGGGCATAATCCCTGGGATAGATCGCCTTCCCTGGAATACTAGAGTAACTTTTCCAGTAGAATCTGCCAAAATACATTCCAAAGACGAAGTTCCACCTCGGGGCTGAACTCGCACCGAGTTAATTCTACCTGCCACTTTAACTCTCTGACGCAACGCAATCTCTTTAATTGGAGTAGCTCCTGAAACAGAAACATTAGAAAGTACCTTTGTTAATTCTGCTTCTAGCTGCCGTTGAGGTTCACCGCTTGACAGATTTTTTTTCTTTGCACGCGCGAAAACCTCTTTTGGAACTTTGTAAAGAACTATTGTAGCGGCACAGTTTTTCACCTCTGAAACAAGAGCAGCAATCCTTTCTGAGGTTCGATCATGCAGAAGTCGGCGTGTAAAACTATCGTGCACCCTACGCGGAATTAAAACCGTAAGCTCACTTTTGCCATCTCTAACTGAATCATAAGCGACCTGAACAGAAGCTCTTCCAAGCCTGCGATCTGGACAGTCAATTAAATCCAGTGGAAATCTGGATAGCCCAAGCTCTCCCCAGGATTTTTCTAAAATCTTTGCCTCATCAGGATCAACCACAAAATGCACTGCCCGCAGTTCGTCAGGCATTAAAGACCTAGCATACTGAAGCGCTCGGGCCGTAGCAAGATCCAGTCGCTCCACTAAAACAATTGCCATATGACGTGGCAAAATTGGTGCCACGCATAAATTTGGAGCATTCTCTGCTAACACCTTGCTTTCTAACACATAGCGATTGTGAAGTCTAATAAATGACCAGATCATTATGGGTACTAACACAACTACAACCCACGCACCCTCTAAAAATTTAGTAACTATAAAAACAAGGTCAACAAACGCACTTAAAATGCCAGCCGATCCATTAACTAATATTTTGCGTTGCCAGTGAAGCTCTTTATGGATTAAATGATATTTAACCATTCCAACCCCAGCTAAAGTAAAGCCAGTAAAAACGCCTATGGCATACAAAGAAATCAGTGAAGTAACATTTGCTCGTGTTATTATAAGCAATATCAGTGAAGCTGTAGTTAAAACTAAAATGCCATTAGAAAATACCAATCTGTGACCTCGTTTGGTGAGCTGCCTAGGTAAAAACGAGTCTTCAGCGGCAAAGCTAGCTAGCATTGGAAATCCAGTAAAAGAAGTATTAGCTGCCAGCGTTAATATGGCTGTTGTAGAAAATTGCAAGAAATAATAAAGAATCCTTCCAATGAGTGATTTTCCGTAAACGGTGTCTGCTATTTGTGCAACCACGGTAGGAGTACCACTAATTCGAGGAACTGGGTGAACATGTGAGGCAAGCAATGAGATACCTACAAACATGCAGCCTAAAATTACCGACATTGCAATTAATGTTGTGCGGGCATTATATGATTGCCCTTCCACACCTTCAACAACTTGGCGCTTAAAGAAAGGACGAGCTTTTAACCTAAAGACACTGACCCCGTTTGAAATAGCTTCTGTACCCGTAAGGGCCGTACCGCCATTTGCAAAGGCTTGGGCAACCACAAACAAAGTAGCTCCCATTAAAAGTCCATTTGTAGCATGACCGATCGGATATGCACCTGGTTGATGAGGGCTCATTACTGGTAAATTTCCCAACACCCACCTAACGACACCAGTTACTACTAAAACAAAGATGTTAAAAATAAATAAAAAGGTCGGAATAGCAAAGGATTTGCCCGCTTCGCGCACTCCGCGTAAATTGCCATAGGCGATTATCAATACAAAAAGCACAGATAACTCAACTGTATATGGAGTTAAGGACTGTATTGCAGAGGTAAGCGCATCCACACCTGATGCAACCGACACTGCAACAGTTAAGGTGTAATCAATTAAAAGAGCCGCAGAAGCTAACTGGGCAAGCTTAGGACCAAAAGTATCTCTTGTTACGACATAAGCTCCACCAGCCTTCGGAAAAAACTTAATAACTTGTAAGTAAGACAAAGTAACAAAAAGTAAGACAACGCAAATCGCAAATGTAATAGGAAGCACAAGCCGGAAAGCACCAAGTCCAATTGCAACAATAAGCACTATTAATATCTGTTCAGTTGCATAAGCACATGACGACATAACATCAGAAGATAAAACTGCCAAAGCAGTAGGGCGCCCTAAGCGCTCGGTTCTTAAAGCTTCATTTACCAAAGGCGGTCCCAAAAAGAAACACTTCAGCTTATATGAGAGTGTCTCTGCTGGTAACTCTACGGGTAGATTATCTGTTTGAACAGCTTCAGAGTTTGCCATAGGATTTTGCGTTAGATGCTGTAAGTTTAACATTTGCGCTGTATTTTTTAAAAAATCCCTGTACAATTTGCTCTAAAATTTTTTTTGCTATTGCATTAAAATGTGCATGTTATTGTTGTGGGGTGTGGTCGTGTTGGCTCTAGTCTTTCTCTACGGCTCTTACAAAAAGGTCACAGCGTAACAATAATTGACAAATTAGAGAGCGCATTCCGGCGCCTTCCTGCTGATTTTTCAGGACAGAAACTAGTAGGGTTTGGCTTTGACAAAGAAATCCTTGTTGAAGCTGGGGCTGAGCGTGCTGGAGCCTTAGCTGCAGTAACTAGTGGAGATAACTCAAACATTTTAACGGCAAGGATCGCACGTGAAACTTTTGAGATCCCTAAAGTGGTTGCCCGAATTTATGATCCCAGGCGTGCAGAAATTTACCAGCGCTTAGGAATTCCCACTGTAGCTACTGTCACCTGGACTACAGATCAAGTTATGAGACGATTAATAGATGACGAGCTTAACATACAATGGAGTGACCCAACCGGAAAACTTAGGTTAGTAGAAAAAGTTTTACCTGAGCAATGGATTGGTAAAAAGTTTAAAGACCTAGAAGAAAAATTTGGCTTTAAAATAATTGCTATTAATCGCTCGGGTTCAACTTTTATTCCAAGCATAAATACAACAACTGGACAAGAGGACGATATTTTATACGTCGTTTTAGAAGACTCTGATAAGGAGCTATTAATAGAATCGAATTTAAGACCAGACCTCCCTGGAGCAGAACAATGAAAGTAGCAATATGCGGTGCCGGAATCGTAGGAAGCTTTCTTGCTTACGATTTAGCAAAGGCAGGTCATGAAATATTAGTTATTGACAAAAATCCTGATATTGAAAAACGTTATCAAGACAGACCGCCAAATATAGCCTGGCTGACAGCAGATGCCTGCGAAGTAGCATCCTTACAAAATGCTCATCTTGAAGATAAAGATGTAGTAGTTGCAACAACCGGCGATGATGAAGATAACTTGGTAATAAGTTTGCTTTCAAAGCAAGAGTTTGCAGTACCACGAGTAGTTGCACGAGTTAATCATCCTGAGAACCTATGGTTATTTAATGAATCTTGGGGAGTTGACGTTGCCATCTCTACACCTCATTTGCTTTCTGCTGTTGTAGAAGAAGCAGTTAACGTAGGGACGCTAGTCAGAGTTCTTCAATTCGAAGGTGGTAACGCTCGGCTTGTCGAGGTTACCTTAGCTGAATCATCACCAGCTGTAGGCAAAACATTAGCAGAACTCAACTTCCCCCGAAACTCAACTGTAGTTGCTGTAATCAGACAAGACCATTTAATTATGCCAAGAGGTGACACAGTGTTAGATGCAATGGATGAGGTTCTCGCACTTGTAACTCAGGAATCAGAAGCCGATGTTCGCGACATTTTAATTGGCCCAGAAACTTAGTCAACGCAATATATATCGGTTCTGTAGGTCATTTTGCCTAGATTCCTGTTGTAAATAGAGGCATCTGGAAATTAAAAAAGACAACTGTTAAAAAGGCGACCCGCTCAACAGTCTGAGTGGTAACACCGCTAAAACAAGAACCAAGGAGAACGTGACAAAGACCTTAATTACTGACCTATACATGAAGGTCTTCTAAGGGAAAAGAAAACGAGTTTGGCTACTACCAAAAGCATCTAGACACCAGTAACGACAACATTGACCTAATTAAGTAAAGGACAAAAAGTAGCGAACAATACCGTGCCTCTGCCGCTCCAGAATACCAAGGCATTCCTAGGTATTCCTTTTGTTTTCGCTCTCCAGCCGCTGAGTCTCCCCGGTCCTCCCCATATGGACCGGACTCTGCGAGTCGGTGCCTCGGACAAAAGCT
>Ga0080006_1157760_pt1 | contig 10137 bp, 1 predicted proteins | sample RS3BMetagenome_FD_69209 | JGI IMG/M metagenome (GOLD analysis project Ga0080006, IMG submission 69209) | Ferric oxide microbial mat and aquatic microbial communities from Rainbow Spring, Yellowstone National Park, USA - RS3B (SPADES... ... | reverse complement strand
ATGTGGCTGGACGGTTCACTGACTCAGAAGACCTTTATCCGCAACTGGCCAGGAAAATGCCGGCGGCTATAGGCGTTGTCGGAGCCACGATCTACTTTGATGGATTCGTCAGTTTTTCTCCGCAAGAGTTGTCCGTAATCGAAGCGTTTTGCCGAAATGGCGATCGCGTCGCGATCGCCATCGCCGCTCCGTCGTCTTTTGTTCTCAGTCACGTCCGGAGCGCTGCAAAAGACGGCGCGTTTCTGCATCCTTTTACAGAAGCCATCGACATGCTGGCCGAGCTCGAAGCGCTGTGTGCCCGACTCGACGGTCACGGCATTCACTGGCAAGCGGTGTCCGATGAGACGTGTGCACGTTTTTGTCAGGCGCCCGTGCTAGGTGCGCTCGAACACCATTTGTTGACGGTCGCGCCGAACCCGAACCCGAACCCGATTCCGGACGCGGATCGAGAGACAGGCGCTGAGACGAGCGTCAGCTTGCCTTCGCCAGACAGTCAACTCGTCATTGCTCATGCCGATTCGCGGCGGGCTGAAGTCCTCGGCGTCCTGGCGGATGTCCTGAGACGGCGTGAACTCGGTGACCGCTTCCGCGACACGATGGTGATCGTCTCGAACCTTGACGCCTATGCCAACTGGTTGCAAGAGGAGTTTGGCGCGGCTGGCGTCCCCTATTACATGGACCGCAAGGAATCCATCGCGCGCCACCCGCTCGCTGTGGGCCTGCTCTCGGCTCTGGCGACGGCGGCCCGACCGGACGATGCGGAGGCCCTGTTTGCCTGCCTCAAGTCCGATTTGCTGCCTATCCCAAGACTGATGGTCGATCGCCTCGAAAATGATTGGTTAGCAGGGCGTTGGAAGATGGCTCGCCTGTCGGGGGGGCTGATGGCCGGTCCCCATTCGCAGCACAGTCGGGCAGAGACACTCCTTCGGGCATGGTTTCTTCCCTTATGGCAGACGATCCGTGATGCCGACGTGTCAGTGCGCACAGTGGCCACCGCGCTGTGGTCCTTTCTCGAGTCCACTTCGGTCCACCGTCAAGTGCGACGCATGGAAGACCGCGACCTGCAAGCCGGCCGCGTGCAAGACGCCAAGTTACACAGCCGGGCTCTGGCCGCGGTTTGCTCGGCTCTCGAGGACCTCGTAAGCTTGTTTGGCGATCAATCCTTGCCTCTGGACTTGATTCACAGTGTCCTCGCTCAGGCGCTGGACGGGGTGACAGCTGGGGGGATTCCGGCCACGACCGATCAAGTCCTCGTCATCCCGGCCGCCCGCGTGCGCTTCACGGAAGCCCCACACGTGTGGGTGCTGGGAGTCGTCGCAGGGGAGTTTCCCGTCCAAGTGGCGGAGGACGACTTGGTGCCCGACAATGAACGCATGGCGCTCGCAGCCGCCGGAATTCGCTTGGGCACGACGGCGGCGCAGCATCAACTCTATGAACGCTATCGTGTCTATCACGTGTTGACGAGGGCGACGAAACGCCTGACTGTGTGTGCCCCCAGCCTTGATGACCGGGGGAGAACGCGGTCGCCGTCGCCGCTTCTGGACGCAATCCGCCGAGCGGTGTCCCCGACACCCGTTCTGACCGTGACATTGCACGATCGTCTGACGGACGACGACCATGACCGCGCACTTCTCATCAGCCAGGCCCACGCGGTGTCTTGGCTGGCGCAAGCGTTGGCGGCCACTCGTCAGACGGGAACCGTCAGCTCGCTCTGGCGTCATGTGTACGGGGCCTTTGCAAAGGGTCAGTGGCATGCACCCCTTATCAGGCAAGCGCTGCTCGGACTTCGTCACGACGTGGTGCACGAAGTCCTACAACCCGCCTTGGCGGAGGTCCTCTACGGATCCGACATGACGAGTAGCGTCTCGCGACTCGAGCAATTTGCCGCGTGTCCGTTTGCTCATTTCGCCAAGTACGGATTGCGGATCGGTGAACGCCAACGCTCGGGAGTAGATGCACTGGCCCGGGGAACCTTGGCCCATGCCACCTTGCGCTACTTCACGCAGGACCTGTCTGATGGCCGCTGGTCGAGTTCCGACCTACCCGCCGCTGAAGTCCAGATCCGGTTAGACCGGGCATTTGATCGTGCTTTACAGGAGCCTGCCCATCGCGCCTTCAGCCTGTCCGCGCGCTCATCCTATGAAGCGAGTCAAGTTCGCACCGCTCTGGCTCGAACCGCTGAGATCTTGGTGGAGCATCTCCGTCGCGGTGCCTTCTGGCCGGTCGCGGCCGAAGTGAGTTTTGGGCAGGAAGGGGATGTGCTGCCAGCATTTGAAGTCCGCCAACGGGGCGACCGCCGCTTGCGCCTGCGCGGTCAGATTGACAGAATCGACGTGGCGGCGGACGAAGGGACGCGCTGGTTTCGAATTATCGACTATAAAAGTTCGATTCATGAATTCGCTGCCGATCTCACGTTTTACGGTTTGTCCCTGCAACTCCCCGTATACGCCGCTCTTGTGGAACAGGAGGGGCACCGCTTGGTTGGAGGGGAGGCCGCCTGGGCCGGACTGTTTTACGTTCCGGTCAAGGACGTGACGGTCAGTGTCCAGCGCCCTGCGCCACCACAACTCGCGACCGTGAGCGTACGCAAGCAGCTGCGGCTCAAAGGGCTCATGCGCAACGATGAGGCCTTGGTGGACTTGTTCGATCGCCTTTCTCGTCATGGGCAGACCGATCTATGGCCGCGGCTCCTGAAAAATGATGGCTCGTTCACAGCCTTCGCCAAAGCCGTCAGCTTTGCCGAGTGGCAGGCATTGACACGGCATGTACAGCAGAAAATCGGAGACTTGGTGGAAGACATGTATGCGGGCCTGACCTCGGTGTCGCCCTTCCGTTACGGCACCAAGACGGCTTGTGACACCTGTAGTTTTCGCTCCTTCTGTCGATTCGAGCCGGCGGCGGGTGCGGGCCGGTATCGGCCGTTGCCGCGCCAGTCGACCGCGACCGTCTTCGCCAGACTCACCAGTGAGACAGGAGGGGGCGACCCATGACGCGTACCTGGACGGAACCTCAGCAACAAGCGATTGCGACGCGCGGCCAGGCGCTTCTGATCGCGGCGGGAGCCGGATCCGGCAAAACGTCGGTGTTGGTGGAACGCGTGATCCGACACGTTGTGCATGACGGGGTGGATGTGGATCAACTCCTTGTCGTCACGTTCACGGAGGCCGCGGCGGCCGAGATGAAGGAGCGAATTGGCCACGCCATCTTGAATGCGCTCGGTGCGCCGGGATCTGATCGCACGCAATGGGCTCGGCAACTGCATTTGCTGGATCGTGCCTTGATCTCCACGTTGCACAGTTTCTGCCTACAAGTCATCCGGCAGGCCGGGGTCCATAGCCCGGCCGGCCCTGGCTTCAGGGTCGCGGACGAGGCGGAGACCGGGATGTTGCGAGAGTTGACGCTCGATCAGTTGCTAGAGGATGAATTTGCTCGGGCAGACCCGCGCTTTCTTGAATTTGCAAGTCGCTACGGAGGCCCCTACGGCGATCGCGAGGTGCGCGATTGGATCTTGCGACTCTACCACTTCGCACGCAGTCAGCCGCACCCCACGGCGTGGCTGGACGCCTCGCTTTGCGATCTTGAGACGAGTGGGACCTCGGCCAAACTGGCTGAGACCCACTTTGCCGAACCATTTTTTGCGTTTCTACGCCGACCGCTCTCCTTTGCTCATCAGGCACTGCGACAAGCGCTAAAGTACGCGCTCGAACCGGATGGTCCGAACAGCTACGAACCGGTCTTGCGCGCCGACCTGTTGCGGGTTGAGGCTGCGATCGGTGCAGTCAGCCAATTCGATTTCACCGGGCTTTGCCTGGCACTGTCCGAGGATTTCGGGCGGATGCCAGCGGATCGCAACAGCGACGCCGACTTGCGCAAACGCGTTCAGGACCTTCGCAAACTGGCCAAACGGGAGGTTGGCCGGCTCACCGACGGGCCTGCCGCGGCCAGTGAGGCCCAACTCCTGGCCGAGATCGCGCAAACGGCGGCTCCCATGGCCACGTTGCGTGATCTCACCGTGGCCTTCAGCGAGCGTTATGAGACCGCCAAACGCGAGCAGGGAGTGGCCGATTTTTCTGATCTGGAACACCTCGCCCTCGCTGTGTTGGCGTCACCCGACGGGCGTAGCGCCGAGGCCGTTCATTGGGCTGCGCGTTTCACAGAGGTGATGGTTGATGAGTATCAAGATACAAGCCCCATCCAGGACGCGATCATCAGCGCTGTGTTGCAAGAGGAGAGAAGCAACCTTTTCGTCGTCGGCGATGTCAAGCAAAGCATTTATCGATTTCGGATGGCCGAACCGCAACTGTTTCTTCAAAAATACCACCTGTTCGCAGGGGGCGAAGCGGGCCAGCGAATCGATTTGCAAGAAAACTTTCGAAGTCGACGCGGTGTCGTCGACGCGGTCAACGGCCTTTTCACCCAAGTCTTCACACCGTCATTTGGCGGTCTGTCCTATGACGAACGGGCACGGATGAAGGCGGCCGCAATCTATCCGGATGTCGAGCTGATCCGTTTCGGACCGTCCTTGGCTGGACCTGTGGAGATCGTGTTGATCGATCGATCTGCGCGACCGGTGGATGCACAGGGCCGGTCCGAGACGCCGTGGGACGAGGTGAGCGGCTCTGAAGCCGAGGACGTGGATGCGGACGATGAGTTCGCAGGGGATCAGGAACGTGACGTGCCTGCAGCCCTCGAAGCGGAGGCGCCGGAGTCAGGGCAGGATGCAGAACCCCCTGCGAGCGCATCCGAGTTATCGGCGATCGAGCAGGAGGCCCTCTATATCGGACGGACGTTGCGCGCGTTGCACGCGCAAAATTCATCCGTATTTCACCCGGAAGTTGGTGACTATCGACCGTTCACCTGGAGTGACGCGGCCATCTTGTTCCGTGCCAATGCCGGACGGATGGACACGGTTGCCCGGGTGTTGCGGCAGTTGGGCATCCCTTGTGCTTCCGAAACCGACGGGGGACAGTATGATGGGTACGAGATGCGACTGGCCATTGCTCTGATCGACGTCATCGACAACCCGCACAACGACTTGCCACTGGCCACTGTGCTCTCCTCTCCCCTGATTGGGTGGTCGCTGACGAGTTTGGCCGAGGTTCGCCTCTGCGCGCGCGCAGAACTGCACCGCGCTGTCTTGGCCTGCGCACGTAAGCAGCAGCAAGAGCAGGAGCCACTGCTCGGTGTGCCCTCCCCGCAAAGAGGGGAGGGCACACCGAGCGCCGATAGACCCGACATGTCGCTGCTGGCGCGAGACTTCTTGATGAGACTGGAGCATTGGCGCACGATCGCACGCCAGCGGAGCGTCAGCCGGACCTTAACGGAGGTCTTTGCCGATGTGGGACTCTTCCTGTACGCCAAGGCATTGCCTGACGGATCCGTTCGGGAGGCGAACCTACGCGCGCTGATTCGCCAGGCGCAAGCCTATGACGACCTGTTTGCCGAGGGCATCGGCGGTTTCGCTCGCTATCTGGAACGTCATCGCGCAATCGGCGCGACGGCGGGAGCGATCGGGGCCACAGAGCGAGACGTCGTCCGCCTGATGACCATCCACAAGAGCAAGGGTCTCGAGTTCCCCGTGGTGTTTATCGCCGCGATGGATAAAAAGTTGCAGCCACCGGCTCGCCACAGCGCCATTGCACTGCATAGACAGTACGGCTTCGGGCCCGTTTGCGTCGATCCAGACAGCGCACAACGCTTTCCCACCATCGCTTCGTTGGCCTTGGGCGATCTCGAGCGACGCGAGACCCTGGCTGAAGAGGCGCGCATTCTCTACGTGGGGATGACGCGCGCCCGGGAACGGCTCTTTCTCGTGGGTAGCGTGCGAGATCTGCCCCGTCGCGTCGATGCGTGGTTCAACGCGGCGGATGATGGTCCACCTCGACTGCGCATGGAGTCAGCGACGGCGGCGTCAGGTAGCACTGCGCTCCCGGAAGCCGCGCTACTCGGTGCACAGTCTTACCTGGACTGGATCATGCCGGCGCAGGAGCGCTTGGCCGATGCGACCGTGTTCTCCGTATCCCAAATCGATCCGTCGCAACTGCTGGCCCCGCTGCAGGCTGGGCGTCCGGGAGGTGCTTCGATCTCGCTGGAAGCCGCCTCCCGGTTGGATCCGGCCGCCCTAGGGGATGCGGATTTCCCGCGCGAGTCAGACGGCCTGGCTGAACTTTTCATGAACAACGTGGAGCCGCCGCATGCAGTCCCTGTCAAATGGAGCGTGACCGAGGTCCGCGAAGCCCTCAACTTGGCACAGGAGGGTCGTCTGATCGGCGCGGATCCGACATCGTCGGATCCTGAGGGGGGGCCAGCCGCCGCGTCCGCACCTTGGTTGGATCACCGGCGCGATCAAGGCGAAGTGCGCCCGCGCTTCTTTCAGCCATCCCAGTCACAACCACTTGTGGGAGCAGCCCGCGGAACGGCGTTTCACCGCATCATGCAAAGGATTCGGCTCACCGACGATATCGCGGATCCCCAGGCGGTACAGCGCGAACTCGCGTCGCTGACCCAATCTGGCAACGTCCCGGCGCTTGCGTGCGATGCGCAGATGATCACAGATGTCGCCAACTTTTTCGGCAGTACACTCGGACAAGCCTTGCTGGAAGCCCCGCTCCAGGTGCGCCGCGAGGTGCCTTTTACCATGGCGTTGCCCGTCGCAGACGGAGGGTTGGCCAGAACCCTGTTCGCCATGCCCCACACCTTCCCGACGAACGGAGATCATATCATCGTTCAAGGGACCATCGATTGCCTCGTGCGTCAGCCGGCTGGACTCCTCTTGATCGACTACAAGACGGATCGCGTCACGGGCGCCCGTGATTTGGCGGAACGGATCGAAGCGTATCGGTCGCAGCTTTCGCTCTACGCGGCTGCCGCAAGCAGGGCAGGGCGATTGCCGGTGGTGGCGATGTATCTTTATTTTGTTAGAATGAAACGAGCGGTCTCGCTTTCTCTCGATGAGGGCGCGACTTTAGAGAATCAGGAGTGGAGATATGAAGAAGATCGATCTACAGCAACGAATACGCGAGAAGATTCTCATTCTTGATGGTGCGATGGGTACGATGATTCAACAACTGGACCTGTCGGCGGCCGACTTTGGCGGTGAGGACTACGAAGGGTGCAACGAGTATCTGTGCCTGACGCGCCCGGATGCAATCTCGCGAATTCACGATGCCTATCTCGAAGCCGGCTCCGACCTGATTGAGACCAATACCTTTGGCGCCACAGCCATCGTGCTGGCCGAGTACGGATTGGCTGCCGATACGGTGCGCATCAACCGCACGGCGGCCGAACTCGCGCGGGCCGCCGCCGATCGTTTCAGCACCGCTGATTGGCCGCGCTACGTCGCCGGCGCCATGGGGCCGACGACGAAGACGCTTACGGTCACAGGCGGAACGACCTTTGACGAACTGACGGCGATGTATGCTGAACAGGCCAAGGCGTTGCTCGAGGGCGGCGTGGATGCACTGCTACTGGAGACGGCTCAAGACACGCTCAACGTCAAGGCCGGCGGCGTCGGCATCGAGCGAGCCTTTGCCGAGTTGAACAGACGAGTTCCCGTGCTTGTGTCCGGGACGATCGAACCGATGGGCACGACGCTGGCGGGGCAAAACATCGAGGCCTTCTTTTTGTCGATTGAACATCTGCAACCCCTGGGCGTTGGATTGAACTGCGCAACAGGACCGGAATTCATGCGCGATCACTTGCGGACGCTGTCCGCCATGGCGCCCTGCGCTGTCAGTTGCTACCCCAACGCCGGACTCCCGGATGAAGACGGCCATTATCACGAATCGCCGTCGAGCCTGGCAACCAAGATGCGGGCGTTTGCGGAACAAGGCTGGTTAAACATCGCCGGCGGGTGCTGCGGCACGACGCCTGCCCATATCGAGGCCCTGGCTCAGGCGCTGGCGACGCTTTCGCCGCGTCCTCTCGCCGGTCACGCTCATGCTGCGGCCATCGTCGGGATCGATCCGATCTACCTCGAGCCGGAGAGCCGACCCCTTCTTGTCGGCGAAAGAACCAACGTGCTCGGTTCTCGCAAATTTAAAAAATTGATAGCGAGCGGACTGTACGAGGAGGCCTCAGAGGTTGCGCGTGCCCAGGTGAAGGGCGGCGCCCACGTGATCGATGTGTGCCTGCAAGACCCTGACCGAGACGAACAAGTCGACATGGACCGCTTCTTGCAATATGTAGTGCGCAAAGTCAAGGCGCCGATCATGCTGGACAGCACCGACGCGCGGGTCATGGAACTGGGGCTGAAGCTCTGTCAAGGCAAATGCATCTTAAACAGCATCAACCTGGAAGACGGGCGCAAACGCTTTGACGAAGTCGTCCCGCTGGCGCGCCGTTACGGGGCTGCCGTCGTTGTCGGAACCATCGACGAACAGGGGATGGCCGTCACGCGCGAGCGCAAACTCGAAGTGGCGCTTCGGTCTCATGACTTGCTGGTCAACGAATACGGACTGAATCCGGCCGACATCATCTTCGACGCGCTCGTCTTTCCAGCGGGAACGGGCGACGAGAACTATATCGGAGCCGCACTGGAGACGGCCGAGGGCATCCGCATGATCAAGGAACGGCTGCCGGAGTGTCAGACGATCCTCGGCGTCAGCAATGTTTCGTTTGGGCTACCCGCGGCCGGACGCGAGGTGCTGAATGCGGCGTTTCTGTACCACTGCACCCGTGCCGGTCTGGACTTGGCCATCGTCAACACGGAGAAACTGGAAAGGTATGCCTCGATCCCGGAGGCGGAGCGGCAGTTGGCCGAAGCCGTCCTCTTCAACACGACATCGGAAAACGTGGCCGAGTTTACGGCACTGTACCGCGAACGCAAAGTGACGGTGCGCGTTGCGGCCGAGGATCTGCCACTCGCGGACCGGCTTGCCCGGTACGTCGTCGAAGGCAGCAAGGACGGACTGTTGCCGGATCTGCAGCTTGCCTTGGCAGACCTGTCCGCGCTTGAAGTCATCAACGGGCCGTTGATGGCCGGCATGGAGCAGGTGGGGCGACTGTTCAACGCCAATGAGCTGATCGTCGCCGAAGTCCTGCAAAGCGCAGAAGTCATGAAGGCGGCCGTCGCTTGGCTGGAGCCACACATGGAGCGCAATGAAAGCTCGACACGGGGCAAGATTCTGTTGGCCACCGTCAAGGGGGACGTCCACGACATCGGCAAGAACCTCGTGGAAATCATCCTCGCTAACAACGGCTACAAGATTATCAATCTGGGAATCAAAGTGCCACCCGATCAGTTGATCGCCGCCTATCGCCAGGAGCAACCGGATGCCATCGGCCTGTCAGGGCTGTTGGTCAAATCGGCTCAACAGATGGTCACGACCGCCCAAGATCTGCAAGAAGCCGGGATCGATGTTCCCTTGCTCGTAGGGGGGGCGGCTCTGACGCGCAAATTCACCCAGACTCGCATTGCACCCGAGTACAAGGGCCTCGTCGTGTACGCCAAGGACGCCATGGATGGACTGGATTTGGCCAACCGGATCATGTCTCCCGAGACGCGCGCCCAGATGATCAGAGAGTTGCGGCAAGCTATGGAGTCGGATGTGATGTCCGCCGGCGGCAAACCGCAAGAAGCTTCACGTCCCGCGCACGTCCTGCCCGTGCGCTCCAACATTGCCCAGGATGCAGCTGTCTTTTCGCCACCGGACTACAATCGACACGTGTTGCGCGACTATCCGCTGAGGTTTCTTGAACCCTACATCAACTGGCAAATGCTGATTGGAAAACATATGGGACTGCGCGGCGTCGTCGACCGCCTCATCGAGCAAGGCGACGAAAAGGCCACCGAACTGCGCGATTTGATGCAGGAACTGCTCACGGAGGCCAAGGCCTCCGCCACCATTACCGCCAGCGCGGTGTATCAGTTTTTCCCGGCTCAATCCGCTGGCAACAAGATCCTGATCTACGACCCAAGGGACTTGACGACCGTGCTCGAAACGTTCGAGTTTCCTCGTCAGGCAGGCGAATCGCGGCTGTGCCTGGCTGACTTTTTGCGCTCTCGCGAGAGTGGCGTCATGGATGCCGTGGCGTTTTTCGTCGTTACCACGGGTCGCGGCATTCGCGAACAGGCACAGCACCTGAAGGAGGCGGGGGAGTACTTGCGCTCACACGCTCTGCAGGCGCTGGCACTCG
>Ga0080006_1175834_pt1 | contig 10140 bp, 9 predicted proteins | sample RS3BMetagenome_FD_69209 | JGI IMG/M metagenome (GOLD analysis project Ga0080006, IMG submission 69209) | Ferric oxide microbial mat and aquatic microbial communities from Rainbow Spring, Yellowstone National Park, USA - RS3B (SPADES... ... | reverse complement strand
TTAGTACAGGCCTGCTCATTCTGCTTATCCTAGGTACACTGCTTACAGTTGTTGGTGTTGCACTCAGCGGCGTTATTGCGCTGCGCGTATTTCATAACAGCTCAAGTGCAATGCCAATAGGGGTTGCTATGATTAGCATAGTGCTTTCAATGCTTTACGGTGCTGCTTACTCCGGATTGATTAGTTTCGGCGCTGGCAAGAGGACAGCACTTGCATCTGTGATAAACAACTCATTCCAGGCATTCCTTAGCGTGGCGCTCGTTATGCTTGGCTTCGGCGCACTAGGGGCTGTGTCTGGATTTGTTATAGGCTTGTTTGCTGCAGTGCTCTCAAGTACAGTGCTCCTGAAAAAATATGTGAAGTTTAATGCCAGTGTCTCTAGTATTAGGGTATTATCGCCAGCTCTGATTAAATTTTCCTCTCCGCTCACAGGTGCAAACATAATAGGCAACCTTATCAGCAATTTCGCAGTTATAATGCTTGGCGCATTATTCTTACCAGGTATAATCGGGGCCTACGGGGTAGCCACCAAGATAGGAGCATTTATGGATATTATAACAGGGTCGATAGGAACTGTACTAGTGCCGATGTTTGCGATAGCAATAGCAAAGAACGCTATGAGTAGCAAGATAGACAAGTTCTACAATTATTCACTTTATTTCGGCTTCCTCCTCGCAATGCCTGTAATAGCATATGTCGTGGCGCTTTCAAACCAGATTATAAGTACTATTTTCAGCTCCGGCTATCATGCTGCTGCGCTATACATGTCACTGATAAGCGTTGGATTGCTTATAGGTATAATAGGCAGTTACAGCTCATCGCTGCTCACCAGCATGGGCTTCGTTAAGAAAGTGCTGCACTATGCTGCCATCAGCGGCGCTTTCCAAGTTGCAGCGTTGCTTTTACTTGCAAAAATCATGGGTCCTATTGGCATAATAATAGCACTGTATTTTGTAGGCGGGATTGCTAACTGGCTTCTATATTCCAACTTCATAAACAAGAAATTGCACATTAGGGTGAGGGCAAATATCTCAAGGCTTGCCCTTGCCAACTTGGCTTTATTCATTATACTTTACCTGCTTTCTATGCTGCTTGGAGGGCTCAGGTATTCATTCCAGATTATAATAGGGCTTGTTGTATTGATATTTGTATACCCTCCTATAGTAGCAAAGTTTGGTGCTATTAATTCAGAACAGATATCCATATTAGGCAGGCTTGGCAGCAGCATCCCGCTATTTGGAAAGTGGCTCGATGCAGTAGTATCATATTTAAGGATTTTTGTATAAAGTGATTACATGCAAAATCAAACATCCAAAGGAATCTTTGGAGACATAACAATTGTGCTGCCTACGCTCAATGAAGGTGAAAATATTGGCATACTAATAAGTTACATTGAAAAGAATTATCCTGGTATAAGCATATTAGTAGTTGACGACGGCTCTACTGACGAGACAAAAGAAGTGGTAAAAAAAGCAGCAGCACGCAATGATAAGATAACATTCATTGATAGGGCTTCACTGCACTTGCAGAGAGGGCTTACAGCGAGTATTATTTATGGCATTAACGCCGCAAGGACAAAGTATGTGATAGTGATGGACGCAGATATGCAACACCCGCCTGCAGCAATAAGAAGTATAGCAGAAAAACTGCAGCACTGCAAGGTTGTGGTGGCGACTAGGGCCAGTGTGAAGAACTGGGCGCTCTACAGGAAAATTATCTCAAGAGGTATGATATATATAGGTTATTTTATACTGCTGTTGAAGGGTGCAGCGCGCTGCAGCGACATATTTTCAGGTTATTTCGGTTTAGAAAGGAAGCTATTCCTAGATGTCTATAGGCGCAACGAGATGCGCTTTGTGCCTTACGGCTACAAGGCTCTGTATGATTTTCTTAAGTGCGTTAAACATAGTGAAGTAACAGTATGCGAGGTGCCATACGATTTCATGATAAGGAAGAAGGGGTCTTCTAAAGCAGGTTTAAAGCAGGGTATGGCGCTACTCAAATCATTTATCTCTTAGACTGTGCCTTGCTCGCTGCAACGAAGCTTACAAACAGCGGAGCTGGATGCTCTAGCCTTGACTTCAATTCTGGATGTGCCTGTGTAGCAACTCCAAACTGCCCGCGCCACTCTATTATCTCTACAAGCTTGTTGTCAGGTGTCACGCCAGATATCAGCAGTCCATTCTTCTCGAATAGCCTCCTGAACCTGTTGTTAAACTCGTATCTGTGCCTGTGCCTCTCATAGATCAGGTTTTTGTGGTATGACTTAAATGCTATTGAATCCTTTTGCGTTATTTTGCAAGGCCATGCCCCAAGCCTCATTGTGGCGCCTTTGACTTTTATCTTCCTTTGTGAAGGTATCAGATCTATTACATTATATTTTGTCCTTGAAAACTCAGTTGAATGCGCCCCCTTCAGCCCGCATACATTCCTTGCAAACTCTACTGCCATGAGTTGCATGCCAAGACACAGCCCCAAGTAAGGGATCTTGTTTGTCCTTGCATATTCTATTGCTTTTATTTTGCCTTCTATGCCTCTCTTGCCGAAGCCACCTGGCACAATTATGCCCTGCACATCGCCAAGAGCCTCGCTTACAGCATTGCCACCTTTCTCCAAGTCTGAGGATTCGACCCATTTCAGATCTATTCCTGTATTAAGGGCTGCACCAGAGTGTACGAGTGCCTCCTTGACGCTTGCATAAGAATCTCTCAAATTAGTGTACTTGCCTACTATAGCTATCTTTACCCTTCCTTCTGGGTCTTTTATCCTTTTCACTATTGACCTCCATTTTTCTACCTTTTCTTTATTCAGGCTTCTGGCTTCTAGATTTAATTCCTTTATGAGCATCTTGTCGAAACCCTGTGACATAAATTTCAGCGGAACTTCATAGAGAGTTTCCACAGTTGAATCATCTATTATCTTCTCCTTCTTCAAATTTGTAAAAAGAGATAGCTTGTTTCTTGTTTTTTCTTCTAATGGCTCATCCAGCCTGCATACTATGAAATTAGGCATTATGCCAAGCTGCATCAGTGTCCTGAATGCATGCTGGGCCGGCTTTGTCTTCTGCTCCCCTACAACATCTATCTTTGGTATAAATGTCAGGTTTACGAACACAACATCCTCGCTAAGTGCGAGCTGGCGCATTGCCTCTATGAAGTAATTGTTTTCTATATCGCCGACTGTGCCACCAACCTCTATTACAAGAACATCAAGTTTATTTTGCCTTGCGACCTCTTTCACATGATCTATGATATAATTAACAAGATGAGGCACTATCTGCACATCCTCACCTAGGTAGTCTCCGCGGCGTTCTTTTGCTATTATATTGCTGAATATCTTGCCACCAGTCATAGAGAAATCCTTAGTGAGGTTTTTGTTTATGAAGCGCTCGTACATACCAAAATCCATGTCGACTTCGCTCTTGTCATCAAGCACAAAGACCTCGCCGTGCCTATATGGGTTCATAGTGCCGCAGTCATAATTTAGGTATCCATCAAATTTCAGTGGCATTATTTTATAATCATAGAAATCGAGCATCTTCATTATAGAAGAAGTTACTATGCCCTTCCCGAGGCCGCTCATAAGGGAACCTAATACGACAACAAATTTAGCAGGCATGATATATATGTGCAGGTAATTCTTAAAAATCTTGTCTATTGTAGCTGCTCGCATCCAGCCTGGGTATTTATTGTGAATAGTACAAAATAGGTTCATTTGTTATTTTACAGAAAAAGAGCCTGCAGGCAGCTGCTGCATAACATAGTCTATGTCTTCGAAACCTAGTCTCTTTGCAATAATCTTTGCAGCATCAGACTTCTTTGTATTGCCAGGTGCTATTTTTACATAGTTGAGGATATTAAGTTTCGAAACTGTCAGCGACGGTGCTATATTCAACCTCTTTGCGTTTACAGATATCTTTAGTGCTGGTACAAAGCTAACCAGACTTTCGTTTGCGTTTATTGTGTTCTCTGACGCAAATGCACACAGTTCAAGCTTCGAGCCCTTAAACCACTCGCGCTCCCCTGATATGAGGAAGCTGCCTGTAGATAGAGATCCGTGCTCCTTTGATTTTGAAACCTGACTGCGCTTTGCAGCATACACATCTACTGCAGAAAGTCCCTGCTCCCATGCCCTTGAATGGCATGCAGCGAACTGCGCTGCCTCTTCCCTTACTTCCCTTGCTGCTGACACGCCATTTTTCATTATGACTACAGAAGCGCCAAATATATCAGCATGAAAAAACAGGTCATTATCTTCAAAATATCTGGAATTGAGAATCTCGTTCTGCTGTGCATCCCTTCCCCCTATAACAAGCATACCATTGCTTGCAACAAACCAGTGGAATTTTTCATACCATTCTTTCCTTTCAAGCTTTCTTATGCTCTTTGAAGAAGCCGCCCTCTCACGTTCTTCGTATGTTTTAAGCTTTGCTTTCAATTCAGCTATTGCTGCCTCAGCACCTGCTTTCTTGTGCCTTGCCTTTTTAGACATTGAGAAATACTCCTGGGCATTCTCCTGTGCCGACTTAGTGATATCTATTCTTGCTTCCATAATCATATGAAGGCATCTATAATAATAGAGATTATGTATCCTAGGATGCCTATGACCAAAGCCCCAACAAGAACTATTTTCAGTGTCCTCTTGAATGTAGGTATGTCTGGCTTGTAGCTGACGCTAAGTACATGCTTAGAATCTGCAAAGAACTGCTTGGTTTTTTGTATCAGATTTAAATTCATAAGATCATCAAGCAAAGCAAGATATTATAGCAGCAGAAGGTTATAAAACTTTTTTACTTGTGCTGCTCGTCATCAAATATCTTGTCCAAATCCACATCCTTTGATTCCTCCAGCTTGCTCTTTATACCATTCTCTGTGTAGTCTGCAAAGGTTACACCTCCCATTACTACCATTATCTTAAGGCCGCTTTTCTGCATAGATGGTTCTATCCTAGCGCCCCACTTTAACATTGCTTCGTCGCTTATCCTGCTTGCGACCTCTTGGAATATCATTTCTGCCTCTCTCAAAGTGAGGTCTTCCCCACCTATTATGTTCACTAATGCCCTCCTTGCTGTTGAGAGGTCTACATCTAAGAGTGGGCTTTTTAGTGTGTTTTCTATTCCTATGAGGGCCCTGTTGTTCGGCTGGGCAGCAAGAGCTTCACCAACCCCTATAACTGCATAACCTGAATCCTTAAGCACGCTCTTTAGATCTGCAAAATCAAGATTCACCATTCCTGGCTTTGTGACCATCTCCACTATGCCTTTAGTAGCATTTGAAAGCACCTCGTCGCTCACCCTGAAGGCCATATTCAGAGGTAAGTCTGGTGCAACAGAAAGAAGCTTGTCATTAGGTATTATTATAGTTGTGTCAGTAGAACGCTTCAGCTTTGAAAGACCCTCAAGGGCATTCCTCATCCTTAGGCGCCCTTCGGTTGAAAATGGCAGAGTAACAATACCTACTGTCAGAGCACCTAACGCTCTGGCCTCATTAGCTATCACAGGTGCAGCACCTGTGCCTGTGCCTCCACCCAAGCCGCATGTAACAAAAACAAGTTGTGCATCGCCTAATACGTGTTTTATGTCAGGCACAGACTCAACAGCAGCCTCTTCTCCAAGCCTTGGATCACTACCTGCACCGAGCCCTTTAGCTGATTTCTTTCCAAGCAGTATCTTCCTAGTCGCCTTTGTCCTTGCGAGATGCGGAGCGTCTGTATTGGCAGCCACCAATGTGGCACCTTCTATGTTGAGCTCTGCCATTCTTGATATAGTGTTGGAGCCACTGCCGCCAACGCCGACTATGTATATCTTAGGCTTTGCAGATTCTATGAAACGCAAAAGTTCTTCGTCATCAGGAGAAACAAAACTATTTTCTGCCATAATATTACCCGATCGCCCTAAAGATATTTGTAGATAAAAAAACATATAAAGTTATTTATGCAAAGGAGATTGTTGTTCAATACACACAAGTGATTATATGAAGAGTGATTTGCTTTCAAGAGCGGTAAAAGATGTGAAAATAGAGAAGGATATGAAAGTAAAGGAGCTTATAGACAACATGAGGAGTATAGGCGGCTTTTCAGCACAGCACATGGTGCAGGGGATAGATATACTATCTAAGATGCTTAATGATGAGAAGTCATTCAACTTCCTATCTTTTCCGGCAGATATCATTGCCACTGGGCTCAGAGGCATGATAGCAAATGCTGTGAAGTATTTTGATGCAATAATTACCACAGGTGGAACTTTGGACCATGACCTTGCCAAGGCATATGGAGGCAAATACAGCCTAGGCAGCTTTGATGCGGATGACAAAATGCTCCACAAGAAGAGCATATACAGGCTTGGAAACATATTCATAGGTAGGGACGAATACGGCCTTGCAGTAGAAGAGCAATTCAACAAGATCATAGGCAAAGTTGTTGATGGCAGCAAGGAGGAATTCAGCGCCAGCGAGCTGATTAGGGAATTCGGTCGCTATATAACTGACAAAAATTCTATAATAAGACAGGCTTACTTGCATAATGTGCCTATCTATTGCCCAGGTATTCTGGATGGAGCATTCGGCACACAGCTCTCGATATTTGCACAGGACCACAAGTTCAAGCTAAACCTCATTAAGGACGAGCTTGATCTCAGCAATATAATGTTTGACAACAAGATTACAGGGGCGCTTATGGTAGGCGGAGGAATAAGCAAGCATCATGTCATATGGTGGAACCAGTTCAAGGGAGGGCTTGACTATGCTGTATATGTCACAACAGCAAGCCAATATGATGGCAGTCTTTCAGGGGCAAGGCTGACAGAGGCAGTTTCATGGGGCAAGGTAAAGGAGAATGCCAGGTACACAACAATAGATGGAGACGCTACAATAATACTGCCTGTTATGTTTTCTTACCTTAACCTTATGTAGCAGCAACCTAACTATATAATAACATTTAAATTTATGCCATGCTATAAGTAATCATTAGTCACCCGGGCGAGTTTTGATGCAGAGACCCAACATTATCTTTGTAATGCTTGACACTGTAAGGGCAGACGTGCTTGATGTATATGGCGGCAAGCTGAAAACAAAAAATATAAACAGAATAGCAAAGAGGGCTGCCGTTTATGAAAACGCCATTGCGCCAGGCACTTATACTGTTCCTTCACATGTTTCTCTGTTCACTGGTAGCAGAGTTCGTAGCGTGCCTGTGCTTTTGAAGGATCCTATGAGGTATAGTGATGAGAATACAGATCCTCTGCTTATCAAGTCGCGATATATAAAGGACTCTGAGATGACACTTGCTAAACGTATGCGCTACCTTGGGTATGACACTGCTATGTTTTCAAACAACCCGTTTGTATCTAAAGCTACAGGCTTGGCAAATGGCTTCGACTATGTAGAGAACATATGGCTAAATGAGATGGTAGACAAAAACAGGGCTTTTGTGAGGAATGTGCTCAGGATAATTGAGAGCGACTATGCAAGAAAGTCTCTCATAAGGCTTGCATATGGAATTTCGCGTTTACTGCCAAATGAAACCTTAAATAGAATATATCTAGAGCTGCGCACAAAGCTCAATGTGAAGTTTGCAAAGGAATACGGCTTTTATAAAATAGACAAAGGAGCCTCAGACACAAATGAAGCAATAAGCAGGTATCTGTCTCGTGGAAATGATAACCCACTTTTTATGTTTATAAATTACATGGAGGCGCATGAAGGCTACCCAACTTCGCTTATAACAAAAAAATATGTAGAGCAGGATAAGTGGCTGCACCTTAGCGGGCTAAAAGGCACTGAATACATGCCAGTGATAAAAAAGGCATATGAAAAAAGGATCAGATACCTTGACACCCAGATTGGCAAGCTGATTGACGTGCTAAAGGGCAAAGGGATGCTTGACAATACTGTGCTTGTTATGGCAAGCGACCATGGGCAGGCGTTCATGGAGCACAATATCATGTATCACAACATGTTTCCTTACAATGAGGTTTCGCATGTACCATTAATAAGTGCTAAATTTGAGGATGGGAAGCAGGTTAATACCAGCGAAAGGGTAAGGAACTTTGTTGGGCTTTCAGCATTATATGATTCAATCCTTGATATTGGAGTAGGCAGGCAGGAAGAACTGAATGGAAATATCAGGAGGGACAACTTTGTATTTTCTGATCATGTCGGGATAACCGAGGTATGGGATTTACAGCTGCTGAAACTCATCAAGAGGCGCTCAAAGTATGCAAATGCGATCTATAACACAAAGAGGTTCCATAATACCTTTGCTACTGCAGTGTATTATAAGAAGTTCAAGCTTATGCACTTCTTCAGCAATGGAATTAAAGATGTAATGTACAACCTTAGCGAGGATCCTGAGGAAAGGCACAATATAATAGACGAAAACAGGGAGCTTGCACACAGAATGGCTAGGATGGCATAGATGCCAGGAGTTCATGCTGCTTTTACTTCGTTGATTATATTCTTCATATAGCTTTGCTGGCACAGCGGCGGGGTAGAATTTGTTATTATACATATTTCTGCGCTAACAAGGTTTGCAGAGCCTATTACATACTGAGAAACAGGAGAATTTGTATTGTTGAGCAGTGAGATTATCTGACTCCAGCTCTTGTTTTGTAGTATTGTCGGATCGAAATTTGAGCCCATCTGCACAGAATAATTGGCGAAGTCTGTTAGAGGTATGCCACCACGGTCTGATACTGGAATCGCACTGTTGTTTAGATCATAAACGTTGAATATTTTTGCCTCTTCTGTAGTCATGTTCTGCAATGGCGCATACGTTCCTCCAGATATCTTGTTGGTTGCGATTTCAACAGTTAGCAATGATATGTATTTGCTGCTATAGGTTGAGTTATAGAAAGTAAATGTAGGGGTGTCTGGAGAGTAGTCGCTTGCACTCGAAGTCATGTAATGCAGGCTTGTAAAGTTGCCAAACCTTGAAAGCGCCAGCACTAGCCCCCAGCGCTCAGCAGCGCAGAATGGGCAGTAGTCTGCGCCTATGTAAACTATTGCAGGTTTGCCTCCAGCAGATAATCGTGTGGCATTCACCTTGCCTGGAAAGTTTGAGGCGCCTCCGATGCCAACTTCAGCGAATACTGAATTGGGAAGATGCAGCGCATTAAGCATGCTAGAATTCAGTGCAACGTTGTCCATGTTTACAAGATATGCAGAACTAGAATTAGAATTGCTTTTGACTGCAAGCTCTGCGGCCAGCAGTATGGCTACTATCACAATTGCTATTGTTGTATAGACTATAGTCTTGTTCATGTATGTAGTTTTATAGGGAAACAATATAAAATTATTTAGTCAATCACTTTGAACAGGTCGTATATTGTTATTATTCCAACAGCCTTTTCCTTTTCAGTGACTAGTATTGCGTCCCACTGCTCAAGCATAGGTTTAAGCTTTATTATTGGTGTATTCTTGTCTACCTGGGGAAGAGACTCGTCTGCTATATCACCAACCTTCAGTCTCTTGAACTCTGCCTGGTTGTCCATGAACATCTTAATGAGCTTCTTCTGGTAGACCGTTCCTTCCACCACACCTCTGCTTGTAATTACAGGCAGCTGCGAAAAGTCGCTTGAGCGCATTGTGGCAAATGCACTAGCAGCGCTCTGCTCCGGTCTTGCATACACTATGTGCTTGTGCATTATGTCTGATGCCTTCTTAGACTTCAGCCCTTCTCCGCCACTGCTGCCATAGTTGTTTATCGCTTCTGATATCTCAAACAAAGTAGTATAATTTGGGTTGAGTCTTTGCGGCTCCCTCTCAAGTCTAGCTATTTCGCTCTGGCTCACGCCGGCAAGTTTTGCAAGCTGCTTCTGACTTAATCCGAGGGCCTTTCTGGCGTTCTTCAGCCTCACCACAAAAAGCTCGAGAGGCTCTATGCCTATAATTACCATTAGTAATTTTTTAGTTAAAAACAATTATATATATCTTACGCCCATTCTTAGCATAGGGATCCTTATGAAAAACATAGTAGTTCATCAACTCGATTCAGTTCCGATAGAAAAGCAAAGCATTGAGTTCGTTGAGAGGAAGGGTATAGGCCACCCAGACAGCCTTATTGACGGTATAGTAGAATCAGTCAGCCAGGAGCTCGGCAAGGAGTATCTTTCTAAGGCAGGTGCAGTGCTCCATCATAATGTGG
>Ga0080006_1156992_pt1 | contig 10141 bp, 10 predicted proteins | sample RS3BMetagenome_FD_69209 | JGI IMG/M metagenome (GOLD analysis project Ga0080006, IMG submission 69209) | Ferric oxide microbial mat and aquatic microbial communities from Rainbow Spring, Yellowstone National Park, USA - RS3B (SPADES... ... | reverse complement strand
AAGCCCTATCCCGTCATTCTTGAAGCGGCCATGACTGCCTAAAACGTGGGCGAGCCCCAGATCTCCACCGAGAAACACCCGGTCTTCGGCGACATCCCCGCCCCAACCGAAGAGGAGTCGAAGCGTCCCAGGGTCTACTTCGACGCGACGGCCGACCTGATCATGCCCTACCAGACGGCGACCGATCTCTCGTTCAAGATGCCCGGCCAGCCCGACGGCAATATCAACTCGGTTCTCGTGTTCGTCGATGAGGAAAAGAACGTCAAGGTGGTCGCCGAGCAGGTCAAGAAGCTGGGACTGGAGGCTCGAGCCGCGATCGAGTTCATCGACCGCGAGCGGTTCATTTACCTCCTGATCTTCGGCGGGATGACCTGCGTGGCCGGCGTGGCCTTGCTGGTCTCGGCCCTGGGAATCGCCAACACAATGCTGATGAGTGTCCTGGAGCGGACCCGGGAGATCGGGATCATGAAGGCCGTCGGGGCCGACAACCGGACCCTCCAGCTCATCTTCCTGATCGAAGGGGGATTCATCGGCAGCCTGGGAGCGATGCTCGGCCTGCTCCTGGCCTGGTCGGCGTCGTTCCCGGCCGATGCCTGGGTCCGGTCGATGGTTCTCCGCGACATCAAGCTCGATCTCAAAGGCTCGATCTTCATCTTCCCCGGCTGGATCGCCCTCACGGTCCTGGTCTTCACCGTGCTGGTGACGACGGTTGCCGCCCTTTACCCCGCTCGGCATGCTTCGAGGATCGACCCGGTCAAGGCGCTCCGGCACGAATAGAAATCAGGGGACGGGAGTCGACTCGATCATCCCCCGGATGACGTCTCGAGCCTGGTTGGCGATGCCAAGGTCGCCCGACGACGCCGAGACCACGACCCAGGTGCCGCTGGCGTGGGGCACGCAGACGATGGTCAGGGTGACGGCGTCGTTGCCACCGATCACCAGGCCATCCACTCCGTCCGCCCCCTTGACCATCGAGAAATTCTGGGATCGCAGCACCTGATCCGCCAGGCCGACACAGCCTGCGATCGAGGATGGTTTGACGAAAGTTCCGTAGGCGACATACATGGGAAACTCTTCGAAATGGGATGGTCGAGTCCCCCGAGAGGACTCGACCTGCTCGGCCTGGTAACCGCCCGCTGCCTCAGCCCTTCTTCGCCTGGGCCTCGGCGAAGGCGGAATCAAACCCTCGGCCCGACGAGGTGAAGCCCATCTTGGTCTTGGTAAACTTGGCCGCTTCGGCCGCGCCATACTCGCGATCCATGCCGGGATCTTCCCACTCGACCGAGAGCGGACCCTCGTAGCCGATCGAGTTGAGGGCCCGCGCGATCTCCTCGAAGTCGACCTGGCCTCGACCGGGCGACCGGAAGTCCCACCCTCGGCGGGGGTCGCCGAAGTTGAGGTGCGAGCCGAGGATGCCGGTCTTGCCGTCCAGGGTCCTCGCGGCGTCCTTGACGTGGACGTGGTAGATCCGGTCGGGGAAGGCCCGGATGAACGCGACCGGGTCGACGAACTGCCAGAGCAGGTGGCTCGGGTCGAAGTTGAAGCCGAACTCAGGGCGATGGTTCATGGCTTCGAGCGCCGTCTGTGCCGAATAGAGATCGAAGGCGATCTCGGTCGGGTGGACCTCGAGCGCGAACTTGACGCCGACCTCCTTGAAGACGTCGAGGATCGGATTCCAGAGCTCGGCCAGGAGCTTGAACCCATCGGCGATCGTCTGGTCCGAGACCGGCGGGAACGAGTAAAGCAGGTGCCAGATCGGCGAGCCGACGAAGCCGTTGACAACCTTGACCCCGAGCTTGGCGGCGGCCCGAGCGGTGTCTTTCATCTCCTGGATCGCCCAGGCCCGCTTCTTCTCGTGATTCCCCCGGAACTCGGCCGGCACCCAGTCATCGGTCCGGGCGTCGAGGACGTCGAGGACAAGCTGACCGGTCAGGTGGTTCGAGATCGCCCAGGTCTTGAGGCCGTATTTGGCCAGAAGATCGTGGCGACCCTGGCAATATTTGTCGTCGTTCAAGGCTTTCTGGACGTTGAAATGGTCGCCCCAGCAGGGGAGTTCGATGCCGTCGTAGCCCCACTGACTGGCCTTCTGGCAGATCGTTTCGAGGGGCAGGTCGGCCCACTGTCCGGTGAAGAGCGTGACGGGTCGAGCCATGGTTGCGCAAGCTCCCGGTTAAAGCATGGGATAAGGAAGGGCAAGAAGACGCAACCTTAGACCGGCACGGGAGGAAAGTCAACGATTTGACGGTCGGGTCAGCCCCCGGCATAATCATCCCGACTGGCCCGAGCCGCCGGTCCCGACCCTCCGAGGATCTGATGTCCAATCGAGCCGTCCTGTTCGACTTCGATGGCGTGATCGCCGACACCGAGAACGTCCACGTTGCCGCCTGGCAACGGACCTTCGGCGTCATGGGCTGGGTGGAATCCGACGAGATCTGTGCCCGAGCCTCGGAGATCGACGATCGGGACTTTGTCCGCGAGGTCTTCGACCGCCGCAAGATCGATGGCGACGTCGAAGGCTGGGTCGCCCGCAAGCAGGTGCTGACCCGCGAGATCCTTGCCGACTCCCCCCGACTTTATCCCGGAGTCGCCCGGCTGGTGGATCGGCTGGCGACCCGGGTTCGCCTCGGGATTGTTACCACGACCTGGCGGAGCAACGTCGAGATCGTGCTTCGGGCCTCGAAGCTGGCCGATTCCTTCGAGTTCGTGATCGCCAAGGAAGACGTCCGAAATCCCAAGCCCGACCCGGAAGGTTACCGGATGGCCGTCGATCGACTCGGACTCCCTCTTTCCGAGGTGATCGCCCTGGAAGACTCGCCCACGGGACTCGAAGCGGCGCGGAGTGCCGGTCTCAAGACCATCGCCATCGGCCACCGCAGGCCGACCGGCGAGTGGGTCGGTGGCTCACCGTTTCTTGCGAACTTCTCCCAGCTTGACCGCGTTCTGCCACTGCTAGATCTGATGGAATAAGTCTCGCTTTCGCTCTTAATTCTGTGCCCCTGGTGTGATCGGACGGAAGGAGCTCTTTCCCGTGCTGAGATCCTTCCACTGATATTCCTTCTTGGGCGGCTCGACGGCCTGGGCCGGCGGAGGCGTCGACGTTTTCCTCGTCGAGGTGCAACCGGCGATGGCAACAAACAGGACCGAGCCGAGTCCGGCCGCGATCCATTTTGAAATTCCTGGTCGGTCTCTCATCATGAACCCCTCCCTGGGTCGCCCCGAGCATAACCGGGCGACCCGCACGGACAAGGGCAAACCAGAATCGCCGATCCAACACCGAATCGCCCGGCGAGCCGGAACCGGGTGGATCCGGATAATCTGGGGGAGAGAAAGCGAGTTTGTAATGGCCGATATCGAACTCGACTCCTGGCAGAGGATCGAGTGAAACAAACCCATCCGCGAAAAAACAAACCCACGGCAGTTTGGGTGATCTTGGAAATCGAGAAGGACTGCGGGTTTTGCAACATCCAGAATCACTCTCAAAACCTCGTGAGATTTGCCCCAATCGACGCAGATTAACCAATGTCGGACAGAAATCCGGGCCAGCCTGTCGTTTGCTACTCGAAGCCTGGGAAAAAACAAACCCACGGCGCTCCGGGAAGCCTCGCCCGCCGACACCCGACAGACCCAACCGCCCGAGCGTTCCCCGATCCCGCACCGGCCGCGATCGTCGAGAATCCTCGTCGAGAAAAAACGAAGCCAACATCACGTCCAACCCTCTCGAGTCCGCCAAGGGCTGGTCGCCCGATCGTGACACCAGCCCCGTTTTCGATATATTCCTTGCGCGGAAGGCCCGGCAAACCGGGTTTTTTGGGAAAAGGACCGATTTCAGCAAGAGAGGACGTCACCCTTGACCCCCGTTCGTGGCGGTCGGGTCGGTCGTCGCCCCGGGGTCGAGTCCTACCTGGGGCCGCCCGAGTCACCAGCCCAGTTTGAAGAACCGATCGACCGGGTGTGCTGGAGTTTTCTGGTGAAGATGGGCGAACCTGGGGGTGGCCGGGGACGTACTCGACCCCGGTTCGTGGCCGTCCGGTGAAGCGATGCTCCGGGGTCGAGTACGTCCCCAGCCACCCGGAAAACAGCCGGATCGGCAAAAACCCCAAGATTCTGCGGTGACACCCATCGACCCTTTGGTTTGTCCGGGGTCGATTGACAGGATCGGTCGATCGGCTAGGATGGCAGACTCGCTTCGACTAAAAAGCGCAGCCCGTAATGTCGGATCGCGGATGAGAGGAACAGAACGGGCCGCTAGCCCTACTCAGGAGGAGTTTCTTCGATGGTTGGCTCCCGCCTGAGTTGGCTCGCCATTCTGATCGGCCTGCTTCTCGCCTTCGCGAGTGCGCCGGAGCTGGCGAAGGCCCAGGACCCCGTTCTCGAACCTCCAGGCGACGCCGCCCGGGTCAAGCTCGAACCGGCCCCGTCACCGGCGGGTGAGACAGCCGCCAAAGCCACTCCCAAGAATCCGACGGGCGTCGGTCGGCAGACGATCCTGGCTCTGTTCGCCAGGGCGAACCCGATGCTCTGGCTCCTCGGTCTTTGCTCGATCGTCACCGTGGGGTATACCCTCGAACGATTGATCGGCCTCCGTCGGGGGCGAGTGATCCCTCGCGACTTCGTGAACCGGTTTCTCGAACGGCTCACGACGGGCAAGCTCGACCGCGACCGGGCCATCGAGCTCTGCCGGGCCAACGAGAGCCCGGCGGCCCGGATTTTTGGCCATGCGGTCCGATACTGGGGGCAACCCGCCTCGACGATCCGACAGGCCGTGGATCTCGACGCCGCCCGGGAAGTTCTTGACCTCCGCCGGAACGTCCGGGTGCTCAACGGCACGGCCACCCTGGCCCCCCTGCTCGGCCTGCTCGGAACGGTCGTGGGAATGATCCAGTCGTTCGACGCGATCGGCAGCCGGGTCGGTGCCGGTAAGAGCGAGGCCCTGGCCCAGGGGATCAGTCTTGCCTTGATCTCCACCGCGATCGGGCTGGGAATTGCTGTCGTCTCGGTGGCCGCTTATTATTACTTGCTGAACCGGGTCGACCTCCTGGTCCGCGAGCTGGACGACCACATCCGCCAGGTCATCGATACGATCTCCGCCGAGTCGCTCCGGCCCAGTGTCGACCGGCGGATCGACCATGTCCGATCCGAGTCGCGGGTGCATTGAGAGGGAGAGGAAACCGGAATGCTCGCCGATCGCCTCCAGTCCGACGACTTGCCTCAGATCAACATGACGCCCATGGTGGACGTCGTGCTCTGCCTGCTCGTCTTCTTCATGGCGGCGACCCGGCTTTACGACTGGGACGAGAACGAGTTCACCGTCAAGGTCCCCGAGGTCGCCGACGCCGCCCCCTTGACCTCGGCTCCCGACGACCTGGCTCTGACCGTCCTGGCCCCCAACAAGATCGTCCTGAAGGACAAGACCTTCGACATCAAGTCATTGACCACGACCTTGACCGAAGCCCGGAAGCGATACGCCGACCAGGGAGTCCTGATCCGGGGTGACGGCAAGCTCGCCTATCAGGATCTGGCCGACGTCCTCTCCGCTTGTAACGTCGCGGGGATCCGCAACGTCAAGCTTCCCGTCCGGCCTCGCGAAGAGTGACGCGGCAAGTACCATTCGCTTTCCAGTGTAGGGCAGCGCTCGCCCTGCCGTTGTCGAAGCTCAAACGGCAGGGCGAGCCCTGCCCTACACTAAATAAGAAGCCACTATCCAGAACACCCGGAGCCCGCCTGCATGGCCGCCCTCAAAGACCTGGTCCTGAGAATCTTCTCGCTGGCGAAGCCGGAGACCCTGAATAGCCTGGCCAACTCGATGGGCTCGGGGCTTTACGTGGTCCTCTTCGCGGTGATCTTCGCCGAGACGGGTCTCGTGGCGGTGCCTTTTCTTCCGGGCGACTCGCTTCTGTTCGCGGTCGGCGCGGTCTCGGCGACGCCCGATTCACCGATCAGCCTGCCGATCATGGCCGGGCTCCTGATCGTCGCGGCCGTCCTCGGCGACGCGGTGAACTATTGGGTCGGTTTCAAGCTCGGTCCCAAGGTGTTTGCGAGCGAGGGCTCGTGGCTGCTCAACAAGAAGCACCTGGTCGAGGCCCAGAAGTTCTATGACAAGCACGGCGGCAAGACGATCATCCTGGCCAGGTTCGTGCCGATCGTCCGGACCTTCGCCCCGTTCGTCGCCGGGGTTGGCCGGATGAACTATGGCCGTTTCTTGCTCTTCAACGTGGTCGGCGGCGTCTCGTGGGTGCTCATCTGCCTGCTCGCCGGCTGGTCGTTCGGAAGCCGGCCGTTCGTCCAGAAGAACTTCGAGCTGGTGCTCGTCGCCGTCGTCCTGATCTCGGTCATTCCCGTGGCGATCGAGGTTCTTCGAGGCTGGCTGGCCGCTCGAAAAGGAAAGTCGGCGCTGGTCGAGGCCACGACCCTGGAACCCACCGAAACCGAGACTTGAAACCCGGTTCGAGCCTGGTTTGACGGGATTGCCACCGATCAAGACCATGTGGTTTCGAATTTGCACGGTATATCCTGTCCCAGAACAGGAACACCCGTGCGTCTGACTCGAATCCTGAGGTCTCCGATGACGACCCGACCCTGGCTCAAGACCGCTTTTTTCGCCGCTTCGATCACCCTGACGATCGTGGCCGGCTGTGACTACGACAACCACCCGACCGCGACCGGGAAGACCGTCCAGGCTCCCGAGACGACCGGCGTCACCGATTCCGGCAAGCTCAACGCGGGTGGCCCCGGCGCGCAGGGGCAGACTCCGAAATAAGCTCGATCTTCAGACCCGGGTCGCTCCGCCTTCGGGATGTCGAAGGCGGATCGGCGGCAGGCCGTCCGGGTCGGCGCTGGGATCGGCGAAGATCCGGGCCCGCTGCCGGGTCAGGTCGACCGTCGGCGGAATGGTGAAGGTCTCGCCGTCAGTCGCGGCCGGGAACCGGACGATGATCTCGCCGTCATCGGCCGAGAGCGGGACCGTCCGGGGATGCGCCACCAGAGCCGTCGGCGGGATGGTCGCGCCCGCCGGATCGGTCCGGAAGGTCAAGGACCAGTTCCGGCCGGGAAAGCCGGGGCGTCGCAGGGTGTACGAGACCGTGACCTCGGGATGAGGCCCCGGGACGACGGTCCGGCTCGAAGGGTCGAGGCCGGGCGAGACGACCCGCTCTCCCTGCACGGTCGCCACGCTGAAGACCGCCAGATGCCAGGGTCCTGGCCGGTCGGTCGGAAGCATCAAGGCATAATAGCCCAGCCGACTGTATTCGTCGTCGGAGACGCTCGACACGATCGCCTGGGGATCATCGGGGTGGGTCGGCGGCTCGCCCGACTTCGCCACCACGATCGACTCGGTCCCCTGCGGACTCCATCGCCATCGAAGATGAACCTTACCGCTGTTTCCCGCTCGAACGGCCCGAAGGTGCGAGGGATGGGCCACGCGCGAGTATTTCGAGGGGAAGCCAATCGTCAACTCTCCGGCCAGTTCCAGGACCGGCGTGTAGTAGCAGACCCCGATGGGCGGCGGCGAGGGGTCGTCGGCATGATCCGGACCGGACGGGTCGAGCCAGTCACCGCCCCAGCCAACCGAAGCGGCAGCGGGCAGTCGATCGCCCGGGTCGAGAGGAAGCGGCCGGGCGGTCCGGATCACCCGGATCGTCCCTCGGACCGGCGGCCTCCACGAGACCCGGACCTGGCCATCGAGCCCCGGCGTCAAGCTCGGCGACGGCGGAGCTTCCACCGGCGCATGGGGCACGGCGATCACTCCGACCCCTTTCGATCGAAGCTCGGCCCCATCGGGACTCTGATAGAGCGCAAATACCGCGTAATGATACGCCTGATCGTCGAGCAGACCCCGGTCGATGATCCCGGTCGGCAAGGCTCGAAGGACCTCGCCATCGCGGTCATGAGCCGGTCGGTTCTCCCGCTTGCGGACCACCCGGACCCCCGTGGCATGGTCGGGCAAGGTCCAGGACATGGCGATCTCGCCGCTCCTCGAAACGGCTCGAAGGCCGATCACCTCGGGAAGGATCGCAACCGGGCCAGCGGTCGCGGCCCGGTTCGAAAAGACGTCGCCCCTGGAGGTATAAACCGCGTAGCCGACCGACTCGCCCGGCCTGACCCCGCGATCCTCGGCCTCTGACTCCGCCGTCTGAGCGACGACTGCGCCGTCGTTGGGCTGCTCGGGAACTCCCTGTCGCTTCCGAACAACCCGGAACTGGATCGGGCCGAGCCCATCCGGGGCAGGCGGCGACCATCGGAGCTTGACCCGGTCGACGTCGAACTGGGCGATCAGGCTCGACGGCGGGTCGGGCGGCAGGCGACGGAGCCCCTGGCGGGCCTCGTCGAGGTCGGCGGCGATCGCCAGGGCCTTGTCGTAGAGACCGCGGGCGGCTTTCGGGTCTTCGGACTCGACACTTCGAGCCCGGCTCGCGAGCGATTCGGCCATCCGGAGTCCCCGGGCGACTTCATCGCGGGCGGCGACGAACTCGGCCAGATCGTCGGGGACAAGTCGGCCCCAGGCGAGGATCGCAACCCGGGCGGCGACAAGGTGGCGGCGGGCCCGGGCCGATTCGCAGGCCATCCGGGCGGCCTCGGACTCGGCCTGTCGGCGGTGGATGGTCTCGATCCCCTTGCGGGCTCCGGCATGATTCGCGGCGTACTGCTGGACCCGCCTCAGATGCTCCAGGGCGGCCGGATAGTCGCGAGCCCGATGCGCAAGCTGGGCGGCCTCGAAGTGCCTGGTCAGCGGTTCGAGATGCTCGATCCGGAACCCACAGACGCATTGCGGCTCATCCACCCAGCGGACCCGCTTGCACGACGGGCAGTTCCACTGGAGCGGAGCCCGGCAGTGTCGGCACTCGGGGCGACCGTTCGGCAAGGCGACCTCGGCGAACTCGGTCAGTCCCGAACAGGCCCGGCATCGAAGGTAGCGCGGGGGTTCGATCGACTGGTTGAGGATCAAGGCGGGCGCGGCGTCGCGGGCGACGCCGAGCGTCCGGCACCCCCGGGTGATGAGGACGTCGGCCCGCTCGACGCTGATCCCGCGACGGCCCGCCTCGTCGATCAGGGCGGCCCGGGTCCCGTAGTCGAGCCTGGCCAGTCCCCGGACGGCGAAGGCGATCGACTCGGTCAGGCGTTCCTCGGCTTCGAGGGCAAGCGTCCGGTCGTACCGGCCCCGGGCCTCGGGCAAGCCAAGGTGCGACTGGGCATGTGAGACCACTTCGAGCCAGGCGGTCTTCTCGGCGGTGACCTGAGTTTTTTGCATCCATCGACGCCGCTCGGCATCGGCCCGGGCGATGACCTCGGCGGTCGGCGCGTCGCGAGCCAGGCCCAGGGCGTCATACAGGTCGCGACGGCGGAGATGCTCCAGGGCCACCCGGATCTGCTTGCGACTGACCGGGTCGAGGACGTCGGGCGAAGGCTCGACCGCCTCGGACTCGACCGGCGTTTCGGGTCGAGGCGGGATCGCCTCGATCAGGCGAGCCAGGTCGCTCGGGTCGAGACCCAGTCGGTCGGACTGCTCGCGGAGGAGGGTCCGGTCGGAGACGGTCAGGCCCCCCTTGGCGGATCGGAGCCGGACCAGGCGTTGCAATTCGTCGAGGGCCAGGTCCCGCTCGGCTCGACGGGCCGCCGCCAGCTCGGCGTCATAGGCGACTCGGGCGTTGGGATCGCCGAGCAAGCACCGGCGGATCTCGGGGATCTGGTCGAGGTAGGACTGATAGGTGTGCTTGGTCTTGGGGTTCCGGGTCCCCGACGACCAGACCGGCTGGCAACGCGACAGGGCCGACTCCAGAGTGGCCCGATCGGCTCCCGGATCGACGCCCAGCATCGCGTAATAATCAGCTACCATGGGCCGTCGACACGCCCGCTTTCGACTCTCGGAAAGGAATCCGTCACTTTTCTTGAATTGTCGCGGGTCGGGTCGTCGCCGTCCAGACCCGCCTTTCGCGGGGTCAGGCTGAGCCGTCAGTTGATCTGGATCAGCTCGACCTCGAAGACCAGGGTCGCGTTGGGCGGAATCACGCCGGGATAGCCGGCCTCGCCGTAGGCTTCGGAGCCGGGAATGATCAGCTTCCGCTTGCCGCCCACCTGCATCCCGGCGACACCGACGTCCCACCCCTTGATGACCTGACCCGCTCCGAGCGGAAACCGGAACGGTTGA
>Ga0080006_1136630_pt1 | contig 10142 bp, 8 predicted proteins | sample RS3BMetagenome_FD_69209 | JGI IMG/M metagenome (GOLD analysis project Ga0080006, IMG submission 69209) | Ferric oxide microbial mat and aquatic microbial communities from Rainbow Spring, Yellowstone National Park, USA - RS3B (SPADES... ... | reverse complement strand
TCTTGAAACTTATGTTGTTATCACAGGCAATTTAAGAGTATGGCTGGAATATTTCAAGGCAAGAAAACAGGAGATTGCTCAAAAGGAGCATAGGATATTGGTTGATAAAATAATAGCTGCGTATCAGCAGGCAGAGCCAGAGATGTGGAATTTGATAAAAGACAAGTTTAATCTTTGATTGTGGTGTAATGGTGTTTATTAATGAGCTTAAAAAGTTAAATGACGAAGTTCGCTCTTGCCAAAAGTGCCCACTTTACCAAAATGGTAAAGTGGTGCTTGGCAGAGCTGGCAAAGAAGTAAAAGTGCCAATTGACTTAATGATAGTTGGTGAAGCTCCAGGAGTGGAAGAAGCACAGCAGGGACTTGCTTTTGTAGGCAGAAGTGGCAAACTGCTTAATGAATGGATAAAAGCATTTGAGACAGAGAACTATCTTATCACTAATGTAGTAAAACACAGACCAATTGATGTTAATAATAAAGATAGACCACCAACACAAGAGGAAATTGATGCCTGCAAAGGTTATTTAATTAGGCAAATAGAACTATTTCAACCAAAAAAGATATTAGCACTTGGACAGACAGCATTATCATTCTTTGTTCCATCAGCAAGTATAAGTGATGTAGTAAACTCTAAAAAGATATTCAAATATACTTATAATGGTGGAGAAGCAACACTATTTGCATATTATCATCCTGCTTATATTTTAAGAAATTTGACAAGCGATTGGCAAGATCAAATAAAAGACCTTGCAGAAAAGATAACAGGTAAAAAAGAGATATCAGCATCAGAACTTTGGAGTACATCAGGAGTAAAAAACTTGATGGAGAAAAAAGAACTTGAAGAAACCCAAAAAGTTGATGATGAGTTAAGTTATCCTTTGATAATAAACACAGAATATTCTTTGCTTGACTATGGAGGAAAACTTGAAGATGAAATGAAATATTTGAAAGCACACGGAGTAAAGAATGTGATAATTGCTGATAAAAACACCACAGCAGCATTTATAAAAATGGAAAAATTAGGACAGTTTGGCATAAATATTTACTATGGTGCAAAAGTAGCAATTGATGGTTTTGAAGCAATTCTGGTTGTAATAAATCAAGAAGGATATCAGAATCTTAACAAGATTGTAAGTTATGTCAATTTATCAGAGCCAAATTTGAATGACTTGGTTGATTTTATTATCAAAAACAAAAATGGCTTAAAACTTATATTAACTCCAGCTTATCAACCAGGAGATATTGAAATTATAAAGAGGTTAGCGAATGAATTTGCTGAAAAGTATGTTGCCACAGCATTCAACTATAGAGCAAAGATAAAGGCAAAGTTTTTGCTTGATAATATAAGTAATGCTTCGTTAATTATTTATCAAAACAATAAATTTACTCAACCACAAGACTACAAGGTTTATTTGACAATATTGGCAATTAAACAGCATAAAAAATATTCAGAGGTTGCTACTGTTAATAAGGAAGAGGATGCATATATCCACACGCTAACAGAGTTAAAGAATGAATTTGGAGATGAGTCAGATAAAATTATCAATAACCTTAATACTCTTGTTGGAAATATCAGTTATATTATACCAAAAGGTTATAATTTACTGCCGAAGGTTGAGTATAAGTTTGATTATGAGCCAACAAACAACGAGATTATTGCTTATGCTGGTGAGAGACAAATTGGACTTAATGAAGAAGGAATAAGTAGAGCAAAGAAGGAGCTTCAATTTTGGCATCTTATTAGACAAAAGGATTTAACCAGCAATTATGAGTTATGTGCAAAGAAACACAATATTTCTGCTGATGAAGCAAAACAAATATATGAAAAAAGACTTCAAGATGAGTTTGATATAATATCAAGTAAAAACTTCATTGATTACTTTCTTTTGATAAAAAGTATGTATGATTACGCTAAGGCAAAAGATAAAGTTATTTCAGCAGGTAGAGGTTCAGTTGGTGGATCGTTAATTGCTTACTGTTTGGAACTTACTCAAGTAGATCCTGTCTTATTTGACTTGCTGTTTGAAAGGTTTATTAACCCAGAAAGACACGATTTGCCTGATGTTGATTGTGATTTTCAAAGTACATTTAGACCAGAGTTAATAAAGTTCTTAACAGAGACATATGGAGCAGAAAGAACAATACCAGCAGGCACTATATTATCATTCAAAACAAAATCAGCATTGAATGAGGTTGGTAAAGCTCTTGGTGTTCCTAAATATGTTCTTGATGAAATTAACTCTTTGTTGATTGTTAGAACAAGTGGAGATGCAAGAAGTGGACATATGCTTGAAGAAACTTTTGATACATTTCCACAACTTAATAAATATAAAGAGCAGTATCCAGAGTTTTTTGAAATATCAGCCAAAATTGAAGGACAGAAAAAAGCAAGAGGAACTCACGCATCTGGAATTATGGTTCTTCAGGATTCATATTATCATTACTTCTCTTTAGAAAAAACACCAAAAGGTGTAACCACTAGCTTTGAATATCCTGAACTTGAAGAATATGGGTTGGTTAAAATTGACTTGCTTGGTTTATCAACTCTTGATGTTATTGCTGATATCACCAAGAAAAACAACATAAGAGTTAATTATATGAATCCTGATAATAAAAATGGACTTGAAGACCCAGAAGTATATAAGTTAATTCAAGCAGGCTATACTGCTGGTCTGTTTGAAATTCATACTCACGCAATGACAAGAATGGCATATGAGGCAACATTTACTTTTGATGACTTGATTGCTCTTAATGCTTATGATAGACCAGCACCTAACAGATATGGAATACCAGGAAAGTATAAAATGTTCAAGAAAACTGGTGTTCCGTTCTCAATTGGTGTTCCTGCTGCTGATAAAATATTAAGCCAATACCCATTGTTTTATAGGTTTGGCAATTTGATATTGTTTCAAGAGCAGATTATGGTTATATTCAACACAATTGGTAACTTTTACAGTGTCCATTCAAACTCAGCAGTGAAGGCAATTGCTAAGTCAAAAGGTATCACCACATTCTTCCAGCAGTATGGCAAAATGTTCATTGATGGTGCAAAGAAAAATGGATATACAGAAGAGGAGGCAACAAAGATTTTTAACCAAGTATATCAATTTGGTTCTTTTGCATTTAACGCCAGTCATGCAACACTTTATGCAGCAACAATTTATTATACTGCTTGGTTAAAAGCACATTATCCAGTTGATTATTATATTGCTTCTTATTATTGGGCAAACGAAGGTGAGAAAAACGAGATTGTGAGTGAAATGATATCAAGAGGATATAAAATTTATCCACCAGACATTAACATAAGTGATAAATATAAGCTTACTTTTCGTGATGGTGTCTTTTACATGCCATTAACAGAGATAAAGTATTTATCAAACAAGCAGATGGATGACTTAATTAAAAATCGTCCATTTAGCTCTGTTGAAGAGGCAATTCAAAAGCTTAAATTGCCAAACAGAGTTGCTGATAGTTTAAGAAAGAGCACAATTTCTGGTGAGTTTAACGTTGAGCAAGCAATTATATCAGGAACAAAGCCACCTTTGCTGATAGCTAATAAGGATAATATAATACCTATCGTTGAAAAGCTAACAGGCATTAAGGTAAACTCAATTAAAGAAATTATTAAGACAAAGGAAAAAACAGGCTGGTATTTAGCAATCCACCTTGGTAAACCACACTATTCATCAATTGGTGACTGGATTCCAGTAACACAAAAACCAACACAGGAGGAAATTGAGAAAAATCCAAGGTATGGAATTATCAAGAAATATGGCTGGATGTCTCGTTGGTGCAAGTTGATAACGAAAGACCAAGAAGGAACTGATGGTTACGTTAATGTTATGCCTGATGTCTATGATAAATATAAAGAAAAGATTGCACAAATAAATGATGGCTCTCTGCTTCTGTTAAATGTAAAAACAGGAGCTAAAATTGACCAGAGGCAGACAGCAAACGATATCATATTTTTATCAGATTATGCAGATAAGTTAAAAGAAGTTGTAAAAGAGGTTGAAAAGATATGACTGGTGAAGTAAGCAAAAGTAGTTTAGGAACATTTTTGCAGTGCAAGAGGAAGTTTTATTACTCTGTGCTTGGCTATGAGCAGGAAGAAAATGAATATATGAAGTATGGCACAGAATTTCACGAGCTAATTGAAGATTATAACAATATGCTGATTAAAAATCAAGGTGATGGTTTTTCTTTTAAGGTATCAAGTAAGTATCAGAGTAATTTTGAGAGTTATAAACTTGCTCTTAACGAAATTGAAAAAATGGGTTATAATAAAATACCATATGCAGCAGAATTACCAATTGTCTTTGATTCATTATTTGGTTATATAGATGTTGTTTTTGAAGGAAAAGACAATCACTTTTTGATTATTGACTTAAAAACCATTCCTACCTTTAGCGAATGGGATGAAAGCAAATATTATCAAGAACTATATATTTATGCCTATATGTTTTCAAACACACATAAAATCCCAATTACAAACATAGAGGTTGGTATTATCAGGTTTGAACAAAATGGAACAAAGTGGGATTTAAATAAGGTTGATATTAATGACGCTTTACTTGAACTTACTCTTAATCTTGTAAATAATATGGACAATTTTCTTAAAACAACAAATGGCAGTATTGAGCAGTTCCCAAAAGTTGATGATAATAAAAACTCATATATTTGTCAAGGTTGTCCATACTTTAAGATTTGTAAATGATGATAGGGTGAGCAAATGAAAACAAATGAAATAGAAAAAATATATGAGAGACTAGATGAACTGGTCTCTATGTATAACGAACTGGACAAAGAAAGAAAGCAGGGAGTCCAGCCAACAGATGAAGAAATGACAAAACTGAGGAAACTGGTTATTAGTTTGCGGTACTATACACTTCTGTATAAGAAGATAATGGAGGGTAAAAGCCTGCAAACAAACACAGTTATTAAAGTAGATCCAAGTAAACAGATAGTAGACTCAAATGGTTGGGTAGTTGATAGTATTCCTATTGACCCAGATATTCAAATGATAAATAAAGATGATGTACTAGGAAAGGAGATAACGATTATTGATATTAGGACATACCCATCAGATTATCCAGAAGTGCAGCCATTTTATGCTGTGTCACGTGTTGAGTATAATGGGAGGTTCTTGTTGATTATACCACCACAAGTGTATAGAAAAGTGAGAGATATAGGAGTCTTGCCGATAGCTATTGTTATGAATAAAAGAATATCAGAAAAAACTGGACATGAATACTACTTTGTTGAAAAACATAGAATATTGCCAGAGTCGCATCCTGTAAATCTACCTGAACTACCAAAACCCAAAGGTGAATCAAAACCATAATAGCAGCAATATAACAACAGTGATAATATGAGAAAAGAAATAGCAAAGACACTTGACCACTTTACTGACGACTTTTTTGTTTTTGCCATTCGGCGAATGACGTCAGTAAAGCGATATAACACCACAGCATTTATCAGAGAACAAAACATTGCAGAGCACCATGGCAACGTAACATTTATGGCAATGATAATCTCTGACTACTTTAACCAAATTGGAATTAAAAATGATACGGAAAAAGTAATGAGACTGGCGATAATGCACGATCTTGCTGAAGTGGTGAGCTCTGATTTACCACACCACGCTAAGTATGATTATGGCAAAATCTCTGAAGAACTACGTAAAGCACTCACAGAGCTTGAGAAATACAGCATGATTGAGATACTTGAGCGTCTCAAAAACAAGGAGCTTGAAAAGAAATATTATCAGCAATTTGCTGAAGAAAAGGACAAGAAAACACTTGAATCAAAAATTGTGAAGCTGGCTGATTATCTTGATGTGGTTGTATATGGCAGTATTGAATATAGTCTTGGAAATAAACAACTTGGTATTGAGTCAAGGAACGCGAGGAAAAAGTTTAATGCCTTGTTAAATGACGTGCTGAATATGGCAATGGTAAAATAATAAAGGTGCTGCTTTGTTCTTACTTAATCGCTTTTTGCGTGAAGTAGCTGTAAATGGAGTAAGAGTAAAGGTGGTAAGCTCACTTGATGAAATTAACTTTTACCTTAATAAGTATAATGGTAAAGCAAACCTATACACCACAGTCTTCCCAGCAACTAAAGCAAACGGAAATAATAAACTTGATTATAACACAGTTATTATTGACAAAATGTTTTTTGATATTGATATAATTGAGCCAGACAAGGTTATTGATGATATTAAGAAACTTCATGAATGGGCAGAGCAAAACTCATATTATCACAGCATTAACTTTTCTGGTAGAGGTTTTCATTTCTTTATATATGTTAAACCATATGATAAACCTGATAAGAAAGCTGTACTGTTAAATGCACAATCTGATATTATTGAGGAGCTTAATTTAAGCAAAAATGTTGACCGCACTGTTGTTGGTGATGTTTCACGCGAAGTAAGACTGCTTGATAGTATTAACCTTAAAAGTGGATTATATGTTATACCTGTTAAAATTGAAGAGGTTGATAATGTGAAGGAGTTGGCTAAAAGCTGGAGACCATTAACTAAAGACTTTTTATATGGTGTGAAGTTATACGATATAAGCAGTTATTCTAACGGCATAAATTATTATTCTTTGCCGTCAATAAATTATTCTTTTGACGATCCTGAAATTAAAGAGTTTCAAAAGCAAGTTAATATTAATCCTGATGTGGCAATTGAAAAACTTAAAGAAGTGCCGTGTTTAAAGCAGGTGCTTGAGAATGATAATGCTGGCTGGTATGAAAGAACATTTTTACTGATATTTCTTAAAGAAAATGGATTTACAGAAGCAGAAGCAGATGAGATTCTTCATAGATTTATATCACTTGAAAAATGGCAGAAGAGCAGTTGCACAAGGTATCATGCACACACGATATATAGCAGAAGTTATGCTTTACCTAGTTGTGATACATTATTTATGCGAGGAATTTGTCCACTTAGTGACTGCAAAACATGTCCATTTTATAATAATTTGTCTTTAAAAGTGGTAAATAAAAAATTGCAAAAGATTTAAATATCTTTTGCTTACATAATATTAGTGGGGGATAGTATGAAAATACAGAATCCAAAAACAGGAGAAACATACTATCTGCACATTGTTAGGCACAAGTTTGCAGATGGTAGTGTAAAACCAGTTAGGCTCTTCTTTAGCAAAGAGCCAGTAAGGAAAATGACATACAAGGACGGAACGACAGAAGAACTAAAGGAGGAAGATTTGCCAGCAGGCTTTGTCATTATGGACAGAACAAGCAAAACTGGTAAGAAACTATTTCCTCCAGTCGTTGGAAAGCAGAGAACTCCAGAAGAAGAAGCAAAGATAAGAGAAATGAAGGAGAAGAGGCGCATTGCCAGGAAAATGCGAGTACAAAAATCCAGAGATCGCAGACTTTATCAAATGAAAAAGAAAAAGCTTTTACAGGCAAAAGCAAAGAAGGTGGCTAAGCTGGTTGCACAGCTCAAGAGTACTAGGCAGCAGTTTAATAAGAAGATAAAAGAGTTGGAGGCGAAGTATAAGAAATGAGCATAAGAGTAAAGCTCACGGATATATACAATGCCGAAGACGCCAGCACCAGAGAAAATTATAACACGCCACCACGTATAATCAGGACAGTGAGAAGTAGACAAGAGTATAAAGATAACAAAGAAAATACTCTTAATCTTCAAAAAATAGGTTATGAGACTCTAAAAAACTATGGCATATATATAGTGAGCATTCGTGGTGCTGGCAAAACGGCATATGAGAGTTATTATATACTATCAAGGAAAGAAAGTGCCAGCCATATACCATTTGGACACATTCTTGAAACACAGCCTAGTACTCTTTCAATTTATATGAAAATGGTAAGCAGCAATCAAGCAAAGTTTTACTTATACAGAGTTAGAGATAATAACAAAAAAGAACTTCAGAGCACATTATCAAAGTTTATTTCTTCTATTTAGGTGGTGGCATGAATGATGACTATGATGTTAATGACTACTTTTCTGATGATGACGAGCAAGAGGAAAATGATATTGATGAGGACAAGCTTCTTGAAATATACGGTGGATATACCAAGCAAATAACTGATGAACTTGCTAATTTAGGCAATAACTTTAATAAACTCAAAAAGCTTTGGTATAAACTTGCAGTTGGTAATGGTTATTATATTCCGATTGATGATAATGATATATATTACGAGCTTCATTTTTATGTTTTAGTATCTCAATTCCTTAAAAACATTAAAATTGTCTGGGATGGTGGCGAAGTTTATGACGGACGATTAAGTCTTCTTGTTATCATGCCATCTGCCACTGGTAAAGACAGAATTTTGACGCTAGATAAAAAAGTAATTGAAGCTGCAGATGCAGAAGCTAAAACATACGATCCACCTTTTAATGAGATTTTAAGCAAGAAATATACTACAATTGACCAATTTACGATTCAAGGATTGGCTGGTAGTATAAGTGAGACTTCTCCTATTATCACAAAAGATAAAGAAGTATTAACTAAAACTATTTACAAATATGGTGTCTTTTCAACAGACCGTAAAAATAATACTGATATAAATCAAACTGAGAAATACGACTTTATTTTTTCTGAGGAAGCAAGACAGATTTTCTCTATGAATAGGGATGATTTAAATAATGTTCTTGCACTTCTTGTTCATTCAGCTGAGTCACAATGGATGGGCAGTAATGTATTTAGACAAAGCTATAAAGCAGGAACATTGACTGTAAAAATGGAATGCTCATGGATTTTTACTTCTGTTCCTACTTCTGATTTTAGTGTAAATGTTGTTGAGTCAGGATTGTTTAGGAGAGTTCTTGTTTGGTATAACAGACCAGATATTATACAAACACAGAACATTGCTGAACGTGAATATGATAAGAAGATGAATGAGTATGAAAGTGAAGAAGGTGTAAAGCCATTAGCAGTAAAAGAAGCATATGAAAACAAAGATATTGAGAATTTTGCTCAATTGCTCACAATATATTCATCAGTTATCAATAAAATACCGAAGAACTATCTTGAGATTGCTTTTGACCCTAAAGCTGTTGAAATATTAAGAGCTGCTGAAGAACAACAATATAAGATACTGAAGGAATTATCTGAAAATGTTCAAGAGCATTTAAGGGGAATAGTCCAGACATATTATAGGAGGCATGCTCCAGTTATTGCTTCACACATAGCAATACTTAGTGGCTCTGTTGAAAAAGAAATGGGTAACCAAGTTGTTGTCAAGGAAAAACATATGGAAGAAGCAATTAGAGTTGTAACAAATGTTTTTAGTAGGCTTCCAGCATTGTTGCTGGAAATCTACTCAAGAGATAAAAATGCAGATGATATGCTTTTGCGTGAGGAGATACATGAGATGTGGAAGGTAGATAAGGAGGAAATTCTTAAAGAAATAGAGAATAAGGGTGGAAGTGTTGAATATAGTGGGACTGTTGCTAATATTGTGCAAAAGCTTTCTAAAAGATTTAAAACACGCTACGAACTACGTGCTACTAGAATTGTTAAAGATAAGATTAATGAGCTTGAGCGAGAAGGGAAAGTTAGGATTCCCAAGAATGGAAAAAGGATTGAACTTGTCAAAAAGCAGAAATAGTGTGAGTTTGTTATTACATTAACAATTGGTTTTACACCATAAAAATATATATGTGTCTGGTAGCCAGAACCACTAAGATATGGACATATGCAAAAACAGAATTATTGCATAAAAATGTGTTTTGGAGGCGAAATATGGGTTCTGCCTGGTAGCCAGAATTACTAAACATAATCTGCTTGAAAACACAAATTGCTGCATAAAAGTTGAAAAACATGATATTCTGGTAGCCAGAACTTCCCAAAGAAAATTTGCAAAAATCAAAAATTACTGATTAAAATCCGAAAATTTTAAAAAATTGAATTTCTGGAATTCTGGATTTTTGGGTAGAGGGGGAGGGGGAAGAAATAATAAATAAAAAATAGAAAATAGAAAAGAATAGATAAGTAATAAATTAAGATTTATCTAGAATTACAGATAATCAAAAAATACATAAAATAAATGTAAAGGTGTAGAATTGAATAAACTTCAAGATGATGTTTCTAAAGTTTTAAATGAAATGGTTAAAGAGCACTCTATATTCCACAATTATAGATTTC
>Ga0080006_1152709_pt1 | contig 10146 bp, 9 predicted proteins | sample RS3BMetagenome_FD_69209 | JGI IMG/M metagenome (GOLD analysis project Ga0080006, IMG submission 69209) | Ferric oxide microbial mat and aquatic microbial communities from Rainbow Spring, Yellowstone National Park, USA - RS3B (SPADES... ... | reverse complement strand
GCCCATCTCTTCGAGCATCTTGCGATAGTCGATGTACTTCTTGGCCTGCGGAAACTTCTCCGCCATCTTGTCGAGCTTGGTCTCGTCGATGTCGCAGAGGGCGACGATCTGGCCGAACTTGCCCGCGTCGTTGGTGTCGCTCTCTCCCTTGCCGCCGACGCCAATGCAGGCGAACCGAACCTTCTCATTGGGGGAATCTTGCCGCCCCAAGGCCGAGCCCCGGCCGCCAAGAACCGAGCCGGCGGCGCCGGCCATCGCGGCCTGACCGAGGAAATATCGACGATTCGTGCGATTGGCCATCGCTGCGAGCCTCCAGGGAGAGTGGTGTGGGAGAGACCGACCTTGAGTATGCCTTGACCCGATCCCGTCCGCAATCGGATGGAGTCTCCGTGCCGTCAAAAAGGTGAGTGGAAATTTCTCGATCGGAAACGAGAATTGGTAAACCGGCTGATCCAGGGTGACTGACCTTATGCCGGAATGATCGAGGAGAGCGCCCGTCAATCGGCGCGCGGTTTGCCTTAGTCCTGGCGTCTGTCTCAAAAAAGCCTCGAACATATTAGGAGACGCAACATGGCGATCACGAGCTCCGAGTACGCAGTGGCTCCGCACGAGCACAAAGAGGGCGAGATTACGAAGGTGATCGAGCATTACACCAGCCAGGTCCCCTCGGGCGCTTATCTGAGCTTGGCGGTCGGCTCGATCGGCCTTTCGCTCGCACTCCGGGTGCTGGGCCAGAAGAATGCCTCTCAGTTTGTCGGTCACTGGGTCCCGACCATTCTTCTGCTGGGGCTCTACAACAAGCTGGTCAAGATCGAAGGCTCGGAGTAATCCGTTGGCCACTCCCTCCCGACCCGACACCGACCCTGGGTGCTCTCGATGAGTCGCACCCAGGGCCGCGTTGTTTCCAGGATCAGGTCGAATCGGACCCGGAGCGCTTGCTTGACGTCCTCAACCACGACCGACTAACATGCCGCTCAGTTCCGACTCTTCCGGTCGGATCGAGAATGCCGCCTGGAATAGACGCGAGCGTCGTCACCTTCGGACCGATATTAAGGTCGGGAGAGGTCGGACGATCTTCGGCCGATTCGGGGCCGGCGGTCGGGCCAGGACCTCCAGGGTAGGGGGCGCTCGGCGATGGATCGGACCGGAACGGGGCTAGCATCCTTGGTTAATGGATCTTGCCAGGCTCACCTGGTCGGTCTGGATGGTAAGGACATGGCGGGGCTCGCCCGGATGCTCGTCGAGCGAGGGGTCGTCGTGACGGGATCGATCCAGGAACCGACTCCCGCGACCGATCGCCTCCGACGCCTGGGCGTCCGGGTCCACGCCGGCCACTCGCCTCGTCACGTTCCTCGATCGGCGCATCTGCTCATTTACAGTCCTGATATTTCGCGAGATCATCCCGACCGACTCTCGGCGGCTCGGGTCGGGGTGGAACAACAGTCCACATCGAAAGTGATGGCCGACCTTCTTCGTCGAGGTCTCGGGATCGCCACAAGCGGAGGGCGTCAGGCCGCGATCGCCTCGGCGATGATCGGATGGATCTTGACCCACGCCGGACTTGACCCGACGATCATTCTCGACTCGAATCCTGTCCAGCGGATCGATCGGACCCAATCAGGACGTGGACCGCATGTGATCATCGAGACCGAGAATTGTTTCCCGACCGACCATCTCAGCGGCGTACCGATTGTTTTGATCCACGACGAATGGAACCCTTCGGCTCGGTCTGAGGTCCTCCGGAGATGGGTGGACTGCTCGCCTCCGGGCGGCTATGTACTCGGGTTCGCTGACGAGAAGGACGAGGTCATCGATCAGACCACCGAGATCGTCGAGGTCGAACGATTCTCGCTCAGCCCGGGACATGCCTGGTGGGGTGCTGACGTCCGGCAGGATCGCGGTTGTTATCGGTTCCGAGCGTTTCACCGAGGACGGTTTGCGATGGAGGGCCGGCTCCAGGTCCCGGGTCGTCACCTGGTTCTCGGGGCGCTCGCCGCGGTCGCGGTTTGCGGCCGGGTTGACCTGAACTGTCGGGCCATCAAGGAAGCTCTCGAAGAGTTTGGTGGAATTTCCAGAGGATTCGAGTCACGCGGAAGTTTCCGCGGTGTTACCCTGGTGGACGACGAGGCGGAAGGAGTTCAAGGAGTCAGCGACGCCCTGGCCGTGGCTCGCGAGGTGTTTGGAGCCCGAAGGCTCTGCGTGGCTTATCGCTCGCCGGCCGGAGTCAATCCAACCTGGCCGATCGCCGAGGATTTCGCCGAGGCGGACCGGGTCTGGATCATCGATGGCGACGACCCGGCCGATTCCTGGAAGGTCGAGCAACTGGCGAGGACACTCCGAGATCGAGGGGTCGAGGTGGGTCGAGCCTTGGGACTGGAAGAGGCGATTCGAGAGTTGGACCGTGATCTCGAACCCGGCGACGTGCTGGTGACGCTCGGGGCCGGCGATGTGGGGACGATAGCCGATGCATTCCTTCGCAGACTTTCCGACGATCGTCACGGCTGATGAGCCACTGGCGCCCCACACCTGGTTTCGCCTTGGTGGACCCGCCGCCTTTCTCGCCCGACCGAGGAACGTGGCCGAGGTTGTGGGCCTGATCCGGGCTTGCCGGGACCACGACGTTCCTTTCCGGGTCCTCGGTGGCGGCTCGAACGTCCTGGTCCGCGACGAGGGATTCGCCGGGCTCGTGATTCATCTCGAAAGCCCGGCCTTTTCCGATGTCAGCGTCGATCAAGGCAAGGTCGTGGCGGGCTCCGCCGTCCCCTTGACGGCCTTGATCTCGCAGACCGCCCGGTCCGGTCTGGCGGGCCTGGAAGTTCTCACCGGGATTCCCGGAACCGTCGGCGGTGCGCTTCGAGGAAATTCGGGCGGTCGTCAGGGAGCGATCGGGACGTTTGTCCGCCGGGTGACGGTTGTCGACGATTCGGGCGAGGTCACGGTCCGGGAGCGCGAAGATCTCCGGTTCGAGTACCGATCGTCCGACCTCGATGAGCCGATCATTCTCTCGGCCGAGTTCGAGCTGGAACCTGAAGATCCCGAGGTCGTCGTCAAGCGGATGCGGCGGATCTGGATCATCAAGAAGGAAAACCAGCCTTACGGCCACCAGTCTTCCGGCTGCATCTTCAAGAATCCCGCCCCCGAGATCTCCGCGGGTACCTTGATCGAACGAGCGGGCCTCAAGGGGCAACGCGTTGGCGGGGCCGAGGTCTCCGACCGACACGCCAACTTCATCATCGCCCATCCGGGGGCTCGATCGAGCGACGTTCTCGAGTTGATCGAACTCATCCGCCAGAAGGTCCGCCAGCAATACGGCCACGAGCTTGAGCTACAGATCAAGATATGGTAGAGGCGTTGCAGGTCGCCCGAGTTGATCTCCGCATCGCTCAAGAGGCCGAGAAATTTCCTGGATCGGAGGAGCGTCGGTGATGGAACACCGCGATTCTCCGGAGATCGAGCCGGAGCCGACGGAGTCGGAGCGATTGAGGCCCGGTCAGCGATTTGCCCGCCTGGTTGAATCGCCGATCTCGCGAAGGGTCGCCCTGCCGAGGCTCATCATCGCGGGCGGGCTCTTGCTCGGGCTCGTCGCCCTGTTGTGGCTGGCCATCACCCGCCTGATCCAGAAAATCACGGACTGGGTTGATCAGCGTCCCGAGCACCAGATTCCCTTCAGTCAGATCGAACTGGTGCCCGAGCCGGAGGGCTGGATCAAGGGAGGGAAGGCGCTCATCCTGAGCCAGGTCCGCAGAGAGGCGAACCTCGATGAGATGGTCTCGCTTCTCGATCTCGACCTGTCCAAACTTCAGACCGACTTCAAGCGCTGCGTCTGGGTGAAGCAGGTCGTCCGGATCGATCGATCAAACTACGGCCGGTTGATTGTCGAACTGGTTTATCGTCGGCCGGTGGCCGAGATTCGCTATCAGCCCGTGCCGCCCGGGGACTTCATTCTCGACGAGGAGGGTGTTGTCCTGCCCGATGACGAGATCCGATGGACGTCGCATCTCTTCCCTTACCGCGTTCACGGGATTCCCAGTCCCTTGATCGAGATCAAGAATATCCCAGAGACGTCGACAAAACCCCGGTTTGGGTTGCCCTGGAAGCGAAGGGTCGAGGATGGCCTGGTCGAGGAGCCCGATCCCCTGGTCTTGCGAGCGGCTCGACTGGCCCGGTTTCTCCAGGATCGATCTCTCGCCTTGAAATCGCCGGCCGACGCTCCTGATTTCGTGTCGATCTATATCCCTCGAGAGACGGGCCAGCCGTTTTTTCTGATCGACTCGGGCCAGAACTATGTTTGCTGGGGGATGGCGCCGGGGGATGACCGGATTGGCGAACCCTCTCCTGAGACACGTTGGACCATGCTTCTCCAGTGGATCAAGACGCATGGACCAGTCATTGCCAGATACCCGGATTATCTGGATCTCCGGGGGCCCGAGCCTCAGTTTGAAAGAGGCCCGGGAAGCTCCGGCGGTTCGACGTCCCGTTAAGCTATCACGGCGGCCTTGCGCGCCGGGCATTATGGCCAGCGAAACTGGGAGATCTGGGTCATGGCGAGCCAACTCGGCCCGAAGTGGTTGAACCGTGTCCAGCAAATCGCGACGCCGACGCACGCGGGCCGACTGAGCCGATACGCCTTGCTGGCCGAGGAAGTGAACAAGCTGGAAGCCGGTCTGGAAAAGGACACCGACGCTCAGCTCAAAGAACGAAGCCACGCCCTCAAGATGCGGGCCAGACAAGGCGATTCGCTCAACAGCTTGCTCGTGGATGCCTTCGCACTCGTCCGCGAGGCGGCCAAGCGGACCATCAAGCAGCGACATTATGACGTCCAGCTCGTCGGCGGCGCGGCGATCCACTACCGCTGTCTGGCCGAGATGGAGACCGGCGAAGGGAAGACGCTGGTCGCAACCCTGCCCGCGTATCTCAACGCTCTGGCCGGTAAGGGCGTCCACGTCGTGACCGTCAATGACTACCTGGCCCAGCGCGACGCCGACTGGAACACGCCGATTTACGAGATGCTCGGCATGAGCGTCGGCTGCATCCAGACCGGCCAGACCGACCCCTCGCGCCGCGATGCTTATGCCCGGGACATCACCTACGGCACCAGCAAGGAATTCGGCTTTGACTTCCTCCGCGACGAGCTGAAGCGGCTTCAGATCGGGACCAACGAGCGTAAGACGTTCGAGGAAGCCTTTCTCGGTCGGTCGAGCGTCACCGCCGACCCCCCCGTGCAACGAGGTCACTTCTTCGCCATCGTGGACGAAGCCGACTCGATCCTGATCGACGAGGCTCGAACCCCGTTGATCATCGGTGCCAACAATCAGCCGACCCAGGAAGAGGCCGCCGCATATCTCGGCGCCGATAACCTGGCCGCGACCTTGATCCGGGGCAAGGATTTCAAGTACGACCCGGCCGAGCGCAAGGCCGAACTCAACGCGGCGGGCCGACGCAAAGTTCAGGTCGCCGCCGGTCATTCGTCGTTCCTGGCGCTCACGGTCGATGGCCTCTACGAATACGTCGAGCGAGCCCTACGGGCTCAGATTGCCTATCTCCGCGATCGCGACTATGTGGTCTTCGATAACGAAATCGTGATCGTCGATGAGTTCACTGGCCGAATGATGCCGGGCCGCCAGTGGCAGGATGGCCTCCATCAGGCGATCCAGGCCAAGGAGCGGCTGGAGATCACCCTGGAGACCATCACCGCCGCTCGGGTGACGGTCCAGGACTTCTTCCTTCGCTACAAGAAGCTGGCCGGGATGACCGGGACCGCCTCCTCCGACGCCGCCGAGCTCAAGCGGGTCTACAAGGTCAACGTCTTCAAGGTCCCCACCAACCGCCCGGGTCGTCGTGTCTGGAAGCCCGACCGGGTCTTCTCGACAGAGGCCGAAAAGTTTCAGGCGGTCGCCCAGCAGATCGTGGAATGGCACAAGAAGGGCGTCGCGATCCTGGTGGGTACGCGGTCGATCGAGAAGTCCGAACGTCTGAGCGCCCTGCTCAACGCCGAGAAGATCGAGCACCAGATTCTCAACGCCAAGAATCACGAGATCGAGGCCCAGATCGTCGCTCAAGCGGGCGGTCCCGGCAAGGTGACGGTCGCGACCAACATGGCCGGTCGAGGGACCGACATCAAGCTCGATGCCGAGATCGCCGCCAAGGGCGGGCTCCACGTCATCGGGACCGAGCGGCACGAGTCGAGACGAATCGACCGCCAGCTTGCCGGCCGCTGCGCCCGCCAGGGCGACCCGGGATTCTGCCAGTTTTTTGTCTCGCTCGAAGATGAGATCATCGAGGCTTATGGCGAAAAACCGGCCATCCGGCTCCGGAAGCGCTACTCGGGTTCGGGCGAGCTGACCAGCGGCGGGATGCGTCGCCTGGTCCTTGCCGCGCAGGCCCGCAAGGAGCGGCAGCACTATCGTGACCGCAAGCTCCTGATGAATTACGAGAAGCAGCGAGCCGACATGCGGAAAAATATGGGCCTGAATCCCGTGCTCGGTTGAGGGTAGTTCTGGCATCTCCCGTGGCCTTGTGGTCCAATTCTGCCAAAAATGACCCTTACGATCGGGGCCGCGACACATGGACATCATCTACCGATACGACCCATTCCAGCCGATCGACAGCTCTCGGTGTCAGACCTCCGAGGAGGCGATGCAGGCTCTTCGTGAAGGGAACGAGCGTCAGAAGTTGATGGTCGAGAAGGTTCAGGGGGAGGTCCTTAACGGCGATCAGAACCGGCCGATCATCTTCCCTTCGAATCCTCTCTCGCTCGGATTTTCACTGGTTGCCGGGAAAGCCCCGATTCAGCGACCGTTCGGGATCATCCTGGGATGCTCGGACGCTCGGGCGCCGATCGAACTGATTTTCGACCAGTCGCATAATGAGCTTTTCGTGGTCCGGGTCGCGGGCAATGTCCTCGGGACGGAATGCCTGGGTAGTGTCGAATACGCGGTGAGGAACTTCGCCGAGAGCGTCCGGCTGATGGTCGTCCTGGGTCATACCGGCTGTGGAGCGGTGGCGGCGGCGGTTGACCTCTACCTCGATCCCGTGGCTGACGGGGCGATCGCTCAGTCACACGCTTTGCGGTCGATCGTGGACCGGATCTCGGTGGTCGTCCGGATCGCGGATAAGGCTCTCGAACGGCGGCGAGGGCCGGGGCACTCGGCTGACCCCGACTATCGATCGGTTCTCTGGCAAATGGCCGTCTACATGAATGCCGCGCTGACCGCGCACGATCTGGCCCGGGAACTGGGTCCGGCTGAATCCGAGACGATGAAGGTCGTCTATGGAGTTTACGACCTGAGTTCCCAGAAGGTCGAGGCCACCCCGGGTCATACCGAGACATTCGCCCCGCCACCGAGGAACGCCGAGGAGTTCTCGGCCCTGGCCGACCTCCTGGTCGACTCGATTGTCAGGGGGAGTCATCCCGCCAGGTCGAGGGCCTGAATCGGTCTCACTTCGACGAAAAAACCTGCTTCGGACCATCAGCGCCGACCTGGACCGAATATCGCGATCCGTCCGGCTCGACCGAAACCTTGATGAACTGACCTCCCTTCGCATTCTGGTTGGCGATCAGGGCGGGGTCCGTATTGTCTTCGGCCGAGGTCGCGGCGTTCTTGTGAAGCTGATAGGCCGCTTTGATCGACGGAATCGAACGGAGAAGCTTGACCGTCCCGGCAGCACCTCCTTTTCGGGGGCCGTTGTTCATGATCGCCACAGTCGGGGCGATGGTCCGGACCAGGGTTGGATGGTTCGAGATGTCCATCCCGTGGTGGGTCACCTGGAAGAGGTCGATTGGACCGATCTTGTCGGTCGGGCAAACCAGTTGCTTCTCGATATTCCAGGTCAGGTCGCCGCAGTCGAGGAAGTCAAAAGCCCCCAGCCGGAACCGAAAGGCCAGGCTCCGGGCATTGTCAGACCGGTCGACCGCTTGGTCGGGCGGGCTCGATTCGCATTGCGAATTCGGCGACCCCGACGGTCCTTCGATCACCTTACCGCCCGAGGCTAGAACCAACGACTCGATCCCCTTCAAAGGCAGCGTGTCGCCCGCCTTGAGCGCCTGCCGCTTGCCACTCGAAGCCTTTCGGTAGCTCTCTCCGAGCCTGTCTCCGGCGGAAGGTCCATCGGGATAATTGGCCTTATCGCCATCGGTCGAGGTAAGGTCCGGCAGGCCGCGGTCCCAGTAGTGGTCAACCCGGAACCGCTTCGCGATCCCTTCGACACCCCCGAAATGGTCGGCATGCCAGTGGGTGGTGACGAGGTGGTCGAGATGGTCGAGCCTGGCCTGATCTTTCAGGATCGATTCGATCCGGATCGGGTCGCGGTCCTCGAATCCAGCCCAGCCCGAGTCGATCAAAACCGACTCGGAATCGGGCGTGACGATCAGGGTTGCCGCCCCGCCGTTGACGTCGATGAAGTAGATGTCAAGGTTCCGCCTCGGGGCATCGGCCCCGCAGCAGACGACCATCGCGACGACGGCGAGAAGGGCTCTCATGATCCGGCTCCGGAGGTAAGAGACTGGCCGATGGCGAGGACCTCCTCGGCGTCGAGGACCCGGTCATTGGTCTCGAAGAGGGCCTGGATCGCAGCCTTGTGGATTTTCATCTTCGTGCCACCCACGCCGAGGGCGCCCCAGCAGCGAAGTCCCTGGTGGGTGACGTCTTGATCGGTCGGCTTGATCAGCTCAATTCCCGACGGGGGGACGGCGTTGAGGTCGATCGCCACCTTGAGGTCAGTCAATCGCTCGCGGATCGATTCGGGCAGGAGCGTCACTCCCGCCGCTCCGGCGGCGATGACGACCGAAACCTCTTTCAAGCCGTCCAGCAAGTTAGTTTCACCAGAGAAGGACGAGAGTGGCCGACCGGTCATCTCGCCGATCCGACTCGCCACGGTCGAGGCTCGGTCGAGGGACCGCGAGCCGATCGCGACCTCGGCTCCGAGCCGGCTCAGGAGTCTCGCGACTCGCTGGCCGACCGGACCGGTCCCAGCGAGGACGGCGGTTTTCACCCCTTGTAGGTTCCCGCCTGAACCCTTGATCGCCGCCAGGACGGCGGCGGCGGCCGTCGTGTTCGAGCCGTTGGCATCAAAGAGGACCGAGACCCGGAAATGGGCGAAGAACGACTTCTTGACGGCTTCGAGCACCTGTTCCGCCGCGGCGACGTCCGAGCCGCCAACGAAGATCGCCGACCGTTTCAGGTCGCCCGGGCCCCGGGTGAACAGGGCCCCGTAAACGAGGTCGCGGACCCCCTCCGGCCCGATGCCACCGTGGCGGAAAAGGTGATCGACACCGGAATCCACAGCCACCACGCCATCGAAGACGCTGGGCTGGGGAGCGGTGTCGAGCTGGATCAGGATCGAAGGCTTGACGCTACCTGGGTCGGCCATCGAGGGATTATTCCCCGGAGAACGGGTGCTTGGCCGTGTCCTTCTGGGCGACGACCTGAGCGGGAGTGGGCAGCTTCTTCATGGCGTTCTCGATGGCCATCTTGGTGGCCTTGTGGTTGTACTCGACAATCTTCTTGTTGTCCTGGGCATCCCAGTGGATGAAGACCCCGCAGACGATCACGAGGTCGTCGGCGATGGCGACGGGGATCGTTCCTTCGGCCACGCAGTCAGCCACGGCCTTGGCCACGGCGTACTGGGCGGGTCCGAACATCTGCACGGCCTGCTTGGCCCCCTTGATGGTGACCTTGGTGATCATGACCGTGGCCGGCTTGACCAGGACGTTCGGGCTGAGGACCGCGAGAAGGTTCGAGTGGCCGGCCGACTGGTTGGCCAGGGCATTCGCGAAGGCCACGCCGACCGGGCCGTCCTTCGAGCCAATCAGGAGGTCGATGTGCGCGATCTCGTTGCCTTCGCCCGCCAGGGCTTCGCCGACATACATGGTGTGCTCGCTGGCCATCGTGCTGCGTCTCCGGTGCAAGATCGTGAGGAGTTTGCGAAGGCAAGACCACTCGGCCGCCCGGTCCAGGCGGATGGTGGCTTTGAGAACGAATCATAACAGCCGGCCGGGCAACCGCAAGACCTTGCGTCCGGAGCTTCAGGGCCGTTTCATTTTCGATTTCGGGTTGACAGAAGTTCCAGCGACTTCTGCGGGTGGCACATGTGGTAGCGCGTTGCCGCCGCCAGAGTCGGCTTTCCCGACTGCGGTCGCACGTAGAT
>Ga0080006_1138357_pt1 | contig 10149 bp, 11 predicted proteins | sample RS3BMetagenome_FD_69209 | JGI IMG/M metagenome (GOLD analysis project Ga0080006, IMG submission 69209) | Ferric oxide microbial mat and aquatic microbial communities from Rainbow Spring, Yellowstone National Park, USA - RS3B (SPADES... ... | reverse complement strand
ACGTCCAGAAGGCACCATCTTCACTCAGCCCGAGGTCAAACCCAAGCCCCTCCCGTTCGCCCGTCTCCTTCACACCGACATCCAGGTCCTGACACATCCGTGACACTTCACTCTTGCTGATCCCGTCGATCCCCATCGCCTTCACCAGATCGTCCACCTTGCGGGGTACTGACCCCATGAACGTAGGCTTCCTGTACCACGCTAAGCAGCGCCTGTTCACTGCGCTTGCGATGGGCCAGGAGGCTGGGAAAGTACGTTCCCTTGCGCACCTTGGGAATGTTCAGCGACAACGTGCCTACACGCGTGTCCCAATCCCGCTGCCGATAGCCGTTACGCTGAGTTTGCCGATCAGGAGAACGTTCATGGCGCTCGGCCCCGATCTGTGCACTGACCTCGGCATCCATCAAGGCCTGCACCAACGTTCGCGTGGCTTCTCGAAGAAAATCGACGTCTCCATCCATCCCGCACTTTTGCAAAAGCTCTAACAGGGCCATACTGTCTACAGTAGCCATCAGGAACCATCTCTCCTCGCTTGTGTAGGTCACACATTAGAGGGATTTCCTGGTGGCTCGTTTTTTAAACCACCTCCCGATAATTACACCACTACCAGGGACTATAGCTGATTCTCTTTTGTTAACTTAAAAAGTCGTGTATATTAAACAAAGAAAACGCAAGATCCGGAGGGAGAACACTCGGTGAAATCAGGAAAGGTCACGTTGCAACTCATTGCCGATCAACTCCAAATCTCAAAAGTGACCGTCTCGAAGGCCCTGAAAAATCAGCCAGGAGTAAGCGAAGAACTGCGCAAACGGATCATTGACCTTTCGAGTACTCTTGGCTATCGGACGAGGCCCGTGCGCCCCATGCGTGATGCCAAGGACGCAAGTTTCTTTGCGTTCATTGTAGCCAAACGGTTCTTTGTCGAAACCGACCGGTTTTACACGAATATTTTCTATCATTTGAGCCGCACATGCGTCGAAGGAGGCCACAGCCTCACTCTGCGGATTATTGATTCGCATGAAGAAGAGGCGTTCATTACTGAGTTTCTCAATGCAAACACGGATTTCCACGGCATATTTGTCGCTGGAGAAATGGATGAGACTTTCTTGCGCGCCCTGACCTGCATGGGGCTTCCAGGGGTAACAATCGACTTTTGCAATCCGCGCCTGAATGTCGACTCGATTAACACAGACAACTTCTACGCCAGCTACGCTGCAACGCTGCACCTCATTGATCATGGTCATGATACGATCGGTTTTGTCGGTGACCCATCCTACTCATCCAATGTCGCCGACCGCTATTACGGGTATCTAAAAGCGCTCAACGAAGCGCGCAAACCTGTTGAATCAAAGTGGCATCTAACGACCAATGATTCGGATGGCGTATACTTTACAGACTTGGCTTTGCCCCAGTCCTTGCCAACGGCCTTTATTTGCCACTGCGACATGGCCGCATATCACATGATTATGGTGCTGCAAAAAATCGGGCTCGAGGTACCACGAGACACCTCATTGATCAGCTTCGACAACACAGTATTAGGACAGAAATCAAATCCCCCTCTCACGACGATCGACAACATCGACACGAGGGCTCTCGCGGATGCAGCCTACGAGCGGATGCTGTGGCGTCTCGCGAATCCTGCATCACCGAAACAGCGAACCACTTTGGACACCTGTATGATCGAACGCGACTCCGTTCGATCAATGATCATGGAATGAATCTGATAGGCCAAGTCGGGCCCACAAATTGACCCATTTGATCCCGATAGCAACACGTCGGGAGTTCGCAAGAATACCAACACGAACTTGCCCCGACGGCCAGACGAGCCCCTTTCCATTGGGTGTTAGGAGGGAACGGGAGCGAGCGGAGAGCCCCTTCGCGGCTCGGAGATCCATGAGATAGCCGGCCTTGCTCCATGCCTGAAAAACCGCAGGAGATATCACCGCCACGTCAATCTCGCGCGCTGACAGTTGCGCGATCAACCTTACCTCATCTGTCTGTCCCAAGACGCCCTTTTCCCCTGGCTGAATAACTTGCATTCCTATGATCCGTCCGCGCGCACGACTTCCCCATGATTCACGGGCCCATACTTTTTCGATGACACTGGTATTGGCGATAACGGCCTGAGGCACATCAACAAATGCCACGGACAGTTCAATCGGCGGTGTTGGTGGAGACAGGGCCTTCGCAGCAAGGAAGGTGAGCACTGCAACCACTAAGATGAGGAATGAGAGAAACCACGACGTAGCACCGCCGAAGCGCGCAAGACCGCCGACACCCTTCCCTTTCATGGCGCCCACTTCTTCTCAACAAACCAATACGTAATCGTCGCCGACACGCTGAAGTAAAAGATAAAAAACAGTAGGGGTGCACGTTCGCACAGATACAACAGAAAGACAATAATAATTCCATTGGCGAGTGAAAGCAGCGGTCTAGTCACCGTCAGGATCATGGCATTACGTATAATATGGCGGATTTTGAGCTTCATATGCACCATGATCGGAAAAATATGAAGGATCACCATAAGAGCCACAAGCCCCATACCCGTCAGCACAAAGTTCTCGACATTCCCCAACTGACCCACACGTGTCAGACTGACGGCGCGTTGATCGATCCAGTAGAGACAGGATAAAATGAAAATACCAATGCCAATCAGCGAGCTTTGCCAAAAGTTTTCTGAGAAGGATCGCCAAAATGTCGGCCACACCTGGGGTTCTTCGCCTCGCGCAACCTTGCGTGCCACACCAAACAAGGCAGCAATAGCTGCAGGAATCGTGACAAACGGAAGGCAACTGATGATAAAGAGCAAGTTAGCGGCGATGAAAGTAAGAAGCACCGCCACGGCCCGAAATAGTTTTCCATCCAACGAAAACAGTGAAAAGCACCTCCAGAGGACGGTCCATGTCAGGTCATCTCAACCGACAGAAAAGAGGGTGAGCACCCAGAGTAACTATAGCACCCTGAACACTCACCCTCAATGTGCTAACTCCGGACGATCAGTGATGCGCCTTCGCAGCCAGAAATGCTTCCAGTTGGGTATCCCCGCTCTGTTGAATCGCCTTGAGTGCTGATTGCAATCCACGATTGCTATACAGGGACTGTAGCTCTTTATTTAGTGCCTCAGCGGGATGCGCAACGACCCCCAAGTCGAGTGGGACTTCGAAATTGTTGAGATCACTGAGATCCGGGTCATCCTCCTGAACCTTGACTGAGGCCGGATTGAATACAAACCCTGTGGTAATCGGCACGAAATAGGAGCTCGCAAGGGACTCGTAGTGATACATCTTGACTCCCTCCTTTGGCAGGTTGCTCGGGATCGGAACAAAACTGGGATTCCAAGTGAGTTCGTACCCAGGGAAAGCGTAGGCGCTTCCTTTGGGAATACTGTAACGATCGTTTCCAACCGGAGTCCAATCTTTATGAGGGATCCCGAGTGAAAACAGGTTGTTGTTGGCTTGGCTGGAGAAGATCCAGTTTAAAAAAGCCATCGTCCGTTCAGCGTTATGCGACGTGACTGGGATACACAAGTAGTTCCACATCTGAAACGTCGTCGGATTAACACCCGGCTGCATGGCACGCTTCGCGGGATTAGTTATGAAGATTCCCAGTTTTGCTCCGCGAACAGATGTGGACAAGCTTGCATACAACTGTTCGTAATTGCTGAGCGTGCCACCGATTGAACCCGCGTTTCCACTAGTGAACTCGCCAGTGGCATCGTTTTGTGTTAGCGGATTTGATTGCGTGTACCCTTCATCATGCCACACCCGCGCAAACGCGAAGCTCTCTGTGTTTAATTCGTTGTATGGTGCGGGAAACTTGTTGGCAAGACCCGTCGGATCCTCTCCCGCAAGCCAGGAAGCAATCAGTTTTCCACGCTTGATGTAGGCGTTCCCTGAGACGTTGCCGTACGTGATCGGATAGACACCTGCCGCATACTGGTTTGGGAGGGGCGGCATGGCCATCGTGGCGGAGTAGCCCGCTTGGGCATTTTCGACGAATGGAATCATGTTCGGATCGGATTTTTTGAGCCCATCGTAGTATTTGTATAACTGGACTAGGCTGTTGATTTTGCCTTCGGGGATCCCCAACTGTTTAGCCAAGTCTTGTCGATAAAAGATAACAGGCGTATCCATGAAAAATTGTCCAAGCGGAACGCCGTATACTCCCAATTTCCCGTTTGGACCAGGGAAAGAGTTGGTCTGCAACATCGCTTTGGTAAAGTACTTATGCAATGCCGGGAATTGGGGATCATCGAAGTACTTGTTCAGTCGCAAATAATCCCCTTTGGCAGCCAGTGAAGTCATGTTCATCCAGGGTGCGTTAAACTCCAGGTCAACTGGTTGATTTGCAGAGAACGCTAACGCAACCTTATCGGCATACGAGGTCTCCGGAATCCACTGAATATTAAGCGAGGTGTTCAACGACTTGGCAGTCTCATTTTCAAAATAAGACACCACTTGATTGATTCCTGCCGGCTGATCACCCCAAAGCATGATATTGAGACTGACTGCCGAAGGCGGGTTAGCTGCTTCGGTAGCTTGCGAACCGCCTGACACTTGCGAGTAAACAACAGCCGACGTGAGTGTTAATGCCACCAATGCGGTTACTGTCATTCTTCCTTTTTTCACCATAAATCCCCCTTTTCACTAGTGGACCCTGCGCATTGCCCAAATCGATTTTCCCCACATCCCCCCTCTCATCTTGAAGACGATCAACGAGTGGTCACCTACCCCTTGATCGCCCCGACCGTCAATCCCGTCACAAAGAACCTCTGTAAAAAAGGGAACAGCAGAACGATCGGCCCCATGGTCACCACCGCCGTAGCCAAACGAACCGTATCAGCCGGAGCGACGGAAACGGTATTAGAGGCCAGCGCAAATCCAGCTTGAGCGATGCTTTGTGCAATGGAGATATTCTGGAGTAAATTCATGATCAAAAACTGGAGGGACCAGAGGCTTTCGTTGGTCATATAAAGTGCCGCCTGCTGCCATTCCCCCCAGTATCCGACGGCATAAAATAGACCGATTGTAGCGATAGCTGGTAGAGAAAGGGGCAAGACGATACCAAACAATATGCGCAGTTCGCTAGCCCCTTCCGTGCGGGCCGCCTCGTACAGCTCACTGGGGATGCTCCGAAAGTAGTTCATCATCACAAACATGTTCCAGACATTGAGTAATGATGGGAAGATATAAACCCAGATAGAATTTGCTAATTGCAAGTACTGCGTAATGAGGATGTAGGTGGGTACCAATCCGCCGCTAAAAAGCATCGTGAAGTAGAAGATCATGATCACCCACTGCCGATTCTTCAGCTTGTTTGAAGACAGCGGATAGGCAGTGAGGAACGTGATCAGCAAACTGAGAATTGTGCCCACAACGGTGAAGAATACCGTAACGAGGTAGGCTTGCGGAACTGTGTTACTGATAAAGATCGACTGATACGCGAGCACGGAGAGCTTGTGTGGGATGAATTGATATCCATAACGGAGAAGTGAGCCCTCACTGGTAAATGAACTGATGAGAAGCAATAGAACAGGGTACAGGCAAGCCCACCCGATCAAGATGGCCACTAGATAGGCGAGGAGTTTTCCAACGCCGAACTTCCCCTTCTCAAGGACTACCACGTCTTCATTCCCCTTCTCGTCAATTTTCGCATTTCACACTGGCGGCCTCGCTCTCAAAAGAGCGCGTAATCAGGATCGATCTTCTTGGCAAGCCAGTTCATCAGCAGCACCAAGGCGAAGCCCAAAAGGGACTGCATAAGTCCGACCGCCCCGTTGATACCAAATCCGATCCCGTTCAAGACGTTGCGGAAAACGTATGTGTCAATCACGTTGGTCGTTGAATACAAAAGCGAGTTATTCCCAACCATGGAGTAGATCATATCCGTGTTGCCCTTGAACATGCCCCCGACAGAGAGAAGCAGTAAAATGGCAATCATCGGTCGCAACATGGGAAGGGTAATGCGAAAGATCATCTGCATGCGGGTCGCTCCGTCGATTCGAGCCGCTTCATACATCTCTTTGTCAATCCCCATAATGGACGCCATGTAGATGATGGCTCCAAAACCGGCACCCTTCCATGTATTCAAAATCATCAGTGTGACCGGCCATACGTTCGGATCGCTGTAAAACTGCGTGGGAGGAAGATGGAACCGCGTCATGAGTTCATCGACAACCCCTTGTGGCGACTGGAGAAAGACCAAGGCAATCATGGCGATGATCGGCCAACTTATAAAATTGGGAAGAATAACCACCGTCTGGACGACCCGAACGAGAACTGATTTGCCTAACTCCGTCAACAAGATAGCAATGAAGAGTGATGCGACAGTACCTGATGCAATAAACAAGGCGTTGAGAAAGAATGTGTTGAACGTGACCTGCAGCCATTGTTGCCCCTCAAAGAAAATCTGAAAGTTCTGGAACCCAACAAACGGACTTCCGAACAAGCCTTGTATGGGATTGAAGTCTTCAAATGCAATGACGATCCCGACCATCGGCCCGTAAGAGAAAATCAGAACGAAGAGAAGACCCGGAACCAATAAAATGTAGAGAGGCCAGTTCGTCACGAGATCTTTCAGCCGCCCGGCCAACCGTTTTCGTTCTCGTGGCGCTCGCTTGGTTTTCTTGCTATCGGCCACCCCAAAGCCCTCCTTGCTACACTACCTCGCGAATCGTCACACCAAGCTGCTCCAATATCCCGCTCAGCGGGATCTCCACCGAGGCAATCGACGTATCGCTCGCTCCGTAAAAGATCTGAACGTCCGTCCCTATGACTAGTGCGCCACAACTGAAAACGACTTTCCCAAAAAAACCATCGGTCTCGTAGGGCATCTCTGGCGTAAGAATGGGGCTAGGGGAACGAGCCAACACCTTCCACGGCTCTTCCGTGTCGAGTAAGACGGCCCCAAGGCAATACCGATTGTGTTCGTCGGCACCGTGGTAAATCTCCAACCACCCATAGTCCGTCAAAAAAGGAACCGCACTCGCTCCAATGCGACCACTATCCCAGGAACCTGGGCGCACGCCCATTACGTGCTTGTGATTTCCCCAGCACAAAAGGTCCTCAGATTCGGCGATCCAAATCTCCGGCCGTCCATACAAGGACGAAGAAGGGCGGTGTAACGCATAGTACTTCCCTCCTGACAGACTTGGAAAGAGAGCGACATCCTTGTTGTCAGGATGAAAGATGATTCCCGCACGTTCAAATTCGCGAAAGTCCCTAGTCGTCGCGAGTGCGGCCACAATCCCACGATCGGAAATCGCGGAATAGGTGACGTAATAGACGTCGCCTATGAGCGTTATGCGCGGATCCTCAATCCCGTATGCCTCATACTCTGTTTGGGGCATCAATGCAGGCTGTTGATCCACACGAAAGGATCCGTCTGGTTGCAATCTCGCCACGCGCAGATGCGAGATCGAAGTGAGATAATTGCCTTCGGGCGTTTTGACGACCCGAGCATCGGAGACATCTATTTTGCTGTCAGCCAGAAGAAACCGACGGATGCGGATCTCACGCGAGACCGCATCGAATACTGGCACCAAACATTCCCCCTCTTTACAGATGGGACGTTCCGCCACGCGAACCAGAAAAACAGTCTCGTCATTATGGCATGCGACGCCCGGATTAAACACACCGATCACTTGCATCGCGGGAGATGAAGGAATAACGTCAGCGGGCTGAATCCGTGGGTTGTGATGTGATCTTGTCACTCGCATACGATCCCCCCGTATAAAGTTTATAAGCTCATATATAGTATACAAAGAAAGCGGTTAACTCGTCAAATGAAACCTTATTAATTTATTTTTTTTAGGTAACAACCATTCTCTCCAGATCGTCGTTACCTGTTTCTGCCCCCGCATAATGACCCCATGCTGACGTAGTTGCCTGTCCACAATCTGCCGGATATACTGTCCACATCCCGAGCAAAGGAAAAGACGCTTCCTAAAGCGTGTCACTGCCCATCAGTGTCACTGGAAGCGTCTCAAACCAAAAGGACCTCGGGTCCTTCCCACCTCTCCCTCCACGCCGGTTCGTTTTCTCGAGCTGGACATCACATCGATCCCCGTTGCGCGCGCCTCGTCGCTCACCCTACGAATCGGCGAGGTCACGATCGACGTGCCGCAAGACTTCGACCCGACCCTGTTGCGCCAAGTGGTGGCCGTCTTGACAACCAGATGCTAAACGACTTCTCGCCCGTGCATAAAGTCTACCTCGCCGCCGCTCCTACGGACATGCGCAAGTCCATCGACGGACTCGCGGCCCTGGTGCAGCAGTCCTTCGAACTGGATCCCTTTTCGCCTTGCTTGTTTGTCTTTTGCAATCGACAGCGTGACAAAGTTAAAATCCTGCAATGGGGATTCAGCGGGTTCTGGGTTCACTACAAGCGTCTGGAACGAGGGCGCTTCGAGTGACCAGACGAGATGCGTATTGATGAGAAAATAGCCCCCTTTGACGCAATAGAGAACGCCATATGCGTGTTTTAGACAACAACATGCTCGGTATGCTGACCGTCTCTCATCAGCGCACATGGAAGCGGAGAGTATTAGGCGGTTTCCTCATCTGATTTCGTGACAACGTATCCTTGCTTCTTCAAGCGACGAATCATGAGTTCTTCCGTGGAAACAGGTCTACGCTTCTCAAGATAATCGGTCCCCAACTCGATGTAGGGTTGACCTGTTCTTAGCACATGATAAGCGATGACAAGGATCTTGTGCCCAAGCACAACAGCCGCACGCTTCTTGTCTTTACGACCCGAAATGGACCAATACTTTGAGCCAAGGAATGTCCGCGTTTTACTGGCTGCCCACGCCGCCTCGAGGAGTGCTGACCTTAGCGCCTGATTGCCTTGCGTCGTTCGTGTTCTTTTTTTTTACCGGCACTCTCATGGTTCCCTGGACTGATACCTGCCCAAGAAGCCAAATGGGATGCCGATGGGAACACAGACATATCCGTTCCGATCTCCGCTAGAATGACTCTGGCCACATGAGGTCCAACGCCGGGAATGGTTTGCAATAACACTTCTTGCTCTTGATACGGAGCGAAATACTGCATCATATCCTCTTCCAGCTCTGCTATTGACGTTTCGAGGAACTCTAAGTGGTCGAGGGAGCGCCGAATGATCCTGCGATGATGCAACGTCACATGACCGTTGAGCGCTTCGATTAGATCAGGGATTTTGGCACGCAATCGACCCAAAGCCAAGTCTGCCACTTGATCGGGCACAATGACTTCCCCATTGACAAGGGCATCGAGCATCAGACGGCCCGACTTTCCGAACACGTCGCTGATGAACGTGGACATTTTGATGTTCGCGTCCTCCAAGACCTTGAGAATCCGATTGCGTTCGGAGGTTTCATATCCTTTGAGTTTGCGACGATAGCGAGTCAGGTCTCGCAGTTCACGAATCTCCTTAGGAGCGATGAAGCTGCTCTGGACACCAGACCACACCGATGAAGCTCAGCGATCCATTGCGCATCCTTCTTGTCTGTCTTGCGTCCTGGCAGATTCTTGATGTGCGCGGCATTGGCGAGAGTGACTGAGCAGCTGGCCTCAAGCACGTTAAAGACGGGTTTCCAGTAGACCCCCGTGCTCTCCATAGCAACCTCGGTGCAACGGAGTTCTTCTAGCCAGTCGGAAAGTTCGAGCAGTCCGGATAGGACTGTAGAGAACTCCCGTATGACTACTTTTGGTTTTGCCTCAAGGGGACCTGTTACAACAAAAGCCACAACATTGGCTTGGTGTACATCCAGGCCAGCACAGCAAGTACGAATGGCGTCCATTGAGTCTCCTTTCTAAGAAGGACACAACCGCCTGACCCAAGAAATATTGATGGATGTGCTCAGGGCGACAGTATGTTGTGCTCAAAGGCGGTTGTAACTAGATTCCGGCGCGGGGTCGTGCCCCCATAATACGAACGGTCTACCTGTCCTGCATAGAGTAAGCATGCGCCATAAAAGGCACCCTGTAAACCCCGAAAACCCATTTTCATTGTAGATTGTGCCCCGCCAGGGGCATGTGGGATTCCAGAGCAAAACAGCCACCGATTCCGGTAAATTGCAGCCACCATTCCGCTAAATATCAGCCACTGAATCCGGTAAGTCCCGGCCACCCAATCCGGTTAATCCCCGCCACTCTTACCCCTACAAGA
>Ga0080006_1157734_pt1 | contig 10153 bp, 10 predicted proteins | sample RS3BMetagenome_FD_69209 | JGI IMG/M metagenome (GOLD analysis project Ga0080006, IMG submission 69209) | Ferric oxide microbial mat and aquatic microbial communities from Rainbow Spring, Yellowstone National Park, USA - RS3B (SPADES... ... | reverse complement strand
GCTCGGGGAGGAGGGGGGGGGGGGGGGGGGGGGGGGGGGGGGGGGGGGGGGGGGGGGGGGGGGGGGGGGGGGGGGGGGGGGGGGGGGGGGGGGGGGGGGGGGGGGGGGGGGGGGGGGGCGCGGGGGGGGGGGGGGGGGGGGGCGGGGGGAGCCGGGGGCGCAACTGCTCTGGCAACGGCTCCTGCGTCGTCACCGGGAGGAGCACGGCGCCTCCCGCCCGGCAACCTGCAACTCCCCCAGGCGTGGGGCGGGTGGGCGGGCCGTCCTGAGCCGCCACCTGCTCCGTGGACGCCGGGGCGCACGGGGCCGGCTGGGGGCCCCGGAACGGCGGCGGCCGTGCTGGGCTTGGGCTTCCCTGGCCCGGAGTTCATGCACTGCCGAAGCGCCCTCGCCGCCCCCCGGCGGTCAGAGCAGGGGGCGGCGACCGCCGGGCACCCACCCGATGGGCGCCGCATCCCGCCACAAGCCGCTCAGCCAACGGGCATCTACTGGATGTCTCCTGCCGATGGGCGGCCAACCGGGCAGCGATGGCAGAGCGGCCCCGTCCGGTTGGCGCGGAGTGAACGGCACGCTCCATCGCCAGGGGCGGCGCAGGGGGCCGGCGCGGCGCTTCACTCACCGCCGGGCGTTGGCACGTGCCTCAGAACCTCAGCGTCGGAGTGTCCGCGCGCCCGAACCTGCAGTTGTCGGAGGTGAGAGCCGCGTTGTGGACTATCGCCGCCTTGGCCCCTCCGGCCTGCAGGCGCCGAGCCAACAACGACCCGGGCCCGGCGGGGCGTCGAGCAGTGGCCCCGGCCGGGGAACGGCAGGGATGGTGTCCGCGCGCCCGAACCTGCGGCTGTCGGGGGTGAGAGCCGCGTGGAGTATCGCCGTCTTGGCCCCTCTGGCCTGCAGGTGTCACTGGTCGGCGTCGGGTGCAACAACTTCGGTGGGCGGATCGACCTCGATGCCGCGCGGGCGGTGGTGGACCGGGCCCTGGACCTCGGCGTCACCCTTTTCGACACGGCCGACGTCTACGGGCGCGGGGCGTCGGAATCCATGCTGGGGGAGATCCTGGGCGAACGGCGCAAGTACGCCGTCATCGCCACCAAGTTCGCCGGCTCCATGGACCAGGCGTCGGGGTTGATGCGCGGCGCCTCGCGGCGGTACATCCTGTCCGCCGTGGAGGCGAGCTTGAAGCGGCTGCGCACGGACTGGATCGACGTGTACCAGATCCACCATCCCGACCCCCACACGCCGTTGGAAGAAACCCTGCGCGCCCTGGACGACCTCGTGCGGCAGGGTAAGGTCCGCTACATCGGCTCCTCCAATTTCGCCGGCTGGCAGGTCGCCGAGGCCGAGTGGCTCGGGCGCCAGATCGGCGGCCATCGCTTCGTCTCCTGCCAGAACGAGTACAGCCTGCTCGCGCGGCGGCCCGAACGCGACCTGTTCCCGGCCATGCAGGCGTACGGCCTGGGGCTCCTGCCCTACTTCCCGCTGGCGGGCGGCTTCCTCTCGGGGAAGTACCGGCGCGACCACCTGCCGGAGGGGGCACGGCTGACCAACAACAATCGGATGGCGGAACGGATGCTGACGGAGCAGAACTGGGCGATCGTCGACCGCCTGGAGGCCTTCGCGGCTGAGCGCGGCCACACCCTGCTGGATCTGGCCTTCGCCTGGCTGGGCGCGCACCCGGTGGTCTCCAGCGTGATCGCGGGCGCCACGCGACCCGAGCAGGTGGAACAGAACGTCCGGGCGGCCGAGTGGACACTGACGCCGGACGAACGGGCCGAGGTCGATCGGATCAGCGCGAAGGACTGACGCTGAGGCGTCACACCCCGGGGGTCGCCGGGTGGCCGCATGGGCGGAGGCGGGAGGGGGGGCGGATCCCCACCTGCCCCGTCGGCGGTCCGGGTCGGCGCCGGTCGGTCAAAGGGACGGCCGGCGCGCCGAAGGGACTCTGGCGGCGATCCGGAGGGCGTCGGGTCGCCTGGGGTAGGGGGCGGACTGCGGCCACCGTCTTCAGGCCCCTCGGGGCGGGATACCGGCCTTGCACCGGTCTCGGGGCCGGCACCGGCATCCAAGGCATGGTGGGACAGAAGTCCGGGCCCGCGCCGGCCACCAGGGCGGGCTGTTATCACCGACTGCTGGGGCCGCACGGCCCCCCCCCACGCGTCGCGTGCTGGAACCCGGCCCCCGCGTCCCGCACGGCGGAAGAGCCCTGTCTGGCCGCGGCGCCACGCCGATGCCGAGGGAGTCCGGCGCCGGCTTGCACCGCGCCACCGATGACCGGTTCTCTGCCTGGCACCCCTCAGATGCCAGCGTGCGCCTGAAACCACGCCACCGAGCGGGCCACCACGTCCGCCCGGTTCTCGGGGCGCGTGGGGACGTGCCCCTCGCCGCGGTAGAAGACCAACTCGGCCTCGGCGCCGTGTTCGCGCAGGGCGGTGTACCAGGCGATCGCCTCGGCCGTCTCATGATCGCCGTGCAGCAGCAGGAGCGGCGTGCGGACCCGGGCGACATCCGTGGCCGGCGAGGCGGCGGCGTACCGGGCGGGTGCCTGCCACGGGTTGCCGCCGAGGGTCCTACGGGCGAAGTCCAAACCCCCGCCGCCCCAGCCGAGCAGGAAACCGAGGCGCGCCCGGGCTCCAGGTCCACCGGGGGCCCGCCGGCACGGGGCACCCGCAGGAGGCGCTGCGTGGAGACCGCACCGTACGCGGGATACCGGTAGTGCTGGAAGGCAAACCCGGCGGCACCGAGGGAAACCGGCCGGCCGATCTGCTCGAGGCCGTCTGCGCTCGCCAGGCGTTCGGGGGGGCCTCCTTCGAGGGGCAGCCGCCAGAGGCTCATGCCGTCGGCGGGGTGATCGCCGAAGCGCTGTGCGGTGCACCCGGTTTCCGGCACCGGGAGGAGAGTCGGCCCGGGGTTGAAGGGCGGACGGAGCGCGAACCGGCCGCAGACGGCCAGGAGGGCGTCCGCACCGTCCCATGCGACCTCCCGGACCGGGGTCTCGGGCGGGAGCAGGGCCGTTCCAGGCTTGCCGACCGTGATACGGCCCTGCTCGTCCACGACGGCCAGCCTCTGGCCACCCGGTTCCGGGATCGGCGTGCCAGACCCGGCATCGAGTTCGCCGCCATCCGGCCAGGACAGCAGCCGCCATGCACCGCCGTCGCGCACCAACAAGCGATCGGGCCCCCAGAAGGATGCCGGCATCCCCGCCCACCCCCTTCACCGGTGACCGCCCGGGCCCGAGGCAGGGAGTACCGGCCAGCCACCTGCAGGGAGAGGTAGGCGATGGAGGCGAAAAGGAAAAGACTGTTTGTTCGCCGGCTGTCGTCGTATACTTGTGGAGGGCAGGCTCGCAGGGGCAGAGGTGTTGTCGCTGCTGTCCGACGAGACGATTCGTGCCGCGGCGCGCACCCTGGCCCACACAGCCACATCCCAGCCTGCACGCGTGATCCTGTTCGGATCATATGCCCGGGGCGATGCGTGGGAAGGCAGCGACGTCGACTTCCTTGTCATCGAGCCGGAGGTTCCCAACCGACACGCAGAGATGGTTCTTCTGCGCCGGGCCCTGAAAGGCTTTCCGACGCCTGTGGACGTGATGGTGGCGAGCGAAGCCCAGGTCCGAGCGTGGCGGGGTGTCCCCGGCGTCGTCTTGCACGACGCGTTGGCGGAAGGGAGAGTGCTCAGTGAGCATTCCTGAGGGCCACTCCTCTTCCTCCGTAAGGCAGCCAACGACGAAGTCGCACTTGTCAAACTGGCGGCGGATCCCGACGTGTCCGACGAGGTCGTCGGCTTCCACGCCCAGCAGGCCGCAGAGAAGCTACTCAAGGCGGTGTTGTTGGCCAAGGGGACGCGGCCATACAGAACCCACGACCTGCAATCGCTCGCAGATGCCGTGACCGCCGCCGGGAACTCGCTGCCAGTGGCGGAGGAAACCCTCGTCGCGCTCACGCCCTACGCCGTGGACTACCGCTGCACCACAGAGCCGCCAGAGGAGCCGATGGATCGTCCGGCGGCCTGCGCTCTCATCGTGACGCTTCGCGAATGGGCCGAGGCGCAGGTGGCTCATGCGGCCGCCAACCGGGACTAGTCTGGGCGTCTGTGGGCCGATCCACCATCGAGAGAGCCCGTCGGCGCGACATCGGCCCCCAGGACGCCTGGTGCCCGAGCCCTTCGGGTGCGGTCGGCGCAGCATGATGGACGATCCACATGTGCCGATGCGCATCGGGATGCACGACGGCGTCGCGCGCATCCGGTGGCTGCCCGGGGCCCGGGTCAGGTGGGTCGCAAAGGGCCGCCGTGCCGGATTCATGCACAATCGCGCCGGGGCGGGGTACCGGGGCGAGCCCGCGTGCCGGCCGGGGCGTGTCTGGCCGTGAGGCAGGGGGTGGGGGCCGCCAGACGCGGCAACCGTGCCGGCGGCGTGCCGTGTCTGAGCCCGCGATCGCGCCCGTCGTCTCGGCGCCACCCGCAGCGGGTCCCGCCGGAGCAGTGGCGGAGGACGCGCATCTTCCCGAGCAGGGAACCGCGATGGATCAGGGGCAGAGCAATCTTGAACGGATGCGGGCCCTCGTGACGGAACTCGACGATCGCCTCACACGGGAGATCTACCCTCGACTGCGGGAGTTGGCCGAACTCGCCGTCAAAAGCGACAGCGGCGGATCCTCTGAACCCGGGGCGAGGATCGCCAGACTCCACGTCCGGCTGCTGAACGACTGCGGGGATGTGTTCGGAAGGGTGTCTCAGATCGGGCGGCCCTGACCCCACCGGCATCTCGGGAGCCGTCCGTCCCGACCCGCGGAGCAGGCAGGCGCCCGGGATCGAGGGACTGCCGGCGATGCGCGGGGGTCGGCGCCTCCGGAATGGTGTGGAGCGATCCCCCGTGCCGGCTCAACTCCCCGCGTCGAGCGCCTCCAGTTCGCCGGCGATGCCCGCGATCCACTGGTCGAACCACGGGCGGCCCTGCGGGAACCAGCGCACCGCGGCCTGCGCGAACCAGGCGATGCGCAGCAGGTGGTGGAGTTGCACCACCCCCACCGGGACGTGCCGGGTGGCGTCCACCCCGAGCGAGATCAGCAGGGTGGCGGCGTCGAGCGCGACGGGTCCTCGGATCGGGCGCTGCCAGTCGAGGACGCGGTAGCCCCCCGGCACTACCAGGACGTTCTCAGCCTTGAGATCGGCATGCACGTGTCCGGCCGGCGAGCGCACGGCCGCCAGGACCGTGGGGGCTCCGCACCAGCGCGCGATGCGGTCGGCCAGGGCGGCGTCCACGCGGCGAAAGGTCCCGTCGGCGACGCAGGCGCGCAGGTCCGCCAGGGCCGTGCCGATGTGGGCCCGCCAGCCCTCCTCGCTGCCGATGTCGGCCACCGCCGGCAGATCCCCTTCGATACCCGCGATCCGCCCCTGAAGATCGGCCGCGATTTCCGCGGCCTGCGGCTGCGTCGGCGCTTGGTCGCTCAGCCGGGGCGCGTCGATCTCCTCCATCAGCAGCGCCACCGTCGTCCCCGCGGCCGGAAGCGCGCGGACGGGGACGAGCAGCGGCGAACGGGCGCGAGCGTAGAACTCCGCCTCGACGGTGGGGGGCGCCTGCACCTTGTAGATGTGGCGGCTGCCCGCCCCCGTGCGTAGCCGCTGGACGCAGGAGAGCGGCCACTCATGGATGGTCTCCCGCGACTGCAGCGGACTCCCGAGGGCGAGGGCCAGTTCGTCGTCGTCATGCAGCCAGAGATCGAAGGCGGCATGGCGATGCACGGCCCACCCCCTCCCCCGCCCCGGTCCGGGCGGGCGCGCTGTGAGCAGGATTCGCGGCACGACGGCAGCGGCCTGCGGCGGGGGCGGCCCGGGACGCGGCGGGCGCGCGCGGCAGCGGCCCGGTGTTGCCGCCCGTGCCACCGCGGGTGCGCCCGGCCTCCGCCTCCCCGGCGGCGAGAGCCGCCCCAACGCCTGTGCCCACACCCGCCCCGCAGGGTAGGCCGCGCCGCGGGGACGCGCCGGTATCCGCCCACCGCAGGACCGGCCGCCCGCTTTGGCGTACGCAGGGCCCGACGGGCCGGTGCACCGGCCCTTGCTGACGCGGAAGGCGGGCGTGTGGGACATGGGCGGCACCCAGAGGCGTGAGATGGAAGGCTTGAACCGCGGCCTGGTGGCGGTGCGGGTGGAGGGTGGCGTGTATGTGGGGTGGCGCCTGTTCGGGACCGATCCGGACGGCGTCGCCTTCCACCTCTACCGCGACGGGGTGAGGGTCGGCACGGCCCCCGTCTCGGGCGCCACCAACCTCCTGGATCCGGAGGGCACCGCTGCCTCGGTATACACATTGGGCGTGGTCGTGGACGGGGAGGAGCAGCCCGCGCCGGAGCGGGCGACGGTCTGGGAGAGCAACCACCTGTCCGTGCCCCTGCAGATCCCCGAGGGCGGCACATCCCCGGATGGCGTGGCCTATACGTACAACGCCAACGACGCGAGCGTCGGGGATCTCGACGGCGACGGCGAGTATGAGATCGTCCTGAAGTGGGAGCCCTCCAACGCACACGACAACGCGCACAGGGGGTACACGGGGAAGGTCTTTCTCGACGCCTACAAGCTGAACGGCACCCTCCTCTGGCGCATCGACCTGGGGGTCAACATCCGCGCCGGGGCGCACTACACGCAGTTTTTGGTCTACGACTTCGACGGCGACGGCCGGGCGGAGGTGGCCTGCAAGACGGCGGACGGCACCACGGACGGCGCCGGCACGGTCGTCGGGGAGGCGGGGGCGGATCACCGCGACGAGCGGGGCTACGTGCTCCGCGGCCCGGAGTTCCTCACCGTCTTCGAGGGCCGGACGGGGCGGGCGCTCTGCACCGCCGACTACGAACCGCCCCGCGGGGACGTGTCCGCCTGGGGCGACGACTACGGCAACCGCGTGGACCGCTTCCTCGCGGCTGTCGCCTATCTGGACGGGGTGAGGCCCCATCTGGTCATGTGCCGCGGGTACTACACCCGGACGGTGCTGGCCGCCTATCGCTGGCGGGAGGGCGGGCTGACCAGGGTCTGGACCTTCGACAGCAATGCCCCGGGGAATGCCGGTTACGCGGGGCAGGGCAACCACAACCTCGCCGTGGCGGACGTGGACGGCGACGGCAGGGACGAGATCGTCTACGGGTCGGTCGTCATCGACCACGACGGCACCGGGCTGTACACCACCGGCCTCGGCCACGGGGACGCGATGCACGTCGGGGACCTCGATCCGTCGCGCCCGGGGCTGGAGGTCTTCCAGGTCCACGAGCACCCGTCCGAGCACGGCGTCGAGTTGCACGACGCCCGCACCGGGGAGATCCTGTGGGGTGTGGCGACCACCAGGGACACGGGGCGCGGGATGGCGGCGGACATCGATCCCCGGTACCGGGGCGAGGAGTTCTGGGCGGGGGGCGGCCTGTACAACTGCCGCGGCGAGCGGATCGGGAGCGGTCTGCCGTCCTCGACCAACTTCGGGATCTGGTGGGACGGTGACCTGCTCCGCGAACTCCTGGACAGGAACCGCATCGACAAGTGGGACCACCTGCGCGAGACGACCGTGAACCTCCTCACCGCCGGGGAGTGCGTGTCCAACAACGGCAGCAAGGCCACCCCCTGCCTGCAGGCGGACATTCTGGGCGACTGGCGGGAAGAGGTCATCTGGCGGAAGGCGGACAACACCGAACTCCGCATCTACACGACGACGGACGTGACGGCGCACCGGATCCACACGCTGATGCACGATCCGGTGTACAGGCTGGGGATCGCCTGGCAGAACACGGCGTACAACCAGCCGCCGCACACGGGGTTCTATCTGGGGGACGGCATGGAGACGCCGCCCCGGCCGGACATCCGGCTGGTGGGCGGGCGTGGGGAACGCGGGTGACGGGCGCGGGAGGCCCGGGGCCGCGGTGCGGCGGGGACGTGGCGGGCGGGTGAGGGGCCGCCACGGTGGTGGAGGCGGCCGGCGGGCACGCGCCCGGCCGCTCGGAGGGAGGCGGGCGGCGACGGGCGGCCGCCTGACGCGGGCGGGCGCCGGAGCCGCACGCGACCGCGGCCCGGAGGCAGCCGGGGGGTGGCCGGGAGGCGCGGGGCGGCGGCAGGGAGGAGGCGGCGGCAGGGAGGAGGCGGCAGGGAGGCGGCGGCAGGGAGGAGGCGGCAGGGAGGAGGCGGCGCCCGGCGCCGCCCGGTCCCCCGCGCGGCCCTGTCCCTGGCCGCCGCAGGCCCCCGCGGGCCCGTCCAGCCCCGGCGGCCACCGCGCGGGAAGCCCACTCCGAGACGCCGGCCCGCTACACCCGGACGTATGGCGACAGGCCGATGTCGAGGTCCCGCACGCCCTGGGCGACGAGCCGGGCCACCGCATTCGCGCCCTTTTCCGTGAAGTGCGTGTGGTCGGTGCCGTTGACGGAGACCATGAAGTAGCCGCGGGCCTCGTCAGGGCCCACCGAGGCGTAGTGCGCCAGGCTCCTGGCCATCAGGTCGATGAGCGGCACACCCTCCTCGGCGGCGACCTCCTTCATCGCGGCGCAGTACGCCGGGAAGTCGTCGAGGAACACGCCGCTCTCGAAATGCAGCCGCCCCACCGGGGTGATCAGCACCGGGACCGCGCCGTGCCGGCGCGCGCCGGCCACGTACATGCGCAGATACTCCCTGTAGGTCGTGCCGGGGTCGGTGTGGCGCTCCGGGCGGCTGGCGGTCGAGTCGTTGTGCCCCATCTGCGTGAACAGGTAGTCCCGCGGGGCAATCTCTGAGAGAATGGCATCGAGTCGCCCCTCCTCCACAAAGGTCTTGGAACTGCGCCCGCCGATGGCCCGGTTTACGAACTGGACGTCCGGGGTGAAGTAATCGCCGACGAACTGCCCCCAGCCGGCCTGGGGGGCAGCGCGCGGGGCGTAGGTCTGCACGGTGGAATCGCCCGCCAGGAAGACTCTGACCGCCTGATGCTCACTCATCCGAGGAAGACAGCCCCCTTGGCGTCCAGGTCGGACCGGGGCGAGTCCGGGAGCGGGCCGGGGACGCCGTGCCCGCCGGGCGGCGGGGTCGGGGCGGCGGTCACGCGGAGGGGAGAGAATCGGACGATGCATCCGCTGCTCGACCCCGACGTCATCGACCGGACACCCGACGAATACCTGAGCGCGGCGGGCACCGTCTTCGCCCGGTTCGATGCCCGCACGCGGGACTCCGGCAACGTGTCCTACGGGCTGCGCGTCGGCGAGACATCCTACTTCGTCAAGACGGCGGGGGCGGCACGGAGCGGCGCCGGGGACGCGGCCCACGCCCGCCAGGTCGCGCTCCTGCGGAACGCCGTGAGGCTCGCGCGCATTTGCCCCCACCCGGCCCTCGCCGCGCTCCTGCACGTGATCGAATCGCCCGAGGGGCCCTGCCTGGTGTATGAGTGGCTCCCCGGGGAACTCCTCGGCGTCCCGCGCGCCGAGCGCGAGAATCCGTCCTCGCCCTTCCAGCGGTTTCGCCGGCTGCCGGCGCCGGTCCTGGAAACCTGCCTGGACACGGTCTTCGACCTGCACCACCAACTGGCCCTCGCGGGCTGGATCGCGGTGGACTTCTACGACGGATCGCTCCTCTACGACTTCGCGGCGGGCCGTCTGCGCGTCGTCGACCTGGACCTCTACCGCCGCGGGCCGTTCACCAACGACATGGGGCGCATGTTCGGATCGACGCGTTTCATGGCGCCCGAGGAGTTCGAGTTCGGCGCGCGCATCGACGAGCGCACGACGGTCCATGCGATGGGGAGGACGGCCCTCGTCTTCCTGTCGGACGGGACGGACGACCCGCGCGCCTTCCGGGGGTCGCCGCGCCGTCTGGCGGTGGCCGCCCGCGCGTGCGATCCGGACGGCGCCCGCCGGTATCCCACGCTGGCGGCCTTCCACGAGGCGTGGCGGCTGGCCGGTCCGGCGTGAGCCGGCCGCGCGCGGCCGCCGAGGGATGGGCGACGCTCGCGGCGGTGCGCCAGGCACCGTACCGCCGTGCGCCGGCGCGGCCGGCCACGGCCCCGCGGCGGTGCGCGCACACCGCCACCCCCCGGGATCGCCGGCGAGTCAGGACCCCACGGCTAAAGCCGGGGGCTTGCGGCTGCAGGATCGCGCCGCGATAGGCCGCCTGACTGCGGCCCGCCGACCCGACATGTAGCCAGATCGGCAAGGGATGTTGCGCTTGT
>Ga0080006_1139017_pt1 | contig 10158 bp, 9 predicted proteins | sample RS3BMetagenome_FD_69209 | JGI IMG/M metagenome (GOLD analysis project Ga0080006, IMG submission 69209) | Ferric oxide microbial mat and aquatic microbial communities from Rainbow Spring, Yellowstone National Park, USA - RS3B (SPADES... ... | reverse complement strand
CTCAGCTCAAATGGCTCTTGATGATGCTGGATCCATCAAGGTAGATCCCGACAGAGCAGGGGTAAGCTTCGGTACTGGCATGGGCGGGCTGGAATCACTCGAGAATCAAACTCTTATGTATGCAGAGCGCGGTCCAGAGGCTGGCGCTAAGCGTATATCACCGTTCCTAATCCCTATGACCATGCCTAACTCTGCGGCTGCCAACATATCCATGCGCTTTGGGTGGCATGGTCCCTCGGAAACAATTACCACTGCTTGCGCTGCTGGGACTCACGCAGTAGCTGCGGGAACCAACTTGATCAAGACGGGACGATGCGATGTGGTAATCACTGGAGGGGCGGAGGCAGTACTTACCGCAGTGTCAATTGCTGCTTTCACCAATATGACCGCTATATCTACCACGGGTGTGGCCAGGCCGTTCGATCTTCGCAGGGATGGATTCGTCCCTGCTGAAGGAGGAGCGGCCATCCTGCTCGAAAGCCTCGAACATGCCTTGGAACGCAATGCTCATATATACGGTGAAATCGTAGGTTCTGCCAGCACCTCTGATGCCTATCACATAACTGCTCCAGCTCCAGGAGGTAGTGGAGCAGCTCGTTGCATGGAACTTGCCATCCTCTCCAGTGGACTGACTCCATCTGACATCGCTCACATAAACGCCCATGGCACATCCACTCCATTGAACGACCTGGCAGAAGCCGAGGCCATCAACAAAGTCTTCGGCATACCTGGACCACCTGTAACCTCCATAAAGGGAGTAACTGGCCATGCCCTAGGTGCAGCTGGGGCATTGGAGGCAGTGGCTGTAGCAATGACCATCGAGAGAAAACTCATACCTCCAACGGCAGGATATGAAGAACCTGATCCTGAAATTCACCTCGATATCGTACATGGCACGCCCCGTCCGTGGACTCCAGGCCCAGTTCTATCTAACTCCTTTGGTTTCGGTGGGCACAATGGCTGCATCGTGGTGACCCCCCTAGCCGATTAAGCTAGGAATAGTGCCCCTAAAGAGTATCTCTGAGGATCTGCGCTTCGGTTCGTTCAGTGATAACCCCCCTTGGCAAGTAGATCCATCCTCTATGCCGTGGCGAGAGGGCATAGAGGAACTTCGTTACCGTATAGCCGCTAAAGTCCCCGAACTCATCAAGCCAAGACGTATACCTCCCTTAAAGCGAGTGATGGTAGTACTGTGGCACATTGGCAAGGCACTGATCGCTTGGCGCTTGCTGGACAACCATGAAGACAGGGAGGCATCCATTGCGGCCCTAGCCAGAAGATTGCGCATCGCCTTTGTACATCTAGGTCCAACTTACATAAAGCTGGGTCAAATCATCTCCTCCGGCGAGGGATTCTTCCCGAGAGCGGTTGTCGAACAATTCCGCCTATGCCTCGATCGTGTCCCACCTGAGCCGTTCTCAGCTGTGCGCAATGAAATAGAAAGCGAGCTCGGAGGTTCCCTAGCAGACTTGTTCCTTGCTTTCGATCAGTACCCATTGGCAGCTGCATCCATAGCTCAAGTTCACGCTGCACAACTACGAACCTCCGAGCACGTAGTAGTAAAGGTCCAAAGGCCAGGAATAGCTAGACTCATCCACGACGACCTGGCGGTTATGAGCTGGGTGGCTCCCTTGTTGATCGGAAGGATACCTATAGCAGGGTTAGCCAATCCACCAGCTCTAGTCGAATTATTCGCTAACACTATCTCTGAGGAACTCGACTTCCGCATCGAAGCAGAGAACATGTTGGACATAGCTCGCGCTCTGTCCATCAGCGGGCAACGCACGATATTCGTACCTAGACCTCATCCGACTCTGGTCACCGAGCATGTCATGGTCATGGAGAGACTTTACGGACACCCATTTGACCAGGCAACAAAGGTGCGAGAGGCAGGAGTAGATACTACCGCTACTCTGCGAGCTGGGCTCATCTCCTTCCTGGAGGGAGCAGCCTTTGAAGGAGTATTCCACGGTGATCTACATGCTGGCAACCTGTTGGTCCAGCCAGATGGACGTGTCGGTCTACTAGACTTTGGAATAACCGGAAGGTTGGATCCACCTCGCTCTGCTGCATTCCTGCAATTGATCATCGCAGCTATTGGCAATGATCTTCATATGCAAATAGCTGCATTGCGCGATTTAGGAGCTCTGCCAAGGGATGTAGACATCGACCAGGTGATATCAGATTTAGGCTTGGATCGTCCTCCTCTAGACCCTTTGTCCATGACCCCAGAGGAATTGATCTCAGAGCTACAAGATGTAGCCAGATCGCTCATGTTGATCGGTGCGCGCATGCCCAAAGAGCTCATGCTATTCGTGAAGAACATGATCTTCCTGGACTCCGCGGTGGCCACCTTGGCGCCTGATATAGATATATTGGCAGAGATCGAGTCCCTGGCCACCTACTTCACCAATCATCACGCTTCGCGCATAATGGCTGGTCTTGGTGTAAGTCCTCAAGAGATAGCCGTGGATCGATCTGCCGTACTGACCTCCCTGGGCTTCTCTCCTGATGTTACCCAGCTCACCTATAAAGACCTCATGCAAAGACGAGACCTTATTCGCAAACGATTTCGTCGAGCTCACCTATCCGGATAACATCAACCTGCAGAACTCGGAGAAGTCGTTCAACAATCTCTACGGTTGAACGCTCTTGCCTATGACTAGAACGGGGTTTCCTCCGAAATCCTCGTTTGAGACGTTCTAGCTGGACTTATTCAAAGAGTACCTGCCTACAGTAAGCATGTAAAATGCTTCTCACCTGGGGTGGACTGGGGTGGAGTACCTTTGCTGGGGGAACTGCGGCCAGGACGTAAAGAAAGTGGAGAAGACCGGCTAGCTCGCTTCATCGATAGCAGAACGCAACTCTGCAATGAACTCGCCAATCTCTTCAGGACTAGCGCCATCTAGTACCCTACGAACAACTGCAGACCCTACGATGACCCCATCTGCCACTTGACATATGTCTCTAGCCTGTTCTGGCGTTGAGACACCAATACCTACCAATACAGGCAGATCCGTCACGTTCTTCAATGCATTGGCAACTCGGAGAGCGCTAGCTGCAAGCTCACTACGTTCTCCTGTAACCCCTAGGAGGCCAATTCCATAGATGAAACCTCTGGAGCGTTTAGCGATCTCCGTCATCCGCTCATTAGAGGTAGTAGGAGAAGCCATCAATACGTTGTCCACTCCTGCTGCATCTGCTTCGGCAATCCATTCATCGGCCTCGTCGTAGGGAAGATCCGGGATGATCGTGCCAGATACAGACGACTCGGCCAGTAGATTGGCTATGCGCTTATGGCCCCCTCTGAACACCAAGTTGTAATAGGTCATGGCAATAAGGGGTACATCTACCTCTGCCCTTGCCATCTCCGATACCAGGCTATAGGGAGTGGTACCCCGTCTAAGAGCAGTTGAAGATGCTTCTTGAATAACTGGTCCATCCATCATGGGGTCCGAGAAAGGAATGCCTACCTCTACCCCATCTGCACCACAGGCAACCATGGACCTCAATACATCTAACCACTCTGGAGAGATGCCACCGGTTATATACGGAAGCAATATTTTTCTCCCTCTTGACCTCACCCATTGGAAATGTTCGGTCAAGCTCATTTGAGCAACCCCAGAACAGAAGGAACATCCTTATCCCCCCGACCGGATAGGGTGACCAACACGGTGGACCCCAAAGGAATACCTGTCCCAACCTCTCTGATCAGATAAGCAAGGGCATGAGAAGGTTCAAGAGCAGGAATGATGCCCTCGGTCCGTGAAAGCAGCTTGAAAGCCTCTAATACCTCTTCGTCATTGGCTGTGACGTACCGAGCTCTTCCGGATGCAGCTAGATAAGCATGCTCTGGACCTATGCCTGGGTAATCCAAACCAGCCGATATCGACTGGGCCTCATTTATCTGCCCGAATTCATCTTGTAATATGTATGATAGCATGCCATGGACAACTCCGGGTACTCCTGAGGTAATAGCAGCACCACCAGCAGCTTCTACACCTATCAGTTGAGCTCGAGTGTCGACAAAGCCTGCAAATGTACCGGCAGCGTTGGACCCTCCTCCAACGCAGGCAATCACATAATCAGGATCGGAACCCTCCAATACCTTTCTGCACTGTTCTCTGGCCTCCTCTCCAACAATGCGCTGAAACTCTCTCACCATCCATGGGTAAGGGTGAGGTCCCATCACTGATCCTATGCAGTAGTGACTGTGCTCCACTGTAGCCACCCAGTCGCGAAGTGCCTCGTTGACTGCATCCTTAAGCGTCCTACTGCCAGAGCTGACCGACTTCACCTCTGCTCCAAGTAGATTCATACGAAAAACATTGAGCTCTTGTCTGGCTATATCTATTTCGCCCATGTAGACAACGCACTCCATGCCAAACAGTGCAGCCGCAGTTGCAGCAGCTACTCCGTGCTGACCTGCTCCAGTCTCAGCTATCAACCTCATCTTCCCCATACGACGAGCCAGTAGAGCTTGACCGATCACATTGTTGATCTTGTGAGATCCGGTGTGGGCGAGGTCCTCTCGTTTGAGTAGCACTCGCACGCCAAGTTGGTCAGATAGACGCAGTGCTTCAGTTACTGGCGTTGGACGACCCCCGTAATGACAGAGGATCTCTTCGAACTCTCGGTGGAACTCAGGATCTGCCCATGCTACTCTGAAAGCCATCTCGAGTTCATCGCAGGCGGGAACCAAGGACTCAGGCACGAATCTGCCGCCGAACTCGCCGAAGCGACCCTTCGGCCCTGGGTCCCCCATTGCAACATCCGTCGACTGCCCATGCAGAGGACTCACTACTCTTCATCCTGCCAGTCGTATAGCTCCGAATCGGTCGTCGAGCCTCCTTCGCTACTGCTTTCTATTTCTGCTTGTGCTGAACGTGCCGCTCTGATAAATGCACGCAACCTCATAGGGTCCTTTCTACCTGGTTCAGCCTCTACACTGCTTGATACATCGACACCGAGAGGATGCAACAGCCGAATGATGTCCCCGACGTTGGAGTTGTTCAGACCACCTGAGACAAGTAGTTTAGAGTGATCTGCCACCCCCTCGGCCAAACTCCAGTCGAATACTCTTCCGGATCCAGGAGAGGCACTGTCTACCAATACCCAACGGGCACCATACTCCTGAAAGCGACTTACCATGGGATGCCCAGCCGGGAATGCCTTGACAAGCAGTGGAATCCTCTCCGCCACCCAAAGACAATCGGCCATGCTCTCTTCTCCATGAAGCTGAGCTGCCCGTAAGCCAATGTCATTGACGATCTCCACGACCCTCTGGGGGGACTCGTTCCTGAAGACCCCCACGGTCAGAACCTCCGGGGGTAAGCGATGAACTATGTCCCTTACCATTGTTTTTGAGACTTGGCGGGGAGAGGGTGCAAAGACAAAACCAAGAGCGTCTGCACCCAATGCTATGGACAGGAGCGCGTCGGCCTCATTGGTTATGCCGCATATCTTTATGATCATTCCTGCAATCAGCTCCTGCCTATATTGGTCAATGAGCTTACGGCTGCAGTCCTATCTCCCGAGCGCATCAGTAACTCTCCAACTAAGATCGCATCGAAACCGGCCTCGAATAGTTGCTCAGCCTCGTCCCTGCTGGATATGCCGGACTCTGCTACGGACGTTACATCTGAAGGAATACGCTTCAGTAATCTTACTGCTCTGTCCTGCTTGACGTCGAAGCTATGCAAGTCTCTACGATTGACACCAATGAGATGGGCTCCGGCTGCTAGAGCTTGATCCAGCTCAAATTCATCGTGAACCTCCACCAAGGCATCCATCCCCAACATCTCAACCAGCCTCATGTACTCAACCAACTCTTCATAGCTGAGTACCGCCACTATGAGCAGTACAGCATCAGCCCCCATCAGCCGTGCATCGCAGATGTCAAATGGTGAAACAGTGAAATCTTTGCGCAATACAGGGAGATCAACAACACCCCTAGCAGCAACGAGATCTTCTCTAGATCCACCAAAGAACTCTTCATTGGTCAAGACCGATAAGCATGTAGCTCTTCCTGCTGCATAGTCCTTGGCAAATTGAGTCACATCGATCTCTTCAACTATATACCCCTTGGTTGGAGATCTCCTCTTGATCTCAGCTATAACAGCTAATCCGTTTGAAGTTTCAAGTGCTTCTTTGAAATGACGAGTCTCAGAGGCTAGGAGGGCTGCCGATAGGAGTTCGTCCAAGCTGCGGTGATCTTGGGATGCTCTCTTGCGAGCCGAAGCAACTATGTCATCAAGGTAAGAGGACATGACTACCGAATAGAATGCCTTACCTGTCTGGAGTCATCTCGATTCACGACAGAGCTCTCGCTCGTCGACCTCTTCGCGGTCATTGCCCTAGCCAAGGGAACAGCCGATAAAAGTGCTGCCGCTTTGTTGGCGCACTCCAAGTCTTCAGCCTCTTTGTCGCTGTCGGCCACAATTCCCGCACCAGCTTGCACACTGGCACGTCCATCCGGCCTTACGAACATGGTACGAATAGCAATAGCAGTATCTATATTGCCAGAAAAATCAAGGTATCCGACTACTCCTGCATATGGACCTCTCTTGGTGTGCTCAAGTTCATCTATGATCTCCATAGCCCGTACCTTTGGTGCACCCGAAACAGTTCCCGCTGGAAGTGTCGCTCGAAGGACGTCAATTGGACCTTTGTCGACAGCAAGCTCTCCCGACACCTGAGATGTCAGATGCATTACGTGGCTATATCGCTCTAAAGTCATGAGCTCATCAACGGTCTCGGTGCCGAACTTGACAACGCGTCCTACATCATTACGAGCTAGATCCACTAACATGACGTGCTCTGCTATCTCCTTAGGATGTTCCCGCAGCTCACCCTCCAACTTCCTATCTTCCAGCTCCGTAGAACCACGTCTCCGCGTTCCCGCTATCGGGCGTGAGATGACCCTTCCATTTCTCAAACGAACCATGGGCTCAGGTGATGAACCCACTAGACATATCTCACTGTGACGCATGAAGTACATATAAGGACTTGGGTTCAACTGACGAAGAACGCGATACAGGTCGAATGGGTCCGCCCCCAGGTCCAGATCGAATCGTTGTGACAGCACTACTTGGAATATCTCTCCTTCTCGGATGTATTCTTTCGCTACTCTGACTGCTTGGGCGTACTCTTCAGCTGATACAGTCCTTTGGACATCCAAAGCTCGCACACCGGAGCGTGAGGGAGTAGAAGGCTCCTGTCGGGGAAGTCCACCAAAGATGTCCTTGGTCATCTGATCAACACTCTCAGCAGCGGCATCATAGAGCTCGTCGATCATCCGGTCAGTGGCATCCTCAGGGACAAGGGCATCGTGAATAACCGTGACGCTTTGGCGCAGATGATCGAATACAGCGAGATCCCCTATCATATAAAGCAAAGCATCGGGAAATCCGAGATCGTCATGGGGTGGATATGGGAGCCTCTCAACCTCCCGCACTACGTCATAGCCAAGATATCCGACAAGCCCTGCATGCAACGGTGGTAGTTCACCCGTATCAGGTGTGTGATAGCTCTCCAACAGATCGCCCAATACGGCTAGTATCCCCTCCGTACCGCAAACGACCCTCTCGCCATCTGTATCTCTCTCCACCTGAAGCCCATGGCTCGAATAGACGGCAACTGGCTTCCGCCCTACGAAGGAGAACCTACCCCACCTCTCACCGCCTTCTACTGATTCGAAGAGAAATCCAGGAGCATCCCCCACTGCTATCAGGTAGGCAGCAACCGGGGTTAAGGTATCTGCTACCCACTCCTGCCATACAGGTACTACGGAATGTCGACGAGCTAACGACCGGAACTCCTCCCTACCCGGAAGAAGCACTGCCTGACCCTTCTGGTTCACCTGCTGCTCTCAGCAACAGGTTATCAGCTGCTGAACCAACCTCAGATGGCTGGAAGTTTCTGTAAAAGCAGGTTCGCTCTCCTGTATGGCATGCTCCCCTGCCTTCTTGAACTACCAAGACCAAAAGAGCATCACCATCACAATCGTAGCTGACCTCTCTTACCCATTGGCGATCTCCAGAGGTCTCCCCTTTGCACCAATACTCCTTTCTACTTCGACTCCAGAACCAAGTTCTGCCATCCTCTAGCGTTCTCTTCAAGGCAATCTCGTCCATCCAGGCCAACATGAGCACCTCTCCGGTGGTCACCTCTTGCACGATGGCAGGAACAAGTCCATCGGAGTTGTAGACCACTTTCGCCAGATCTTCATCTCTGTAGTGTATCGGAGTAGCTACATACTCATGTATGTAGCTAAAATCATCCGGAGAAAGCCACGGCACACTACGAAAGCTAGATCCATCACCTACCAAGGGAAGGCCTCCAGGCAATATAAGCAAGCATTTTCAACACAATAAAATATCCTTTCCCAGGATAGTCAGCCAACGACTACTCTATTTGGCATTAACAGCTTGGCATTAACAGCAACAACTCTGATTTGATACGAGCAAGCCGCTCGGTTGAAAGAAGAGCAGCCTGCTCGTCCACATATCAATATTCTACGTCTCGTGAACATTGAAAGAGCGGTGGAAGCATGATCGCCCAAGTGTCCAGGAGTCCAAATGTTTCACATTTCACAAATATAGACCTGTACCTCCATCTATACGTTCTGAAGCAACTGCATGGATATCCCGCTCTCGCAATATTATGTACTCTTCGCCTTGAACTTCGACCTCGAAGCGATCCTCAGGATTGAAAAGCACCTTATCCCCCGCTTTGATCGCCCTTACATAAGGACCTACTGCCACCACATTAGCCCATGTCAAACGACGAGCGACTTGCGCAGTTGCAGGAATCAGAATTCCAGAGCGAGACTTTCGCTCACCTTCTGCCGGTGGAATCTGCACTAGCACTCTATCTGCAAGCATGGTAATGGCATGTTTGCCTATTGCTTTCGATTTTCCTTCTTGCTCAGGAAACAATGGCTCCAAACCTAGCTGAGTATCACCCTCTGCAGAATTATCTGTCACTTTACTATCATTGCAGATATACGGATCACCTTGAAATAGTCGACAGGAGATCGAATTCCTTCCTTGTTGGCGGGAAAGCGCCGGAAATCCTGGCCCTTCAGGACCGAAAGGAGTTACTTTGCATGTAGCCGTTGGAACCACATCGGTGAACCAAAGAGTCGGTGTTCAATGGATTTTCTACTCCGGAGAGGCTCCTATCAAGCTCATGCAAAGCAAGAACCACCTATCAAAGACACAAAGACAGTTGCTACAGAGGTGGCCTGACCATCACTCCATGCTCGATCATATAAAGCTTCGCCTCGGCTATAGTGTATTCGCCATAGTGAAAGATAGAAGCAGCGAGAACTCCATCTGCACCCCCTACTACCGCTCCATCCACCAAGTGTTGCAAGTTGCCCACTCCCCCACTGGCAATTACAGGAATACTACAAACTCGAGTCACTGCCTTAGTGAGCTCTAAGTCGAACCCTTCTCGAGTGCCATCTCTATCCATCGAAGTCAGCAGAATCTCGCCAGCCCCCAACTCCTCGGCGCGATTAGCCCACCAAACCGCATCAACACCTGTAGATCTCCGACCTCCATGAGTATAGACTTCGAACCCACTACCACTGTGACGAGCATCGATGGCCACTACGACACACTGTGTTCCAAACTCCTCAGCGATCGAGCTGATCAACTCAGCGTTAGACAACGCTGCTGTATTGACAGCTACCTTGTCCGCGCCGGCACGGAGCAGTTGACGAGCATCCTCCAAGGTTCGTACTCCTCCCCCTACCGTCAAGGGTATAAACACATGCTCTGCTGCCTTTTTGACTACCTCTACCATAGTCTTTCTTCCAGACGAGGAGGCAGTGATATCCAAGAAGACTACCTCATCGGCCCCCTCTTTGTCGTACCGAGCAGCAAGTTCGACGGGGTCTCCAGCATCTCTCAGCTCTTTGAAGTTGACCCCCTTCACCACTCTCCCTTCGTCCACATCGAGACAAGGGATAACTCTCACCGTCCGCAAACAGCCAACGCCTCCCTCAACTGCAATTTCTCTGCCGCTAGTGCTCGACCTACTATAACTCCAGCCAACCTTCTACCTCTATTCTCCAACTCGTTCAAAGCTTGGAGATCGTTCAGATCACGCACACCTCCAGAGGCAATGATCGGAAGATCCGTGGAAGAA
>Ga0080006_1138210_pt1 | contig 10160 bp, 14 predicted proteins | sample RS3BMetagenome_FD_69209 | JGI IMG/M metagenome (GOLD analysis project Ga0080006, IMG submission 69209) | Ferric oxide microbial mat and aquatic microbial communities from Rainbow Spring, Yellowstone National Park, USA - RS3B (SPADES... ... | reverse complement strand
GACCCATCGCCGCGATGTTCGGCATCTTGTACATGTTATTTGTCTGCAACAGTATCACCCATGAGGCCACGGACAAGGCGCTCAGGAAGCAGACGGAAGAATGGTTGTAGACCAAACCGATGCACCCGTTCCGGTCTTACGGTTTCCGCGGGGTGAGCATTTTGCGTTCTATTATGAAGATACGCACCTTCTGTATCTTTCCTTCGCCCGCGATCAGCGCCGCTTTCTGTTCCTGATCGCTGATTCGGAGGACGATGCCATGGCCCTTGACTTTCCGGGCGACCTCTATGAGGAGCAAGTCCGCGATGCCGTGGATCGGATCTTTTTTGTCGACTTGCAGCAAGAGGACCGTGATGTGGTTTCTCTTGTTCTCGGAGCATTCTTCCCGGTGAACGGTCGAAACTTCGGCGCCTATTATGAGCGTGGAAGTGATGAGCGCGCCTTGTATTTTCTTGAAGTCATCGGTGCGGGGGACGATGCGAGTCTCGAGGCGGTCGAGGAGGGGGACGATCACCAGCGAGTGGCGGCCGCTTTCACGAGAAGGTACGAAGGCATCTTGCAGGTTCACTGAACAGTGACGTCCGATCCCGCACCAGGCGATCGCACGTCACTGTTCACGTTTCAAGCGGGCTGGCCTGGTCTAGAGATTGGCGGAGAGAAAGCTGGACAGCTCTTCTGCTTCTTCCGCTGTCACGTGAAAGGCTGACGCGATATACTCCGCATCTTCGGCCTCTTCTGAGGTGAGGATGGCCGACCGCCCGCTTTGCATACAGTAAACCAGTTTCTTTCCAAAAAAGTGCACAGTCTCCGTGATCGCCACGTCGAACCGCGAGACTTGGCCGATAAAGCCCACAAACCGGGTCTGGGTTTGCTCAGTTTCGTCGTACATCAGATCGAGTTCGCTCACCTGGATGCTCCTTCGCCCGCAACATTTGTGTCAAGCGCATGAACCCGGGCTTGTCGCCGCAATCGAGTGCATCGTTGATGCGCTGACGTAGGATCTCGCGCTCTTCCATCTGCGCCGCGGCTGAGTGGATCGCCTCGCGCACGCTCGCTGGCAGAGGGATCTCCGGCAGGTTCACGTACAAGTATACCTTGTTGCCCCCGGCAAGGAAATGGCTCGCAGCCTCGAGGAGCGGTTCCGGTTGGGAGATCTTCTTCATGGCCCCACTGACGGGCAGTCGGGCGAGAATACCTTGTCGCGCAATGATGATGAGGGGTACGCCTTCGAGCGCGATGCGAGTCAGCAAGACGTTGTCCCGATGCTGACTCAGCAAGGCCACGAGTGCATCCCCGCCGGCGGGTAAAAGTCGGAGTCGCAAGGTCTCGATGTCTTCGTCTGTACACACAGAAACGACACCCCTCTCCCTACCATCGTAGCGCTGGCCAGGCGGGAAGGCACATGACAGATGCCCAATTTGTCGAGCGTGCGGGCCAAATGGCTAGGGTACGCTGACATGCTGTAGCGGCAGCCCTGAATCGCCGCAGATTTGTTTACATGAAGCGGCCTTGGATGCTACGATAATAAAGGGTTTGACAGTGGTAGAGTCGCAGTGAACCAGACCGGAGAGGCGTGAGAACGATGGCGAGAAAAGCGCTGATTTTAACGGACGTGCAAGATGATTTTCTGGGAAACACTCTGGACTATATCGCGTTGGTCTGCCAGCGATACCTTGATGAACACGGAAGCGATTATGAATTGGTCGTTTTGACGCAGTGGAAGCACGAGGACAATGAAAACGAGGACACGTTGCTTCTGGAGTATAAAACGGCAAAGATCGTGAACAAGCGCACACACTCCGCGTACAATGACGAGGTGGCGGCCCTTCTGAAGGATGCACAGATCCAGGAGGTGCACATCGGCGGCGTGGATGCAGAGATTTCTGTTCTGGCCACGATGTACCGACTCATCGACGAGGGGTACAAAGTGCAAGTGCTCGAGCGGTTGATCGGTTCGTACCACGGACGCAACTGGGAGTCGATGACGATTGCTCGCCACGTGGTCGGCGAAGAGAACGTTGTGGCGTTAGGGGCGCAGCGCGTCTGGATCTGACGGTACCCCATGTGCCCAGAATTTTCAGCGGCTAACAACACGGCATTTTTTCCACACTACTGTACGGGGAGTCGTCCTGAGACTCCAGGGACGTGGGGGTGCTTGGGTTGATGCGGCCGCTTTGGATATACTGGGCAGGACTCTATGAAAGCAAATTTGAAGCGTACTGTGCGGCAGTTTGGGTGGAAGGTGACAAGCGTCTGCACGGTAGACGGCAGCCTGCTGAGGTGCAGTTATATCGTACGGATCGCGGCAAGTTCGGCATCCGCTTTCGGTAGGGCTGGTTGTGTTATACTGAAGGTCCCGAAAGGGTAGCGGCATTCGCTGAGATGGTCAATGGGATGAGGAGTGAAAGCAGGTGCCGGATATGCCACTTCGCATGAATTATTATGTACCGACTATCGTGGAGCAGACGAACCGAGGCGAGCGCGCGTACGACCTGTACTCGCGTCTGTTAAAGGATCGCATTGTATTTCTAGGGTCGGAAGTCGATGATGATGTTGCCAACTCAATTGTTGCGCAACTGCTTTTCCTGGCATCTGATGATGCGGAGAAAGAGATCTATTTGTACATAAACAGTCCGGGGGGATCGATTTCCGCCGGGATGGCGATCTACGATACCATGCAACTGATCAAGCCGCCCGTATCGACCATTTGCGTGGGTCTGGCCGCATCCATGGGGGCGCTCCTGCTAACAGCTGGCGCACCTGGGAAACGGTGCGCACTGCCAAACAGTGAAATCATGATTCATCAACCACTTGGCGGACGCCAGGGACAGGCCAGCGATCTGAAGATTGCCGCCGAGCACATCCTGAAGACTCGCGACCGGCTCAACCGAATCATCGCCAGCGCGACCGGGCAACCATTGTCTAAAATCGAGCAGGACACGGATCGGGATTTCTTTATGAGTGCGTCTGAGGCGAAAGCTTACGGGCTCATCGATCAAGTTCTGTGAATCGCGAGCCGATTCTGTTCTCCGGGTTCATGGAGCAGGCGCTCTATGGGAAAAACGGGTATTACATGACAGACCGGCCGCGTTTCGGCCGGTCTGGTGATTTTTACACAAGTGTTCAGGTCTCCTCCTTATACGGGGCGCTTTGGGGACATGTCGCGCTGATTGACTGTGTCGATGACGACCGCGTTCGGATCGTAGAACTGGGCTGTGGGGATGGGGGTCTGGCGGCGGCGATGCTGCCTGCGATGCTGTCATCTAAACGATTGCAGGGGCGCAAAATCGAGTATGCAGGCGTTGATCTCTCGCCGGTGGCGTTACAACGGGCGGCACATCGTATCGGCAGTGCACTCGAAGGTCGCGCAGGCAGGGGGACTGTCTCGACGGTTTTTGCGCGGACGCCTGCGGATCTGATCGAGTCAACAGGGGACGGATTCGTTGGTGCGTGGGTGTTTGGCAATGAGGTGCTGGATGCTCTCCCCTGTGATGTCGTCCGTGTCGACCGAAGCGGGCTGTGGAGGCTCTGGGTCGCCCGCTCGCAGGAGATCCCGTCGGGTGCACTGCCCGGAGCATTGGGTCGTGGGTCGCGACGTTCGTATTTCCTTGCGGAGGATAGAGATCAGACGTGGTGGCGTGAGGTGTGGACTCACTGGGCACCTTTACTGGATGAGTTTGCTGTGGACGAGTTGGTTGGCGAATGGTCGTTTGGCATGAGTGGCTGGTTGAGAGAGATGCTGACCGCACTGCGACCGTGCACCGTGGCTTTCGTCGACTACGGCGGCTTTCTTCGAGACGTCGTCGGACCGGATCGTCCGTGCGGTTCAGTCCGTGGTTATCGAAGACATGAGCTCGTCGACGACATTCTGGATGTGGCCCCTGACTGTGACATCACGTATGATGTGAATTTTGAACCGGTGCAGCGACTCCTTCGCGAACACGGGCTGCGCACGTCGGCCCTGCAACGCCAAGGCGCATTTCTACTGGCGCTGCCTGACGTGTTGACTGTCTTGCAGGGTTTTGAACAGCAGCTTCCCGGCGGGGTTCGCGCTGCGTCAAGCCTGTTCATGCCGGGTGGCGGACTCGGCGATCGCTTTGTAGTGTGCAAGGCCGAACGCTAGGAGGAGGGGGCGGCGATATGGTTTATGGGCGTCTGGCGGTCGTCTTGTTTATCGCCGGAGTTCTGTTTCTGCTCATGGGTCTCTTTCGCTTTCATGTTCTCTAGCTGCGGGGGGGGGGGCTTGGAATGAGGATGACCCATCTCGGTTCTCCTTTATTTTGGGCGGCATAAATCACGCCTTTGCGACTGACACTAAGTGAAAGTCGGTCACCATGATGGGTGGAGGTGCTTGCATGCGCCGTTTTGCCGTTATTCGCCAAGTTGTCATCTTTACGTTACAACTTTCTGCGCTTCTATGGGCGGTTCGTCATACGAAGAAACCCGAACGTTTCAGGACCGCCTGGACGTTGTTGGCGTCGCTTCGCGGCAAGTCCGCTTAGCCTTGTCATTGGCGTCTACTTGTAGCATATACATGAGCCTAAGGAGCCTCGGCAATGTAGGAGGGGTTACAAGGGAACATGAAAACTATGAGACAAGATGCCTGGACTGCCGAGGATGATGTCAGGCTGGCAGAGATCGTGTTGGCACATATCCGCGATGGGAGCACGCAACTGGCAGCCTTTGAAGAGGCGGCGGAGCTGCTCGGCCGCACGCCCGCCGCCTGTGGGTACCGATGGAATGCGTGTGTGCGCAAACAGTACATGGACGCCATTGACTTGGCCAAACTGGAGCGCAAGGAACGGCGTGAGGAAGGCGTTGACAATCCTCCGTCAACGCCCGTCTCGGACGGTCAGGTGGCAGAGGTCAACTGGAATACCGTCTTGCGCTTCATCCGACAGTACCGTCACGAGTTTCACTCGCTTCAAGGGCGTGTCAAACAACTGGAACGAGACTCTGACTTGGCCCGCACGGAGGTTGAGAGGTTGCGCCGCGACAAGTCTGATCTCTTGGGACAGCTGCGTACCGTCGCTGACGAGCACGTCATGATCAGCGAGGACTACCGGACGCTTTTGACCATTGTCGATCGAGCGAGGCGTCGCCAGCGCTCTGACGCGGAGCCGGATCCCGACTCCGGTTCCTAACTCGGTGTCTCAATCCGGGTTCGGTAGGACCCAGCACAATGACCCAACCAATGCGAAGCGGCGCGCGATGTCCCCCGCTGGGGAACTCGCGCGCCGCTTCGCATCCTGCTCAGCTCTTGACCTACTTGGCGTGCTCGTAGTTTTGAGCCGCCTGATGCCAGTTGATCACGTTCCAGAAGGCCGCGATGTAATCGGCGCGCTTGTTCTGATACTTCAGGTAGTACGCGTGCTCCCAGACGTCCAGGCCGAGAACCGGTTTCATCCCTTCCATCAACGGGTTGTCTTGGTTCGGCAGGCTGGTCACGGCGAGCTTGCCGGACTTGTCTACTACGAGCCAAGCCCAACCACTGCCGAAGCGTGTCATCGCGGCTTTGGAGAAATCTTCCTTAAACTTGGCGAAGCTACCGAACGAGGCGTTGATGGCTTCGGCTAAAGCGCCGGTCGGTTCGCCGCCTCCCTGCGGGCTCAGCAGTTTCCAAAACATGTTGTGGTTGACGAAGCCGCCGCCGTTGTTGCGAACCGCCGTCCGAACGGCTTCCGGAACGTGGTCCATCTGGGCGATGATCTCCTCGGCACTCTTGCCTTGGAGGTCGGCGTGTCCTTCAAGCGCCGCATTCAGGTTGTTCGTATAAGCGACATGGTGACCGTCGTGGTGAACGGTCATGGTCTTGGCGTCGATGTGCGGCTCAAGGGCGTCTGTTGCGTACGGAAGTGCCGGCGTTTCGAAGGCCATCTGTCATTCCCCTTTTCCTCAGGTATGTACGTGACATACATCATTATATCACAAACACTGCGAGACCCTCTGCGAACTCGTTTCTGAGGTCGTCGATCTGCTCGATGCCGACAGAGATGCGAACCAAGCCCTCCGTGATTCCAAAGGCACGGCGTTCCTCCTCACTGAATCCTCGGTGAGAGGTCGTCCAGGGGTGTGACAGGGTCGTCGTAACCCCGGCCAAAGACGGTGCGAAGACGATGGTTGGGATCGCTCGCATAAAGCGATTCACTTGTTCCAGCGAGTCCGGCAAGGCAATGGTGACGATGGCTCCGCATAGATCTGGCATCATGGACACGGCCCGATCGTGTTCAGGGTGATCCGGTCGACTCGGATGCCATACGCGGCTGATGACCGGCGACTCACTCAGATACGCCGCCAGAAGCCGGGCGTTGGCACACGCTCGTTCGAAACGCAGGGGCATCGTCTTGATGCCGCGTGCGATCAGCCAGGCGTCAAAAGGCGCCAGGTTCGATCCGACCGCCGTCACCACCCCCCGGATGCGATCGATCCACTTCCCGTCTCCACACACGACGCCGCCGCCGACATCGCTGTGGCCACCCATATACTTCGTTGCGCTGTGAACCGACAGGTCTGCGCCAAGTGCCAAGGGTTTAAGGCCGAGCGGCGTGGCAAACGTGTTGTCCACCATCAACACCGCGCCGACTTCATGCGCTCGCTTGGCGAGAGCGGCGATGTCCGGGATCCGCATCAACGGATTGGACAGGCTTTCCGCAATCAGCAAGACCGGTCGTTGTGCGAGTGCCGCATCCACGCGCTCAAGATCCGTAAAATCTGCGAGTGTCAGCGACACTTGAAAATTGGCCAGAACGTTGCGCAAAAAGACGAGGGTTCCACCGTAGATGTCTTGTGAGACCAAGATGTGATCGCCGGCCTTGCAAACGGCCAGCACAGCGGCACTGATCGCCCCCATCCCGGACGCGGCAAAACACGCAGCCTCAGCCCCTTCCAGTCGCGCTATGACCTCTTCCACCGTCGTGACGTTAGGGTTGCCGTTGCGGCTGTACAGGTAACGACCGCTCGGACGTGAGGCATAGTAGTCCACGACATCGTCGACGTCGTCAAAGGCAAAGACAGAGGTCTGATAGATGGGCTGTGTCTCCGGACGCGGCCATTCGGCGTCGCGGTTGCGCTCGCCAGTTCGTGCGCTCGTCGTATCTGGATGCTTTTCGCTCACCGTCGTGTCTCCTCTCGATTAGCCCTTTCCAAGACATTATACGCGCACACATAGCCCGCCTCATAACCGGAAAACTACGGGAGAGGGAAAGGGGGGAATGGTGTCCGTGCGGATGGCACATTGGTTCGGTTGGATGGCGGTGCTCATCGTCACGATCATGGGTACAACGGGGTGTTTCGATGCGGGAGAACTTGAAGAACAAGCCTTTTTGGTCAACCTCGGAGTGGATCAGGCGGATCGAACCGCACCGCTGACCCTGATCGCCCGAGTCGCGGTGCCGAGCAAGTTATCGGGTGGGACGGGGGGTTCTGGCGGCGGCGGCGATTACCAGAGTGGGGCACCCGTCGTGACTGCGCAAGGACGCACGATTCACGAGGCGCTAACCATGATGAACACGGGCGTCGAGCGTTCCATCAACCTCTCCCATATCGCGGCCATTCTGTTCAGTGAGCGCTCGGCCAAGCTCGGATTGCTTCAGTACCTGCGAACACTCACGCGCTATCGCCAGTTTCGGCGGACGCTGTACATGTTCGTCGCACAAGGGTCGCTTGGAAATGTATTTTTAAAGGATCACCCTGTGCTGGAGATGTCCGCCACCCGGTTGATTGAGGACCTGCATGACTCGAGTCTGCGGACAGGATTTGCCCCCAGCGTACAGTTGCACCAGTTTCTCGGCAAGATCGAGTCACCCAATTGCGACCCGGTGTTGCCGATCCTGGCGTATAACCCACAAGTCGGGAAAGAGAAGAAGAAGGAAGCCGGAAGCCCGGACAATCTGAGGGAAGCTTCAATCAGTTCAACCTCGGGTGCAGTTAATCGAGCTGGGGGCAATCCGGTCGAGTGTGTCGGAACTGCGCTGTTTCGCGGCGACAGGATGGTTGGCCAGTTGACTGGAGAACAGACGCGTTTCCTGCAGTTGCTCAGTGCGACATCGAATCGAATCACGCTCAGCGTTCCGGAACCGCGCGGGGGGCCCGGGTATTTGACTGTCAGCCTCCGTTATGCAGAACCTGTTAGAGTGGATGTCAATGTGCGTTCGCAGCCTCCGCGGGTGCATATCTTGCAGTCGTTTGAGGCGGAGTTGTTGGGTGATCAAAACAGCTCGTCTTATGTGTCGAGGGGGGACAAATTGAGGCTCCAGCATGTCCTGTCCACCTATATCAAGAGTCACGAGTTGACCTTGTTGGCCACTTTGTACCGCCACTATGACATCGACCCGGTAGGGCTCTTCAGTTTCGCACGAGGCCAGTTTGCAGACTATAACACCATGATCCATTACGACTGGCGTGCACAACTGCCGAACTTGCAGCCCCAAATCGTCACGGAGGTCTCTTTGCGTCGAATGGGGACGCAGCTCAATCCGGCTGTCGACATGGACACGGCACTGGACAAGTTGCCCAGTGTATCGGAACGGTCTACCGGAAAATCTGGTGACGGCAAGGCCGCTGGGGGCCAACGCTCAGGCTTGGCGGCTGAGAATGGCAACGCGCCTTGATCAGACCTGGGGTTACGGGCCTGGTGAAACAGGGCGGGGTGGATTGCCGGCTGTGATCGGACCGGATCGGCCGACGGAGGGAGCTAGCGGGGACCTTGCCGCACGGGTTGGGTAGTGACGCGGTGGCCATTCTTGCGCCGGGGGCCCAGGGAGCACGGTTCTGTGTTCCGGCAAGGGGTGGCCGGATGATCCCGGATAAGCTTGGCCTGGGTAGGCTTGCGGGGGATAGGCTTGCCCTGGGTAGACGGGTCTTTGCTCCATGCCGTAATACTGAGGGTACCCGTAGGGCTGAACAGTGGTCCTTGTGGGCCGGGGAGCTTGGGGCGCTGTGCTTGGCCCGTCCTCTTGTGTTGGATCAGCGTTTGTCATCTGTTCTTTCAGTGCGGTCCACACGCTGCCCGCCATAGCAGCGGCCAGCGAGAGCAGAAGCGGATTATCCAGCAGTGTGCGAAACAGGGCGGGATCCTTCGTGCCGTCCGGCAGGATGCTGCCTCGGATCGCTTGTGCCAGTTGACTCACCAAGGCTGTGTACTCGGCTTCCGTCAAGGACAAGGCAGTGGCTTCCTTGCGGATGATGTTGCGCGTGTGGCGTGGTAACTGGAGGGACGTTCCCCTCAGCTTCGGCTTGCGGTTAGGTGGCACGAGTTTGGCTCCTTCGTGGTGGTGCGTTGTGTAACGGGAAATACTCTATACCAAGGTGGGGATTGGCATCGGACGTGGCGGACGCTTTGTCAGTTCGCATAGGGGCGCAAGCACGAGGTGGCACTCGCCGTCGCATCATGGCCCAGTTTGGTTGAGATGGCTAGGATGGTGTCTGGCGACAGTCGCCCTTGCTGCCATGGTATGGTTTGCCTATGTCTATGGTGTGGGCGCGCAGTGAGTGATCGCCGCAAGTTGTGACGTTGAAGGATAAGTGGTACAATGAAGTGTCTATCATGTCGCTGTGACGGGTTGTGCTGACGCAGTAAGGGTAGCAGTCATGGATGCGGGGAGAGGAATTTTCCAGTGAAACAGTTACGTAACATCGCCATTATCGCACACGTCGACCACGGCAAGACCACGCTGGTGGATCAACTGTTGCGCCAATCGGGCACATTTCGCTTGAACGAGAGTCTTACCGATCGGGTGCTCGACTCCAACGACCTCGAGCGCGAACGCGGAATTACGATTCTCGCAAAGAACACGGCCATCGCCTATCACGACTACACGATTAACATCGTTGACACTCCGGGCCACGCCGATTTTAGTGGCGAAGTCGAGCGCATTATCCAGATGGTCGACGGCGTGCTGTTGTTGGTCGACGCGTTTGAAGGGTGCATGCCGCAAACGCGGTTTGTCTTGCAAAAGGCGCTGGAGCGACAGATCGTTCCGATCGTCGTCGTCAACAAGGTGGACCGCCCTATGGCGCGGCCGGCGGAAGTCGTGGATGAGGTGTTCGGCTTGTTCATCGACCTCGGGGCGACCGATGAACAGATTGACTTTCCCGTTGTCTTTGCGTCGGCTATCATGGGAACCGCGTCATTGTCTCCCGACGAGCAGACGGAGAACTTT
>Ga0080006_1097842_pt1 | contig 10162 bp, 7 predicted proteins | sample RS3BMetagenome_FD_69209 | JGI IMG/M metagenome (GOLD analysis project Ga0080006, IMG submission 69209) | Ferric oxide microbial mat and aquatic microbial communities from Rainbow Spring, Yellowstone National Park, USA - RS3B (SPADES... ... | reverse complement strand
GCCGTTTGCCTCGAGTTTTTCAAGCGTTCTGTAAACGCTCGTCTTACTCTTCTTTATTTCTTTTGTGAGCTCTGGAATGGTTTTCTCCTGTTTTAGGGCTTCCAAAAGTGTTTTCTCGTATTGTTTTAGTATTAGCGGGGGTGGTCGAGTTAACGTTACGGTTGAGCCGTCTGTTTCTAGCTTTGTTGACATTTGTCTTATTTTTCCTCCTAGTAGGAGGCTTGCGGTGTATAGTGCGAGGTTTAGTATTCTGAGGCCTCCTGAGAGCTCGATGTAGAGTTCGTCGAAGCTCTCGAGCTTATGGTAGAGTTCGCTTACAGCTTTGAGGAAATCGTGCTCCTCGACTCTTAAGAACTCGCCGCTGAGCTTGAATCCCCGTGAGTTGAGCGCGTTTATGTGTGCCTGCATCGCTGTGACTGAGGCTTCCGCTCTTTCCTTCTTGTTTTTGGGTAAGATGAAGATTAGCCTTTCTTTTCCTTCTAAGCCGATTTCAGTGAGCCTAGTTAGAACGTGTGTGACGTCGAATCCTAGAGTGAACACCAACGCCTTGGATGCCTTATTGACCATAACCTAATTTAATATGTCGATAAATTAATGTTTTTATTTTTCTCAAAAATGGGTGTAAGGGTATGAGAGCTTATCATGTGTATTCATCTTTTTTAAATTGTCCATAGTTTTGGGTGGTGTTACTTATTGTTTTAGGCGTTTTCCACGTGGTACTATGATGCACCTGGTGTCTAGGTAGATGGGCCTGTTCTTTTTCGGGACGGTGCATAGGGGTGTTGGTAGCTTTGCGATGGGCTCACCTATGTGGTTTTTTCTAGCTCTGTTTTTAAGCTCAGGCTTATGGCTTAATGGGGAGGGGCTCTTTTCGAGAGTACGGATTGGAACATTTTTGCATTATTTTGCAACTTTCGATTGATTTTCAGTCAAAAGGGTTTTTAATGTCTTTTGACGTACTTATGTGATGGCATCACTTGCACCGGGGCTACTAGCGCGTGTGACGGAGTTCGGGTACATGGAGAAGTGGCACCTTCAATACGCCAAGTTCAACCGCCAGTACCACCAATCTCTTCTTTCCCATGCGATAAATGTCGGCGTGCTCTCGGTTAAGCTTGCTGATCTGGTGATTCATGGTAGACTTGCTGACAAGGAAAGAGACGAAATCGTTAAGGCTTGGAATAGCGGCGAATTGGTGGATCTTGTTTTTCTAGCGGGCTTTCTGCACGATTACGGGAAGTCCAAGGAGAGATTTCAGAATAGTGTGAGGGTGAACTTAGCAGGCGAGCGTGCTTCTAGCACCGGTTTCGCGCACCAAATGCCTAGCGTAGTGTTGGAGGGGTTGGGAAAGATCAGGGAGTACTTGGAGCGGCAGGGTTATCAACGCGGTGACAGGTTTTGGGATGATATCAGGTACTGCATATCAAATCTTGGCGAAATCGACAATGCGGAATCGGCCTCCTTTCTGTTCCAAACAAGGCCGCAGATTCATTCGCAGCTAGTGATCGACGTGGTACACTCCGCGGATGTTTTGCTTTCGAAGACTCTTGATGAAATAGCGTCGTCGAGGAAGCTTTTTGATGGTAGGTACACGGAGAGTTTGGATGTTTGGTTCACTAGAGTTTCGACTGTTCGGGGAGTGGCTACTCAGGTATTACTTCTTTCACTTGAGGAACTGGTCAAGGAAAGGGGTTACGAGCCGCTTGCGTGGCATCAAGATGGAACTGTGTACTGCTTTAGGAAGGGTAGTGCTGTTCCAACACTTGAACAAGACTTTGCTGCGAGGGTTGCCCAAAAACTAAGGCAAATTGTTTTCGCCGACCCAAGTAAGCTTGCAAAGGCAAGTTTTGGGGGGCTTCAGGAACAAGTGATTACGGAGCCAATTTTTCTGTTTTACTCAGACGAAGTGGTGAGACAATTCTGGAAGCAGCGTTTCTACGAGTATAGAAGGGAGCTAAACTCTAAGAAGAGCGCAAAGACCGATTATTTCGAAAAGGAGGACCTGGATAGACAGGGCAGGGAAAAATTGGCTGGGGAGCTGGGGATCACCGTTAGTGAATTGCATGAGAGACTTCGTCGGTTCAAGGAGTTCGATTTTAAAGTCTTCATCACTCTTATGGGAATAGAGAAGCAGGTAAGAGAGAGTGTAAAACAGGACGCAGAAATAGCAGAGATCATTCAGAACGTTTATTCAAAACTTGATGTTCAGCCACCAAACGTGAAACCCTCAAACACAATGAAAAGGGAAATTAGACTGGAGTTTGCAAAGACGGTTTGGAAAAGCAGGTTTTACACCAACCCAGTCGAATGGGAGGATAAACTGCATGGGGCCATGTTGGAAGCCACCCTCAGGCTTAAGGAAGTGTTTCGCAAAGCTCAGGATCCAGAGAAATTCTTGGAGCACATAGCTCACTTACTGGTTAACGACATCACAGAGCCCTCTCCGCCTGGTAGCTTCAACAAGCTCAAGAGATCCTACGAAGATTATCTTGATGGAAAGAAGAGGGGTACCCCGCTTTGCGTGATTTGCAGTGATCCTGCGGAGTTGACTGCGGTGGCAAAGGTGCTTGGTGAGTCCGAGATTTACCATGACTCACTTGTGGCCGGCAGTGAAATTGGCGGTGAAAACAAGCTTCGCATATGTGAGCTCTGCGATTTCGAGTACAAGGTGAGGAGGCTATTGATGGTGGACTTCAGAGACACTTATGCCTTCGTGATTGTCCCTCACATAGCAATCAGCAGGGAGTCTTCTCTATACTGGAAGACACTCGCGGATAGACTAGTGCGTGATAATTTTGCTCCGATTAAGCTTGACGAAGTTGAGTTTTTGGAGCAAGTTCTAGGATCGGAAGATGCTTTTAAGGGCACTATTCAGGATGTTTGGCTTTCTTATCTGAGTGGGTCACCTGTAAACACTGATATTCAAAGCGTAGTTAATGACAAGCCTTCTTTGGGGGCTTTTGCGGATGCGCTACAAGCTTTGATAGTGCGCTACGGAGACCCTTCCCCTTTGCTCGAAGAAATTCCAAAGGACGTTGATATTTCAAGTATAGAGGAGGCGCAAGCTCTTATTAGTTTACTAAAGCAGGGAAAGGTGCGTCTGGCTGAGGGGCGCCTGCAGGAAGTTTTTGAGCTGATGAGGCGTGTGAAGCCAATTTGCTATACGGGTAACTACGTTTTGATATTCGCTGAGCGCATGCAATCATGGGGGGACGGGGCTACAGGAAAACTAAAGTGGCTGCTTTATCAAACTATTCTTGGAAGGCTCTTTTTGGCCACGATTCTTGATGTCACGACATCCGTTGTGTTGAATGAAGGTAAAAAGGGCTACGCGAAGTTTCCGTCAGATGTGATCTTCAAGGACTTTTCACGTAAGCTTTCCGTTAACGAGGGATGGATCACAATCGATGGTTTAGAAAAAGCGTTGAGCAAACTTTCTGCGCTAGTTTTGGTCGAAAGACTTCTCGTAAAGGCTGGTGCTGATTACGGAAAGGATTCTTTACTAAGGATCTTATCAGCTGAGCCAGGTAAGGTGGTTGCGCGTTACGTCCAATACGTTAATATGAACAAGTCTAAACAGGATTTGAGGGAGCTCATCCACGCGCTAGAGCGCTTGGGTGGTGGTGAGTAGTTAAAATGAGGAAGCCTGTTCTTCTTAAAGTGGGTTGGGAAAAAGTCGAGTGGCCAACGCAGCAGATAGCCGAAGCAATCGATAACCTATTCGGCTATCTTGAGGACTATTTACCCGAGCAATCCGGCTATAGCAAGACAGCGATTATGGGGCCTGTGGGGAAACTTCTGTCAATGATTGAGGCAAGCCAATTCGGTGAAAGCGTAGAGAGCTATGTGGGGCACATCATAAACATACATAATCAGTCTAGTAAAAAACTGGTCACGCAGGCGGGTATTGAACGCTTGCGGAAGGGGGTGGAGATTCTCGTCGATTTGAAAAAGCGCTTTACTGACCGTGATTTTCACAGGATAGTGCGAAGTGTTGACTACGGTGTGTACTTTAGAAAGTCAAAGGAAATAGCGGAAAAGCGTGAGGAGAAGAAGGAGCAATCCAAGAAACAGGAGGGGGGTGGACAAAATGAGTGAAGTTACGCAAAAAATTATGAGTGTACTGCCTAAGGAAGTCCCGTTTTACAGAAGCCCTGTGACCGTTCAGATTCTTCTTTTAAGGCAGACACACGACTATGCGGTGTTTAGAACTGAAGAGACGCGCGAGCTAAACATAGCTGTTACCCCCGCTTCAATTTCGGATCCGACACAGGTGACGCGTGTTGTGTTTCTCGCGTCAAAACAAAAGGCACCTGAAAGCAGGGAGTTCGCGGCAACTATCAAGTATTATTTCAATGCTACCAGCGGAGATCTTTCAACTCTAAACGTAAACTGGGATTTAATTAATGATAAAAAGAGTAATGGGGTCCAACCGAAGTTCTTCGATGATCTACGCAACTCTATTCTTGAGTGTGAGCTCAAAGATAGGCTTTGTAGGGCTTGTCCTAGGTGTTCGCTATTTGGTGCTGTGGTGACGGAAAATAAAGGCATTTGGAAGAGAAGGTGGAACATCAAGCATAGGATTGAGTATAGCAGCGCCTTCTCTCTGGAGCCCTATGAAGAGTTAAGCGAAAACCTAACCTTTAATGCTGTTGCCGAGACCACGCAAAGCACAGGCCAAGCGCTTAACGTCACGGAAAACGTTGTTCCTTTGGCGAACTTTCCCTCCGTAGTTACTCTAGTTTCACCGACATGGGAGGAGCTTGTTCTTGTTATAAAGAACCTGCTTAAGTGTAAGAGCTATGGGGCAGAAAGCAGAACTAAGGGTGATACGCTGAACTATGTTATGGGTTTGGTTATCGGGAACGAAGAGATAATTTCTTCGCTTGAGTACACCTTGGAGCTTAGTGATAAAAAGAGGGTTGATTTAGAGGCAACGCAGCAAATTTTGGAGAAGTATTCAAATTACGCCGCTTTTCCAGATGCTTTGCACTTGATCACTGGGGCAGAGCTAGAAAAATTTATGGATGAGGTTTCATCGTATAAAATTGATAAGCAGTTCGTCGAGAAGGTTTTAACCGATTCTCTTAACTTCGCGGTTCACGCAGAGTCACTGGGCGACTAACCATGACTTCGTTCTATCGCTGTGTACTGGTAGCCCACGATTACCTTTTTTTCACGTCGACGGGAACTAGACACACGTCGATGACTAATTTTATAGGAAACTATGCTTTGATGTATGCGATCAACACCCAAGTAAACAAAACGCATCGCAACGCAAGCGGTACAAAACCTTTTTACACTGAGGACCTTAAGCGCTTCAGTCTTTATGCGACACCGGCTAAACCATTGGTGGTCTCCGAGGTTCCCCTTCCTTTTTCTACACTAAAGTGGAATCGCTGGGATAGAGTTTCACACACATTTAACAGCGTTTACACACTGCTTCAAACCACGGATTCAACAAGGAAACCCAATCTTCCACAAATAGGGTCAAAGGAAAAGTTTGCGCCTTTAGACACGTTTGAATTTTTCGTGATTGGAGGTGCACCCCCTACTCTTGTAAGGCTTGGTAAGAAGCACGCGGCTTGTAGGATTCACTCGTATCCTTTAAGTCTTGTTAAAGAATCAGACGGCGAATTTTTTGTTGACCACCCAGTGAATCCGATGGATGTTTCAGGCTTTGAACAGAAAATCGTGCGTGGCGACTATCAGCTACAGTTTCCCCCACTGGTTTTGAACGCGAAGCTTAGAGCTGAACACTATGTACTGAAGGATGATGATGGGAAGAACTATTATGTGTTAAGGCCTAGTGGGGAAATTTACCAGTCAGTGAGCCTCCCTTGATAAAAATTGATTCTTACAGGATTGAAAGAAGCGATGAAAACCTTTCCGGAATCACTCTGAGGAAGTTCCAGAGTGATGTTCTCAGATCAACTTCTCCTCTGATAGTGCTGGATGCTCCCACGGGTAGCGGTAAAACTCTGGCTTATCTTGCAAAGGCCTTGAAAGAGAATTTCGGAAGCACAGTAATCGTCTACCCGACCAACGCCCTGATTTTCGACCAGTTATCCTCTATTCAAAGGCTGTTGAGCGCTTTGGGCAAGAAATCAGTGTTAAAGACTCCCATCCCGGATGAAATATTTGAAGACACAGGCTCTGGGGATGTTTCGCTTTATGTAGTCAACGGGGAAACACTTAACACGCTTGCAAAAAACTCGAATACAACAGAGGGTAGAACGTGGCTTTCAGTATTGAGGAAGGACGATTCTCCTCAAAGGGTTTTCCTTACAAACCCTGAAGTTCTCTACTTTCTTTTTCTACTAAGGTTTTCGAAAAGTAACGAGTTGGTAGACAGCATTTTAAAGCCGAACGAACGCCACATGCTTGTTTTAGATGAGTTTCACTTGTACTATGGGTACTCACTTGCAACCATATATTTTATGCTTATGTATATAAGGAATAGGATTGACCAGTTTATTTTTAGTAGTGCGACTACCACCGTGTTACCAGACTTTTTGGGGGAACCTGAAAGAATAAGCGCCGCACCCTCGCCTTACGGCGACACGATCCAGCACGAGCTTGAGTTTAGTTTTCAGGGAATGAGTGGTTCTACGCTGAGCACCGATGACATACGTGAGTTAAGCGGTCTTGTAGAGCGGGCCTACGAACAAAGCGGTAAGAGGGGGAAGGCGGATGTTGTTGTGATTCTCAACAGTGTGCTCACAGCTTACTGGCTTGCGCGGGAACTGGAAAATAAGTATCCGGGTCTTGTGTCGGAGATTCACGGTCTTGTACCGCAAGGGGAGAGACCGAAGCCTCAGGAGCTTAGGTCTCTGGTTGTTGGGACTAGCGCGGTTGAGGTTGGCGTTGACTTCGACACCGGTTTCCTCATTTTTGAGGCGAATAACGTGGGTTCGTTTATTCAAAGGCTTGGTAGGGGGGGAAGGCATTCGCCCTGCAGGGTTATCGCAGTTATTCCTAGTCTTCTGTGTGAATCTTTTCGAAGACAGCTCGGTGACGGGGAGACAATTTCGAGGGTTCAGCTGCTTGATTCTGTTAGGAACACGTTTTCAAGCCTTCCCTTATATTCGGATTTCTTGAGCACGCAAGGTGCGAACCTAGTTTTATTGTCTGTACTCGCCTCCTGGGTGTTTAAGGCTTATGATAAGATAACGATCAAGGAATGTGTTGATAGCCTCACTAGATCTTTAAGGGAGGACAGATATATTCTTCCAGAAGGGCTTGTCTCGAGGAGAGATGAGCTTTTAAGGACACTTCAAAGAGAGGACTTTGGGGGGATAATCAGGGCGCTGGGAAAACAGATGTCGGTTCGCTCGACATTGTCTACACTACCAGCCTTCTTTGATTTACGGGAGAGGTCAGGGTTCGATTTTATCTCGCTCGATGACCTCTCCAAGGTGATGTTCAGCATCAAAAGCCGTAAAGAAGTTAAAAGGCTTGCCAAGGAGCGTGGTAAAAAGCTTCCTTTGCGCTTTAGTGAGTACGAGAAAATTGTTATTGTAAACAAGGTTTTAGATAGAAGTGAAAAGACGTGTATCTCCGTCGACAAGGATGAATACTCGTCTGAGCCGAGGCCCTTGTATAGTTTTTGGGTTCAAACTCTGAACAATTCGGAGCCTTATAAAGAGTTGCTTAAGAGCCAACCTGCTTTTTTGGTGGATGAGAGAAGTGATTGGAGGCTTGCTGGGTTGCGTGTGTGCCGTGGTGGGTATTTGATTTTGGGGGGAGACGCCCTCGTTGCTTGGAGTGCAAATAGGTGAGTGGGGGTGTTCTGCGATAAATGTGATGGTGTGATGGAGGGGGATAGTGGGCATTTTTGGTTTAGGTGTGTAAAGTGTCATTGGGTTAAGCCTTATTCTCTGGATTATATGGATGACAACACTTTTTTGAAAAATTTGGCGATTCTTATTCAGAGGGAAAAAGAGGAACAAGAGGTTGAACCATTCCGAGCGGAAGTTGTCTCTAAATCGCAGTCCTCGGTGACGATTAGGCTTCCCTTCTCTACATTTGATGAGGGTGAAATGCTAGCCTACTCTAAAGGCAGTAAGTGGAGGTATCTTGGAACCGTTGTTTTAAAGGGGGAGTTCACAACCGTTTTGAGTGATGTCTTGGCTTTATCCGATTTATCCGAAGGTGAGTCTATATATGTTGCGAGGGCTGAGACATCTGTTGGTTATGATTTACAGCTTGAGCTAATTAAAAAGCTACTGAGCGGTCTCGAGGATTCCGGTCCTCTGGTTAACGCTTATCTTGGGGTTGCGAGGGGAAATAGTGTAGCCCTTCGGCGACGCGCACAGGAGGATGCAAGGTTAGACCTTTCGCAAGTTGATGATTCACCACACCGGGTGTCACCAGTTCCCTCCGGGCTCGGATTGGACTCCTCCCAGGGCGAGGTCTATTCGAGAGCTTTATCCTTAAGGGAGGGTGAATTGCTTGTCGTGGTTGGTCCTCCCGGAACGGGTAAGACCAAGGTGATTTCCGAGATCGCGAAGAGTTTCGCCGAGCGTGGTTTTAGGGTTTTGGTGGCGAGCCACACGAATCGGGCGGTAGATAACGTTGTAGAGAGGCTTCCCCTTGACTATACCCTGCGTGTGGGTTTGCCTGAGAAGGTTTTGCTTGAACTGAAAAAGTATCTTTTAATGTATAGGGCAAAAGAAGCTTTGGGTGAACACTATCATCAGCTAGAAGCTGAAAGGGGGAAGATTAAGGAAAGATTGACGAAGCTTCTCCGGGATAAAAGGGAGCTTTCAGGACTCTATGAAGAATCAAAGAAACTTCATGGAGATAAAATTCTTTTGGACAAAATCCAAAAGTTAGGTTTTGAAATTGGCGGGCTGCAAGATGAGCTTTCAAGGGTGCCAGAGGAGATTGATAGGCTTCTGCTTGAGGAGAGTATGAAGCTTATTAGTGAAGCTAGGGTGGTGGGCTCAACGCTTATCAAGTGTGGACTGAGCCCCCTCGATAGATTCAATGACTTCGACCTAGTGATTGTCGACGAGGCGAGTCAGGCTCCGCTGACGCTCGCACTGATTGCCCTCTCGAAGGGTAAGCGCTGGATTATTGTTGGTGATGATAAGCAGTTGTTACCGATTTTTAGAACACTTTATTCAGAGGATACCGGTGAGTATGGTTATGTTAAGGCCGTTCTTAATGAGTTAAGCGTTTTCAGCGTGGCTTTAAAGCACTCTAAGGTCAAGTTTATGCTCACGAATCATTATAGGAGTCACCCCGAAATCTTCGGTTTCAGTTCGCGTGAATTTTACGGTGGGAGGGTCAGTGTTGTTTCGGATCCGGTTGGAAAGACGCTTGAAGTTCGGGGATTTGGGTTGTTTTCGGCTAAGCCTGCGGCCGTGTTTGTTCATGTGAAGGGTTGTGCAGAGTTCTCTAAAGCAAGCTATAAGAACCAAGCTGAGGTGGATGCGTGTGTAGAAATAGTGAGGAGGCTTACGATGCTCGGTGTCCTTCAGGAGGATGTCTGTGTTATTGCTCCTTACAGGTTGCAGAGGAATTTGATAGGTGAGGTGCTCACCAATTCAGGGATCGGTAAGGTTGAGGTGAACACGGTTGACGCTTTTCAGGGGCGCGAGAAGAAGGTGGTGGTGTTCAGTGTGACTGCTACGGATCCTCGCACCTTGAAGTTTGTGTCGGATCCTAACAGGTTTAACGTGGCGGTAACGCGGGCCCAGTGTAAGCTTATTGTTGTGGGTAATGCGGAGGCGATCATGTGTGAGGATAGCCCCATTAAGCACTTTCTGGAGTACGCTAAGAGTATTAACGGCTACTTCGAGTGGGAGAATGTAAGCTGATGGTCATTGACTATTTTTTATCAAACAGGGTTACTGGTTGGGTGTGGGGATATCTTATGATCGGCCAACCTGAATTGCACATGGGGTATATAACCGCTCTGTGGGGGTGGAGTTTTCCCAAGTATTGCCTCTTTGGACCATGATGGTTTTTTGGATCGGCCTTAAATGTTGGAGAAGCTTACCGGGCTGGATTCTGCTTAGTTTTTATTGTCTTATGAATTTTTGTAGGATTTGTACTAGTCGTGCGTAGTTGTGCTGTGGTTCTAGCGCTGCTACTCTGAGGGTGTTTGTGTCCTCTCTTTTGACTGATGCTACCTGTTCGCTTCCTATGTAGA